>Ga0172377_10007648_pt1 | contig 11114 bp, 6 predicted proteins | sample Pumphouse3metaG_FD_119749 | JGI IMG/M metagenome (GOLD analysis project Ga0172377, IMG submission 119749) | Leachate microbial communities from a municipal landfill in Southern Ontario, Canada - Pumphouse #3 metaG | ecosystem: Engineered > Solid waste > Landfill > Unclassified | place: Canada... | reverse complement strand
CCAAATACGGGGTCATTTTCGCCCTCTCCTATCGTTACGTCAACTGTACTACCATCTTTCTTGCAAACAACTCCAATCAAACTGAGCGGAATTGTGACCCATTGATATTTCTTTATTCCGCCGTAATAATGAGTATTAAGTAGAGCAAAGTCAGTATCTTGATATAAAGGGTTTTGTTTTAAGTCAAGTCTTGGTGAATCAATATGTGCACCAAGAATTCTTAAGCCCTCTGTGATATCTTTTTTACCAATAATAAACGAAGCAACGTTCTTACTTTTGTTTACAGCGTATACTTTGTCACCAGTTTTAAGGGTTTTAAATTGATTTATATCTTTAAATCCTTGTTTCTCCAATAATCTAACGGCCTCTTTTACAGCTAATCTTTCTGTTTTGCAAAGTGTTATAAACTTTTTATAATCCTCTCCAAAATCCATAACTTCTGTCATCCTATCCTTATAGTTTTCCCAAGCGTTTTTTGAATACATTATTTATTGTCCTCCTTTATAAGTTTATCATATATGTAATCTAACATTTCTTCGTATTTCGTTGCGTATACCATATCTAAATCTTTACCCATATATCTCTGGATATACAATTTCTTTTCATCTGAGTTATATATTGCGTATATAGTATTAACATCTTTAACTTCCATTAAAGATTCCATTTTTTTAAGACTAATATCATTACGAGCTATATATAAAAATAACGATACTTCGGTATGTTTTTGATCAAAACCACCGTCTTTAATTCCAAACTGTTTATCTAATTCGTCTAACATATTATCAATCGACGGCATAGCGTCTATTGCTGTCGCAATTAAATATACTTGCTTACTTTTGTCTTTTGTAACAAATACATTGTAATTATAATTTTTGTAAGTATATCTGCAATCTAAGCGATTTATTATATCATCTTTATCACATTTATATATGTAATAAGACTTAGCAAACACAACATCATTTTTTTGGAATAATTGGAGTATTATATAAAATATTAGATATAATAATACAAATGCTACAACAAAATATAGAATAGTTAAATACAAGGGCAATAGTAATACATTATATATTTTTTCTATACTATTTAGCCATATATATATAAGTGGCGCAAAAAGCGCTGATGTAACTAGTGATATATAAAAGAATATTCTTTTCATTTTAACAATGTACGTATCACTTTTATAATCGATTTTTCCACCAACTCTATGTTTTATGTTAATTTTTTTTATTTTCTTCATACTGTCTCCTATGTTAATTTATTACTGTATTATATCATGTTAATGATATATTTAGCAAATATATTACAAATAATAATTAAATGCAAAATAAAAAACTACATTTATGATGTAGCCTTTTTGTTTTCGCCTCATTTTTTTCAGGAACCCTATAAATTAATTGTATCACTTATGAAAACGCTTGTCAATGCTTGTTTTGATGTATTTATAATAAAAAAAGATATATATGATATTTAGTTTAGTTTTTTTATTATTTTGACTTTAATTTGAAATTATGTTAAAATTTAAGCAAATATGTTTTTGATTAAATTAATCATTTACACATTTATTTTAATTGCAAAGCTTAAAAGGAGCCGCTATGAAAAAAAAGATATTTTTTTATTCAATAATTATTTTAGGACTTTTGATAGTCGGAATACCCGATTTACTTAAATGGAACTATTGGCTGAAATCCGGTATTAAAATAATTATTCTTTTGCTAATACCTGTTATATATTCAATTTTGAAAAAGCAAAGTATCAAACAGTATTTATTCACTTCTAAAAAAGTGTTGTTGTTAAGTCTACTAACAGGAATAATTATTTATTCATTTATTGTTATAGGATATCTATTATTTAATAAGTACTTTGATTTTTCTGCTGTAGCAGATGGACTTTCTGACATAGGTATTACAAAAAAGAATTTCATTTTTGTCTTTTTATATATTCCTTTAATTAACGCATTTGTTGAAGAATTTTTCTTTAGAGGATTTTTAATGAATGAAAAGATTACCAATACCCCCGGAATTTTTGCAATGATTTTAAGCGCATTATTTTTTGCTCTATATCATATCTTTATTATGAATAAAATGATTAATCCATTATTATTTTTTGTAACTATTGCAATTCTTTTTTGTATTGGTTATTTATTTAACTGGATTTCTAAAAAGTATCACAGTATTTTACCAACTTACATAATTCATATGTTTGCTAATTTAGCTATTAATACGTGTGCATTGTTTGTTTTAGGAATGTTCTAACAAATTAATAATTCAATGAAATAAAAGTATCAAACTAAACTTATAAACTAAAATAAAAAGCAATATTTATTATTCATAAATATTGCTTTTTTTAATTTTTTTGTAAGAAAAGAATTATTTTTTTGCTTTTTCCATAGCTATTTTTAATTTGTTTTTAGCTGTTTCTTTTTCTTTTTTTGCTTGTAGAGCTTTTTTTGCTTTAAGCATTTCTCTTGCTTTTCTTTTCTTTTCTCTTTCTTTTGCAGCTATTGCAGCTTTACGATTTTTAATTTTAATTTGTTCTCGTTTAGCTTTACGTTTTTCTTTAATTACTGCTTTTTCTGCTGCTAATTTTAGTTTTTCTTTGTCCTTAAAGCTCTTTAACTGATCACTATATTTCTTTTTCGTTTGCCTAATTTGCAAATTCATTTTTTCTTTTTCTTTGTTATAAGCAGCTTTATTTTGTGCGGCTAAGCCTTTTTCATAATTAGCAAGTTCTTTTGATAACGCATTATTCAAATTAACAATTTCATTATCTGTTTCTTTATACCCTTTTTCTTTTAAATATTCTATCGCTTTGTCCTGGGATTCTTCTATTTCAGTAATCCATTTTGATTCTAACGTAAAAGATTCTTTATATAGTTTTTCTTTTACTTCTCTTGCTATCTTAGCTATAGAGTATTTTTTCAATACATCATCAAATTTTTTAACCGGGTCATTTAGTAACACAAGTTTTTGAAAGACATCATTATCTTGATTTGTTTGAAAATAATACTCAAATACTTGGTCTGCAATAGCATATTGATCAATCAATATTTGTTTAATTGCAACTTTTTCTGATGAACTATTTTGTTGTAACTCTTTAATGTGCTTCCCAAAAACAGCTTTGGCTTTTTTAAGATAATACTCAGTTGCTAATTGTGGTTCTAAATCGTATGGATTAGTATCCAATAAAGCATTTTCTGAGTAATCGTTTTGTTCATGTTTAACCTTTGTAGTTTTTTTAATAACTTGGTCACCATTTCCAGTATTGCCTAAATTACTATTTGCAAATATAGTTGAAAACATTAGCAAAAGACTTTGATCTAATTCTTTATGATAATTCTTGTTAAATCTCTTATTCTTAATTTCTGTTTTTAGTGAATAATCTAAATCATGAATTTTATCTAAATATAACCATAATAAATAAGCGTTTTTAAAATCCGGATTTTTTAAAATTATTTGTGTTTTCATAATCGGAGGTTTAACTGGTTTATATCGTAACATAATACGCATAAATTCACTATGATACATCCTTGAAACGATTTTAAAATCCTCTTGTACCCTATCTAAAAGTCTTTGGTTTTCAATATCTACTTCATTGAGCTCCATTTCTTCAATTGCTTTTAAATTAAAGGAAGCATCGTAGTCACTACCGTTCAACTTAAATTGATTAGAAAGGTTAAAAACTGTTTCTTTATATCCGTGTAAATTCTCTTTTATTATACCAATTCTATTTAACAAATAATCATAAAGTCTTGAAACTAGCGTCATTATAAATCGGTTTTCGTAAATTCCGTATTCAATTTCTGATAAATTATTCAAAACTTTTTCGGGAATTACCTCTCCGTCAACAATTTCTCTAATATACCTTGTATTTTGAATTAAATGTCTAATTGATTCTGGACTAGTTCTTCTTGTCTTTTCAACAGGTAATATTTCTGTTTCATATTTTAGAGAAGACCTTAAATTTCTCATAATTTTATCTAAACTCGGAAAAAAAGATTCAATCATAACAATCCAATCAACATTGAATTTTTTATATTCTAACTTTTGGAATTGTTTTCTTCCTACTGTTCCCTTTTTTGTGGTTTCATAAAAGATATTAGGAAATTCATATTTCTTTTCAAAAATATCAATTCCCTTTGTTATTTCCTTTTGTAACGATTCAGCATCATACTTTTTATTCATATAACTAAATCTGCTTAATGAACTTCATTACTTGATTTTTAGAGTCCACCATTTTATCCTTACCGAATAATTGATCAAAAATAACAAGTAATTCTTCTAATTCCTTTTTTATAAAGGGTAAATTAAGCGTTTCAAATTTACGAATGATTTTTCTTGAAACTATATAATCAATTCCTTCAATTTCATCTCTTCCACAAGCCACATAAATCGGAACAAATGTTAACAATTGCTTCATAATACGATTTCCAAATGTTATTTGGAAATTCTTAGTTATATATTCATCTAGTTGTTGTACTGCTTCAAGACTTATATCAGATATTGAATAATCTTCTTTGGCCTTGGTAAACAATTCTTCTAAATAAGCATATGACATTTTGATTTTTGGTGTTGTTGGTGCAGTAAAATGTTCAGCTTTAGCATTCATTTCTATTGATGCAGCACGGTCATATACTTTATCAGTTATTGCAAAAGTTGAATCATCTTTATTAGCCGTTCCAACAAACCAAACATTTCTAGGTATTTTTAATTTACCTTCTTTTAAATTAATAGGATCTCCTATTACTTGTTCGGGAACGATATCTAATAACCATTCATCAGGGTTAGGAAGTTCAAGCAATGATAGAAAATCAGCAAAATAGTATTCTACTCTGGCTAAATTCATCTCATCTAGAACAATTAATTGAATATCTGTCCTATATGTAGATTCATAAAGGTCTTTAAAAAATTCTGTTTCATTAAATTTTTTCGTAAATTCATTTAAGAATCCGATCATTTCATATTTATCCCTCCATGAAGGTTGAACAGAAATAATTGCTGAATCATGAGAAATATACTTACCAAAGATATACGGAAGAGAAGTTTTACCAGTACCTGATATACCCTCTAAAATCATAATCTTAGAAGTTCCCATACCTGCTATAAATGTTGCAATTACTTTTTCATCATAAAACAACTTCTGTTGATAGCAAGCAAAATTTCTAAAATTAGTTACCAATTGGCTTAAAGTAAATTTATCATTATCTTTCATATACGTTGGTAAAACCGTATATTTATATTTTTCATCAATCAAAGTAAGTTTAACAAAACGATTTCCCTTAAATCTCTGTTCATTTTTTTGAGATTTATTGTTTACAGATAATGGATAATCAAATTTACTATTTGCCTTCGTATTAGAAAAATTACTATTAGACTTAAGTTTTCTTTCTAAAATATTAATACGGTTTAGTAACTCCATTTTTTCTGTTTGGATTTTTGAAAATCTAAAATACTTTTTTAGAAGTTGAAATATTACAATCAATAAAGCTATTGATAAAATAATAAAAATTACAATAAAAGCTAATGATAGTATCCAATCCAAAGTAGTAAAAACACTATTAACTCCAACAAAGTCTTTAAAATATTGAATCGGATACCCTATAAATAAATTGTACAAACCGACAAAAAAACCTTTTATTAATCCCCAAATATTTTCTAAATATTTTTGAAAAAAGTCAACAAACCATTCTGAAAAATTATCCATTACTTATTACCTCTATTTCTTGACTTTTTTTCGCTTACAGGCAATTTGCCAGAAAGTTTAGCCACATGAGTAATACCGCTACCTAATTGTTCAATTGGGGTAGATACATTATTAAACAGTACTACTTCTAAATGATTCACCTTAGAAAAATATAACAATTCTTCAACGTTTGTATTTTCTAATAATTCACGATTAATCTCTAAACGATTAATATGATATGATTGAATAATTGAATATAATTCTGGCATTATATCTTCAACTTTATAAGAAATTTGAAATCCAATATTCTTAAGTAATAACAAATTCTTAATTATATTTTGTTCATTTCTAAATTGACTATACTTTAAAGATATAATTATTTGTTCTGGTGTATAAAGACTTGTGATTAACATGCTTTGCAAACAATCAATAAACGCTTCATTTTCTAGCGATGAAATATATACTGGCAAATTAATATTTTTTGTACCTTGATTATTATCCGAATATACATAAAGTAAATTTTCTATCAACCACATATTGGCCCAAGATTTATCTAAAATAGGTAATTTTTGGAAAAATAAATGATATGATTCGTTATTTATTGTTGGCATTACATATTCTTCATTAATTTGTTTTAAAGCTATCTTATATATATCAAAACATTGATAATTTAAGATAGTACTATTAATTTGTTCATAAATATTTTTAAAATCTAATATTGAAGCATTAGACTCTTTTGTATATTTTACAATTGAGCCTAAAGATCTTTTGGATTGAATCAAAGCGTTTTTTAGACAATCTAAGTCTTTTCTTAAATCGCCAGAAAATTCATCAATATATCCAACGCTTACGTTCTTAACTATTTGAATATCATTCTTTGAAAAACGTTCTAGAACAACATTTTTTAGCGTTTCTCCATAAGCGTATGGATCTATATCATAATACGGAACACATATAATAAAAGTATCTCTTTGTTTGGTTTGAGCTAGTTTTCCTCCATAAGGAAGGCAAATACTTAAATTTTTTGCGACTGTTCTTAAATACAAGTGAATAATATTATTATCATATTTTTTCTCTAAAACATTTAAATTATCAATGCTTACATAATATAATAAGATTTTTTCTTTATTTGTTAGTCTAAATTTAACATAATTAATAAAAACATTGTATTTTATAACCATGTTTAGAACTAGCATTTTTGTGTTCTTATTCTTTTTTAAACTTTTTCTTAGCCAGTAAATAGCTAAAAATATTAATATAATAAATATTATTATAATCCCAATACTTAATATTTGTTTTTGAATTTGCGATAAAATAGTCATATTTTTTTCTCCAATACTTTAATATATAAGCTCATCATTTTTTGTTTCCTTCTTCTTTTTATTATTAATTATTATGAAGAATAAAACTGTAATTATCCATAATATTAAACTTAAGGCTAGAAGAACAGTGGTAAATAAATCTTGTGATTTATCTTTTTCTATAACCATTCTATAATATGTTTCATTAACTCCATTTTCAGCTGTAACTTTTACTAATACTACATTTTGTCCAGTTTCAAGAGAATCTACAGATAAAGATACTTCATTTGATGCATCTATATTTTCGTATCCTACTATCACTACAGTAGCATTTGGATCAAAAGTTTCTGCACTAATTCTAATGGTATCTGTTTTTGAAGAAACGGTCATATTATACACATACTTACTCTTATCAAAAGCTATTTCTTGATTTTCTACGCTCAAATTTGCAAGCATAGAATTGTCATCAGGAATAGAATATTTAGATACTGATAAAGTATATATATTTGTTATTAATTCATCAGCTGACGTAACATATATTCTTACTTTTTCAACATCAGTTCCAATAGTGTAAGTACCAAATCCGGTTACTTTAGCTCCTAACTGGTCTTCAGCAGCTCCAGTAATTTTAATTATTTTAGTATCCGTTCCAACTACAACATTATATTCATATGTATTTGGGTCAAATATAAAATCAGTTAAATCAACAGCATCTTCGTCAGAATACGTTAATTTGCTTGTTCCGTTAATTACTAGGTTTGCTAATTGTGCATCACTATCAACATAATTAATAATGACAGTATATGTATTTATAGTTCCCTCTTCTGCGGTAACAGCTATTGCATAAGTATTTTGTCCATCTTCAAGAGTTTTCATTCCCAAACCTTGAATATTTGATGAATCAATATTACTTTCAGCATCTAGAGTAATAACACTACCTGATTGTTTTGATTTATTAATCGTATAACTTGTTATCTCAGGATCAAAATTTGGAACTTCTACACCATCAATTGTAATAGTGTTTAGATTATTGTCTATTGATGCAATTTCTCTATTAACAACTATTCCATATTTGCTTGATTGATTGGTACCACTTTGTGACACTACATAAAATTCATAAACAATTTGGCTACTTGAATTAAATACCTTTGTTCCTGTACCATATACTGTTCCTGTTGATTGAACACCTAATACTGTTTGAGTTACTGAATATGGAACAGTTATTGTATATGCCAATATACTTTCGTCAAAATCCAAATCACTAAAATATGTTTGTCCGTCTGTACCTATTAAATTAATTGATTCTATTTCAACAATATCATCTAGGGTAACACCACGATAAACACTAATACTATACTCATCATATGAGCCATTTTCAGCCAAAACTGTTACTTTCAAAATAGTATGATAATTACCACTTATTAATCCTTCTAATAATTGGTTACCTGTACCGTATACTGTTGCTTTAATATTATTGGCCTCAGCCTCAACTATTACAGACATAATACTACTATTTTCATCAACATAAATAACATAGTCTCTAGTTGATGACATAAATTCGCTTGTGAAGTCTAAAACAGTTCCTTGCTTATCTTTAATAACAAGTGATTTTAATGTAGTATCATCGCTTGGTTCTTCACGATTAACCGTTAATTGATACTTAATTCCATCCACTCCACTTTCTGAAACTGCATATATAACAAAATTATTTGCTCCAACACTTAAATCAGCTTTAATTCCACTACCTACTACTGTTGCTTTTTCGTTGGCTGTAGCATTAATTGTCACTAAACTGACATTATATGGAATTGTCACTGAATAAACAAGCGTATCTGCATCAAATAAAGGACTTATTTCATAATTATTTACAGATAAAGAAGTAATTTCGTTAGCATAAGATAAACTATTTATTGTAATAGAATAAGTTTTAATTGATCCATCTTCTGCTGTAACAACGACATTATAGATATTTTTTCCAGACTTTACAGTAAGCGTTCCAACACTTCCAGAAATTGTTGATTTAGTATCATTAGCAGTTGCTGCAATAATTATAGTTGATACGTTATTTGAATCAACCATATATTCGTAATCAAGAGTTTCTGTATCAAAATTGCTAATAGTTGTTCCGTTTATTTTTAAATCAGCTAAAGTATTATCTTCACTAGGATCTTCTTTAACAATAGTAATGATATAATTATCTGATTGTACTGCTCCACTCTTAGAAACAATTTTAAAAGTAATATCAGTAGTTTGTGATGTTAAATCATATAATCCTATTCCATATAAATCAGCTCCATTTGTACTTGCTGAACTCAAATTAACATTATTTAAAGCATAAGGAACAGAAATTGTATATGAAGTTTGTGACATTGTAAATTGGTTTAATGGATTATCTTCACTATCTAAACCTAAGTACAATACACTATCACTACCAAATAAAGTTAAATCATCAATTGCAATGCTATCATCTGGGTCAACATTTCTAGTAATAGTGATTTGATATGCTTTTGTTGTAACGCCATCTTCTGCTGTTACTTCAATTGTATATCTGTCGGTTGTTTCTCCAGTTCCGGATTTTAAAATTTTTGTACCTAAACCAACGATTGATTGTACAGTTGCAGTTGTAGTAGCTGCTATATTAATTTCTAAAATAGTTAAATTTTCTGTAAGATCAATACTATAATTATAGATATTCGAATCAAATTCCGGACTATAAGACAAATTATCACCGTTATCTGGATCAGTAACCACTAAAGAATTTAGCGTTGCATCATTATTTTGTTTTTTAATTTCTACGGTATATATTGTTGAATCACCATTTTCTGCTGTAACTAATACTGAATAAACATCATCACTTGATTGTAATGTTTTTATACCAGTTCCGGATATTGTAGCTTTTGATGGTTCAACTGCCACAATTTCGATTTCTTCAACATCTGGGTCAACAATAACTACTTGATAAGAGTTAGTAACTGTCAATTGTTTTTTAACTCCATCTACCATAACATAGAAATCAAGTAATTCAGTATCATCTGAAGCTTCTGCTCTATTTAAATTGACAATATAGGTACTTCCAACAGTTCCGTCTTCAGCTGTAACCGTAACGGAAACATTTGTTGTACTAGCTTCATCAATTTTATGGAAGCCTTCTCCAGTTACTGTTGCATTTATACCTATGATTGGTTTCAAATATACTTGTCCATCATAATATTTTAAGTTTACATCATATGTATAAGTATTTTCGTCGAAATCAATAAAATAATCATCTGTCGTACCTTGAATTTCAATACCATAAAGTTTATTATCGTTATTTTTTTCATCAGGGTCTGCAGCTGCTTCTCTAACAACTTTTATTTCATATGATACCTCTGTACTTCCATCTTCACTTGTTGCTTTAACTAGAATACTATTTTCTCCTTCAGCCAAAGAAACTAAAGTATTAGCATTAGATTAAAATACACCATATATATCTGATTTTGTTGCACTAATATAAATGCTTGAAACGCTACTTTCAACCGTACCCAAATCATATGTTAAAGTTGCGGGATCAAAATCAAGAGTATATCCTGTAGCTCCTAAATTAGTAATAGATATATCACTGTTTTTTACGGTGATGTTTATTGTGTAAGTCTTTTTCTTGCCACTTTCAGAAGTAACATATATCTTTAAACTATTTACTATTCCGCCAGTAAGATATACTTCTCCTTCATCGCCATATGAAGTTGCCATGTCATCATTTAAGTAATAACTCAAATTGACTGTTTCGTAACTTCTATCTAAAGTAATATTATATACTGATTTGCTTGATGAAAAGACATATTGAGCGTTTTGAGCATCACTTCCAATAATATAGCTTCCATCTTCTGCAGTTATACTTAAGCTTTTAATTGTTGCATCATCTGAAGCTGCATCTCTAGTAATTTTTATAGTATATGTAGCACTAACTGTTCCATCTTCTGCTACAACATAGAATTCAATAACTTTTTCAACGCCTGTTGTAAGAGTATAAGTTTGGGCTCCTACAACTGCTGCATTTTCATCATTTGGGTTAACGTTTAATGTTACTTGACTTGTTGTATTCTTAACATTATAAGTATACTCATATACTGTTGAGTCGAACTCTAAGTAATTTGT
>Ga0172377_10007647_pt1 | contig 11115 bp, 8 predicted proteins | sample Pumphouse3metaG_FD_119749 | JGI IMG/M metagenome (GOLD analysis project Ga0172377, IMG submission 119749) | Leachate microbial communities from a municipal landfill in Southern Ontario, Canada - Pumphouse #3 metaG | ecosystem: Engineered > Solid waste > Landfill > Unclassified | place: Canada... | reverse complement strand
TCTTCGGATTGACAGAGAGACAGGTGGTGCATGGTTGTCGTCAGCTCGTGTCGTGAGATGTTGGGTTAAGTCCCGCAACGAGCGCAACCCTTATTCTTAGTTGCCAGCATTTAAGGTGGGCACTCTAAGGAGACTGCCACGGATAACGTGGAGGAAGGTGGGGATGACGTCAAGTCATCATGCCCTTTATATCCTGGGCTACACACGTGCTACAATGGTTCGTACAGAGGGAAGCAAAGCCGCGAGGTGGAGCCAATCCCAGAAAGCGGACCTCAGTTCGGATTGGAGTCTGCAACTCGACTCCATGAAGCAGGAATCGCTAGTAACCGCAGATCAGCATGCTGCGGTGAATACGTTCCCGGGCCTTGTACACACCGCCCGTCACACCACCCGAGTCTGGTGCACCCGAAGTCGTCGGCCTAACCGTAAGGAGGGAGGCGCCGAAGGTGTGCCCGGTAAGGGGGGTGAAGTCGTAACAAGGTAGCCGTATCGGAAGGTGCGGCTGGATCACCTCCTTTCTAAGGAGCAATGTCCGGCATTCAACGTTGAGTGCCGGAAGGGTCGATCTCGCTCTTCTTCTCCTATCCATCTTTGAGTGTGCCGTGAACGGGCCTTTAGCTCAGGCGGTTAGAGCGCACCCCTGATAAGGGTGAGGTCTCTGGTTCGAGTCCAGAAAGGCCCACCATACTCGAAACTCGCTACTCGACGTTCGTGATTCGATTGCGGCTTGATACTCGGGCTTTAATCGAGACACGAGATACCATTACTGAGATGCGGGAAGGGGATGTAGCTTAGCTGGGAGAGCGCCTGCCTTGCACGCAGGAGGTCGCCGGTTCGAATCCGGCCATCTCCACCAGAAGATATTCAGGAAAGGCTTTTGCCTTGAGAGATTATCTCTCCCTGCGGGAGCAGGGGGGAGGCACATTGAAAATTGCATAGTTAGTTAAGAAATGCGAAATAGGGTAACGCGAGTTATCACAGGAAGCAAAAGGGGCGTCCATTTTAATGGGCGGACCCCAAGAGAAGAGTTAAGAGGGTAGATAACAAACTAATAAGGGCAGACGGTGAATGCCTTGGCATCAAGAGCCGAAGAAGGACGCGGCAAGCTGCGAAAAGCTGTGGGTAGCTGCAAGCAAGCATTAATCCACAGGTATCCGAATGGGGCAACCCCGCACGGGTCATGCCGTGTGACCCTGACCGAAAAGGGGGTCAGGGGGGCAAGTGGGAGAACTGAAACATCTAAGTATCCCGAAGAGAAGAAATCAACCGAGATTCCCCTAGTAGCGGCGAGCGAAAGGGGAAGAGCCTAAACTCTGTCGGTGCAATAGGCTACAGCCGTTGCCGGCAGGGGGTAGAGGTATCCGCGGGAAGGACTGTAGGCCTTCCGAAGCGAAACCGATTTAATTGAACGGCATGGAAAGGCCGGCCATAGAAGGTGAGAGCCCTGTAAGTAAAAGGTTGGCGTAGCTTTGGCGGATAACCGGAGTACCACGGGACACGAGGAACCCCGTGGGAAGCTGGGAGGACCACCTTCCAAGGCTAAATACTCTTGATGACCGATAGTGAACAAGTACCGTGAGGGAAAGGTGAAAAGAACCCCGGGAGGGGAGTGAAATAGAAACTGAAACCGTCATGCCTACAAGCAGTCAGAGCACCATGCCGCAAGGCGGTGTGATGGCGTGCCTTTTGTAGAATGAACCGGCGAGTTAATGTCAGTAGCGAGGTTAAGGGGGTAAACACCCGAAGCCGTAGGGAAACCGAGTCTGAATAGGGCGAATAGTTACTGGCATTAGACCCGAAACCAGGTGATCTACTTATGGCCAGGGTGAAGCGCGGGTAAGACCGCGTGGAGGCCCGAACCGGTTGTCGTTGAAAAGGCATCGGATGAGCTGTGAGTAGGGGTGAAAAGCCAATCGAACCTGGAGATAGCTGGTTCTCCCCGAAATTGCTTTAGGGCTAGCCTCACTTGTTTAGTTATGGAGGTAGAGCACTGAATGGGCTAGGGGCCCCCAAAGGGTTACCGAACTCAATCAAACTCCGAATGCCATAACTTAAGAGAGTGGGAGTGAGACTGCGGGGGATAAGCTTCGTAGTCGAGAGGAAAAGAGTCCAGACCGTCAGCTAAGGTCCCAAATTATAAGCTAAGTGGTAAAGGATGTAGGATTGCACAGACAACCAGGATGTTGGCTCAGAAGCAGCCACCATTTAAAAAGTGCGTAATAGCTTACTGGTCAAGTGGTTCTGCGCCGAAAATGTAACGGGGCTCAAGCTTATAACCGAAGCTGCGGATTCATAAGGGAACTTATGAGTGGTAGGGGAGCGTTCCATGCTGGGAGAAGCTGTAGCGAAAGCAGCGGTGGACGGCATGGAAGTGAGGATGCCGGTATGAGTAGCGAAAAGATGGGTGAGAATCCCATCCGCCGAAAGCCTAAGGTCTCTTAAGGAAGGTTCGTCCGCTTAAGTGTAGCCGGGCCTAAGCCGAGGACGAAAGTCGTAGGCGATGGACAACCAGTCAATATTCTGGTGCCACTATTATGCGTTATGACCGAAGGGGAGACGCAGGAGGATAGATCGTCGCACGGATGGAAATGTGCGTTTAAGCCGGTAGGGTGTGCAGCAGGCAAATCCGCTGCACGAGAGCCTGAGAGGTGATGAGGAGCCCGTTTAGGGTGAACCGATTGAATCCATGCTGCCGAGAAAAGCCTCGTAGTAGTATAATGGTGCCCGTACCGCAAACCGACACAGGTAGGCGAGGAGAGAATCCTAAGGCGCGCGAGAGAACCCTCGTTAAGGAACTCGGCAAAATAACCCCGTAACTTCGGGAGAAGGGGAACCCTTATAGAGTGAGTGTGAGCAACACGAGCTTGAAGGGGGCGCAGTGAAAAGGTCCAAGCGACTGTTTAACAAAAACACAGGTCTCTGCTAAGCTGAAAGGCGAAGTATAGGGGCTGACGCCTGCCCAATGCTAGAAGGTTAAGAGGAGAGGTTATGCAGCGCTCAGCAATGAGAGCTGGAGAAGCTTTGAATTGAAGCCCTAGTGAATGGCGGCCGTAACTATAACGGTCCTAAGGTAGCGAAATTCCTTGTCGGGTAAGTTCCGACCTGCACGAATGGCGTAACGACTTGGACGCTGTCTCAACGAGGGACTCGGCGAAATTGAAGCACCTGTGAAGATGCAGGTTACCCGCGACAGGACGGGAAGACCCCGTGGAGCTTTACTGTAGTCTGATATTGGATTTCGACATGTTATGTAGAGGATAGGTGGGAGGCAAGGAAGGAGAGGCGCCAGCTTTTCTGGAGCCGACGTTGGAATACCACCCGTAACATGCTGAAGTTCTAACTGAACTAACCCGGTTCAGGACAGTGTCAGGTGGGCAGTTTGACTGGGGCGGTCGCCTCCCAAAAGGTAACGGAGGCGCCCCAAGGTTCCCTCAGCGCGGTTGGAAATCGCGCATTAGAGTGCAAGGGCATAAGGGAGCTTGACTGCGAGACCGACGGGTCGAGCAGGGACGAAAGTCGGGCCTAGTGATCCGGCGGTTCTGAGTGGAAGGGCCGTCGCTCAACGGATAAAAGCTACCCCGGGGATAACAGGCTTATCTCTCCCAAGAGTTCACATCGACGGGGAGGTTTGGCACCTCGATGTCGGCTCGTCGCATCCTGGGGCTGGATTAGGTCCCAAGGGTTGGGCTGTTCGCCCATTAAAGCGGTACGCGAGCTGGGTTCAGAACGTCGTGAGACAGTTCGGTCCCTATCCGTCGTGGGCGCAGGAGATTTGAGGGGAGCTGTCCCTAGTACGAGAGGACCGGGATGGACGGACCTCTGGTGTATCAGTTGTCCCGCCAGGGGCATGGCTGAGTAGCCAAGTTCGGTATGGATAAGCGCTGAAAGCATCTAAGCGCGAAGCCAGCCTCAAGATGAGATCTCCCACCTTCTCGTTTCTCGATGCTGGTTACTCGTTATTCGATCAGGGCAAGGGCGTCAAGCATAAGACGCAGCCTTGAATCGAGAGGCAAGGGGCGAGTATCGAGAAGCGAGAAGGGTAAGACACCTGGAAGATGACCAGGTAGATAGGCCGGAGGTGTAATGACAGTAATGTCTTCAGCTTACCGGTACTAATATGTCGAGGGTTTGTTATTTACCCTTCTAACTATGCAATTTTGAGTGTGCTGCTAGCAACAAGTTTATCCCGGTGGCCATACCGGAGAGGCAACACCCGTTCCCATACCGAACACGGTAGTTAAGCTCTCCAGGGCTGATGATACTGATGGGGAAACTCATTGGGAAAGTAAGTCGCCGCCGGGATATTTTTTTCTTCCCTTGTTTGCATTTTATTCTTCAATAGCCTAAAATTAGCCTTGTACGGCATTATGAACCGATACTATTTAAGTGATATTATTTAAGTCTATATGTACTAAGGAATGAGGCGATTGAGTGAAAAGGATGCGTATCTCCATTATAAATGACGGTACGCTCGGCACAAATGATCTGGAAGCTCTTCCAGAACAGATCGATGCCGAAATAACCGTTTACAGCAGTCAGGATGGAACAAAACAATTTACCGGCGGATATGATTTGATTATGGCCTCGGCAAGCGATGCGGAAAAGGCCTTTAAGAATGGTGAATTGGACCAAGGTAGATTGATAGCTTATGGTTGCCCGGATGATTTAGAACGTGCTTTAATGTTGGGTGCAATTGATTTTTTGCCACAGCCGATGGATGCGGCCAGTCTTCTTTATGCCTTAAAAAAGGCTGTTATTCTTGCTTCCAGCCGAGATATTATATCCAAGGATAAGAGTACGGAGCAGACATCGAAAGGTCATGTTGTTACTGTATACAGCCCATCGGGCGGTATAGGTAAAACGATGCTGGCTGTAAATCTGGCCATTATGTTTACCAAGCAATTTGGGCGAAAAGTCGTATTGGCGGACCTGAATCTTCAATTTCCCGGTGTCGATCTAATGTTGAATTTATCTCCCGCCAGAACTATTATAGACCTGCTTTCCAGGATAGATAATCTTGATAACGAATTTCTCGAAAGCTTTCTAATGAGACATTCCTCAGGAATAAGGGTATTACCGGCTTCACAGCGTCCGGAAGATAGCGAACGGGTATCCGATAGAGACATAAGAAGTATTATCGGCGCTTTAAAGAAGAACGGGTATTTGGTAGTGATAGACAGCTCTTCCAATCTTAATGATAATATGTTGGCTGCTTTGGATTGTTCGAACAATATCCTTTTAGTGACATCGTTGGAACTGCTGGCTTTGCGTAATACCCGTACCTGTTTGGAAATAATGGCTTCATTGGGTTACGATAAGAGCAAAATCGAGCTGATATTGAACAGGGCCACCAGTAAGGATCTCGGGGTTCGGGTAGAGGATGCGGAGAATCTATTAGGAGAACGCTTTATCGCTCAAATGCCAAGCGGTGGTGAATGCGTAGTCAAGGCAGCCAATCATGGACAGCCCTTTGTCTTAACGCAACCTGAAAACGAAATAAGTAAAAGCGTGGCGAAAATCGCCCGGATTGTTCTTCATGGTGAGGATGCACAGACTGCTGGTGAGCAGAAGCGAGGAACGCTTTTTAGCAGAGCAAAACGATTATTCGGAGCATAAAAAGGGAGTAAGAGAGAAGAGCTTATTGTTCTGGTGTGGGAAGATATCCCATAAGGCGATATGCCAATTTAGCGGCGGTAAAGGATGCATAGGCCGGTCCCGCCGGTGGGCAGAGTTCTACAATATCCGCGGCCGCGATCCTCTTGGTTTTTGCAATTGCTTTCAAGATGGTCAGCAGATCATGCCAGTGTAAACCTCCGGGTTCCGGCGTGCCCACAGCCGGCATCTCTGACGGGTCCAAAACATCGATATCAATAGTCAGATAGATGGTGTCCGGTAGGGCAGACAGCTTAGGAAGCCAGTTAGCTTCGGTCAGCATCTCGGCAGCAGCCATGATGACGACATGGCCGGCAGAGCCAAGAAATTCCGCTTCTTCTACACTCATACTTCTTATGCCCAGGCCTAGGGCAGGGCATATCTCCGAAGAACGCCTTAAAACGGTAGCGTGACTGACGTATTCACCCAGATAGCTGTCACGCAGATCGGCATGCGCATCAAGATGTATGATCCCCAAACTCCCAAAATATGATTTGCAGGCCCTAATACCTGCCAATGTGACGGTGTGTTCCCCGCCCAGCATAAAAGGAAGCTTTTTGTTATTCAGGGTCTCTCTTATAGTCTCCTCGATAGCTAGTAAAGCATCCTTCGGAGTAGAGGGCAGTCTTAAGGCATCAAGCGTGGCGATACCTTTACGATAGGGTTCCAGCTTAAGCTCTTCATCATACAGCTCTACTTGAGATGAGGCATTCAGGATAGCTTGAGGGCCTTGACCGGTTCCCTGCATATATGTGGTGGTGGCTTCATATGGTACAGGAATGACTACTATGCCGGCATGGTCATAATCTGAATAAGGAGAAGGAATCTGCCCAAAGCAGAGATCCGGCGGAAGTATTTTCAAAGCTTGAGACGTCCCTTTTCCATTAAACTGGGGCGAGCTCTTCTCTTTATCAGCTCCTCTTCGCAGGAAAGCGCACTGACGATCAACGGCAGGGCAAGTGTAGCATCGGCATAGACGGTAGCTGTAGCAGCTTGTTTGGAGATCTTGCCCCAGGATTGGGCCTCATTGAAAGTGCATCCGCTCAATCCTCCCCAGTGTGGAGCATCGGCTGTTATTTGGACGGCATAGCGATGTCCTTCCGCATTCTGCCCCGTTATCAAGGCATAGACCTCAGTTTGCTGAATAAAGTTTTTCGGCGTGCCGCCGCCGATATAGATCACCGCACTAGCTTCAGCGGCACAGGCAATGGCCGCCGATTCACGGACATCCTTCAGCACATCAAAGAGCAGAGGTTTTTTTATTAATTCTTTATCAGCAGCCATAGCCAAACCGTAACTGCTGTCGCCCATAGCCGGGCAGTAGACAGGTACATCGGCTGCAGCCGCAGATGTTAGAATGCCGTCCTCTCGGTATTCGGCTGCCAGGTGTTGCCCCAGCAAATAAAAGAACTCTCTGGTGGTATAAGGGCGGCTGCGATCCAGCTTTCGGGCAAAAGCGGCTATACAGGCATCATCGGACAGGAATTCATTATCGTCGGCATAGGTGTCGTATATTCTATCGATGCCCTCTTCGCGCAGCATGGTATCATCTGCCAAGGGGTCTCCCTGCCAGTGACGAAGACCGCGGATCTCGTGCAGGTCATGAAAGAGGTTGGCACCGGTACTGACCAGGCAATCTATCAGCCTCTCTCTGATCAAATAGGCTATTATCCTGCGCATGCCCCCAGGTACCATAGCCCCGGCCAGGCCGAGCATGATGACCGTATTATCGGACAGCATGCTTTTCCAGACTTTCAAGGCATCACCCGTCGAGCGAGCCTGGAAAGAGCCCTTGCCCATAGCCTTGACCAGGTCATCGGTCTTTTTATACGGTAACAACGGTTCCACGGGATGATGCAAGCGCACAGGTTTTCTCCTCTCTACCGGGAAGATACTCCAGGCCTCGCTTAAGTACATGTGTTTCCACATGAGTGGCGTTAAAATTACGACGCATGGCATCGATCATAGCTTCGGCATCAAATTCTTTACATGAAAAAATATCTATATTTATATGACCGTGCACGGGGAAGGTATGAATGCTGATATGGCTTTCTGCGATTAAGACGATGCCCGATATACCCATGTCCTGTTCCTGGACACCGCAATAACGGAAGACATACGGCGGCATTATTTTAGTCATGCCTATTTCATCCGGTGTTCTATCCAAGACATCGAAAATAAAATTCAGATCGTTAGCTTTTTCCGGGTCCACTCCATAGCCGTCAATTATCAGATGCATTCCAACTTCCGCCGCAATCAAAGAATACAGGCAATCGTTTGTATAAAAATACCAGCATATTCTAGCATAGTGCAAGGGTGCTGTCTATATAGTTTTTAATACCTCGAAACCCGCTTCTCAAGCATGTTTCAACGCTTTTAAGCGGTATGAAAATTTACAGATTGCATTCGTCGTTTTACAGCAGGTCGCCATTGATATAACCGGGCTTATCTGTTCTTTCATCTAGGAGGACAGTGCTGAATCCCCTGGCTCTCGTTCAAATATTCAACTCTCAGAGGGCTGGTTCGGCATATTGACAATTGCATAAAAGGCGCATAAATACGGGCATCTCAGGACTTTTTGTGGTAAAATATACAGGTAAGTTATCGCTAATTCCACTGGGAGAATATTATGATCACCAAGCGTAACAACACCCAGTCTCTATTCTTCGATTTGGAGTGCATAGCCCCGGATTTGCTGAACAATTATGGCTGGAACGCTCATATTATAACGGCATGATGATGTCTCCGACTATGAAGCAATAGAGAGGCTTAAATACGATCTGTGCTGGAAATATGCTCTGAATCTTGCTTTGGACTACGAGGGGTTTGACCGGACCGTTCTGGTAAAATTCAGGAGCAAGCTTATTACCGCCGGTTTGGAGAGAGTGCCCTTTGACAATCTGATGAAGCTGGCGGTAGAGGCTAGGATACTCTCACCGGAGAATATCCAGCTTGCAGATATTTCGCATATCCTTGGAGCATTGAAGCATGTAGACGTTAAGCCTGCCAACCTTGAGAAATACCGGGAAGGCAAAGCCATAACCCTGAATTACCATGAAGCCAAGCTGCAGAAGGCCGGACCGATCTTATTTTGGCTGTAATGGAGCAATTGCCGATTCAGGTTGCCGAGAACAATCTGCAGCGGACGGTTCAGGCAGCCAGGTTGAAGGTCCGCAACCGCATGTTTTATGCGGTTGCGGTTATAGCTGCTCTGGGTCAGGAACTTAGGGCCATGGTAGTTACTGGCGACAAGGAGTTTGAGTGTCTGCAGTCAGAGCTGGATATACTCTGGCTTTGATTTTCCTTGCCCCGATAAATCGTCAATGCTATAATAACGACGGATTTTAAGCGGGGTGATGACAATGAAGGTTTCCCGGAAAGAAGTGGAACATGTGGCTTTTCTCAGCCGGCTGGCGTTGAGCGAGAGGGAGGCTGAGGAGTTTACCAGGCAATTCAATCAGATATTTAAGCAGTTTGAGAAGCTTAATGAGCTTGATACTTCGCAAGTCGAGCCGACATCTCATGTTCTGCAAATGCAGAACGTCTTGCGGCAGGATAGTGTTAGGTCCTCTTTGCCGATAGATGAGGTGCTGGCCAATGCGCCTGATCGAGAAGATGGATATTTCAGCGTTCCTCGGATAATGGAGTGATATCATGAATATTTACGACATGACACTGCATCAGTTATGGAAGATGCTGCACGAAGGAGATATTACTGTTCAGGAGATATACGGTTCCTTTGCCGGCAGAATAGAAGAGGTTGAAAGCAAGGTTGGCGCCTTTGTCAATCTTACCCCTGATATAGCGGAATTGCAGGTGCATAAAGCAGCAGACCGCTGGAGCGAAGGGCGCGGCGTAACGCCCCTTACGGGATTACCGCTGGCCATCAAGGATAATATGAGCCTGGTTGGGGTGCCTAACACCTGCTCTTCTAAAATGCTGGAGAATTATATTCCGCCCTATAATGCTACGGTGGTAGAGAAATTGGCTGAAGATGGAGCTCTCTTTATCGGCAAGACCAATCTGGATGAGTTCGCTATGGGTTCCTCCACAGAGACCTCCGCTTTTAAGCTTACTCGTAATCCATGGAATTTGGGTCATGTGCCGGGAGGCTCCAGTGGCGGCTCAGCCGCAGCTGTGGCTGCCGGAGAATCTCCTGCGGCGCTCGGTTCTGATACCGGCGGATCTATCCGCCAGCCGGCATCTTTTTGCGGGGTGGTAGGCATGAAGCCTACTTATGGTCGTGTTTCACGTTATGGTCTGGTGGCCTTTGCCGGTTCCCTGGATCAAATAGGGCCCATTACCCGGGATGTATATGATTGCGCTATTATGATGAACGCTCTCAGTGGACACGATGCCTGCGATTCCACCTCCGCCGATATTCCCGTGCCGGACCATACTACCGGATTGGGGCAGGATATCAGAGGGTTGCGCATAGGTTTGCCCGGAGAGCTTTTCAATGAGGGTATAGATGCAAGCATCAGAGAGGCGATATATACGGCGGTAGATCTCCTGACAGGCATGGGAGCTGAGTGTGTGGAGATTTCCATGCCGCATCTGGAATACTCCATGCCCGTTTACTATATCCTCGCTACTGCCGAGGCCGGTTCCAATATGGCCCGATATGACGGGGTTCAATACGGTTATCGCGCCTCTGGCGCAAAGGATATCCTTGATATGTATATCCGTACCAGAAGCGAAGGCCTGGGAACAGAGGTCAAGAGGCGTATTGTGTTGGGCACATATGTGCTCAGTTCAGGATATTACGATGCTTTTTATCTGAAGGCACAGAAGGTCCGCACCCTGATAAAGGCCGATTTTGACCGTGCCTTTACTCGGGTAGATCTGTTGGTCTCTCCCGTGACGCCGACTACAGCTTTCAAGGCCGGCAAGAGAGCCGACGATCCTTTGCAAATGTATTTGTCGGATATTTGTACCATTCCCGCCAATTTGGCCGGATTGCCGGCCATGTCTGTACCCTGCGGTTTTGACAACGGCTTACCTATGGGGATGCAGATCATCGGCAAACCGTTTGATGAAACCACGATGCTGCGGGTGGCATATGCTTATGAGCAGAGCACGGATTGGCACAAACGCCGAGCTGTACTTGCGGGGTAGCGCCAATAGCATTTTAACAGCATCAGAAAGAGGAAGAGGAGCAGGCCTGAAGGCTTAGAGAAGCCCTAAACCAATAACCGGCAACCGCGCCGGCAGGGCGCATTGGAGGGGTAGGGAGAGTGATTATGAAGTACGAAGTTGTTATAGGAATGGAGATACATGCGCAGTTGCTGACGAAGAGCAAGCTCTTCTGCGGATGCAGCACGGAGTTCGGTGCTGAGCCCAATAGCCAGTGTTGCCCCATCTGTCTCGGTTTCCCCGGCTCACTGCCGGTAATGAACCGCAAGGCGGTAGATCACATTATTACCACGGCATTGGCGCTTAATTGCACGGTAGCCCGAGAGA
>Ga0172377_10007644_pt1 | contig 11118 bp, 10 predicted proteins | sample Pumphouse3metaG_FD_119749 | JGI IMG/M metagenome (GOLD analysis project Ga0172377, IMG submission 119749) | Leachate microbial communities from a municipal landfill in Southern Ontario, Canada - Pumphouse #3 metaG | ecosystem: Engineered > Solid waste > Landfill > Unclassified | place: Canada... | reverse complement strand
GTTTTTTGGTCGATGCTGATGGCGGGGCTGAGACCGTCGATGCTTTCGACATCCGGTTTTTCCATTTGCGCGATGAATTGCCGAGCGTAGGCGCTCAAGCTCTCCACGTATCGGCGCTGTCCCTCTGCGAAAATTGTATCGAATGCCAACGACGATTTACCCGAGCCCGAAAGCCCCGTAACGACCGTGAGCATATTACGCGGTATGGAAACCTCAATGTTCTTGAGGTTGTGCATCTTTGCACCTTTGACGTGGATGACGTTAGCGGATGCGGGCATGGTGTGCTGGATTTTAAGGAAAAATGAAAAAACGCCCTCCGCGGGCGCGAAGCCGGAGCGTACCGGGAAAACCGACTCTTGTCCAGGGTAGTAGCACAAAGAAAATACAGCTTTCTTTTCCGTAACATGGCTGCTTCACTGGGTGAGCGGATACTTGGATCATCGTGCAAATGCCATCACTCAACTCATCGGCTGAAAAACAGGAGTATCTGGATGCTCTCTTTACAGGCGAGGAGCGATTTCCTCTCTTGAACGGAGGCATGGGCATCGATTTTACAGATGAGACATTCGTTGCCGAAATGGCGCGCCAGAGGCGCATAGGCGTGTTCGCATTCTCCGCGCCCGGATACCGTGTATTAGAGAACGATCTCTCTCACATGACGCCGCAGCAGAGAGTCCAGACTCTGCGCGCATCGAACCAGTGTGCGATCGCGCAGAAGACACAGCATGTGCGCGATCAGCATGAACATGCGATTGTCGGCGCCAATGTCATGAAGATTCTCGAAGACTACCCGGCGACGATCGAAGACATCATTGCGAGTAAGCGCATTGATATTCTCTTTGTGGGAGCGGGATTGCCCCGTGACCTGCTCAAGCGCATGGCGCAGGATGATGCGAAGCACATGCGCTATGTGCCGATCATTTCCTCGGCGGGTATTGCGGAACTCTTTGAAAAACTTGCAGATAGAGGCAAGGGCAAGCGCCCCGATGCCTATTATGTGGAGCTTCCGCAATTTGCCGGCGGGCACCTGGGCGTGCTCAAAGGGCAGGATCCCAATGATACGGATACATTTGATCCCGTCCGCATTCGCGAAGAACTGCAAGGCATCGCGCCGGGCAGACCGGTTATTCTTGCAGGGGGGATCGCATACCGTGACCAGGTGCAGGCGGCGTTCGATGAAGGATACCAGGGCGCTGCCATGGGAACGCGCCTACTGCTCACGCAGGAATCCGGGCTTTCAGATGGCATCAGTCGTGATATGTATTTAGATCCCAGTCGCGATGTATGTGTGGATGCACACAGCCCGACGGGGTACATGGCGCGGCGTCTCGATGTCGCTTGCACAGAACGTACGGCTGAATCGGTACGCCAGGCAATCCGCAATTGCGTTTCGTGCGTCAAAGCCCGGGACTGCGAATTCTGTAAGAACGCCTCTGCAACGAACGGCGAACTGCAGCAGCCGGAAGATCCTCACTATTGCATTGCGCGCGATCTCACCAGCACGCGTTTGGGCATCGCAAAAATCTGCTTTACCGGGTCCCAGATCGTGACGATACGGCACGATCCGCTGTATGAGTCAGACGGAGAACGGTACGTTCCAACGCTTGCAGAGGCGCTGGAGTACGCGCTGAACCACGATGCGCCGCAGGGTGCCCAGGGGTTGCAGGTGCGATAATTACCCAAAGAATGCAGGATACGGTATCCGTATTGCATTAGAATGCTCGTGCCATGTTTACGGGAATCATTGAAGCGACGGCTGCCGTACGCGCGCGGACAGGATCGGCAATCGCCGTGGCGCTCCCCACGGAGTTCAAGGACGTGCAGGCTGGTAACAGTATCAGTGTCTCGGGCGTATGTCTCACAGTGGCATACAGAGAGAATGGCACAATGCACTTCGACATCGTGCCCGAAACAGTGCGCTGTACGACGTTGGGACGCAAAAATGAGGGGGACATAGTAAATATCGAACGGGCGTTGCCTGCGCATGGCCGGTATGACGGACACATGGTTCAGGGGCACATAGAAGGAGTGGGAACGGTAGTAGCGAACAAAGAAGAAGGAGAAGGGAAGCGGCTCAGCATCAGTGTGCCGGAAGCATGTGCGCGCTTCGTAATCCCCAAAGGTTCCATATGCATAGATGGCGTATCACTCACTGTTGCATCTGTGCAGGGTGATTGTTGCGGAATAGCGCTCATACCAGAGACATGCAGACGCACGACGCTGGGTGCTCTTCATGAGGGAGACAGTGTCAATATTGAGACGGATATCCTTGTACGGACCATCGCCGAGCTCTACGATCGTGGGCCGCGTGTATGAGTGGAATAGCTTCCAGCCACCTGCCGGCATCGGTTGATCCGTTGTGGAGAATCGGCATTGTGCAATCGCGATTCCATACAGCGGAAGTGCAGGGTATGGCGGATTCCGCCGTACAGGCGCTGATCAATGCAGGGATCGCTGCGGATCGCATACGGCAGTACGAAGTGCCCGGAGCGTTCGAGGTACCGCTCATTGGCGCTGCACTCGCCAGGCGCGGCGCAGCGGACGCCTTGATAGGATTAGGTGTGATTGTGCAGGGTGAAACGTGGCACGCGGATCATCTGGCGCATGAGGTAGCCAGGGGCATTATGGATGTGCAAATCGCGTACGGCATTCCCTTTGCGTACGAAGTGTTGCATGTTTCATCGCGTAGGCAGGCGCGGGCACGGGCAGGCAAAGGTGCGGAAGCCGCAGTGTCCGTTCTACATTCGCTTGCGCTCCTGAAAGGATGCAGCCTCGCGTAATTGTGCAATTTAATTGTTCAATATACAATGCGTGCATTCGTTCTCCCGACCGTATGCGCATCCATCCTGTTTTGTACGCAACCACGTGTATCCTTGCCGGTCTCCTGAGTGTTGGAGCCACAGCGCGGCAATTTTCCGATGTGCCGACAGGTCACATCTATGCGCTGCCGATTGAAGAATTGGTATCCGCAGGAGTCATAGGAGGGAATCCCGATGGGAATTTTGCACCCGAACGTTCAGTGAACAGGGCGGAGATGCTCAAGATGCTCTACGCAGCGACGGGCAGGGAGCCGGATCCCGCTCATGTGCGGTGTTTCTCGGATATAGTCCCGGGTTCCTGGTATGAGCCATACGTGTGTGATGCCGCCGCCCGGCGTTTTGTGTCCGGGTATCCGGATGGCATGTTCCGTCCTGGCAATCCCGTCAACCGCGTGGAGGCGCTGAAGATGATTGCGGAAGTTTTCGAATTTGATGTCGGTGCGCTCAGTGAACAGGGGCGTGACATCCTCAGTCCGCTTACCGATGTTTCGATGTCTGAGTGGTACGCGCGATATCTGGCACACGCGTACCAGGAAGGCGTACTGCCGATTGCGGGGCAAGGTGCGTCACGCTTCCTGCCGGAGCAAGAACTTCTGCGCGGGGAATCCGCAGCGATGGTACATAACGCGCTGCAGGCACGTCGACGAATACAGCAGCAAACCGGCAGTGCAGAGGGGGGCGGCAGAAGGGAAAGCAGCAATACAGAAGACGATGCCATCGCGGACGATAATGTAGAGCGAGCCAGTTTCCCATTTGTGGTGCAGGAGACATTTGGTGGTCGCAAGGTGCGTGCTTACACATTCCCCGTGGCAAATGCCATGGTAGTAGACATAGAAGTATCACTGCAGTCTGGACAGACCGGCGAAGTGCAGTGCACGTTGTATCGCATGGAGGAGAGTGGGTTCAGCGAACGCTATTTTCTGGGAACAGTGGAAGGCAAGAGCTGCTACATGCTGGCAGCTGTGGAAGCAGGTGAGTACCAATTGCAATTGCAGTCGACGAATGTCGATGCGGCATTTACGCTTCGGGCGGAGCAGGGAACGGGGGATGGCAACGACGGTTTCGTAGAAGCACAGCAATTACCCATTGGAACGTCCAGGACACACACGATTGCGGTGAACAATCTGCAGAACTGGTATACATTCCGCGTAGCGGACCCTGCGGGCAGACACATGAAGTTGGAGCTCAGCAATGCGGCACAATTGCAATGCATTGTGTATGCAATGGACGATGTAGACATTTTTGGATTTGCAGGACCGCAATGCAATGAGTTCTATACATATCCCGAAGGTACATACTACGTATCGGTCGGTCGTGCGGCACCACGGTTGTTGCCGCTGACGTATACGATCATTCTGAGGGAGTAATATACGGCATTTCGTGCGTGCGAATGTGCGCAGAGTTGCGTATACTGCCGTTTCCATGTCGGTACTCCCTTCTGTCACCGCTGCAATCGATGCCCTGCGAGCAGGGCGCATGGTCATCGTTGTCGATGATGCGCATCGGGAGAATGAAGGTGACATTGTCATGGCGGCGGAATGTATGACGGAAGAAGCGATGGCATTCATCATCCGCCATACGGGCGGCGTCGTGTGCCTTGCACTTAGTGAGGATATAGCGGATCAACTGGAACTGCCGCTCATGGTGGAGGAAAACTCGTCGCGTTTCGGCACGCCGTTCACCGTGAGTATCGAGGCGGCAGACAGGGTGACGACGGGCATTTCCGCCGCGGATCGTGCAACGACTGTCCGTGCGGCGACCAGCCCCGTCGCCAAGCCTAGTGATTTGCGCAGGCCTGGCCATATTTTTCCTCTGCGCGCGCGCCGCGGGGGCGTGTTGCGTCGCGCTGGCCATACCGAGGCATCGGTGGATCTCTGCCGCTTGGCAGGCATGCGTGAAAGTGCGGTTATCAGCGAACTCATGCACGACGACGGCACCATGATGCGCATGCCGGATCTTCGGACGTTCGGGGAGAAAAACAATATACCTCTGGTGGCCATTGCTGACATCATTGCGTATCGGCAGCGTACGGAGACCTTCATTCGCAGGGAGGCAGAGACAACTCTGGAGACGGAAACCGGCGTATGGCGTTGTCTGGTGTATCGGGATACGCTCGATGGGTACGAGCATATGGCATTGGTTCAAGGCAGTGTCACGCCTACGGTCCCCGTGCTGACGCGTGTACACTCGGAGTGTCTTACAGGTGATGCGCTCGGATCACTGCACTGCGATTGTGGTTTACAATTGCGCGCGGCAATGCAGCGCATACAGAAGGAGGGCAGAGGGGTTTTGCTCTACATGCGACAGGAGGGTCGCGGCATTGGATTGGCGAACAAAATGAAAGCCTACGAGTTGCAAGACAGGGGACGAGATACCGTAGAGGCGAACACGGAACTCGGTTTTCCGGAAGATATGCGCGAATACGGTATCGGCGCACAAATTCTTAAAGACATCGGTGTCGGTGCGATCCGCCTTCTCACGAATAATCCACGTAAAGTGATTGGGCTGGAAGGATACGGTTTGCACATTATAGAACGCGTACCGCTCTTCTGCACTCCGGTCTCACAGAAGCAGAAGACATACTTACGCACCAAACGCACAAAACTGGGACATTTATTGCCAGAAATACCGGGAGAAGGATTTCAAGCACAGGAGGTACGTTTTGCAAAGTGTAACGAGAATTGAGAATAAACTTTTTGTACAACATACATGAGAACACAAAGCGTGCATCTGCGCTGCACGATGTGCTTCCGTGTCTGTACTGTAAACGTACAATGCGGAACAAGTTCTTATTCCTTCCCTTTTTTCCATGCCAGTCAAGAAGAAGGCAACTGCCAAGCGCAAGCCGGCTGCCAAGCGCAAGCCAGCCAAGCGCAAGACGACCAAGCGCGCGACAGTAACTCGCCGCACGGCTGCCAAGCGCAAGCCGGCTGCCAAGCGCAAGACGACCAAGCGCGCAACGGCGACCCGTCGCACGGCGACGAAGCGCCGCACGGCTGCCAAGCGCAAGCCGGCAAGGCGTAAATAAGCTCTTGGATGTATTGCTAAAGAACGGGTGCGTTCGCGCAACCCTTCTTTGGCTTAATTGAAAACACATGTACGGAGTACAAGACCAAAATAATTCGGTCGTACTAGTGGGTTTGAACGAGTCTAAGAAGGGGAACTTCTGCCCCCGCTTGATGAGTGGTGCGATGGCCCTTTGTATGGGCGAATTGAAACTGTCCGTTTTCCTCTTTGAGCGTCCGTGATGCACGGATTCTCGCTCCTCGTCCGCACCGTGGGCATTCAAATAGCCGGTCAATTCGTTCTGCTATACACATCATGAATGCACAGAAGCGCTGTTTCGTTTCTAGGTCATGGAGCTTCATACCCTCCCACTGCGCAATAATCTCATTGATGTCTTGTGCAGCATCTGCTTTAACAGCTTCAATATCCGCACTGATCATTGCTATTGTTTGAAGCCCCGATTCCTCTTGCACATCACAAAAACCCTGTGTAGAAATTTTGGATGAAAAATGTAAATAATCAGGTGTTGGATTCATATGATAGAAATAGAAAATTTATTGTAAAATTACATAATAAATATGTTATGTCAATAACAGCGTGTACAAGCATAATGATATTCGGGATATGTATCACGGATTCTGTGTTATCAAAATTACACACATTAAATAGATGGCGGCGCCACGTGATTGCGAGCAGCTGGGAGGAATTTTACGTGGTGCCCCCGACAGGGTTCGAACCTGTAACCTTCGGTTCCGAAGACCGACACTCTATCCAGTTGAGCTACGGGGGCGGCAGGTACCGTTGTAGCACGGAATGTCGCCCACGACGAGTGATTTCTATGCTGTGCGTGCATGCCGATCGCGGATCACGTATGATGGAGACCATGCGCATGAAAGCATGGATAGCTGCTGGTGTTCTGCTTCTCCTTTCTGGAACAGTATCCGCATCATCAGAGCCTTTCCTTGATACGGCAGGTCATCCTCATGAGGCGTACATCGAAGTGCTGCGTCAACGGGGCATTGTTGAAGGATACGGTCATGGCCTCTTCCGTCCGGATCTTTCCATCAACCGCGCGGAGTTCCTCAAAATTCTCATGCTTTCTGTGTATGGCGAGGAATCTCTCGTCGTGTACAACGAGCGCTGTTTTGGTGATTTTACGGGTACGCGCCAGTGGTATTGGCCTTACGCGTGCACAGCGCAGCAACGCGGAGTCATCAGTGGCTACCCGGACGGCACGTTCCGCGGTGCGAGGACAGTGAATCTGGCAGAAGGGCTGAAAATCGCCATAGAAGCCTGGCAGATCCCCGTGCCGCCAGATGTGTACGCGCCGGAATTTTGGTACGTGCCGTACTTTGAGGTGGCCGCGGAGCGAGGGTTGTTTCAGTACTTTCCTCGCAATGCCGGCCACGAGCTCACGCGCAGCGACATGGCATATCTGATTGTCGCCATGAATGAACCGATACGACAGGTGTGGATTCCCGAGACAGAACCGGAGGATCCCACAGACGATCCCGCGTCGGAGGATCCGGTGACTGTGCCTGCGCAGGATCCCGGGAGCGGTACGGCGGTGTATCATGGCGCATTGCGCATCGAACAGCGACCTACTGCCGTAACGGCGCTTACACCGGGTGCCGAGGACATAACACTCTTTGCTTTTGACGCCATTGCAGGCAGGCAGGATGTGGGCATCAACACGTTGATCTTTACGGCGGCGACGGGCAGCGTGCGGCATGCCCATGATTACCGGCTCTTTTTTGACAACGATGGCGACGGTATCGTAGATACGCAGTGGACGACAGGGCAGGTTAGCGGAGAAAGCATTATTTTTAGTGGCGTGAATGCTGCGGTGCCGGAGGGGTTCGCCGTGCGTTTCGAGGTGAGAGCATCCATTGCTGCAGTCGTTCCTTCCGGCGCATTCCAAATCGTGTTTGCGACGGGGGACCCGCGTTTTATACAGGGGGTAGGACTGCAGGATGGCCGCGAGGTGACGGGAGTGGATCTCAACGGTGCCGGGTGTTATGAAGAATCCATATGCTGGATCGCGGTGAATACCATAGAACAGCCGCATTTCGATATTATTGGTAGAGGCAATCTATTCGTGTACCAGAGTATGGTGCCTTCCGCGAGTACGCAGATGGTGGGGGGCCAGACCAGTAGCGATCTATTGCGCATTACCTTCCGTGCGGATGGAGAGGGTATCGAAGTGCGCAATATAGCATTCCAGGCACCCGACAGCGTGTTCAGTCAATTATTGATTTACGAAGACGGCGCAGCGTTTCCCTCCGAGACCGCATGGGGCACATCGTGCTCAGTACAAATGCCGGACAAGTTCTGCGCCGGGACATCTATACTCGTTCCGAAGGATACAGAGAAAACCTACAGTATTCGCGGTGTTGTAAAGTCCGACCAGGCAGGGGTTGTGAGCGGAGCGACGGCGCAGATACGCATTGAGACTGCAGGCGCGGAGCGTCCAGTTACTGCCAGGGGAGAAGGATCCCAGGAGACGCTTGCAGTGAACGACGATGATGACATCGCAGAAGGGGAAGTGTTCGTTGGTGTGAATACCGCTGCGATGGGCCAGGATATCGAAGGCCCCGTTCATGACGTGGTACTGGCAAAAATACGCAGTATAGAAAACATCAATCAGGATCCCGATCAGTCCTCGGTACCTACGGGCACGCGCGCAATCGGTATGTTCCGTTTTACGGCTGCAGAGAATGCCAATGTGCAAGGTGGTCGCAACGTTGCCACTATCCAGACTCTCCGTTTCACGGTCAATGCGACCAATGTGCAGTTCTTGGGTGGCAGTTTTGCGCTGTATAACACGGCGAATAACACTGTGACAGCCGTGTGTTCCCAGAGTGCGACAACGGGGCAAATTCTGGTGACATGCAGCGATCTGGCATCCGGACAGGTGGAAACATCCATACCGCAAGGGGAATCCATTGATTTGGCGTTACGCGGCTTCATTACGAATCCGCGCATAACGCAGGGCACATCTACTGTGCAGGTCTCTTTGCAGCAGACAGGCAATCGCGATATACCCGGTGCAGTCGAATGGGATGACGAAATTACAACATTCGGCTGGGTGGATATTGGCAAAACGGTCGTACAGTCAACGGTGTACCGGGATTAATGCCGGAAGTGCACGAAGATTCTGCCATGATTCTTCTCATCCACCTCGAATCGGTGGTATCTATTCCGAATGTATGGTTCGTTCAGGAAACGAATGACTCGCCGTTTGAGTTGGCCGCTTCCTTTGCCGGGAATAATCTCTACCATTTTGATGTGTTTCTCGTTGGCTTCGTCAATGATACGTCCAAGTTCCTGGGAAATTGCTTTTCCGTTGCGGAAGATTTCGTGGAGATCGAGCTTGAGCTTGCTCATTGCGGCAGTGTAGCGGATAGGAATCCAGAAAATATATGAAAACATATTCCTGTCGATTGCGTACTACCAATACCAGACACGCTTTTCCATCGTATTTTTTTCTCTTTTTCCCCTCTTGTACATGCGACATATTCACCTTCGTTCCTATCTGACTGGATTGGCGACTGGTGTCATTATGCTCCTGCTTTTTGTCAGTCTGAAATCGGTTTTCACCAGTTCGCCCGCAAGCGAGGCGGAGCAGAGAGGGCAATTTTTGCAGGGCGATACGAATGCTTTGGGGCGGGGCATCATGGATACTGAGCGTTTGCAGAATATGGCGGAACAGTTTGGCATGACGCTCACTGAGCTTCAGGCTGAGATGGAAGCCGGTAAGACGTTGCCAGAAATTGCCGAGGAACGTGGTGTAGATTTTTCTAGGGGGATGATGCGCCGCGGGGAAGTGCCGCAGGGAACGGGCGCAGTACGTGTGCCAGATGACCCGTTGGATTCAAGTGAAGATTCCGTTTCAGATATCTAAACAGTTCTCTCTGCAGATATGTCTATACAGTTTTCATCCTTCGTAATCGGTATCCTAACTGTTCTGATGTTGTTTGGATTGCTCATAGGTCCATTGCAATGGCGCAGGACGCATACATTGCACGAGAGTGCTTCGCTGGAGAGAGAACGCCAACAGTTTGTCGATGTCACAGAGCAGTTAGGAATGTCGCGTGATGCATTGCGCAGTGAACTTGCACAGGGGAAATCAATGATGGATATTGCGAAAGAGCATGGGATACAGTTGCGCATGCCTCCACCATGGATGCGCGATGATGACAGACAAGAGTTTGTGCAGCGTATTGCTGAGCGAATGGGTATGTCTCCTGAACAGCTGCGCGAAGAACTCTCACATGGCAAAAAGCTCATGGATATTGCCCAGGAGCGAGGCATTCCTCTCAAATTTCCCGTTTCTCGCGAATATGATGACCTTCCAGAATAATCTCACCATAATATTATGATGTTCTTCTCCACATTACAGCACCGGCTTCCTCTGCGTCTGCAGGCATTTCTGCAGCAGTTGCAGTGGAAAAGCGTGCTCCTGGGCTTGGCAACCCCCCTGATGTTGGCAGTGATATACAGCACTGTTGGAGGCGGCACGGGGGCACAGGAAATTGTCGGCGAGATTGTGACTGTTGGCAGGAGAGATATTGGTCTTTCGCTGAAAGCGCTTGGGACGGTGACGTTGGCGAACGAACAGCACATGCGTTTTAACGTGCAGGGAAAAGTGGCGAAAGTTCATGTAGAGGCGGGGGATACGATCAAGCGCGATGCGCTCATAGCCGAGCTGGATAAAACAGATCCCAATGCCGATATCCGCCAGGCACAGCTTTCGGTGAACGATGCGTATCTGCGTTTACAGGAACTGGAAGCGAGCCGTGGCCAAACGCTCATATCTGCGCAAAACAGTGTGCGCGAATTGGAACGGCAAATGGAGGTGGCATACGGCGAAGCCCCTGCAGCACAGATGCAGGTAGCAGATCAGATCGAACAGGCTCGCAGGACGGTACTGGAGAAGGAAGCGGCGTATAAGAAGGCACAACAGGATCTCGCTGCGAAGATAGACAATGCCATTGCGGATGCCGATAAATTGCTGGCGGACATATTGGAAATTCTCAGTGGCGAATCCACAATCCGCGGGGCTACGCGCTACAAGAATTTCACAGTCCACTTCCTCTACAACGACCAGAACCAGAAGATCGAGACCGAGTTTGCCTATTACAGGGCATCGGAGGCGTATGACACCTTCCGCACGACATATGGTTCGTTGCTCAATACAGAAGACGTGCGGGTACTCGAATCGGCTCTCAGAGATGCTATCGCTCTTGGGCAGCAGTTAGTCACTCTTACAGACATAGCGTACGAATTCCTC
>Ga0172377_10007642_pt1 | contig 11120 bp, 10 predicted proteins | sample Pumphouse3metaG_FD_119749 | JGI IMG/M metagenome (GOLD analysis project Ga0172377, IMG submission 119749) | Leachate microbial communities from a municipal landfill in Southern Ontario, Canada - Pumphouse #3 metaG | ecosystem: Engineered > Solid waste > Landfill > Unclassified | place: Canada... | reverse complement strand
GCAAGCGAAGGGCAGATAGAACTGGTAGGCCCGCAGTTCACAACACTGGGCACATGGAGCGTAAGCAGCCTGGAATGCCTGGAACACGAAGCTTCGGACGGCCTTCACGCCACCACCGCCGGAGTGACGCATAAACTAAAGATACCTGTGCCCATATCCTATATGGATGGAGCAGGAGACTACCGGTTTGTGCTGCACAGCAAAGATGCTCACATGGATAAATACCGTAATCATAGCAGCCGCCGGGCATTGGATTTGAATGGTTACCATATAGTACATAGCTACTCTTTATGGCATGCAGGTGGTTTGGTTGGACCTACAACAGCTTGGTTAAAAAAACAATCGAAAATACAAATAGAGAATATGGGCTATCGTGGATACAAGCCGATAGGCAACCCGTCAGCTGGGGGTAGTGGCGATATTGGAGATGTGAGTGCTAGATATACCATACGTACATTAAACCGATTGGATCAATGGGAACCAGCCAGCAATAGCCGATACTGTACTACTAATACAGTATGGGTAATATATGCGCATGGGGATTCCATGATGGTACATATAGGAACAGGTGATCTTGAAGGGAATTATACAATGGAAGTGGAAAATGGAGAGCACTATGGCATTCAATATGCAAAAGCAGAAGATGTTATTACTAAAAACATAGATATAGCTGGTACAAAATTTGCCTATGTACATGCTTGTACGTCTGGCGGAACCAATCGTAATAATAGTAACGAGGAGACTGGTAGTGTGTCATATGCATTGGTGCACTGGGGCGGAGCCAAGTGCGCTATGGGATTTAAAGGCAATCTTTGGTGCGGGCCTGGGTATTTGATGTTTCATAAACGTTTCTGGAGTTATCTCGCAAATGGTGATTCAGTTATAGATGCTGATAGGAAAGCTCACAATAGAAAGGAAAAGGCTATGCAATTGAAATTTGATTTCGTCGAGGTAATTTCTGGAGATGGAAACATAACTCTTAAAACTCAAGATAAGAAAAGGTAATATTAGGAGTGTCGATATGAAAAATATGCTGATAGCGTCACTATGTATGCTACTTTTAGCATCACTATGCAATGCGCAGCAGTTGATAACGCTTGACCAAGCAGAAGCATCTGTAAGAACTTTTGAGGGTAATAGTTCTCTTAGTTTTAATTCAAAGTTTGATGATGATGCTGATGATAATGGTGAGTGGAGTTACCTTCCTTGCTATTCATTAACATCAACTGACACAATTTATCAAACTTGGGATGTAGATGCATTTACTGGAGAGGTGGTAGATGCATACTATGCTGATCGCTATCCTGCAGCATCAAGTACACCCTTCGGGCAATATAGCCAGGATCAGTGTTTGCAAATTGCACTGGCATTTGCTAATGCCAAATACTCAAACTTCAGCAACATGAACTTCCAGCTTCAGGAAATTAAATGGATTCGCACAGGCTGGTCATTTTTTTGGAGACAGAAGACAGTATATGATGCTGTTACACCAAATCATGTTGAAATAGAAGTAAATCCTGAGACTGGTTGTATTCAGAGGTATTATTGCTGTAGGTATGTAATACCTATCCCGCAGCAGCCGCAGATATCTTCGCAGCAGGCGATTGATATTGCAAAGCAGATTACCGGAATAACTACACTGACTGCTGCATGCTACCCGGAACTGTTTTCCACTCCGGATGGTATTCATTGGGAAATAATTATTGAGGGTACAGATTCTCAGGGGCAAAAACTTGCCAATAAGGTGCGCTTGGATGCGGTTACCGGTGCCGTAATTTGGAACATTCCCTCATTTGGTCAAACCGTATCAAAGCATCTGGTTTCGGTAAGGATGCTTTTTTCCAAATATAAGAATGTCAAGGTCCATTGGTTGGGTAAAGCCGGCGCCGTAATAATGGTAGGCAAGCACAACATAAAAGTAAGACCGGGTATCGCAACCGCAGATTGCAACGGTGAAGAGGTTGACCTTAGTCAGAAACCATTAATTCATCATTCCAGATTATTGGTGCCTGCAGAGCTATCAGAGGTGGTATCTTATCTGGTATTTAATGGAATTGCCGGCATTAGCAATTAGTGCCTTGTAGATGATAAATCGAAGTTTTGCATGTCGAGCCTTGTCTATTACAACATTGGTTAGTATAATCAAAATACGGCCGAGGTATTATGGGAATAGTGCTAAACTATTATATATAACAAAGCAAAGCATACAAAATTCAGCAGGTTCACTCTACACCCTCACAGACAGCCTGAACACAGATGCAAGCGAAGGGCAGATAGAACTGGTAGGCCCGCAGTTCACAACACTGGGCACATGGAGCGTAAGCAGCCTGGAATGCCTGGAACACGAAGCATCGGACGGCCTTCACGCCACCACCGCCGGAGTGACGCATAAACTAAAGATACCTGTGCCCATAAGGTACTTCAAATAGTACCAACTAAGGAATCGCTGATAGGAAATGTTGCCTTCTTGCATGATGGCAAGCTATTGGTGGCAGGCTTATCCATCGCTGGAAAAATGATCATATATCAAGTTAGCGGAATTGGCGTGAAGGACCAGCGGTGATATATCGTACATGCCATATTAGAATAAAGGTACAATCATATGCAGCAGTTCACCGGGCGCATGAAGATATTAGGCATAGTGTATTTGCTTGCTATATTGGCAACCATCGCTTCCTGTTCGCATTCCGTGAAGCCGTTGCCATCAAGTGGTAAGAAACAGGTACTTAGCCCTAAACTCCAATTCTGCATGAAAGAGATGGTAACAGATATTGCTATCTCTGCCAGCGGGAGGCTTGTAGCTGGTTCTGGACATAAGGGGTCTATATTTTTATGGGATATGCGTACCGGACGATTAATAAGAATATTAAAAGCCCATAAGGATCAGGTGTTTAAGGTTGCATTTTCGCCGGATGGTAGTCTCATGGCAAGTTGTGATTGTGGTGATAACCTTATGTTATGGGATATCAGAACAGGAAAATTATTATTGAGGACAAAAGGAGCCATGTGGGGATTAGCCTTTTCGCCCAAGGGTGATCTTCTTATTGGGCGAAATGAAGATGCCATTAATATATGGAAAGTCCACCCATGGAGACTTATCAAGACAATCCGTTCGCCGATTGATGTAGTTTCCGGAATTGCTGTATCACGAGATGGTAGATTAGTAGTAAGTGCGGATGGCAAAGGCAAGAAGCTTACAATATGGAATATATATACCGGAAAGGTGGAAAGAACATTTGCAAAAATTGGTAGCCGTTGTTTTGGTTTTTCGCCGGATGGGTTGCATCTAGCTTCTGTTGGCGGACATAATACAGTGAAATTATGGAATATAAGTAAAAGTAGGTTACCCGTTTTTACAACAAAATATGGCGAAATCGGCGTGGTATCATCGCTAGCCTTTTCCCCTGACGGAAAAATGATTGCTATAGCAGTAAGAGTTAGGGGAGAGGATGGATACAAATTATGGCATTCAGGTGGCCTTGTAATCCTACAGGATGCGGCGACCGGAAACGTACTTCAGGTGATTCGTATTAAGAACCCCGTGGAAGATGTTGTTTTTTTCCGTGATAGCAAAACACTTGCGGCAAGCATAGCATCTTTTGGAAAGATAAATGTATACCGAGTTGATGGTATTATTACAGAGAACCAGTAGTGAATTAATGCTGAATATGCTGTAATAGAATCAAAAGAAGAGTAGAAAGCAACAGGCCATAACCATTCCGTTAATACTGTGAGGTGCCAATGCTCTCTATTATAAGGTTATCCATACCGGAAGGGAGTCACATGAAGAGCACATCCAAAATCATAAGGTTCATAGGAGCGTTCATACTGCTCTGTGCCATACCGTCATTCGGGCAGCGCATGGAATGTGAATGCAGGTATAAATGGCGTTTAACCGGCAAAGAAATACTTCTACAACTATCAGATAAACAAGGAAAGAGACCAAGAGGAATCTATGCCATAGACCCATTTGAAAAGAAACCATCCCCAAAGTTTCTGATAGAAGGGGGAGAACGCCCCACATGGAGCCGGGATAGACGCTTCATAGCCTATATCAGGAATAAACAGTTATGGATAGCCACCAGGGATGGAAACGCGCGTATGGCTGAAGGGCAGTGGATAAGAAACCTGTGGCCCGGAGAACCTCCGGTAAGATGGCTGTGCGACGGTAATTTTGCTACGGCGCAGCACTACAAAGCAACAGGTACGTTGGTGGTTGTGCCTACACACGGGACGCCGCTTGGCTCGCTCAAGGATTTAGACTGGCTGGTACACTATCCTTTGCTGCCGCTCACAAAAGGGACTGAAATCACACTTCCCGGCCCGTGGCATCGTGATAAGGTATGGCTAAAGGATATACTATCTGTCAGAAACATAGATTTTTCTCCTGACAGCAAGAAAATAGTATCAGAGGTTTGCCCATTCATGCCGGAAGACCTTGGCAGGGGAAAGAGCAAGGTATACATATCAGACTGTTATGATCCCAAAGCAAAAACCATAATCATTCAATCATACTATGAACACTTCAGCGACTTAGGAAAAAGGCTCACAACATTTGGAGATGAAGTAGCCGAGCTAAACCCAATGTGGTCGGCAACAGGAGAGTGGATAGCATTTACAGTAGTGCATTACAATGAAGGCTACGTAGCCCCGGCAGTCTGCCGCCCGGACGGCACAGGCTATACTGAACTTCTGCCTGCAGAGCCGGATAAGTATCAAGGGTACTGGCCCGAGGAGCCGGAATGGTACCCGGCGGTACTTATCAAAAGAGTATACTCACAAGATGCCTTCATTAATCCACAGAGCAAGTGGGGAACGCCGCATGCGGAAGCAGTTGAATGGTCTGAAGATGGAAAGTTCCTGCTTTTGAATATAGGAGATCGCTTTAGTTGCTTGGCTATGGCCAAATATGAAGATGGAAAGTGGTTGGTGGGTAGCACTATGAATACCGGCAGTTATACTTTTAAGACAACCGGCTCCGGAATAGAGTTTGCCGCAACGGGGCCTGCACAAAAAGGTACCTGCTGGGTTGCAACCAAACCTGAATGGTATACTGATAACGATATATGCCTTGTAAACAAAGGCTCCGGTGAAAAGAGGAAGTACTTAACTATACCGGAAAACTTTTGGATAGACTGGATGGATTGGTGAAAACGTAGCCAATCAAAGACAACTATGAATACTACATCCGGTTCTACACCCTCACAGACAGCCTGAATACAGACGCAAGCAAAGGGCAGATAGAACTGGTAGGCCCGCAGTTCACAACACTGGGCACATGGAGCATAAGCAGCCTGGAATGCCTGGAACACAAAGCTTCGGACGGCCTTCACGCCACCACCGCCGGAGTGACGCATAAACTGAAGATACCTGTGCCCGTATCCTATATGGATGGAGCAGGAGACTACCGGTTTGTGCTGCATTGCAAAGATGCTCACCCGAACAAATACCGTGATCACCTAAACCGACGAGCACTGGATTTGAATAGTTACGTTAATATCAAATCAATGGCTATATTGCTAACAGATTGGCGGCTTTGGGATTATGCTAATTTTACAAAGAATGGCTTGCGGATGGCAGGATACGCTGGTTATAAGCCAGAAGGCTCTCCCGAAAATGGTGGCAGTGGTTTGATGATAAATAAGTCCCCACGTGTTGTGACACGCACACTGGATCGGCTATCACCACTTGATCCGGCTTCATATGCTAAATATTGTACGAAGAATGCAGTATGGGTTTATTACGGCCATGGATGTATTATGGGTTATGGGAACGATGCAAATTCTGGCTTAGGCTTTGGCGATGGCTTCATATCCTGTGGTATGGCAGATGATCCTGGAAATGTACGTTATGATATAACCAGTCAAGACTTATTGGGAAACTACTTGTACCATTTGGATCATATTGAGTTAGCATATTTTGCTTGTTGCTACAGCGCCGGCAAACGTAATGAAGTACCTATGGGCAATTCTATTGCAGCGAGTTTTTGCTCGAGGGGCGCAAAAGCATCAATCGGTTTCCGAGGTGAGCAGAGATTAAAGGGATTACCATTTAAGCTGTTTAATGATGCATTTTGGGATTGCATGGTGAACGGGTGTAATGTGAAGAAGGCTTATGATACAGCAAAGATAGCCATGAAATATGCAAATATATGGCCATTCCAGATAACCCCGGTTATGTTTGGAGATGGTAACATCAAACTTGTGGATTAACCTATGTAAATAGAAACATTAATCTTAAATCATAAACTAGAACTATCTAATGATCGATTAAGTAAAAACAAGGGGGAATTATGAAATTAGGGATGAAGGTGTTAATTTGTAGTTTAATACTGGCAAGTTCATCTGTATGTATTGCGCAGCAATTTATATCTCCAGATGATGCCATACAATCTGTTAAGACATTTGAGAATAATAGTAGTTTGCAAATCACCTGTAGCTCTGTTGAAAGCATAACTATTGGACCATCATGGATGGCTATGACTATATATTCTCTAACCTGCACCGATACGACAGGATATAGTAATAATTGGGTTGTAGATGCGCTAACAGGAGAGGTAGCAAATGCATCATATGGGGATGCATGCATAAGTGAATATAGTGATGATCCTATTGGGCCATTGACACAAGAACAGTGTCTTGATATTGCGGAGACTTTTGCACAGTCGAAATATGCAGATTTTAGCTCTATGAATTTCCAATTAGATGAACAGGAATGGGCCTTATCTGGGTGGCATTTTAGTTGGCGTCAGCAAGTAGCATATGGTGCATTGACACCAAATAGAGTTATAGTAGAGGTTAATCCAGTTAACGGAAAAGTCCAAGCATATACCTCGTCGCGGATTAACACCCCTATCCCACAGCAGCCAACCTATGGCTCAGAGCAAGCAATTGCTAATGCAAAATCAGCGCTGGGAATAATAGTGCAAAACTACGTGGAAGGACCTGTGTTATCGGTAGACCCTGATGGAATGTTTTGGGATTTAGTAATAGATGGGCAAGATAACCAGGGGTCACATGTGAACTACGCAGTAAGGGTTGATGCTATTAGCGGTCAGGTTGTACAATCATATGAAGCTTTTGATGACCCCAAACGTGGATGCGATAACTCAATTATTTGGGTAAGAGAAGGCGTATCCAAGTTGCCTAACGTATCAGTGCATTGGTTAGGCAAACAAGGCGCAAGAATATTTGCCGGCACTACAATTTACGATCTTAAACCTAGTTCTGATACGGTTATATGCGGCGATAAGCAAATAAAACTGCATGGGAAAACAGAACTGGTCAAAGGTAGATTAATGGTGCCTATGGAGTTGTTTCTGATAATATCAAGACGGCAATGAATTATTTACTTTATGTGATGTGTGTCACAAAAATTGCAAAAGATAGGCATGCGTTATAAATTAAATGATGTAAGGTACACAACCAGTATAATGCTGATATTCATCACGGCCCTATGGTTATGTTCAAGTGCCGGAGCAGCCGATAGAATAGTAAAAATGCAAGAAGCAGCTTGGACGCTGGATGATGCCAAAAAAGCCATCTTGAAACTTATAGGTGAACCGATTATCCCATTAAATATATGGGGCATGCAGGCTTACCAGATAATGAGGTATTTTGGGGTAAGCCATTTGATGTATTTGAAGTTAATACTAAGCTTGGATACATATTTATGGCCATCATCCAATCAAATCGCGATAAAAGACAAAATGACCTAATGGATCCCATGCATGGTAAATCATTGGTAAGTGTAGACCAAGCTTCTGAGAAAGCAAAGGCAGTTGCCGTGAAGATATGTCCATTGTTCACTAAGATGAATATGGTGAAAAATCCTTTTGGGTCGGATATTCCCCATAGAACACATTGGAAGGCCATGGACCCTGACACGGGGATATATCTTCCTGTGGAAGTTTTAGTGACAGTAGATTCCCTTAACGGCAAGATAGTGGGCTACTATTCAGAGATAAGCGATTACCGTATAAAAGAAAAATGGAATCTAACAGAAGCAAAGGCAGTAGCCTTAGCCAGAAAAGCCAACCCCGAACTCGCAAAGATACCGGTAAGGGTGTGGCGGTACACTGGAAAGGATGTAAACACCAAAGAGTATTACGATGCATGGCAGATACAATTTCAACAATATAAACGTAATACAGGAGACTACTACGGTTTCATGGTAGTTGTGGATGATGCCACCGGAAAAATTCACACCACGGCAGCCCCCGGTTAAATGAACAGAGAATATTGGTGGTATTTAGCAACAGGAGAAAAAATGAAACAGTTAATATTTTGTATTTATATAAGCATTTCACTTATATGCGGGTTAAGTGGATGCCGTGCCCAGGCGCAGTACATAACCGAAGAACAAGCAATACAGGCGGTCAGGAATTTTGAAGGCGACCAAAGCTTGGAATTTGATGAGATTGAGTTGATAGTTGATCCAAGTCCCAGGTTTGGTTTTAACGGCAGCACCTACACACTCTCAAAGAATCGCCCTATACGTGACTGGGGTGTGGACGCATTAAGTGGAATGATAACAGGGGTATCATACACGGATAGATGGTCTGAACAGTATCAATCACAACCATACGGTAGCCATAACCAGGGCCAGTGCTATGATATAGCATTAGCCTATGCACGAGCCAAGTACAGCGGATTTGATAGTATGGGATTTCAATTGAAGAGCTCAAAATGGATTGAAAATGGCTGGGAATTCCATTGGATACAGAAGATAGCCTATGATGCAGAAACCCTTAATGATGTGACTGTAAGCGTAAATCCGAGCACAGGATAGATCATGGGCTATAGCTGTTGCAAAGTCTCAGTAACAACACCCAGTGCACCTACAGTTACATCACAACAAGCCATAGACATTGCAAAGCAATATGTAGGCATAAGTCAGGATTTGGAAGTGCGTACCAGTCCATGGCTGTTGGTTTATCCCGATGGAACCTTAGAATGGAGCATGGAGATAAGCGGAATCCTCCCAATAGGAGAATATGTTGCATACGGGATAAGAGTAAACGCAGCAACAGGCGTAATAATTGATGCCCAGCAGGCTACATTACTGGCGCCAATAAAACCAAAAGGCCCAGCGAACGCAAAAAAAACCGCCGAAGCGTTGGAGAGATGCACAGCAATCAACATAACAAACAAAGTGACCTCCAGCAAACAATACAAAATAAAACAAGGAAGTAAAAACTTCACAGCGACCATCAAAGCAGTGCAAAGCCTGCTCAAGAGCAGCAAAGAAATAACAGAAGAATCCCTTAATAGCCAGGCAGTTAAATATGAAATCCGGTTCTATACCGGCAAAGATAAGGCCATGGAAGCAAAGTTTGACCCAGGAACCGGTTACTTTGCAATAACAAGCCAAATAACCCTTGAAAACAAAAACGGTAAAGAGCGGATAGCCTCAACAGAGCCAATCCCGGCAGTCATAATAAAATGTCCCAAAGAGTTCGTGGAAAATATGAAATCTGCAATACAGTCAGCTGCAAATACTCCCACAAAAACCATTTCCAGGAAGAAATGACGCCGTCAAGCGGAGGGGATTGAAAATGGTTCCCTCTGCTTACCATATAGCAAACCTATATCCACCTGATCTTTCTGAAGTAGTAGAACAGGGCGCCCGCAATGGCAATCATGAATGCAATGGTGGCGGGGTAGCCGTATCTCCAGCCAAGTTCCGGCATGTATTTAAAGTTCATGCCGTATATGCCGGAGATTACCTGCGCAGGCGGTTTACCATTTCAAGCCATGGCTATATATGTGCTATGATATGAATGGTGATGTGGAGTTCTGTCAGGATTGCTTGAATATGATCAAGAATTACTCTGGCTATGGCTGGTAGTTGAAATCACTACTTTTCCTGCTAAGAAGTAGAGGTATAAATGAAACACCATATTACCGGTGGATTATGTATATTCAAAATCACAGCCTGTATATTCATGCTAATATTGCTAGCATCTTGCGCTCGCACCATTAATCCATCAATATCAAGTGGCAAGTATCAAATATTGCAACTAACGCGTTGCATGCAAATGCACTCACCCATAAGGCATATAGCTTTTTCACCAGATGGCAGAATAATTGGAGGAACCGGGAAGGACGGTACCATATGGCTATGGAATTCGAATACCGGAAAGCGTATAGGGGTGTTAAAAGGTCACAGTGATCTTGTAAAGAGCATAACATTTTCTTTGGATGGGAAGTATATTGCAAGCAATGACTGTCGGGGATACGTTGTGATATGGAATGCCAAGACCCTTAAATTGATTAGAAAGATTAAGGGTGCGGATGATGCGGTGGCATTTTCACCTAGAGGTAATCTGCTTATTGGGAGAAAATCATCCGGATTCAATATATGGCAAGTGGATCCATGGACACTTGTTAAATCAATACCAGCATCCACAGGCAACTTTATGGCAAGTCTGGCTATATCACCTGACGGAGCACTACTGACAAGCCGCGGAGCAAATGGGGCATTAACACTATGGAGTGTGGATACAGGAAATATTGTATATCAAGTAAAGGGTCTTAGGTCGCGTGCAGCCAGCTTTTCGCCTGATGGTAAATTACTTGCATCGGCTAGTAGAGATAATAGAGTAAAAATATGGGATGTTAAGTTTCATAGATATACCAGTTTTAATACCGCATATGAAAGCACCGCAATTCCCTGGTGCACTTCATTCTCAAAAGATGGGAGGATGATTGTTACGGGAATACGGGTGCAACAGGGAATTGATGGTAAACAAACTAATACTTTCAACAGTTATATAGTGCTCCAAGATGTAAAATCAGGAGAAGTGCTTCAAACCATTCGTATTAAGTATCCTGGGATTGAAAGTATTGCTTTTTCGCCTGATGGTAGATACCTTGCGGCGAGTTTTATTATAGAAGGGCTAGTAATGGAATGGAGTGTAGCTACTTCAAAATAGTAAGATTTATCTGAAGCTAATCCATTCGAAATAGAAGCATCATAACCCCAGGACTACGACTGGACCAACTACAGAAGCCCATACCTGCGCATAACAAGAGCAAGCTGCACAGAAGGAAACTCCATAAACGAAGCCGAATATGCAGGATACGACGACAACGACACCCCAGAAGACGAAACCGACG
>Ga0172377_10007636_pt1 | contig 11126 bp, 6 predicted proteins | sample Pumphouse3metaG_FD_119749 | JGI IMG/M metagenome (GOLD analysis project Ga0172377, IMG submission 119749) | Leachate microbial communities from a municipal landfill in Southern Ontario, Canada - Pumphouse #3 metaG | ecosystem: Engineered > Solid waste > Landfill > Unclassified | place: Canada... | reverse complement strand
CGGGAAGGGTATTGGAGGATGTCTGGAGATTCGGCGTGATGGGATCGACATACCGATATCCGAGTGCTTTAAGACGATAAAGATTCTCTAAAAGGGCAAGATTTTGAAAAGAGTCCACAAATGTCACTTCAACTGATTTAAATAAGAGTATAGGGCAGTAGCGGTTAAAAGGAGATAAAGCAATCGAGCTATTACGAGGAGAGCATCTCCGTCGGTTTGCCGGTGAAATAGCCCTGTGCGTAATCGACGCCAAGCGCTTTGACTGCTGTATAAATCTCTTCGGAACTGACAAATTCGGCTATCGTTTTCGCACCGATTTTTTGAGCGAAGTTGACGATGGTCTCTACCACAATGTGGTGTCTAGGATTATCGCTGATCCCCTCGATCAAAGAACCGTCGATCTTGATGTAATCGACGTTGAGTTTGAGAATATTTTCAAAATTTGAGTATCCCGTACCGAAATCGTCAATAGCTATTTTGGCACCGAGCGCTTTAACCGTCGAGATGAACTCTACTACTTCGGCATAATTTTCGATCCCTTCCGACTCCAGGATTTCAAAGACGATTTTGGAAGCGGTCCCTGTTTTAACAATCGTATGGATGATCTCTTTGACAATATGCGGATTGCGTATATCGCTGTCGGAAAGGTTAATAGAGAACTCTTCATCCCGTTTTGAAAACACGCTGCATGCTTGATTGACGACTTCGATCGTGATTTGGGGATAGAGTTTCGTTTTTTTCGCTACGGGCAAAAAGAGCGCGGGGGGAATAAGATTTCCGCTTTCATCGACCATTCGAACGAGAGTTTCATATTTTTCGGTTTGATCGTTGTTCAGATTCACGATCGGTTGATAGTGGCAGCGTATTTTTCCCTCTGCCAACGCGGAACGGATAGCGGAACTCATTCGCATATTGGAACGGTATATCTCTTCGATATTTTCCTGTTCGGTATAAAGGGCAATCGATGTTTTAGACTTTTTGGCCCGGTTGAGGGCGATGTCGGCACGTGTCAGCAGTTTATGATCTCCGATGGCGGCACCGACGGTCATCCGCAGATTAACCCCCTCTTCATCGGCGCTAAAGACTTTTTCTTCAAACAGCGACATCAGTGCGTTGATCCGGTTACGTAAATCGTTCCACGTAAAATCTTCATAGAGCAAAATTGCAAATTCGTCTCCGCCGATACGATAGGGAGAAAAATTCATTTGGTAAAACCACTCTGCGACCTGGCTGAGGATGAGATCGCCGATTTCGATTCCGAAAAAATCGTTTATCTCTTTAAAATCGTCAATATTAAAAATGATGCAGACGGACGGGGCTTTTTTGGTCATGTCCGAAACGATTTTCTGCCGGTTCGGCAATCCGGTCAGCTGATCGTAATAGGCTAATTTAAGCGATCTTTTTTGGCTTTCGCGCAGAGCGCTGAGATCCGTGAAAATAGCCAGATAATTTTGTATTTTTCCGTTCTCATCCATTATAGCGGTGATACTGACCCAGCCCGGAAATATCTTCCCACTTTTGCGGCGTATCCATATTTCACTGCTCCAATGCTTTTCGCGAAGCAGGGTAGTCCACATTTGATTATAGAAAGTATTGTCGTGTTCGACGGAAGAGAGGAAACGGGTATTCTTGCCTAATACCTCGTTTTCGCTGTAGCCGAACGTATTGATGAAAGCGTTATTGACTTTCATGATGTTATTATAACGATCGGTAACAATGATACTGTCGGAAGCATGTTTCATTGCGGTCGCCATGATTTCGAATTCGCGTTGACTGTCGGTCGTTTTGATCTTTTTAAGCATATCAAATGACAAACGTCCGAATATTTTATTCACTTTTTCCCTTGTATATGAGTATTAAACGGATATAAATACTTTAGTAGAAGTATAAAAATAAAGTATACAATAGCTATTTTGATTTTGGTGGAATTATTGTTCTATGTTTGCATAGATTTGCTACTTATAATGCTCTTCTAATCAATAAAATTAAATAAATTGAAAGTATAAAACTTGAAATCATGGTATTATAAAAACACAGAAAATCTTAGGAATATTCATGAATAATGATTTGCTTTTTTCGATAGAGTCATTTCCCCCTTTACCGGAGTCGGTTAAAAAAATTAACGAATTATGCCAATTTGAAGAGATTGATTTAAAGTCGGTTATCAAGGTTATCGAATCCGATCCTATTTTGTATACGGATATTCTCCGTTTTTCAAATGTCCCCTATCACGGATTTCGCCATCCCATCACCTCGATTTCTCAGGCGATCGCATTATTCGGCATCGCCGCAATACGAGGGATGTCACTAACCGCAGCCCTCAAAGCCCACCCTTATACCGACGTAAGCCCTTATGGCATGAGCATCCACGATTGGTTTGGGGTTATGGAGCGGCAGCAGCGTTTTTTGGATTTGTGGCTCGGCAAAAAAAACCGTGCGGTTATCCAATCGCTCGGAGGGCTTACTTTTATCCTAGAGATTGGGAGGCTTGTAGCTTCCTATGCACTTATGCTGGCTGACAAATCCCACCGTTTCAGTGAATATGAGCCTGAAAAACTAGGGTTAGAAGAAAAAAACATCCTCGGCGGTTCCGGTGACGAATTGGCCGCAAAACTCTTTGGATTTTGGAACTTTGACCCCCTGTTTGTGAATTCTCTCGAGTATTCGATCACTCCTGATGAAGGGCTTGAAGCAAGGACGTGCGCGGCATTAAAATGTGCTAGAACGTTATTTACGCTAAAAGAGACACAGCCTTTTAGCGTCATAGAACCGTTATTAGTCCGATACGGTTTTGATGTCAATGATGCCAAAATAGCGTATGAAATCCTAACGGATGAATCCAAAGAAGATTAGGCGCTAATAATACGGCCTATTTCACGCAAAAATCATACGAATTAGAGTAAACTAACCGTAAAAAACGAACAAAGAGGAATAGATAGCATGCCTGGCGAGGATACAGAGAATCAAACAGTTTCGGAAACGAACGTGTCCGAGGGACATTCAAGTAAAAAATTGCTCATTTTGATCGGGGCTCTTTTTACGTTCCTACTGATCGGAGGAGGGATTATTGCTTACGTCGTTTTGCATAATGACGATACATCTCAGACCCTCCCCGAGGAGACGGCGAAAAACGATGCATTGACGGATATCGGCGCATTGTATCCTCTGGATACGTTTACCGTAAACGTCCTCTCAGATGACGGCAGAGAACATTATTTAAAGACGCAGATGAACCTGGAACTTAATACGGCGGAAGTGAATCCCGAGATCGATAAGAAAAAAGCGGAGTTGCGCGATATCATCATCGGTATATTGTCATCTAAGTCAATGGAAGAGGTATCGACCGAAGTGGGGAAAGAACATCTGAAAAAAGAGATTACGGATCAGATCAATCTCCGTCTTGCCGAGGCAAAAATCAAAAACGTCTATTTCACAGATTTTGTAGAAGAATGAGCGAGATAAACGTCGGAAGAAGCGTCATGGACGTATTGGGCTTTGAAACCTTTATCTCGGTTCCGATTCTGATTTTTGTATATTATACGGGAGCTTTGCTCATCCCTTTTATACTTTTGTATTATCGCCGTTCATTGGAAAGACGGGTATCTTTAGAGGGGCGATGGCAGGGGGCTAAAATGAAGATTTTGGCGTTATTTATCGTATGCTTCCTCTTAGGGCAGATCATGTGGAGAATGATGTTCGAAGTGATGATCGGATATTTTCAAATGCATGAGTATCTCAGGGGACTTGCACATTGACCTGAGGCGCTACGACTGAAGCTTACTCTGATCGTGTGTCGATTGTTTCGACGGGCATGCCGAAATAATACCCTTGCGAATACGGTATTCCGATGGCTTTGACCACCTCATAAACCTCTTTGGAATGGACAAATTCGGCGATAATCCGGCAATTGAGCGATTGTGCCAGATGAACGATCGTTTTACAGATATTCAGGCTATTAGGATTTTCGTGAATATCACGAATAAATGAGCCGTCTATTTTTAAATAATCGACATTCATTTTCTGCAATCGCAAGAAGTTCGATTTCTCGCTTCCGAAGTCGTCCAGAGCGATTTTATACCCCTCTTTTTTCAACTCGGAGAGCTGTTCTATCGAGGCCTCATTTTCATGTGCCGAGATATTCTCCAAAATTTCGAGCGTTACCCGTTCCGGTGCGATTCGGTAGTGCTCCGATAGCATTTTTAGCAATGGAGGAAGTGTTTTTTCTCTTAAATCTTCTTCGGTAATATTGATACTGAAATCATAAGGTTTGTTTTGAAAATATTCAAAAGATTTTGTCGCTATTACTTTGGTTATATTGGGCAAAAGCCCGGCAAGTCTGGCAGGTTCGATAAAATAAAACGGAGTAATGACGGTGCCGTTGTCGATCAACCGTGCCAAACACTCGTATTTAACGACATGATGAGTAGCATTATCGATAATCGGCTGAAAATAGGGGATGATAGCATCATTATTGATCGCATCGCGTACTTTGAGCATCCATTCTATCGTCTCTTTTTGCTTCTTGATAAACAACGACTCGGGCGTATAGGTTAGAAATCTGTTGGTTCCGCTTTGACGGGCCTCTTTCATAGCGGCATGAGCTTTCACCAGCGCGCTTTCGGTACTGTTGGCGCCGTGTTTTTCCGTAATTCCTATTGTACATGACAAATGGATCAAAAATTCTCCGACTTTGAATTTTTTCATTTGCAGAGAGTCGATGATTTTGGATGCAAGCTCTTCTTTATCGATATCCGAATTTTCAGGAAGGATAATGACAAATTCGTCGCTTGACAGTCGGTACAGCGTATTATCGTTTTCGATGGTATTTTTTAAAAAGTGGACGAAGAGTTTTAAAATCTCATCTCCGATTGCATAGCCGTAGGTCGAATTGACCGAATCGAGGTTATTGATATTGACCAAGAGTAAGGCATAAAAATCGTTCTGCGACAAAACTTCGTCGAGCTTTTGACGGCTTAGGGCACCCGTTAGCTTATCATGCGAATATAAAGTTTCAAGTTCCAGCGTGACGGCAGTTTGTGTCAGTAGAATGTTTAGAACTTTTTCACGGGTATTGTCGAAAAAGCCTTTGATCAGATTGTTTTCCATATAGATCAATCCGATCAGCTCTTCTTTCAGGATGATAGGGGCACAGATGACCGATATGATGCTTCTCTCCAAAACGATCGGATCGAGTGCGAAACGGATGTCATTGATCGCATCGTCGACAATGAGGACCTGATTATGGGTCAATACTTCATTGATAATCGATTTCGGGATTAATTTGGAGAATTTCAAACGTTGATGTTCGATAACTATTTTCGGCTCATTATTGATATTAAAAAAACCTTCGAGATACAAGGCCCCGTTGTTGTCTTTTAAAATCAATCCTCCGAGTTGAATACCGAAGCTTTGTGCGATGATATGGGTAAATTTTTCGATCAGTTCCGAGCGGTTGACCTTGCCGGATATCAGTTGGGTAGCTTTGAGTATGGTCTCTTCGTCGAAAATATTTAAATCGTTTGCATTTTGCGAACTCGGTGTCGAGGCAAGATGAAAACTTTTTTCACTGTGGAGCAAAGCACTTTGCATGTTGAATAGCAGCTTCGCTTTGGAGAGCGCTTTCATTTCGTAGTAAATCGTATAGGCTTCTTGAAGATACGTTTTGGCGATTCGGCGGTTATTTCGGGATTTCCAACAGATACCTGTCAATTCCAGACTCAACGCTTTAAACAATGTAGGCGTATTGTGGTCTTGTGCCTCAATCGCTTGATCGAAATCGGCAAACGCTTCTTCAAAATGAGAGAGAATATATGCGTTTATCCCTTTGATCAAAAGGTATTTCGGCTGAAAATTCTCGGGGCAAAGGAGAGCCCACTGTTCGAACTGTTTTTCGAAATCGCGGAGAGTTTGACGTTCACCGTCATTGATCGTATTTGACAAAGAGTATCTGAACAATGACATTGCGTAATAAAATACCCATTCCGTTTCGAGGATATTTCCTTTGATATTTCCCAGATATTCTACCGCATCGCTGGCATAACCGAGGGCTTCATCATACAATTCATGGATATAGCAGATTTGCAATTTATATATATAGTAATAGGCTAATAAGGTTTTGTAATTGATCGCTTTAAAATATTCGACCGCTTCGTTCTCATTAAAATCGGGTGTACTGAGAGAGCTTAGAGAATCGGTATTTCCCCGTAAACAACGGGGAATATTGATCAGCAAGTATTGAGTCATGAGAATAGGCAGTTCTTTTGAACTTTTGATGAAATCCAGATAGCTTTTACTTTTTTCTTCTAAAACGTCCAGAGCGATACCGGAGAGAAACTCACGTGTAAAAATATGGTTGACGCAGTAGATCGAGTATAAAAAATCGCCGGTCTCGATTCCGGACATATAGGCTTTGTATAAAATGTTCAGAGTCTGTTCGTGCGGCTGCATCCATGATGCGACATAGGCTCCATATACCCGCAAAAGTTTGCACTCGATTGCTTTGTTGTTGAACTTATCTTGAAGAACCATCGCGAATTGTCCATAAGCATAGCCATTTTCGTATTCACGAAGCCGAGATCCGATAATCATCCCGCATAGCATATACCCGTATGAAGATACGTCGCAGTTTCCGTATATGAGGGAAAGACGAGCCATTTTAAAGGCAACTACCGCAAACATGTCCTGTCTGCTGACGAAGGCCGGAATACCCATATTGACGAGAATATCCATACATAGCTCGATGACCTCATCATTCATCTCTTTAAGCTCATGAAGCTCTTCGGCAGATTGGATGTGCGTCCGGAACCAATTGAGTTCATTTGCTTCCAAAACGGAGAGTGTGGATGGATTGTCAGGAATGTGGTGACCTAAAACTTCCAGTGCCTGTCGTCCGTCTTCGATGGCTTCTGCGAGCATCCCCTGCATAAAATGGTAAGCGAGCCGATGGTTGTAGATTCTGGCTATATCGATTGCTCTGAGGAGATTGTTTTGGAGAAGATATTCGAACAATTCAGCCGCCTCTTCAAATTTCCGGGCGTGGCTTAGGGTATCGAGCAGGTTGAGATAAAGCGAAAATGTTGTCTCGTACCGTTCGTTCCATGCATCGTCCGGAAGAACGGAAAGAGCACAACGGCTGTACGTGATAGCCTCATCATAGGCAAGAGCCTCTTTTGCCGAGAGAGATGCCTGATTTAAAATATCGAGAATTGGATATAGCTCATACTGCTTTATGCTGTCGATCACTTCGACGATATGTTTTGCGACGGTCAAAGCATTTTTTTCGGTTCGGTTTTCGTGGGACAAAAAATCGTGGACCAGTTTGAGATGAAGCTCTTTTTTAGTATGTTCGTCCAGCATGAGATATGCCGCTTGGCGGATCTTATCATGGATGAAATGATAATACTGCGACGGGTACGAGACGATGACATTATCATCGGAAAAAACGTCGATGAGCCCTTCGTTCAATACCTCATCGAGAATCTCTAAAATATCGGTATCTGCGAAAAGATATAGTGATGACAGGGCGTTTAGATCAAAAATATCCCCGATCACCGATGCCGTTTGGATAAAGATACGGGCATTCGAGGACATGGTATTGATTTTGGCCACTAGATGATCGATCACATTACTGGTTAAGTCTTCTTCCCGGATTTTAGCGATTTCCCATTCCCACGAACGACTCTCTTTATTAAATCGGAGTAAATCTCTTTTTCCTAGCGTATGGATAAACTGTCGGACAAAAAACGGATTTCCTTCGGTTTTTTGGAGTAATAGCTCCCCTAGGGCATTAACCTCTTGGGTTTTCAATGTTTCGCTTAAGAGTTGCTTGATTGCATCGAGGGTCAACGGTAGCAGTTCGATCTCTTCGATCTTTCCGATTTTGTCGCCGATCGTATTTAATGAGAGCCTCATCGGGTGGGTTGAATTGACTTCATTGCTCCGATAGGCACCGATAATTAAAAAACTGTTCAATCGGTTGGATGAGAAAATCAGTTCCAATATTTCCAATGAGGCTAAATCGGCCCACTGCATGTCGTCTATAAAAATGACGAGAGGGTGTTCTTTTGAGGCAAAAAAACTTAGAAAACGCTCCATCGCAATAAAAAGCTGATTTTTGAGCCGTGATTGTTCAATAGCAGGTGTATGTGCAATATTGAAAAGTGTCTTTAGCTCAGGGACGATTTTAACCAGGGCATTTTTACTTTCGCCTAAAAAATTGGACAAATCCTGAATCGTTTTGCGCTTTATATCCGGCGGCATGGTGTTAACGATGTTGATAAGATTGATGAAAATTTGAATAAAGGCAATATAGGACGTTGTACGGTTGTATTGGTCAAATTTCCCTTTTAAAAAATATCCATTTTGGCTCAGAATAGCCGGACTGAGTTCATTGATAAAAGACGATTTTCCGATTCCTGAATATCCGCTGATCATCATCAATTTCGGGATATTTCCGATGATAGAGCCGATTTTCTCCTGTACGGAAAGTAGCTCTTTATCCCTGCCGTAGAGTTTTTGAGGAATAACCAATTTATCCGATATGTCTTGGCTGCCTAATGCAAATTCATTTTTGGAGTCGAGCCGAAATTTTTCCAAATCGTATTTCAGACTGAAAGCGCTTTGGTAGCGTTCGTCTTTTTCTTTTGCCAGGAGTTTTTTAACGATTAGAGAAAGAGTGGGGGGAATATCAGGGTTTATTTCTTTAAGCTCTTGGGCAATCTTGGCAAGATGGGAGTGGGCGATTTGGATATTGTTTTCCCCTTGAAAAGGGAGTTGACCGCTAAGCATGATATAGAAAATGACGCCGATTGAGTATAAATCGCTTCGCATGTCGATATTTTTATTGGATAAGCCGGTTTGCTCGGGGGATGAATAAGCGGCTCCACCGGTAATCTGTATATTTTTTTTCAGCGATTTATGGACGGTTAAATTAGAGATACTCTCTCCGAAATCGAGCAGTTTAACACTTTTGTCATTGAGATTGCAAAGGATATTATTCGGGTTGAGATCCAGATGCAGAATATTGTTGGTATGTATATATTCCAGCGTTTCCGCAATGGATAATGCATAGGGGAGAAAAGTATCGATATGCATACCTGCAGGAGGGATGATTTCGGCCAAGGTTTTGCCCGGTTCAAACGATTTGACAAGGTATACTTTATCGTCTTCGATCAGTTCGATATAGTGAGAACTGTAACGGCTGTTTAGATTTTTACCGATTGTAAATTCACGATAGAGTTTGTTGACGTAATTATGGTCTGTATTGTCCCGAACGGTTTTGATAGCTACGATATCGCCATCCGGTGAAATGGCTTCATAGACTATCGTTCGGCTGTTATAATAAATAGCTTTAACTACATTATAATTTTTAATCTGCATGAACGTATCTTTTAATGCCCCGATCCTAATGAATAGATGCAGAATAGCGCAATAGCCTTGTCAAAGTCAATACAGAATCCGGCTCTGGAATTAAAATTAAAAAAATAGAAGGGAAAAATAAAGAGAGAAGGGGACAAATAACAAATGTGAAGCCCTTGATAGGGCTTTCACTTATTCTGCTACGTCGACTTCGACCGGAGTTGATTCCCATAGTCCGTGTTTTGTACAGTAACCGTGTGCTACAAGGGTTAATTTTTTGCCCATTGGAACGATATTGAAAGTTACTTCCGCATGATTTTTTTCATTTCCGAGTGTTCCCGGGATAAAATCGGCACGAGCCAACAACGTTTCACCGTTGTACAAAGCGATATTGGCGATGAAGTGATCAAAATCGTCTGGATGGGAATATTCGTTACCCATTTTTACGGTAACGGCAAATTTTTCCCCTTTTTTTGCTGATGCAGCACAGTGAATGAACGGAGAGTGGCGATCGATATAATCTTTTTTCGCTTCGCGATCTACAGTGCTGATGTCTACGTAACGGTTGATAGTTGGCATGGTTAGGTTCCTTTTTGGTGTTATAGAGTGACGCGGACATTGTACAACTCCAAACTTTTAACTTCACCTAAATAGGATACTTTATCTCTTAATTAATTTTTTCCAAAGCAACAGCGATTTTTAACCATCCAAGCGGTAAAATCGGGCTTTAAAAATGATTGATGGATAAGTGATTATGTTAAAACCTCTTTTGATTGAAATCGGTGTCGAAGAACTCCCCGCCGTACCGTTGCTGAAAGAACTCCCTGAAATAGAGAAAAAATGGGCTGCCGTTCTGGAAAAAAATGCCCTTTTGGGAGAATTTGAATTTTACTACACACCGCGCCGTTTGGTACTGTGGCATCGCGAATTCAAGATTCGTCAAGACGACAGAATCGAAGAATTTTACGGAGCGCCGAGCGAAATAGCGATCAAAGACGGAGTACCGACTCCCGCAGCGTTAGGCTTTGCCAAAAAATGCGGTGTAGAGTTCGATCAGCTTTCACGTGCCGAAAAAGGGGGAAAAGAGGTCCTTTATTTTTCCCGCACCGTAGAGGGATGCGAGAGTGGCACTATTTTAGGGGAAATGATAGAACAATGGATCAAAAGCCTCAGCTTCGGCAAATCGATGCGCTGGGGAAGCAATCAAGAGAGTTTTATCCGTCCGATCCGCTGGATTAATGTCACATTGGGTGAAGAAGTGGTCGATATGGAACTTTTCGGCGTCCGCGCGGCATCAGAAACCTATGTCCACCGAATCAGCCATTTCGGGGCGAAAAAAGTCGATTCGATCCATCACTATTTCGATCTTCTCAAAGAGGGTTCCGTCGATCTTTATCCACAAAGCCGCCGCGAATCGATCTTGGCCAATTTTGCCAAACTTGAAAAAGAACACGGAATTACTATCGAAATCGATGAAGATTTACTCGATGAAGTTGTCGCTATTACCGAACATCCTACACCATTGCTCGGCAAATTTGACGAAAACTTCCTTGAACTTCCGCCGGAAGTTATCATCACCTCGATGAAAGAGCATCAACGCTATTTCCCTGTTTTTAAAGAAGGAAAATTGATCAATGCGTTTGTCGTTGTCTCCAACGCTCTGTGCGACGATTTTTCTAAAGTTGTCGAGGGGAATGAGCGCGTTCTCCGTCCACGCCTCTCCGATGCATTGTTCTTCTACCGCAACGACCTCAAAAAAGGGCTTAGTT
>Ga0172377_10007633_pt1 | contig 11127 bp, 8 predicted proteins | sample Pumphouse3metaG_FD_119749 | JGI IMG/M metagenome (GOLD analysis project Ga0172377, IMG submission 119749) | Leachate microbial communities from a municipal landfill in Southern Ontario, Canada - Pumphouse #3 metaG | ecosystem: Engineered > Solid waste > Landfill > Unclassified | place: Canada... | reverse complement strand
CGTGGTTATTTAGAACTTTCTTCTACAGACGGAAGAGCTATAATTACAACTGGACTTGATTCAAGAGCAGCTGGTATGGCAGGTACATTTACAGGACGCCTTACTTTAACTGCTGCAGGTGCTGCTGATATTCAAATGGCAATGACAGGTGCTGGTGGTACAGGATTAGCGACAACAAATACAGCTAGTTTAAGTCTTCGTGATATGATGGGTGCGATTAGCAATACAGATGCTAAAGCGATGGGTGCTTTTGCAAATGCTAATGTTCTTGGTAATGCTGATGATCTTGAAGCAGGTGTTTCTACATATGCTGGCGCACAAGCTATGATGAAAATAGCACAATCTGCTCAAGAAACACTTGACAGTATCCGTTCAAATATCGGTTCGGTTCAAAATCAAATGCAAGTTACAGTAAATAATATCTCTGTAACACAGGTAAATGTTAAAGCTGCGGAATCTCAAATCCGTGACGTTGACTTTGCTGCTGAGTCTGCAAACTTCGCAAAAGCTAACATTCTTGCACAATCAGGAAGTTATGCGATGAGTCAAGCAAACGCAGTGCAACAAAACGTTTTAAGATTACTACAGTAGTCTAAAGCGTTTCTTTAAAAAACGTATAAAGAGTAGGACACAAGTTATACTCTTTGGCAAACTTTGAGACGTGACATGCGTCACGCCTCATTCTTCTTTCTACTTCTTTATTTTTTTAGGTTTTTAGCTTCAGTCAATCACTTTTAAGTCGATATAATACACTCATAGTAATATATATGCATAATTTTTTAAGCAAAGGTTTTTATGTCTTATTTTCAAAAAAACATTGAAGCACTTCAAAATGCGAGTGCAACACTAGCCAAAAATCTTTCAGATATCAAAGAGGTGGAAGATTTTGAAATCTATATGGATGAAAATGATGTTGCTACACTAAATTTTGTACAAACAAAGCACTTTATAGCTTTATACGAGGGCTCTCCGGCTGAGAGATGCCAAACGCAGATTAAAGAATTTGAAATTTTTGCGAAATATCCTTATCTCTATTTTTACGGATTTGGAAATGGGACCTTTCTCAAACATTTACTGACAAACCAAAACCATAAATGCATAGTTGTTATAGAGCCAGAACCGGAGCTTCTCTATGTCGTTTTACATATGATAGATTTTTCGCAAGAGATAGAAAATGGACGTCTAGTACTTTTTGGGAAAAATGAAGTGACTTTTCCAGTAGCTCGTGCTTTGTTTGACCATTATGAAGAGCAAAAATATGCAAAAGTCTATGATTTGCATATCATGACATCGTATTATGAAAAATGTTTTCATGAAGATATGCTAGAGGTCAATAGAAGATTGATAGAAGGTGCTTATCATGCTATTAATGCTGCAGGAAATGACGCAAAAGATGCACTCATAGGGCTGAAGCATCATATCATTAATTTAGCAAAACTTTTTGAGACACCTCCGTTGGTGGATTTGCTGAACAAATTAAATACTACTGATACGGCAGTGCTTGTCTCTACCGGTCCATCTCTCACAAAACAGCTACCTTTGCTCAAAAAAATAGCACCGTATGTGAGAATCATCGCAGTTGATGCGAGCTTTCCTGTTTTGTATAAAGCTGGTATTAAACCAGATGTGGTTGTTTCTATGGAGAGAGTGAAAGAGAGCGCACGTTTTTTTGAGCAAGTTCCTAAGGATGGATATCAAGATGTTGTGATCGCTCTGAGCTCTTTGCAACATAAAGATGTCATTGAGTCCCCAAAAGGTGGAATACTTCAAATAAGTTTGCGACCTCTTGGATATATGATAGCTACAGGACCAAAAGAGTGGGGTTTTTTGGGTATTGGCTCAAGTGCAGCAAATATGGGGTATGAGCTTATTTTTTATTCTGGATTTAAAAACTGTATTTTGATTGGTCAAGATTTGGCATATGCAGAAGATGGTGCTTCTCATGCAAAAGGTCATGTTTTTGGTGAAAATGATGTACAAACCAAAGAGACAGATGTGTGGGTAGAAGGATGGGGCGGTGAGAAAAAAGTACGCACTAATCATACTTGGACAATGTTTCGTAACTTTTTTGAAAAAGATATCGGTGATATCAAGGATAGGATGCTCACGATTAATGCTACGGAGGGTGGTGCACGAATTTTTGGTACAAAAGAGCTCTCTTTTGAAAAAGCGATAGAGATATGTGTAAATCAATCTCAAAAAAAGAAAAATTTAGAGCTTGCCTATATGTCGCAGGAACAACAAAAAGATGTTGCAACGCAAACGTGGGGAAATGTAAAAGAGATTAAAAACTATGTTTCAGCACTTTTGGAAGAGGTGAAAGTACTGTTCTTGGATGTAGCAAATGCGAGCGAACGAGAACTAGAGACTCTCGCGATACTAGAGTTGCAAAGTTTGATTTCTCGTGTCGAGAAGATTAAAGCAAGATATAGCGAAGAGCTATTTGAGCGTGTCGTATGGCATATCGCACAATCTATAATGCTAGTTCAGGAGGTAGATCTGGTTCCTCTAGAAGTTTATATTTGTAATGATCAGGAAGCAGAAAAAGAGCGACTGTTCCATTTGGTGCAGCAGTATAAAAGATGGCTGTTCTCATTTGCAAGTGTGATGGATGCGACACTCAAAACAATTGATTATGCTAAAGCAAGAACTTTGATAAATGAAGTGGATGTTATCGGTGTCTTTGTAAATGATGAAAAGATAGATAGTTTCACATATCATGATTTGACACCAAACGCAGGAAGAGTCTTTGACGTGGATATGCGCGGGATACTTTATGATGTACCGGATGAATATCAAGAGAAGATAAACGCAGTCGCGTTTAGAGATGCGAAAAGTGGTGAAGCGTTGCCACGAGCTTTTGTGGATGTGATAAAACGCGATGATGAGAAGTATAATGAGCTGAGTTTTATGAAGAGTTTGGAAGAACCTATTACAGAGTCTCTGGAAGTTAGGTGTTATAAAAAGAAAACTCTAGGATTTTTGGCAACGGATGAAGATTTAGATGATACAGCATTAATGGAGTATTTTTTAGAACTCTTATATAAGATAGAAAAACTTGAAGTACATGTTTTTACATTCGATGATCAGGTTGAAAAAAGGGCAAAAACATTTTTTAGTGACTATGTAAAACAAGTGAGTTTTTTTAAAATAAATCATATTAGTATGTTAATTGAAAATGTCAATATCGCTGTGCTAACACATAAAACAGTACTCAATTATAAAATTTTTGCACTTTTGCGAGAGAAAACACACATCCTTGTTTTGCATTTTAATGAGACAGCAAAAGAGATGAGTATTGGAAGTGTTAAGCAACTTCATTTGCAAAATAAACATCCTTTACTCATGAATCCAGAATATTTTGGTTTCACCTATGAAGCACTCAAAAAAGCCGATATGAGTGTACATCGAACTCTTTATGAAAATTATTTTGGTAGTATTGATGAAGATGAAAATCTTTATGAGTTCGCTTATATTAAAGTTATCAAGAATGTTTTGAACAATACAGAGATGCGTAATTTTGTAGTCGATTACTTAAAAGCTGAGTATCAATATAATGTTTCGAGAAATTAAATGGAGGCTATAGTTCTTGCTGGAGGGTTAGGTACACGACTCCAAAGTGTAGTATCTGATGTATCAAAACCTATGGCAGAGATTAACAGAAAGCCTTTTTTGGCGTATTTGTTAGATTATTTGCTAGTACATGAGATAAGTAAAGTGATTTTATGTGTAGGATATAAAAAAGAGTTGATTCAAGCCTATTTTCAATCAGAATATAAGGGAATTGAAATTGTGTATTCGGTTGAAGAGATCTTTCTAGGCACAGGTGGTGCGATTAAACAAGCTTTATCTATGACTCAGGAAAAAAAAGTTTTTGTGTTTAACGGAGATACTTTGTTTGATGTTGATTTAAAAAAGTTTGTGCATGCCATGCAAACAAAAAAAATTGCTTTAGCTTTGAAACCTATGCGAGATTTTGAGCGTTATGGGAGTGTCACTCTTCAAGGAGATATGATTTGTTTGTTTGAAGAGAAAAAGTTTACAAAGCAAGGTTTTATTAATGGGGGCGTGTATCTTATGGAAACTGATGTTTTTAAGGTTTATCAAGAGGATATTTTTTCTTTTGAGAGTTTTCTAGAAACTCAAAATGAACTTGGTGGCTTTGTGTGTGATGGTTATTTTATTGATATAGGAATTCCAGTCGATTATAAAAAAGCGCAACAAGATTTTAAGGAGATGTTTTGATTATATCAAGAACACCACATAGAATATCCTTTTTTGGAGGTGGAACCGACTATCCTGAATATTATCTTCGGCATGGAGGTAAAACTTTAGGTGTTGCAATTAACAAGTATTCCTATCTTAATATAAGGAAACTTCCACCATTTTTTGATTATAAACATCGTATTGTCTATTCCAGACAAGAAAATGTAACTCATTTAGATGAGATTTTGCATCCTTCGGTCAGAGAAATTTTAAAATATTTAAACGTTGATTATGGTTTGTCTATTCATCATGACGGCGATATCCCTGCCCGTAGTGGGATGGGTTCGAGTTCTGCTTTTACGGTAGGACTTCTAAACAGTATGTATGCGCTCAACGGTACAATGAGTTCAAAATATGATCTGATGAAAAAAGCCATTCACATCGAGCAGAACTTGATTTGTGAAAATGTGGGAAGTCAAGATCAAGCATTTGCTTCTTATGGAGGCTTGAACACTATTGATTTTTTACAAAATGGAGAGATAAGTGTTAGTCCTATAATTATGAATAAAAAAAGATTGATTGCATTTCAAGACAATCTTATGCTTTTTTTTAGCGGTCTTTCTCGGACAGCTTCGGAAATTGTCGCAGAGCAGATAGAAAAAACATCTCTTAACATTCCAAATCTTCATAAAATGAAAAATTTGGTGGATGAAGCTTTTACTATACTCAATTCACAACGAGATTTACGTGACTTTGGTGAGCTTTTAAACTATACATGGGAGCTTAAAAAATCACTCTCAAGCAAGATTACAAATGACGAGATTGATGGCATGTATAAAAAAGCGATGCAAGCTGGCGCTATTGGAGGCAAGCTTTTAGGTGCAGGCGGAGGAGGTTTTATGGTATTTTATGTAGAAAAAGAGAAGCAAGAAAGTGTAAAAAAAGCTCTAAATGGGTATCTTCACATACCTTTTGATTTTGATTTTGAAGGTTCAAAAATAGTTGTATATGAACCAAATTATGGGGAGAAATAAATGAATTACGAATTGGCGTATTCGACATTTGATGCAAATGAAAAGCGTGCTATGTACGATGTAATAGAGAGTGATATATTTACAATGGGTAAAAATGTTAAGGCATTTGAACAAGAGTTTGCCGCTTATTTTGGCAAAAAATATGCAGTGATGGTAAATTCTGGTTCATCAGCCAATCTCGTTGGTTTAGCATCGCTCTTTTATAAAAAGAAGCGACCGCTAGAGCGTGGAGATGAGGTGATAGTTCCATGTATATCGTGGGCAACAACGTACCATCCTTTGCAGCAGTACGGTCTTAAATTAAAGTTTGTTGATATAGATCTAGAGACGCTTAATTATGATATAGAAGAGTTAAAAAAAGCGGTGACTCCGAACACAAAGATGATTATGACAGTTTCTATTTTAGGAAATCCAAACTATTTTGATGCGATAGAAAAGATATGTGAAGAAAACAATATAATCCTTTTTGATGATAACTGCGAATCTATGGGTGCAAAATATAACGGTAAATATACAGGTACAAGCGGACTTATAAATACATACTCGACATTTTTCTCTCATCATATATCGACTATGGAAGGCGGTTTGATATTAACGGATGATTTTGAAATATATAGTCTGTGCAAATCACTTAGAAACCATGGCTGGACAAGAGATCAAGATGAAGATAGTCCAATATTTGAAAGGAAAGATGATGATTTCTTTGAAGCATACCGTTTTATCCTACCAGGTTACAATGTAAGACCGGGTGAACTCCAAGGAGCAATAGGTCTGCAACAGATTAAAAAACTTCCTGAAATGCTAGTACAAAGAAGAAAGAATGCGGAGTATTTTCAAAGTAAATTTAAAGATGATAAACGTTTTATAATCCAAAAAGAGGTTGGTGAGAGTTCATGGTTTAGTTTTACTATGATTATAGATTCAAATGGAAGTCTTGAGAGGGAGAGAGTGTTTAACGCTCTTAAAGATGCAAAGATAGGCTACAGAATTATTACAGGTGGGAACTTTTTGGAGCATGACGTTATCAAATATTTTAATTATGAAGTTACAAAGTCAGAAAATGCTAGTTATGCACACAATAATGGTTTTTTTGTTGGCAATGCCCCAAAAGATATGACAAAAGAGATAGATTTACTCTATACAACATTAAAGGATTTATAAGATGAGTTTAAAGATATTGGTTACGGGAGGTGCTGGTTATTTAGGCTCTGTCATGGTGCCTGAACTGCTTAAGCTTGGTCATGAAGTTACTGTTTTAGATACATTTATGTTTGGACAAAGTTCACTTGCAGAAGTTTGTTCTATGGATAACTTTTATGTATTTAAAGGGGATGCAAGAGATAAAACACTTTTAAAATCTTTAACAAAAGACAAAGATGTGATTATACCTTTAGCAGCACTCGTAGGAGCACCTTTATGTAATCGTGACATTATTGGAACAGTAAGCACAAATAGAGATGCAATACAGACTTTATCTGACATTCTTTCTAAAGAGCAAAGAGTCTTGATGCCGATTACAAATAGTGGGTATGGAGTTGGACAAGATGGCATATACTGCACGGAGGAGACACCCTTAAATCCCATATCGACATACGGACAGACAAAAATAGATGCTGAAAAAATTATATTGGATAGAGAAAATTCGATGAGTTTTAGACTTGCTACGGTTTTTGGCATGAGCCCTAGAATGCGACTTGATTTACTTGTGAATGATTTTACTTACAGAGCTATTAAAGATGGTTTTATAGTTGTATTTGAAGGGCATTTTAAACGAAATTATATTCATATTAGAGATGTTGCACGTGCTTTTATTCATGGAATTGATAATTTTGATAGCATGAGAGGCGAAGCCTACAATGTAGGACTTTCAGATGCAAATTTGTCTAAATTGGAGCTATGTACAAAGATAAAAGAACATGTGCCGAGTTTCACGATTATGGAGGCAGAGATAGGAAAAGACCCAGATCAAAGAAACTATATTGTTTCAAATGATAAAATAGAATCGACAGGCTTCAAGCCGCAATACAGCCTTGACCGGGGAATCAAAGAGTTGTTAAAAGGCTATACAATAATAAATAACAGTAAATTTAGTAATGTTTGATAAAGAGTCAAAGATTTATATAGCAGGGCATACAGGTTTGCTTGGCTCTGCACTTTTAAGAGTTCTAATACGTGAGGGGTATGTAAATATTATCATAAAAAGTCATCGTGAGTTAGAGCTTACCTGCCATAATGCTGTAGAGGATTTTTTTATCCAAAATAGACCTGAATATGTCTTCTTATGCGCGGGTAAAGTGGGTGGTATTATCAGCAATCAGACAAGCCCTGCTACCTACTTGCACGAAAACCTGTCAATTCAAAACAATTTGTTTGAGATGGCAACTAAATATAATGTGAAAAATGTCATTTTCTACGGTTCATCTTGCACATATCCAAAACTCTGTTCGCAACCGATGAAAGAGGAGCATTGGCTTAGCGGCTCGATAGAAGAGACAAGTATGGGTTATGCCGCTGCTAAAATTGCGGGTATCATAGGATGCAAGTCTTACAATATTCAAAACAACTCAAACAAATTTATTTGCATCATCCCTAATTCAATATATGGACCAAACGATAATTTTGATCTGGAAAACTCGCATGTATTTTCTGCGCTGATAAAAAAAATAGATATAGCTAAAAAAAATGGGGATCAGAGTATTGAACTTTGGGGAAGCGGAATTCCACGACGTGAGTTTATCTTTAGTGAAGATGTGGCGGATGCCTCTATATTTTTGATGCAAAATGCCGATAGATTAGAAAACATCCATTATAACTTAGGTGTAGGTATTGACTACTCTATTAAAGAATTGGCAGATACTATCGCTATAGCCGTAGGATATGAAGGCAAGATAGAGTGGGATACTTCGAAACCAGATGGAACACTAAGAAAACTGCTTGATAGTAGCAGGCTGTTGTCATTAGGTTGGAAACCAGAAACAAGTTTTGAAGATGGGTTGAAAATAACGTATGAGTGGTATAGGAAGCATGATGAATAGTAGAGAGTATTTAAAAGCAAAAGCAAGATTCATAAGAATAGAGACTCTAAAGATACATAAACTCGCGCCAGAGACGAGAGTTGCTTCATCCTTATCTCCAATTGAGATATTTATTTCTTTGTATTACGGAAAAATATTGAACTTTACACCTCAAAACCCAAGGGATGAGAATAGAGACAGATTTATTATCTCCAAAGGACATGGATCGATATCTATGTATCCGTTGCTAGCTGATTTAGGTTTTTTTGATGCAAGTGAGCTTAGCAATGTTTGTAAAAACGGTTCCTTTTTGGGAGGAATCCCCGATCCTATAATTCCTGGGTATGAAACGGTCAATGGCTCTTTGGGACATGGACTTGGCGTAGGATGTGGTATGGCAGTGGCGCTTAAAAGTAGAGGCAAAGAGCAAAATGTTGTTGTGCTTGCGGGAGATGGTGAGTTAAATGAGGGGTCAAACTGGGAAGCAATCATGTTTGCATCTCAGCACAAGCTGGAGAATTTGACGCTGATTGTTGATTATAACAAAGTTTCTATGCTTGATTTTAGTAAAAATATCATTGATTTGAACTCGTTGAATGAAAAATTCAAAGCTTTTGGCTGGGATGTGTGCGAGATAGATGATGGGCATGATGTCTATGCTGTCTATGAAGTTTTACATACAATGATTCCTAAGAGAAATCAAAAACCAAAAGTGGTCATAGCAAATACAATTAAAGGTAAGGGTGTAGCGTTTTTAGAGACTCATGCGCTAAGTCATATTTTGTCCGTAAAACCTGAAGATATTGATATTCTTATAAAGGAGCTCGAAGATGCAAATTAAAGCGATGCGAGATGTTTTTTTAGCATCATTATATGAAGAGATGGCTAGGGATGAGAGCATATTCTTTGTTACGGCAGACTTCGGTTCACCGGTACTCGATAAGATAAGAGCGGATTATCCGACAAGATTCATCAATGTAGGGATTGCAGAGCAAAATCTTATTAATGTAGCAACGGGTCTTGCACTTGAGGGATTTAAAGTTTTTGCTTATGCAATAGCGCCATTTATTACGATGCGATGTTATGAACAAATTCGAGTCAATATAGCTATATTATCTCAAATAAGAGAGATGAACATTAATATCATCGGAGTAGGTGCAGGTGTCAGTTATGCGATGAGCGGACCTACGCATCACTGTTTAGAAGATCTCTCTATAATGCGAACATTGCCAAATATGGAGGTTTTTTCCCCGAGTGATTATGTAACTGCACAAGCTTATGTAAATCGTGCCCTTAACCTTAAAAAGCCAAAATATTTGCGTTTTGATGCACAGCCACTTGCTGCACTAAGAGAGTCTGTAGAAGGGTTTGAAAATGGTTTTGAAATTTTGCATACGGGTCGCTCCAAAAAAGCTATCCTTGCTACAGGGTATATGACCCATAAAGCACTATCCATTGTGAAAGAGTTGGATATTACACTGGTTGATATCTATCTCATAAATTCTTACAATAAAAAAAATCTTCAAAAGGTATTAGAGGTGTATGAGGTTATAATCACATTAGAAGAGGGATTCAAAAATAGTGGTGGCTTGGATGCAGAGATAAACTTTCATTTTAAAGATAAAAAAATTGTCAATCTAGGGTTTGAACAGAGATACACTTTTGAGCTAGGTAGTCGCGAGTTTATACATGAAGTTAATGGACTGAGCTTAGAGGATATAACAAAGCAATTTAAGGTTTGAAATGAAACAGATAGAAGTCATAAAATCCAATAAAGTACATTCCCAGTATCTTAAGCAAATAGTTCGATTTCATCAAATTTATGAAGAATTTGTAGATCAGGTTGAGCGGATGCAAAAGAGAAGTTTGACAAGATTATGCGCAACTTATCAGAATAAGTGCATACAATCTTATGTAAAAAGTAAAAAAAGTATCGCGTTTTTTTGTCCTACAAAATCCTTTCGCTCAAACTTTGGCACACTCCCTAGGAGATTAGAAGAGGCGGGTTTTGCTGTTTTGTATTTTTATGGAGAGATTCATGATGATAGTTTCGAGAATCAGGAAGGCTCTTTTTTTATATCGGACATGGAGATTGAAAAAGAGAGGCTTGAGTTTATAAACTGTTTTGTTACTGCTAGTATTATGGATTGTTTACCTAAGAAACCCACTAAGATATTGATGGATCATTTGTCCTTTGCAATGTTTTTTCCTAGTTTTAAAGAGGTGCAAGCTTCGCAAGGAACATATGATGAGTTTGTAGATATGAGAGGTTTTAAGCCAGCTTTTGGACCATTATATGATTACCAATTTATATCAAGTAAGTTTGTTTTAGAGCAAGTTATTTTTGAGTCTAGTTTAAATGGGTATATTGATTCAAAAAGCTTAAATAAAGATACATTGATGAGCAATTTTAGGCTCAATAGATACAAAGAGATCGTTTATGAGAGACTTACCACACAAAGGGTAGTTAATAGAATCACTTTAGTGCATACAGGCTATTCAAAAATTGATAATTATGTCAAAAATAGTGGATACAAAAACCTTGAAGATATAATAGTGTATGCACCTACACCTAATGATACAAGAAATAAAAAAGCTTGGCTCCCTCTTATGAGCATAAATGAGTATGGTGCAGATATTGTTGATCAACTATGTAAAAATTTTCCTCAGCATACTATTGTATTTAAACCTTATATTGATGAAAATAAAGATATTATTGAGCATATTGTAAATGCAAATAAGCACTATCCAAATTTTCGCTTCTCTAACGATGAAAATAGTATGCAGCTCTATTTGAAGGCGAAAATTATGGTCTCTGATCTTTCAAGTACAGCGTTTACCTTCTCTTTGTCTACCTTAAGACCTACAGTTTT
>Ga0172377_10007630_pt1 | contig 11129 bp, 8 predicted proteins | sample Pumphouse3metaG_FD_119749 | JGI IMG/M metagenome (GOLD analysis project Ga0172377, IMG submission 119749) | Leachate microbial communities from a municipal landfill in Southern Ontario, Canada - Pumphouse #3 metaG | ecosystem: Engineered > Solid waste > Landfill > Unclassified | place: Canada... | reverse complement strand
CCATCTTGTCGATGAAATCACCAGCAAGATGGAGGGGGAAGCCTTCATACGGGACCTGTTGCAGCTCAATGATTTCAGCGAGGAGTACATCGAGGAAGCGATACAGGCATTGTTTTGTGGTGAGCATCATGAAAATAAGGAAACGCTACAGATGCGTTTGCTTGAGTACATCATCGATACAGTCCAAATCGATCAGATGCAGTATGCACATCCAAAGAAGTTTTTCATCCTTCTCGGTCCGACCGGGGTGGGCAAAACGACCACGTTGGTAAAAATGGCCGTGCTGTATGGTAAGTTAATCAGTGAAGACATCAGGTTGAACGTAGCCTTGCTTTCCCTTGACATTTTCCGTGCAGGTGCTTCAAATCAGATAGAAATCTTTGCACAAGAACTGGATTTGGATGTATTTCATGCCCAAGATGAGGAAGAGCTCACCAGATTGATGAAACGATTGGATGCATATGATTTGGTTTTGGTTGACACCATGGGGAGAAGTGCGAAGGAAGAAGAGTTGTCCTTGCATTTGAAAAGCCTGTTGTCGGTGCTTCCCATAGAGGAATCCACCTATGCTTTGGCATTCAGCGCTTCCCAGAAGGGCAAGGACATGCAGAGATTTGTCAAAGTGTTCTCTTCGTATCCGTTGAGTTGCTTGATCGTGACCAAATTGGATGAGACCGGTGATGTGGGGAACATCCTCAGTGTAAGCAAAAAATCCGATATCCCTCTGCTCTTTTTCACCGATGGACAACAGGTTCCTCAGGATTTACACAAAGCCACCAATGAACAGATCCTTCCGTTCTTGGAGGGTTTCAGTCTTGATTTCAGTACCATGCAGGACAAGTAGGGTATTCCCTTCAACGTATAGGTGATTTGTCGCTTATCAGTTTCCCCTGGCTTACCAGGGCTTTGATGATCTCCCCGATTGCAGGGGATGCGATGTTGCTTCCCCAGATGGTATTTCCCTTTGGATTTCCTGCAGCGATGTAAATGATGTATTTAGGGTTCTCAATCGGTACGATGGCCAATGTCGAAGCAAGTACGGTTCCATCTTCATAGCTGTTGCTTACAGGGTTGAGAATCTGTGCGGTTCCGGTCTTTACTCCTATCGATATACCCTCCACTGCGGCCTTGATGCCTGTCCCCCCACTTTCTGAGGCACTGTGCATATACGCAAGCATCTCTTGGGCAACTTCTTTCGAGATTACCTTGTCTTGGATCGTCCGTTCTCTCTCATAGAGGGTGACATTCTCTTTATCTGCGTTCAAAGAAGTCGTTCTGAGGATGAGGTGAGGAAGCAGAAGGTCTCCGCCGTTGGTGAATGATGTGGCGGCGACACCCAGATGCAGGGCCGTGGTGGAGAGTTCCTGTCCAAAGGAGATGGTGGCTTGTGACCTTCCCGACCACAAATCAGGTGTGGCTATGTGACTACGTGCTTGGGAGGGGAGATCGATGTCATATCTGCTGTTGAAACCGAAGGCATCCAAGATGGATGCAAATTCCTGTTCGTCGGTTTGCAGGGCCCAATGCACGATTGCTCCGTTACAGGACTTTTTGATCATGGTCTTAGGGTCTACCGTCCCATGGGGTTCAGTACAATTGATGGTTGTTTTATTACCGTTTCCACTGTCAAAGGTATAGGTCCCATCGCATTCAAACGGGGTGAGCAGGTCTGCTTGGTTCGCTTCCATGACCGCTGCAAGACTGAAGATCTTGAATACCGAGCCCGGTTCATAGAGATGGTTGACCACGTGGTTTCGTTTTTGTTCTTCTGTTGAACGGAAAAGAGAGTTGGGATCATACCACGGATAGCTGGACATTCCCAGGATATCTGCATTGTTGGCATCAAGTACCAAGGCAATGCCGTAATCGGGGTTGTGTTCGTCGGCGATGTTTTGCAGTTGGAGATCGAGCAGATACTGGATGTCGATGTCCAGGGTCAAGGTGATGTCCTGCCCGTAGGTGGGCTCATCCGTTCCAACCTGAGGATACGGACTCAACAAATCCTGTTGGGTGTATTCGATTCCTTCAAGACCCTCGTTATCTGTATTGGTGAATCCAATGGTCTGGGATGCATGGAATAGGGCAGGATAGGACCTGCCCATGCTTTTCTGTATGCTTACCTGGTTTTGGAGCTTGGTTCGTTGCAAGGCAAGCCGCAAGGGCTCCACCTGATCGTCGTTGATCTTTCGTTTGATCTGGGCATACGTGGTGTAGTTTGCTGCCTGGGCTTGTATCTGGTCAGGACTCATGCCCACATAGGGAGAGACCACTTCACTGACAAGCTGCAGGTCGTCTATTGCATTGAGGTGGAAGTATACCCCCCAATACGGGGTCTGAATCGCCAGAATCTTACCGTTTCTGTCGTAAATTGTGCCTCTGATCACTTGGGGTGAGACAACAGGATCGTCATAATTTTTTCTTTGTGGGTTGTGCGCATGGATGATATACCCTATTCTAGCGAGCAAAATGAGCGTCGCCAGAAGAGTAATATAGATGAAGAACCGGTAATATGAGCGATTTGGACTGGTAGCCATGATTGTTTTATACTACTATGTAGGAAAGGTAATGTCGAGTTATGGGAAAAGACAACTATGATGATATGACGGATCGACCTTCTAGGAGGTCGGACAGGGATACATACCAACGAAGGCCTTCTCGCGGTCTCATCTGGACAATCGCACTGGGGATTGCAATCTGTGTTGTAGTGATAGTGGTTTGGTATCAGTTCTTTCCGAATGAAAAGGCTGCTTCTTCACTCGGTCCTTCGGTTGTCATAACCGAGAAACCCAAGCAGGTTGAAGTAATCAACGATGCTCCCCAAGTCCAGATTCCTTCACCTCTGAATGATCCTGTACAAAAAGCAGTGGATCTATCTGCTGCAGACGTCCCTGTTCTGGACAATCAAGCGCGATCGCTCAGTGATGTTCCCAAACCGGTCTATGGAACTTCCAAGACCGTGCAATACGCCGACCACCTCGTACAAGAGGGTGAAGACCTCACTTCCATCGCCGACTCGTACAGTCTCAAGACCCAGACGCTTATCAGCGTGAATCAGATAAGGAACATACAGGCAGTGAAGGCGGGGATCAGTCTCAGAATTCCCGATAGGGATGGTCAGCTCTATACCGTGAGGGAAGGGGACATGCTTTCCACCATAGCAAGAAAGTACAGCCCTAGCCTTGGCTGGAAGACACTTCAGGAGATCAATGGACTGAAAAATGAAACCATCATGGTCGGTCAACAGCTTTTCATTCCCGATACCTCCACTTCTTCACAGATACAGATGGCTGATGTCGCTCCCATACAGTTCCAGAAGCCTACCAATGGTTCTATCATCGCATTGTTCGGACAACCATATAAGAATCCTTCCTCTGGCAATACCGAGTCCCTGACGGGGATTCTCATCGTCGGACAGCCTGGTTCTGCAGTTGTAGCTTCAGCTGCCGGCAATGTGGTTGATGCAGGATATGAAGTGAAGGGCAGAGGCCGGTTTGTCGTGATCAGTCATGAGGGTGGGTATCGCACCAGTTACCATCATCTGGAAAATGTCGAGGTGAAGATTGGAATGACCTTGGCAAAGGGTGAAACGTTGGGCAGCATTGGAACCAGCGGCAGTTCTTATGACAAGCCGACGCTGTATTTCAGCATCGAACAGTCGGGCATTCCTCTAGACCCTTCACAGTTTTTCTAGAAAACGCCTGAAAGAGACCAGATCGACCGACAAAGAAATGCCCTCCATCAATCGGAGGGCATCATTATAGGCATAATCTGAAACCATACGTTTTTATGCGTTCTTACCATGGCAGTTCTTGTATTTCTTGCCACTGCCGCATGGACAGGGATCATTTCTTCCTACCTTGGGTTGGGATCGCCTCACGGTTACCGGATGTACGTCCCCGCCTCCCTGCACCTTGTTGGCATGTTGTGATTCAGAAGAGAACGCACCCTTTGCAGAGTGGGATTCCACGGTCTTGTGTGCTGCGGCTTTTCTTTGGTATTGGTCTTCTGAACGGGTGATCTGCACTCTTACAAGCGTTTCGGCCATAAAGTGCTTGATGCCTTCAAGCATCTCATTGAAAATCTCAAAACCTTCAACCTTATATTCCACCAAGGGGTTTTTCTGGGCATACGAGCGCAAATTCACAGCATCGCGCAAATCTTCAAGCGCCATCAAATGATCCTGCCATCTGATGTCGACTTGTCTGAGGTAGTTGAACCTGAGGAAGTCGTTGAATGGCTTTTCTCCGGTCTGCAAAACCTTACCGTCGATTTCCTTGTCGATGCATTCGATGAGGTGCTTCTTGTAGGCATCCTTATCAACGTCATCTGCAAGCAGGGGGATATCAAGATGGAACTGAGCCTGAATTTCCTCAATGATCTTCAGACCTTTTTTATCCTGCTTTGCATCAGAAAACACCTGTTCGACGATATCATTGCTGATTTCATGACAGCTGCTTCGTACCCGTTCAAGAAGATGGTCTTCTATAAGGATGGCGTCGCGCTCTGCATACAGATAGTTTCTCTGTTCGTTGAGGACATCGTCATAGTCGAGAAGGTGCTTTCTTATTTCGAAGTTTCGGTCCTCAACCCTACGCTGGGCTTTTTCAATGGCATTGGAAAGCATCTTGTGCTCGATGGGTTCGCCATCCTGCATGCCTATCTTTCCGAGCATGGACTTAAGGTTGTCTGATGCGAAAAGCCTCATCAAGGAGTCATCGAGCGATACGAAGAAACGGCTGGTTCCCGGATCTCCCTGACGACCGGAACGTCCCCTCAACTGGTTGTCGATGCGCCTGGACTCATGACGTTCAGTGCCGAGTATATACAGACCACCGAGTTCCTTGACTTCTTTGTAATCTTTCTCCCAAGCAGGGTAGACCTGCTTGAGGGCTTGGGAAAACTCTTCAGGAGTCGCATCGGTCCCACAGAGTCTGCGGGCTCTGGCGTCTATGCTGCCTCCCAGCTTGATGTCGGTACCACGACCTGCCATGTTGGTGGCGATGGTCACAGCCCCTTTTGCTCCGGCTTCCTCAATGATCATTGCCTCACGTGCGTGGTTCTTTGCATTGAGCACCTCATGTTTGATCCCCATCCTTCTCAACAGCACCGAGAGCATCTCACTCTTTTCAATACTGATGGTTCCTACGAGAATCGGTTGTCCGAGTTTGTGCACCCGCTCAATTTCATTGCATATTGCTTGGAATTTGAATTGTTCATTGTAAAAAACGAGATCTGCATGATCCTTTCTGATGATCGGCTTGTTGGTCGGAATGACCAAGACGTCAAGATTGTAGATTTTCAAAAATTCCGGTGCTTCGGTATCTGCAGTACCGGTCATGCCGCTGATCTTGTCATACATCCTGAAGAAATTCTGGAAAGTGATGGTGGCGAGGGTCTTGTTCTGGCCGAGGATCTTGATTTTTTCCTTGGCTTCAATCGCCTGGTGAAGTCCTTCGCTATACCGTCTTCCGTGTAGAATGCGGCCGGTGAATTCATCTACGATCTGGACCTGTCCATCAACAACCACATAGTCGACATCGTCGGCATAGAGTCTGAGCGCCTTCACTGCCTGGGTGACATAGTGTACATACTCGAAGTTTTCATCGGCATAGATGGAGCCTGTGATGACCTTGTACTTATTCAGCAACTCTTCCATATGGTTCATGCCCTGGTTGGTGAAAGAGACTTTCTTCTGTTTCTCATCAAGCTTGTAGTCGCCACGTTCTTCGAAAGGCTGGGAGTTGCGTTCAAATCGTGAAAGAGGGTCCTGTTCATAATAGTCGCCGGTTGCAGGGTCTTTCTCGCATTCCGTCAAAAATGCGGCTATCTTTTGTGCTCCCATGACCTGGTTTGAATCGTCTTCACTCTGTCCGCTGATGATCAATGGTGTTCTGGCTTCATCGATGAGGATGGAGTCGATTTCGTCGATGATGCAGTAGTGGTGCTTGGGCTGGATCTTCTCTGCTGCAGACCACTTCATATTGTCCCTGAGATAGTCGAAACCAAATTCATTGTTTGTTCCATAGGTGATGTCTGCACTGTATGCAAGACGTTTGGCTTCGGTATCCATATCCGAAAGAATCACCCCGACACTCAGTCCAAGGAATTCATATACAGGTCCCATCCAGCTGGCGTCACGTTTGGCAAGATAATCGTTGACCGTCACGATGTGCACGCCTTTCTGTTCCAAGGCATTGAGGTAGGCTGCAGGAACACAGGTGAGGGTTTTTCCTTCTCCTGTCTTCATTTCCAGGATTTGTCCCCTGTGCAAAACTGTAGCACCCATGATCTGTACGTCATAGTGCCGCTCACCCAAAACCCTCAAGGCCGCTTCCCGTGCAAGTGCAAACGCTTTGGGGAGCAACGACTCGATGGGAGTCCCATTGGCCACCTGTGCTTTGAAATCAGATGTCTGAATGGGGAACTGTTCATCTCTCAGCTGTTTGGCCCATGCTTCTTCGCTGTTGACTTGCTCTACGATTGGATAGAGCCCCTTGAGATCTTTATCTTGTTTGGTTCCGAATAACTTGGTGAATAATGACGTTCCCATTGATGACTCACTTGTACTATATTTGGTACAGCTCAACCGTACCAAATAAGTATACTCAAATCAGTGAGGAGAGAAAAGCATAACTTCTGCAAATTGGTGAGCCAAATATACCCACTGTGTATCAAAATGATACAATCTCAGCTAGGATTCTTTCTTTGCTCATGCTATACTCATCGCATGTTGGTCTGCTATACAGGGGGAGGAACCCTCGGTCACATCTATCCAGCCCTCGCGGTGCATCAGGTGCTCAAAAATCAGGGTGCGTATCAGTGTTTTTGGATTGGAAGAAAAAACGAAGCCGAAAAGAAAGCTGTCGAATCCGCCGGCATTCGTTTCTATCCCATTCAAAGTGGGAAATTCCGCAGGTATTCCTCATATAAGAATTTTACCGATTTGTTCAATCTCCTGGTTGCTTTTTTTCAGGCTCTTGCAATTCTCAATAGAGAAAAGCCGGATGTTCTCTTCTCGAAAGGTGGATTTGTTTCCGTTCCCCCGGTTTTTGCCGCAAGACTTCTGAACATTCGTGTGGTCACGCATGAAAGTGATGCCTCTCCTGGTCTGGCAACTCGACTGAACGCATTCTGCGCTACGAGAATCTGCATACCTTTTGCCGGCAGTGAGGCTTCATTGCCTACCCATAAGATAGTGGTCACCGGCAATCCTCTGAGAAGCGAGCTGTTTGAGATTCCAGAGAAATCACTGAAAGAAAGGCTCGGCATTGAACCTAGTGTCCCTCTGCTGTTCGTCATGGGGGGCAGCCAAGGAGCGATGCAGATCAACGAACTGGTCAGGACGAATCTGGATGCATTGTGCAGCAAAGCCTTTGTATACCATCAGTGCGGTAGTGCAGATTATGTGAAGATAGAACATGAAAACTATCTTGCATTTGCAATGGTGGGCAACGAGATGGGATCCTTGTATCGAGAGAGTACGCTTGTAGTCTCAAGGGGAGGGGCGGGGTCCCTTGGTGAGCTGAGTGCCTTTGGATGTGCAGCAATCATCATTCCCCTCTCACTGGAAACAAGCAGGGGGGACCAGATACTCAATGCCAGACATCTGGAAGATGCTGGAGCTGCAAGGATCTTATGGGGATCTGTGACACCAGAAATATTTCTTCAAGAGGTCTTGGACCTGTTGGAGAATCAAGATAAACGGAGTATTCTTGCTGAAACTATGAAAACGTTGGCAGTAACCGATGCAGCAGAGAAAATTGCGACGGTACTACGCAAAGAGGAGTAACATATGGATTGGGGAGTAACAATTGGATCGGTCTATTTCAATTCTATTGACATCATCGTCTTTTTTTTGGCAATCGTTGGAGGCATCACCGATACCCTCACAGGTTTTGCCGATGCATTCGCCCATAGGGCAGGATATCTGGTCGGGTTTTTCATCGCATTGATGTTCACCAAGATTCTGGGAGAGGTGCTTATTGCTTCTTTTGCCTTGTCGGTTTTCTTCTCAAGCCTGATCAGTTTCGTCGTGCTGTTCATCGCAGGGTATGCTTTGATGCGGGTCGTTGGGAATTTGCTTGACACTGCCTTGAATGTAACCGGGTTGAGAGCAGTCAACGGCCTGTTGGGGTTCATCTGGGGAGTCGTCGAAGTATTGGTGTTCTCCAGTTTCATCCTCTATATTTTGGAAATGCAGAAAGCCTTTGATTTTTCCTCGGTACTCGATCAAAGCCAGTTCGTGTTGCGGCTGGTCCGCCCCTTGGTGCCTGAAACGGTCAGTTGGTTTTCTTCTGCGGTGAGTTCAGCCAATGTTTGAGAATCTTAGGCGCAGTCAGCCGGATTTATCCGACCAGCTGACGTATCAGATCCAAAGCAACACCTTCAGCCAGGTGAATCTGTTCGGAGGAAGCCGTTATTCCTTACGGATGACCACAGCCCTTGAGGTATCCAGGGTTCTTTCCTGTACGGGGGATAAGCTTGATGATTGCAATTGTGAGCATTGCCGACAGTTCAGACTGTTGAACACGTCCAATGTGGTGATCATCAGCCAGCGTGATCACCAGAGCGTCATCGAGACGGCAATCAACAGTTTTGTACGCCTCCGAAACGATTTTTCCCGGCAGTTCCTCATACGGAACATCCGTATCCTTTTGTTGCAATACCATGGTTCCTTGATGTTCAGCGGACAAAACAAGACACAGAGTGCCAACTATGATGCCGCTTCAGAAGTCAATGACTTGTTGTTGGCCCTTGCCGGAAACAAGCAAGAAATCACGGAAAAGGAAGCCAAGGCCGTTGCCCAGAATTTGCGTACCGCCTTGAAGAGCCTGTATGTCGCCTCACGAAAGAACACCACCATCTCGGTCAATCAGGTTCGTTCGCTTGATGAGTGGATCAGAGAAACCAGCATGGGTTCCCAGAAACGATTCATCATCATTGAAAGTCTTGAACAGACCAATGCTTCCGCACGCAACAGTCTGTTGAAAATGCTTGAAGAGCCCCCTTCTGATGTGTATTTTTTCCTAATCTCCGAATACCCGGGAAGAATCATGCAGACCATCCTGTCTCGTGTCCGCAAATATGCCTTTCCTCCATTGAGCAATGAAAAGGTCGATCAGTTGTTGATGCCCTTTTTCTTGGGAAATGAGCATTTTGCGACTTTGGAACACTTCTTTTTGCAGGGAGGAGGCTTGGACCTCAAGAAGAATGAGGAACAGGTGGATGTTATCGTCAATTCGCTGGTCGATCATGTCTATCTTTCAGGCGAACAGCTCAATGATCTGATGACGTTCGTTGATTCACAGGAAAGCTACGAGTATCTTTTGAAGGCTTTGCTCGACAAATTGGGCTTGGCCTTAGTGGAACAGGTGATAGACGTTGAAAAGGCAGGAGTGTATTCAAGACTGATATCCGAATCCTTCAGTAATGCTTCTTTGTATAACCAGAACAAGAAACTGATGTTGGAATCACTCTATTTCAAGTTGATGGAGGTTGCATGAAGAATTTTGTACAACGCGCCATACAGAAAATCGACCAACTCGATTCCAAACAAATCGTCGACATCTTGAAAAGTCAGGCCAACGACGTGGAGATGTTGGAGAATGTATTGGAATCCATCCATGACGGGGTGATCTTGACCGATGGGAACCTTGTCGTGAATTATGCAAACTCCAACTGTCAAAAAATGATTCCTATGGTGCGCAAACGGAGCTATGAGGGGTTTCCTCTCTCCCGCATCATTGAAGATGAGCATGTTTTGCGTTATATAGTGCTTGCTGTACATGATAGGGCCGACGAGTTGGACAATGAGTTTACCTTTCAACGGGGAGACAAGGTCCAAACGGTATCGGTCTCAGTATTCATTTATAAAAGCACTGAAGTGAAGAACCTCTCAAGTTATGTCTTGATGTTCAGTGACGTCACTGAGCACAATGCCAACGAGGCAAGGATGCGCCGCTCGGAGAATCTTGCTTCCATGACGACCATGGCGGCCGGGGTTGCCCATGAAATCAAAAATCCGCTTGCCGCCATGGGCATACACCTGCAATTGCTCAAGAAGGCGTTTGTTCGAAAAGAGAGCCTTACCTATGATGATGCCCAACGCTATCTTGATGTTTTGGAAGAGGAAATCAGCCGTTTGAACAGTATCGTGGTGGACTTCTTGTTTGCTGTCCGTCCTATGGATACCCGTCTACGGTTATCTCCCATCTGCCGTACGTTGGATGAAATCTGCAATTTCGTAGAACCTGAACTGCATGAACATAACGTGTCCTTGACAAGGGACATTGCCACGTCTCTGCCAAAGTTGGAGTTTGATGAAAACCTGCTCAAACAGGCTCTGCTCAATCTGATAAAGAATGCAATGAATGCAATGGAAGGAGGGGGACGGCTTACGCTGCAGTCCCGTTTGGATGGGAATCAGGTTTTGATCAAAGTCATCGATACGGGGATTGGAATGGATGATGAGACGTTGCAGAAGATTTTTGAACCCTATTTCACCACCAAGGCTTCCGGGACCGGATTAGGGTTGACCGTTGTATATAAGATAATGAAGGAACATAAGGGCGATATAACCGTTACCAGCAAACGGGGGGAAGGTACCTGCTTTACCCTTTCGTTCCCCGTTCCCAAGAGTGAACGGCTGGTTCTTGATGGACCTGAAAAGGAGGTTGAATTTGAAGCGTAACATTCTCATCTGTGACGATGAAAAAAATATTCGTAATGGTCTGGCCATGGCAATGGAGCTTGAAGGCTATGATACCCTTACCGCTGAAGATGGTACGATGGCTTGGTCCTTGCTCAACAAGAAGGATGTGGATCTGGTGATCACCGATCTGAGGATGCCCAAGCTTAGTGGGGAGGAGTTGCTGAAGAAGATTTCATCTGCTTATCCCCGCCTTCCCGTCATCATTCTGACAGGACATGGCACCATTGAGACTGCAGTTGAGGCGATGCGTTCAGGCGCCATAGATTTTTTTACCAAACCGGTTGATTTGGATCGTCTCTCTTTGGTGGTGAAGAAATCACTTTCCACAGGAGACCTATATGCTGAGCATGAACAGCTGAAAAAAGAGGTTGAACAACTGCGTACCCGCAATCGGTACGATCGTATCGTTGGCAAGAGT
>Ga0172377_10007626_pt1 | contig 11130 bp, 13 predicted proteins | sample Pumphouse3metaG_FD_119749 | JGI IMG/M metagenome (GOLD analysis project Ga0172377, IMG submission 119749) | Leachate microbial communities from a municipal landfill in Southern Ontario, Canada - Pumphouse #3 metaG | ecosystem: Engineered > Solid waste > Landfill > Unclassified | place: Canada... | reverse complement strand
TATAGAAACCTTTTGCTAATTTTAATATCTTTTTGTGTCTTCTTCTACGAACAACACCTGTTTTTACTCTTGGCATATTTTTCCTTTTTCTTTACCTAGTCGCTTCTTACGATCAAGGTGCCACCTCTTTAGTGGACTTGCCCAGTTTTATAACTGGAGATTTACGATAAATTATCCTAAATTCTCTCAAAAAAATCTTTTTTGTAGCTTTAGGGGCTTGCAGGAACAATCTGTCCCTGCCATTACAATGGGCTTTTGCTCATTATAATGTTTAATTAATTTATCATAGCCTTAATATTTGCCGCGTCAGCTTTTGCAACAACTTTTGGGCTGTTTTGCTTACGACGAGTGTCTGGATCTTGTTTTGTTAAGATGTGACTTCTAAACGCAGTTCCACGTTTAACAGTTCCATTTTTCTTAACTTTAAAACGCTTTACAGCGCCTTTTACCGATTTCATTTTTGGCATCGATGACTCCTTTTAATTTGGAATTGGGATTATACCCAAAAAAGTGTAAAATTTTGCTACAATAGCTTTATGAATAGTATAAAACACATACAAAATGCCCTCTATGAGCTTGATGCCGAGGTACAAAAGATACTACAAGATTGGAGTATTCCTCTAAATGAAAAAGACAATTTAATGCTTCCAATACTACAACAAAAAAGAGTTCTTACTCAAGCACTAGAAGATTTAACGTACTTAAAAGAAAATCCACCAAAACCAAATCAGCCGTGTGGAATAAGTAAATATAGAGAGGATTAACAAGCGAGATTTTAGCTTTTAAGCCTTGTCTACGAGGTTAAAACCTCGCTTCCGAAGCGATGTGTCTCTTTAAAGTTGGCACAAATTTCGGAAGCGATGCTTTAGCTTCGCACTGTGTGTCTTATAATTTGATTTCTAATTGATAAAAAAGAAGTTTGGATAAAATATATGCAAGAAGTACCCTTCCCCAGATACCTGCGGCACATAACACTTTAAGATGTGCTGCTGTATTCCTACCCTGACACATTGTCTCAAAACACCATTGCACAGGTCTAAAGAAGAGCGGTGAAATTATAGCCAAACTTTTACCAAAAGCAAAGTTTTTTGTTATAATCTTTTTTATGAGAGAGATAAAATGATTTATATTATTTGTGCTTTAAAATGTGAAGCTCAAGCTTTTGTTGATAAGTATAAACTCAATAAAAGCAAGAAAAATGAGAATATTACCGTTGTAGTTAGTGGGGTTGGCAAGCAAAATATGCAAGATGCCACTTTTCATGTTGTCACAGAGATGCAAGACGATGATACAATCTTAAATGTCGGAATTTGTGCTGCAGATGAGAGTTTTGAGATAGGTGAGTTAGTAGATGCAAGCGAGCACAAACTAACTTGTGTAGATATTGAAGTCTCACAAAGTGGCATCTATACTCTTGTCGATATGGAGTCAGATGGTTTTTTAAAAGCTACAAAAGGTGTGAAAAATAGCTACATATTTAAAATAGTCTCCGACCATTTTAAACCTAAAAGCATCACAAAAGAGTTTACGAAATCTCTAGTGTTTAATGCTATAGATGATATAAATAGACTACTAAAACAAAAGGTAAAAAAATGAAATATATACTTATACTTCTTCTTTGTATAATGACACTAGATGCTAAAGATATAAGTGATGAAAAGCTAAAACAGCTCATAGGTCGTATGCTTGTTGTTGGCTTTGATGAGAGTAGCGTTACAAAAGAGTCTCAAATAGTAAAAGATATTATGCGTTATGATTTACTCGGTGTTATCTTGTTTGATAAGTTTTACAACGATAAAACTAAAACAAAAAATATAAGCTCACCAAAGCAGTTAAAGATGCTAACTACACAACTACAATCTTTTTCTAAAAAACCTCTGCTTATTTCCATTGACCAAGAAGGTGGGAGAGTTGCAAGATTAAAAGAGGCTTATGGGTTTGAGGTTTTTTTATCCGCAAAAGAGGTATCAAAACTCTCAAAACAAGATGCAAAGAAAATGTATGACGGACTCTCTAAGATGCTAAACAGTAATGGCATCAACTGTAACTTTGCACCCGTTGTAGATCTGGCATTAAATCCGCAGAATAAAGTGATTGTGGGATTAGAGCGTTCTTATGGAGCTGATGCAAACAAAGTAAGTGAGTATGCAGAGGTTTTTATAGACTCTCTAAGAGAGCATGATGTTATCTCAGTTATAAAACACTTTCCAGGTCATGGCTCATCTTTGGATGATTCTCATCAAGGTTTTGTGGATATAACTAGAACATGGAATAAAGTAGAATTAGAGCCTTACAAAAAATTAATAGAGACAAACAAAGTAGATATGATAATGACTGCTCATGTTTTTAACAGATTTTTAGATCTCAAACTTCCAGCTACTCTTTCATATAAGATAAATACAAAACTCCTAAGAGAAAAACTTGGATACAAAGGCGTTATCATTAGTGATGACTTGCAAATGGCCGCAATTACTAAACACTACTCTTTAGAAGATAGCATCTTACTTAGTATAAATGCAGGAGTAGATGTACTTCTTTTTGGAAATCAGTTGGCATCTAACACTCCGCAAGAGTTAGTTGAAACTATCTTTGGACTTATAAAAAATGGAGAAATTTCACAAGAAAGAATCATGGATTCTCTAGAGAGAATAGAGAAGCTGAACATAAAATGATAAAACTAATACTACTTTTAGCGTTAACTACTAGCATCTGGGCAAAATACACAAACTGTGAGTTTAAAAATAAAAACTATGTAGATATATGCCAAGAAGTTGTAAAAGATGGAGTTTCATATGAGTACGCAAATAAATTTTTACTCTCATACTTTAAGACTAAAAAGTACGATGAAGTAAGCTGGAAATATCTCCAACCTAAGCACATCATAACACATAAAAAAAATGAAAAAAAAGCAAATAATGTCTTAGTAAAATATGTTCCAAATATAGTCAAACACCTAAAAAAATACAAAGAAGTTTATGATTATAGTGAAAAAAAGTATGGAGTAAATCGTGAAATTGTAGCAGCTATACTTATGAAAGAGACAAGACTTGGTAAGATAGTGCCAACTCATGATGCTTTTATAGTCTTTAACACTATCGTAACTAAAATAGATGTAAAAACAAAAAGAGATGAGTGGTTACTTAAGATGGGCAAGAACAATATGAAGTCCATTATAAAATACTGCTACAAAAAAGGTGTAGAACCTGAGTCTTGTAATCTTGCAAGTTCTTACGCTGGAGCAGTTGGCATCCCTCAGTTTATGCCTTTTAGCTTTGTATATATGGATGCCTATAAGTCTAAAGTCGCAGACCTTTCAAATATGCAAGATGCTATCACCTCAGCTAGTAACTACCTAAATATAAAAGCGAAGTTTAACACGCTTATAGATTGGTCTAAGATGCCAGACATCGACAAACTTGAGTCTGATTGGTATGATTTTGAATATGAGCATAAAAATGCCTCTTTGGTTTATAATCAAAATAGACATAAGAAAAATCTAAAGTGCTTTGCTTGCAACAAGCCTGAGTTAGAATATTTTACAGAATATGCCAAAAAAATCATGCGATATAATAGCTCCTCAAACTACACCATTGGAGTTATGAGACTCGCTTATGATGCGCATATTTTACTTCATAAAGAAGATCTAAAGAGATGAAAAAAAAAGCAGTAGTTAGTGGTGCAAGTAGTGGCATCGGTAAAGAGATTTGCTTAAGGCTTCTAAAGTTTGGCTTTAGTGTTATTGGCATCAGTAGAAGTATAAAAGATGATGAGTTTAATAGCAAAGATTTTAGTGCTATAAGAGCAGACTTATCGGATGAAGCCTCAACTCAAAAAGTGTGTGAGATGCTAAGAGATGAAAGTATTTATATCTTAGTCAACTGTGCTGGCTTTGGCAAGTTTGAGCCACATGAAGAGCTTAGTGCCAAAAGCATTAAAGATATGACTTTTTTAAACTTAACATCTGCAATGCTACTAAGCAACACCCTGCTTCGTTCACTAAAAGCAAACGAAGGTTACCTCATAAACATAAATTCTATAGAGGCTATAAGGTCTAGTAAATTTGCAGGAGTTTATAGCGCTACAAAAGCAGGGCTTAGAGCTTTTGGAGATTCACTTTTTGAAGAGACTAGAAAAAGTTCACTTAGTGTTGTAAATATAAATCCAGATATGACCAAGAGTGCTTTTTATGATGAGTTACGTTTTGATGTGAGTGATAAAGATGATGAGAGACTCTTAGCGTCAGATATTGCAGATGCCCTCACTCATATATTAAGTATGAGAAAAGGTGCAGTTGTTAGTGAATACACTATAAGAAGCCTAAATTTTGGGATCTCTAAGAAAAAACAGACTAAGAGTTAGAATCTAACATCTAGTCTATTATGAGCTTGTGTTTGAGTTGATTTTAAAAAATCTATATTTTTTTTGAGCTGTTTCATAGTAAGAGATGTCTCATCTTTTAGGGTATAGATAAGCTCCATCGCCTCTCGCAAAAGATACATAGCACTCTCTATCTCTTTTTGATTTTCAAGCTGTGGAGTCTCTTGCATTAAAGCATCTATTGCTTCTGCATCCCTTTCTATAATAGCAATTTGCAGTTTATTTATCCACATTTATATAGTCTCTCTCCACGCTTCAAGAAGCCCTTTAAAAACATTACTAACCTCATCAAGCTTATCTGGATCACTCTTTAGGCTCGCAGTTGTTAGAAGCTGAATCTGATAGTTATAAAGTCCATCTAAGTAAGCACCAACACTGCCATCTGACTTATCCAAAACAGTTATAAGTTCTACCACTATAGCAATAGAACGATTTGTCCAGTAAACTTTTTTTTCAACATTCTTATCTTTAATAGCTTTTTTTGCTTGGGCGTTAAAGCGAAGTACACCCTCATATAACATTTCTATAAGCTTTGCTGGGGATTCTATGCCTAGATTGTTTTGTGCATAAGTGTTATGAGCGTTACTGCCATACATATTTAGTCCTTTTTTATAGCCATTTATATCTTTCATGTGAAGTATATCGGCACTACATCTGTTTTATTAATAGATAAAGTGTAGAATTCTACTTTTAAACTTTTTTCTAAACATAATTGAATTATAGTCGATTATAGTGTTATACTTTAAATATTAAAAGGATTTATTATGTCTTCAAGTATTAGCTCACTAGGTATTGGTTCGGGAGTCTTAACAGCAGATGTTATCGACCAGCTAAAAGAGGCTGATGAAGCTCGGATTGTTACGCCTTTAGAAAACAAGATTACTGCAAACAACCAAAAGCAAGATGCGTATGAGATGTTAAATTCGCTTATGAAGAGTTTTAAAGCAAATGCATCTGCTTTGAGTTTTGATACTATTTTTGATAACAAAACTGTAGAAAGTAGTGGTAAAGCAGAGGTAAAAGTAGAAGCAGGTGCAACTGTAGAGTCTTTTACATTAGAAACTGTAGCTCTTGCTAAAAAAGATATTACAAATTTAGGGGAATTTAGTGGTAAAACATCAGCCTTAGTAGGTGCTGGAGAAAGTGGTGTTTTAAACCTAGAAATTGGTGGTACTACTTATGGTATTGACTATGATGACACCACAACACTAGAAAGCCTAGCTCAATCAATTACTGATGAAGTTGGAACCAAAATTTCAGCTTCTATCTTGCAAACTGGAGATGGTAAATATAGTCTAGTATTGTCATCAAAGGAAACTGGTGCTAACCAAGCTATAACTATAAAAGACACTGATGATGGTTCAACTGGCAATGGTACACTAGGTGGGATGTTTGAAGCTTATGATGAAGTCACAAACCCTGATGGATATCAAAATATCCAACCAGCCTCAGATTCAGAATTTTTATACAATGGAATTACAGTTAAAAGATCTACAAATGAGATTAGTGACCTTATAATTGGTGTAGATATTAAGCTAAAAGAAGAAGGAGACTTTTCTTTAGTAGATATTTCACAAGATACTAGTGTTGTAGCTGATGAGTTGCAGCTCTTTACAGATAGTTACAATACCCTTATAAGCAACTTGCATGATATGACTCTAAAAGATGAAGAGACTGGTGCTGAGGGAGTTTTTAATGGGGACTCTTTTATAAAATCTATCTCTAGAGACCTAACAAGAACCATTACTTCACTCAGTACAAGTAGCGACTCCTTGGTAAATTATGGGATAGATTTAGATAGAGATGGTCGTATGAGTTTCAATAAAACAACTTTAGATGAAAAAATAAATGCAGATCCTGATGGTGTAAAAGCATTTTTTACTGGAAGTATTGATAGTGAAGGAAATAGATCAGATGGTTTTTTCACAACTATAGATGACAAACTAAAAAGTTATACCGGATATGGTCAGCAGCTTAGTAATTTTGAGTCTAATCTAAAGAGTGAGTCTACAAACTTATCTAAAAGTCATGCAGCAGCAAAGGCTTCGCTTGAAGCAAGGTATGAAATAATGACAAAAAGATTTACTGCTTATGATGGAATAATAAGCAGTCTCAATTCTCAGTTCTCATCTCTTCAAATGATGATAGACGCTGAATCGAATTAAATTAGATGCTAGATAATAAAAATATTTTAATTACTGGTGGAACAGGTAGTTTTGGTAAGAAGTTCACACAAGTAATTTTAAACAAGTATAAGCCAAATAAAATCATAATTTTCTCAAGAGATGAGCTAAAACAGTATGAGATGGCTCAAGAGTTTACACACAAATGCATGAGATTTTTTATAGGTGATGTAAGAGATGCTGACAGGCTTAAAAAAGCTATGAAAGATGTTGACTATGTCATTCATGCAGCAGCCTTAAAACATGTACCTATAGCGGAGTATAACCCGATGGAGTGTATAAAAACCAATATCAACGGGGCTCAAAATGTTATAGATGCAGCTCTTGAAAATAAGGTGCAAAAAATAATAGCTCTCTCAACTGATAAAGCAGCAAATCCTGTAAATCTATACGGTGCTACAAAACTAGCCTCAGATAAGCTTTTTGTTGCAGCTAACAACCTTATAGGAACTCAAAAGACATCCTTTAGCGTTGTTAGATATGGAAATGTTATAGGTTCTCGTGGTTCAGTCATTCCTTACTTTAAAAAACTCCTAGACAATGGCGCTACAAAACTACCCATAACAGATATAAAAATGACAAGATTTTTTATAACTCTTGAAGATGGTGTTAACTTCGTTCTTAGTAGTTTTTCAAGGATGCAAGGCGGAGAGATTTTTGTACCAAAGATTCCATCTATGAGGATTATAGATCTCGCAAATGCTATGGCACCAAACCTGCCAAATAATATAGTAGGCATCAGACCAGGTGAAAAGTTACATGAAATTATGTGTCCTGCTGATGATAGTCATCTGACATTAGAGTTTGACGACCACTATGTTATCACTCCTACTATTCAGTTTAGTGCTAAGAGAGATTTTACTAAAAACTTACTTGGCGAAGTTGGTTTGAATGTACCTCAAGGCTTTGAGTATAACTCTGGCAACAACGATTCCTGGCTCGAACAAGACAAACTCGTAGAGATTATAAAAGATATAAAATGAATTTCATACCTTACTCAAAACAAGTCATAGAAGATGACGATATAATTAGCTTTATAGATACACTAAAGAGTGACTTTTTAACCACCGGGCTAAAAGTCAATGAGTTTGAGAGAAAAATTTATGAAATCTCAAATGCAAAGTATTGTGTATCTGTCTCAAACGGAACTGCAGCCTTGCATCTAGCTGCTTTAGCTCTACTTAGTGAGGGCGATAGAGTTTTAACTACACCAAATAGTTTCATTGCAACAGCAAACAGTGTTCTCTATGCAAAAGCTACTCCTATCTTTGTAGATATTTGTGATGATGGAAGCATTGATTTGGACTTGTGTGAGGATATGTTAAAAAAAGACAGTTCCATAAAAGCTATTTTTGCAGTATCTTTTTCTGGAAAAATCCTAAATCAAGATAGATTAAAGTATCTTAAAAACACTTATGGTATCAAGATTCTTGAAGACAATGCTCACACTATGGGAGCAAAACTAACATATAGCGATATATCTACTTTTTCATTTCACCCAGTTAAACACATCACAACTGGTGAGGGTGGTGCTGTAGTTACAAACGACAAAGCCCTATATGAAAAGATAAAAATGTTAAGAAATCATGGTCAAGATGACAAGCACCAGATGCTAGACTTAGGATTTAACTATCGTCTTAGTGATATCAGCTCGACACTCGGACTCTCACAAATTAAAAAACTCTACTCTTTCATAGAAAAAAGACAGTCAATAGCAAAAAGGTATGATAAAGCATTTCAAAACACTATAGTAAGACCACTATATAACTTTACAGAAACTTCACTTTACCATCTTTATGTCGTAAGAATTGACTTCAGTAAACTAGATATTTCTAAAAATGATGTAATGATAAAGATGAGAGAAAAAGGTATAGGCGTGCAAGTACACTATAAGCCTATAAACAAGCAACCCTACTACAAAAGTCTTGGTTACGGGGATGAGCAAACCCCTGTGATGAACAAGTACTTTCAAGAGTGTTTATCTATTCCTTGTTATCCTAATCTTAGCGAAGATGAACAAGATTATGTAGTAAACTCACTACTTGAAGTCTTAGATGCCTAGATGTGTAGCTATAATTCCCGCACGAGGTGGAAGTAAACGCATACCTAAAAAAAATATTAAAGATTTTTTTTCTAAACCGCTTATCGCTTATAGTATTGAGACTGCATTAAAATCTAAACTCTTTGATAGAATCATTGTGAGTACAGATGATGAAGCAATTGCTCATATTGCCAAAGCGTATGGAGCTGATGTTCCGTTTTTAAGACCAAAAGAGTTAAGTGATGATTTTACAGGAGTTGGAGCAGTTATAGGACATACCCTGAAGTATCTTGAGGAAAATGGGCAAGATTATGACTTTTACTGTCTTGTCTACGCTACTGCACCATTAATGCAAGTAAAATACTTAATAGAAGGCTTTGAGAGATTAAAAGACTCAGATGCATCAAAAGCACTAAGTGTTACCTCTATGCCTTTTCCAATTCAAAGAACATTTAAAATCACTCCAAAAAATAGATGCCAAATGTTTTGGCCTGAAAATTTTATGAGCAGAAGTCAAGATTTAGAAGAAGCTTATCAAGATGCAGGGCAATTTTGTTGGAAAAACATTCACAAAACATCAAAAGACATTACTTTTGGAAGTGACACCATTCCCATAGTATTACCTAGGCATCTAGTCCAAGATATAGATACGCCTGAAGACTGGAGACGGACTGAGTATATGTATGAAGCCCTTAAGAGAAGCGAAAATGAAGATAGGTAAATTTGACTTAGAAAAAGATGGCACTTATATCATCGCTGAACTCTCTGCAAATCACAATGGAAGCCTGCAAACTGCATTAGATACCATAAAAGCCGCAAAAGAGTGTGGAGCAGATGCTATAAAACTCCAAACATATACTGCAGATACTATCACTCTAAACTCTCAAAAAGATGACTTTATCATAAGTGGTGGAACTTTATGGGATGGCAAAAATCTATATGAACTTTACCAAGAAGCTTATACTCCTTGGGAGTGGCATAAAGAGTTGTTTGAGTATGCTAGGAGTATAGATATTGATATTTTCTCATCTCCTTTTGACAAAAGTGCGGTTGATTTTTTAGAGCAGTTTAATCCAAGTGCTTACAAAATAGCATCTTTTGAAATTACTGATTATGAACTCATAAGATACACTGCATCTAAGGGCAAACCTATTATTATCTCAACTGGTGTCGCGTTAGAGAGTGAACTCCAAAATGCAGTTGATATCTGTAGAAAAGTTTCAAATGAAAATATCATCTTGTTAAAATGTACAAGCTCTTACCCTGCTCCACTCGAAGATGCTAACCTTTTAACAATTGCAGATTTGGCAAAAAAGTTTAATGTTGTAAGTGGATTTTCAGACCATACACTTGGAAGTTTAGCACCCATAGTTGCGGTTTCTCTTGGAGCAAAAGTGATAGAAAAACACTTTATCATAGACAAGTCTGTCGGTGGTGCAGATGCTGAGTTCTCAATGGATGCAAAAGATTTTAAAGATATGGTTCAAAAGATAAGAGATGCTGAGAAACTTCTAGGCTGTATTGACTACGGTATGAATGACAAAAAGAGAAAAAATCGCAGACATGCAAGAAGCATCTATGTATCAAAAGATATAAAAAAAGGTGAACTCTTAAGTGAAGAAAATCTCAAATCCGTTCGTCCTAGTTATGGAATGCATCCAAAGTATCTGAGTGAGGTTTTAGGTACAAAATCTACAAAAGATTATAAATTTGGAGATCGATTTGAATATCCTTATAAGATGTGATTCTTCATCTAGCATCGGAACTGGTCATGTTATGAGATGTTTAGCTTTAGCCAAACAATACACAGATGCAAACATAGTTTTTGCCACTCAAGATTTAGATAAAAATATAAATCACAAGATAGTAGAAGCAGGCTACAAAGTAAAACTTTTAAAGTCAAATGATGTAAGTGAAGTTATAAAACTAGTTACTAAGCTAGATATAGATTTAGTCATTATAGATAGCTATAACATAGACTATAAGTATGAGAAAAAGCTAAAGAAAAAAACAGGGGTTAAGATTTTAGCACTTGATGACACTTATGAGAAACACTATTGTGACATACTTTTAAACCATAATATTTATGCAAAAAAGAAAAAGTATAAAAATTTAGTACCAAAAGAGTGTGAACTTAGATGCGGTGCAAAATATACACTTTTGCGAGATGAATTTACAAAAGCAAAGGTTTATAAAAAATACAAAGGCTTTAGTGTGTTTGTTGCTATGGGAGGAGCTGATACTGCCGACATCAACATAGATATACTAAAAGCACTAAAAAACTTTAAAAACATAAGAGTGCATCTAGTAACTACAGATGCCAATAGAAACCTAGATAAACTAAAAAAATACTCAAAAAACAGACCTTGGATAAACTTGCATATTAACTCTAAAAAGATAGCAAAGCTCATGGCAAAATCTCATCTAGCCATAGTGACGCCTAGTGTAGTTTTAAATGAGATTTATTTTATGGATATTCCTTTTTTTGCGATTCAAACAGCAGATAATCAAAAATATATGGTTGAGTAT
>Ga0172377_10007624_pt1 | contig 11131 bp, 8 predicted proteins | sample Pumphouse3metaG_FD_119749 | JGI IMG/M metagenome (GOLD analysis project Ga0172377, IMG submission 119749) | Leachate microbial communities from a municipal landfill in Southern Ontario, Canada - Pumphouse #3 metaG | ecosystem: Engineered > Solid waste > Landfill > Unclassified | place: Canada... | reverse complement strand
TTGATAAGGCGGGTTTTTTATGTCAAAAAAATCAGATAAATTCACGATAAAGCCGATTACCGAAGCTCAATTACCTAAATGTCTTGAGGTCATACAAAAGAGCTTTACCACTGTAGCTAAAGATTTCGGTTTAACAGAGCAGAACTTTCCAAAGCATACAAGTTTTATGAAGTTAGAAAAACTCAAATATCAGTTTAGAAACGGATATTGGATGTACGGTTATTATGACGGTGGTATAATATTCGGATTCTTTTCGCTTAACTATAAGGGAAACGGAGCTTATGAATTAAACAACCTTGCAGTACATCCGGAAAACCGACATAACGGACATGGAAAAAAGCTTATTGAATTCGCCAAAAAAAAGGTTGTAGAACTCGGAGGCAGAATAATTGAAATAAGCATTATTGAGGAAAATAAAGTTTTAAAAAATTGGTATGCAGAAAACGGATTTATACATACGGGAACAATAAAATTCTCTCACCAGCCCTTTACAGCCGGTTATATGAAGTGGGAGGCTAAATAAAGATATGAAAAAATCCTTGGTTGATTATACACATAGCATATTATCTCTATCGTCATCAGTTCTTAAACATTATGGTGCGGAAACAAACCACAAAACATTGCCTATTTTTGATATGTTTCTTAAAAAGAATTATAAAAATGTCGTTGTTATGCTTTTTGACGGAATGGGCACTGCAATATTAGAGAAGCACCTTAAAAAAGAGGCTTTTCTATGGCGTAATCAAAAAGATACAATTTCCTCGGTTTTTCCTCCGACAACAACTGCGGCAACAACAACTATTGAGACAGGATTATCACCTATTGAACATGGTTGGCTCGGGTGGAACCTATTCTTTGATGAAATTGGCTCTAATGTCAGCATTTTTCCGAATATTATACCGAACACCGATGGAAAACCCGCCGCTGATTATCATGTCGCTCGAAAATATATACCTTGCACCAATATTTACAGCAAAATAACCGCTGCAACCTACGGGAGAGTAAGAGCGGTAAGTGTGTCCCCATTTTCTGGTTATAAATCAGAAAGCGTTGCCGATATTTGCGACACGGTAAAAGCTCTTTGTTCTGAGCCGGGAAATAAATATATCTATACATATTGGCCTCAGCCTGATGCCGATATGCACTCTTTAGGCACAAAAGACATTAAAATAACCGAGGATATTTTAGAAATTAATTTTGCAGTAGAGAAATTATGCAAGGTACTGTCCGATACACTGGTTATTGTAACCGCCGATCACGGTCATATCAATACCGATTGGAAGTTTCTACCTGATTATCCGGATGTTGAGGAATGCCTATCGAAAATGCCATCGATAGAAGCGCGCGCAACAGCTTACTTTATAAAAGATGGTATGAAAAAAAGGTTCGAGAAAGCCTTCAATAAACACTTCGGTAATGAATATCTACTCCTAACAAAAGAGCAGGTATTGGGACTAAAATTATTCGGAGAAGGAATTCCGCATCCTCGTTCACCGGGGTTTATCGGAGATTATCTTGCTATCGCAACAGGAAATACCAGCATAGACTGTGTCTCGGCGAAAAAATCACATTGTTTTAGAGCAACTCATGCGGGCATGACAAAGGACGAAATATTTGTACCGTTTATTGCCGTAGAATGCATTTAGTACGGGTATTTATTTATGTATGAGTAAATAAGTGTAAAACTACAATTAAAAACCCCGCCAGCTTAAATAACTGACGGGATTTTGGTGGAGCATAGGGGACTTGAACCCCTGACCCCCACACTGCCAGTGTGATGCGCTCCCAGCTGCGCTAATGCCCCGATTGAAATGAATTATACCACTAATTATTTGAAATTTCAAGAAGAAAATTAAAAACAAGTAAGCTTGAGGACGGTATGGGCTGATAACCATCGATAAGACAGTTTGAGAATGGTTAGAAAATGTATTTTATAAGCGTTTGTATCTATATAAATACTTGGATTAGACCAGTATAGTAGCTCGGTTGTAAAGACAAGTTTTTTCATTTCTTAATGAATCGATATATACCGACTATCATTCTTTTGTTTTAGCTTTTTACTGTTTGCACTAACAGCTTGTTATTAAATAAACATAACATACCTTATATTTGTAAAGGTGTAGTGGTAAAATAAAGAAAAACGCAACATTACAAAAAAGTGTAAACAATAAACAGTCGGTTTTCATCTTAACAAAGGATGAACCCTCAGAAGCCTTGTCGGCAAATATGAAATATTTCGTTTATGCGTATAATTTTAAAAAGATTTACGGTTTAATTTATCTTGACCAGTACATAAAAAAATAATGACTAACTTGTGATTCAGTTACATAACAGACTAGAAAAATATGTTATAATAAAGGTATAAAAATCAAAGGAGGATTTATTCATGAAAAGTTATGTTTGTGTAATTTGTGGGTATGTGTATGATGAGGCAGTCGGTGATCCCGATAACGGACTTGCTCCGGGCACAAAGTGGGAAGATGTACCGGAAGACTGGTTATGTCCTTTGTGCGGTGCTACTAAAGAAGAATTTAATGAGCAATAAAATCGTAGCTCTATAATTTTGCTTACCATTTATGAGTAGTTAACTGCTTTTAAGCCGGTAAATATTAAGTTTATTATTTATTATCAAGTGTTAAAATTTAGATGGTAACAGAATTAAGTATATTCTTACCGGCTTAACATCTTTGCAAAAAATGAAAGGAGGCATAACAATGGCAAAATATGAATGCTCCGTTTGTGGATATATTTATGACGAGGAAAAAGGAATTCCAGAGGCTGGTATTGCTCCCGGCACGAGATGGGATGAACTACCGGATGATTGGGCCTGCCCACTCTGTGGAGCATCAAAAGAAGAGTTTGAAAAACAGGATAAGCCTGTCGGAACCATGGAGAAGAAAGCTAAAAATGTAATTGAGACATCATCAGATATGAAGCAATTATCTCCGTTGGAATTAAGTGCTCTTTGTTCAAATTTGGCGCGTGGCTGTGAAAAACAGTACAAGCCTGAAGAAGCATCGCTTTTTGCTGAACTGGCAGGATATTTTAATAGATCATCAGCCCCGACAAAGGAGCCTGATTTAAATAAGCTTGTTGCTTTAGTCGAAAAGGATCTTGAGGAAGGGTTACCAAACGCTAATGCAGTAGCCTCAGATATAAAGGATAGGGGTGCACTTCGTGCGCTTATATGGTGCGATAAGGTAACCCGAATGCTAAAATCAATCATAAATCGCTATAAAAAAGAGGGCGATGCAATGCTTGAGAATACCGGTGTTTATGTTTGCACTATTTGTGGATTTGTTTACATAGGGGACAAGCTTCCGGAAGTATGCCCTGTTTGCAAGGTGCCAAACTGGAAATTCGAAAAAGTTGAGGGGAGGATTCTGAATGTCTAAAAAATATGCGGTAAGAAATATTCGTTTATGCACTAAGGACTGTTTGTGTCTTTATGTTTGTCCGACAGGTGCGACCAATACAGAGAACAGTATTATTGATGTTTCAAAATGTATCGGTTGTGGAGATTGTGCCGATGCATGTCCTTCCGGTGCGATTTCGATGGTGCCTTTTGAATATCCAGCACAACAGAGTAAAACCGAAGAGGTTGTCAGTGCGCTGAAGGTGATTTTGCGCAGTAAATCGGAACAAGAGAACATCGCTGCAGGATTGCCCGGTAAGCTAGCTGCCGCTATCAAAAAATCCAATCATATAATGGCGGAAGATATTATACGCGAAGCAGGTTATATGCTTCCGCAAAGTGAAAATACTAGCAGTTTGCTTAAGTCATTCCTCGAACAAAAACAACCGGAAGATTTTCCAAAAGATACTGTTATAAAGCTCTTAGAATTATTAGATAAAAATAAGGAGGGAAATATAATGAGCAAAAACAAAACATTTGATAACTTGATGGCGGCATTCACCGGAGAAGCCGAAGCAAATAGAAAGTATACAGCATATGCAAAGAAAGCTGAAAAAGACGGAAAAAAGAATGCGGCAAAATTATTTAGAGCTGCGGCTGACGCTGAAACCCTTCATGCATTAAAGCATTTTGAAGTGGCGGGTAAAGTTGGCTCAACAGCAGATAATTTAAAAGATGGGGTTAAAGGAGAAACCTATGAATATAAGGAGATGTATCCCGATTTTGTAAAAGAGGCTGAAGCGGAAGGAAATAAAGCAGCTGTTATGTCCTTCAAATTTGCAATGAAGGCAGAAGAGGTTCATGCGGGTTTATATCAGGATGCATTAGAGAATCTTGACAAGACAGAAGAAGTATTTTATTATCTTTGCCCTGTCTGCGGAAATATTGAAAAATCCCGACCGGATAAATGCAGTATTTGCGGCGTCTCTGGTAATAAATTTATTAAGTACTAATAAGCTATCCTTTGTTTTGAAGGTGCCGCTGGTGAATAACCAAGCAAAAATTTGCAGAAGGTGCCTTTATTCATTTAAGGTATCTTTTTCTATTGAAAATATTACTAAACGGATTAATAAAAATATTCTATAAAAAACTACAAAATTGATTAGTTAAAGATAATCACCGATAGCAAAACTTATGAAATGTAAATTATAAAAAGAATCGCAAATACACAAAAAAAGCATCCATAAAGTTACCCAACTAATATAGAGTTAAGCAGTTATACATTTTTAGGAATTGCATTTGTGTTTTATTGCGAACAATAGCATAATAAGTCGAAAGGAGTTCGGAATGATTATAAAGCTAATGGTGTCGCTATTGTTTTTATCGGTGGCAACGGTAGTGATAACCAGTGGAATTTTTACAGCTAAAAACAATTATAGAGTTCCTGCTAACAGAGTGTTTTTCATTCTTACAGCAGCAATTGCCATATGGTCTACTGGTATGGCATTGTCAATCATTTCGAATGATGTAGCAATAAGTGAAACCTACAGGCGGATTTCAGCTATCGGCTGGAGTACAGCATATGCAATTTTACTCCACTTTATCTTAGTTATAACCGGTAAATCTTTATCATTTAGGAAGTGGTGGCTATACCTCTGCCTATATCTTCCGGCTGTTTTCACTTTATTTGCTTTTGCTGTTCCTAATTCAATAAACCCTTTTCCGTATGATTTGCATCAAACAAAATACGGATGGATTAATGTAGCGAATAATAATGTTTGGGACTGGATATTTTATGCTTACTATATAAGTTTCACACTCATAGGATTATTTCTTTTATATCGATGGGGCAAGAAATCATCAGATGCGATCGTTAAAAAGAAATCACATATTATGATTTTATCAATATTGTTGGCGCTTGTGATTGGAACAATTACAGATGTTATTCTAAGCAGTCTGCTTTCCGGATTACCGCAAATGGCGCCTGTTATTATGTTGATACCTGTCCTTTCTACATATCATATTTTACAAAAAGATAGCTTCACCATAGCAGAAGGAATAGATAAAAAAACCAGTTACATAGTCTTGTTTATAAGTGTTTTATTGTATATAATTTTGTCTTCAATGCAAGTATTTCTTTCAGACAACAGTTTTGCAGTTATTTTAACAGTTATAGATGAATCTGCAGTCAGAGGAATTGTCATTCAAATTCAGCTGTTTATTTCAATTTACCTGGTATTGAAAGAAAACAAACCAGGGTATATTTTGGCTGTAATAATGAACTTTATCAACCTATTATTTGCGATTATATTTTCTATTCGTAACATGTCCACAGCTTCTTTACCAGGTATAGTATCCTGTGTTGGTGCGCTTTTGATTATAACGCTAATAAAAGATTATAAAGAAAAAAATGCTGCATATATAAAAAAGATTAACACACAAGCAGTACGCGAAAAATTTTATTCAAATGTATTTAAACAGGCACCTGTAGGAATAGCAATTATAAGTGGAACCGAATATACAAAAAATCAAGAGTTTGATGACCTAAACATAAACCCCTCATACATGCGTATTTTAGGCAGAACAAAGGACGAGCTGCAAAAAATCGATTGGACTCAGATAACGCATCCGGGTGATTTAGCAACAGACCTGGAATACTTTGATCGGTTTAAGGAAGGAAAAATTGACTCTTACTCACGGGTAAAGCGTTATATCAAACCTGACGGATCTGCTGTTTGGGTCGATATGCTTATATCTCGGTTTGAAGGTTTGGGCAAAAAACCTGGTGACCATGTCTGTATTATCACGGATGTTACAGAGCGTAGAAATATAGAAGCCACATTGAAATACAACAGTGAGCATGTGCTACTGACAGGTCTTTATAATCGAAGCGTGTTGGAAAAAACACTGGCAAGTGATGATTCACTATCCTCGACAAACAAGCGGGCATTGGTTTGTGTAAATCTGTTTGCTATGCATGAATTAAGCATGCGTTATGGGTACTATTTTAACCAAACCTTGCTTAAAAAGATAGCCGATGAGCTAAAAGCTTTATGTGATGATGAATGCATGTTGTTTGATACAACCGAATATCGTTTTGTGTATTATTTGAAATATTATGAAGATGAAGAAAGTTTAAAAGTCTTTTGCGAAAAAGTATCAAAAATATTGTCTTCTTTTCTATATGTTCACGGAATTAAGCATGCAATAGGAATATTACAGATAGATAAAGTGAGAGTCAACACTGCCGACGAACTGTTGAAAAAGGTTATGGATACCAGTGAAACGGTGGTAAACAATAATTATGGGTACAATAAAATTCTATTCTATGATGAAAAACTGGATATCAAGATTAACCGCGATAAAGAGCTTAGCAAAGAGATAAAAGAAATAGCAGAGGGTATAAAGCCTGAAAGATTGCATATGCAATTCCAGCCTATTTATGATCTCAAGAAAAACAGGATTTCCGGATTTGAAGCTTTAGCCAGGCTTAACAGTGAAAAATATGGTTTAATTTCCCCCTTGGAGTTTATAACAATAGCCGAAAAAACAAACATGATTGCTTCTTTCGGAGAAAGCATCATTACCCAAGCTCTCAGTTTTCTACATAAACTCAAAGAAAATGGTCACGATACAATAGTGGTTTCTATCAATATTTCCACAATTCAAATGCTGGAAGATGGATTTACAAACTGGTTACTGAGTATGATTAATGAAATGAATGTTAACCCAGAAAATGTCGGAATTGAATTGACCGAATCGGTATTCGCCGTTAAGAGGCTCGAAATAAGTTCGGTAATCGATAAATTAAAGGATACAGGCATTAAAATTCTAATCGACGATTTTGGAACTGGTTACTCTTCTTTTGCTCGTGTAAGTGAATTTAACGTTGATTTTCTGAAAATTGATAAAAGCTTCATTGATAGGATAACGGTGTTGGAGCAGAAAGAAACAATTATCGGAGATATCATATCTATGTCTCATAAAATGGGGCAGTATGTTGTAGCCGAAGGTGTTGAGCATGAAGAACAGCTGGATTATTTGCGGAGCCATGATTGTGATAGGATACAGGGTTATCTTATCGGCAAACCGATGGATGAAGAAGAAGCCATTGAGTTTTTGAATAAACATTTGAATAAATAATCGAATTATTATGACTTCAATTCGCTTGATAATATCTAAGGGGGGACTGAGGAGTGCCTAATAATAAAGTCAATTGGATAGATAAGTATTTAACCAATAACAGTAGATTTACCAAGTCTGATGTGCTCTACAGAAAAGCATATCTGTTAAATGCAATACTTACTATTATGGTGATAACCTGCCTGTTTTTTGTATTTATTGATATTAAAATTTTTGAAATGTACAACGCTGCGATGGTAAACGCATTAGCTGTTATTCTGTCTGTGTTCACTTTAATATACTTTAAGAAGACCAACAATTATAAACCTGCTGCATACATTTCGGTCGCGATTTTGATATTATGCTTAGTTTCTTTTTTTGAGATCACGCAGAATAACCATTACGCATTCTACTGGCTATCCATTTTACCTCCAATTACATATTTTTTGATAGAGCGAAAGGCCGCAAGTATTGTAATGGGCTTATTCGGTAGTTATATGTTGTACTTTATTCTGTCAAATAGGCTGACCTGGAGTCCGACAGAATTTGACGCTCAGTCGATTTATAATATTATAGGAGCAACAGTAAGCTTGACTTTCATGATAGCATATTATGAAAAAAGCAGGAGGGAAGTATGGATTGGTTTAGAAAAACTAAATCTGCAGTTGGAGAATAATAAGAACGAGCTTCGTTTGATTCTGGATTCTGCCGCAGAAGCGATTTATGGTATTGATATAAATGGAAACTGTACCTTTTGCAACAAAAGTTGTGTCGAGATTTTGGGATATAATGACCAGTCAGAGCTGTTGGGGGAGAATATGCACTGGAAAATTCATCATACACAAAAAGACGGTACCCCCTTTCCGATTGATGAATGCAAAATTTTTAAGGCTTTTACAAAAGGAGAAGGCTCCCATGTGATTGATGAGATATTTTGGAGAGCCGACGGTAAATATATCGATGTGGAATATTTCTCTTATCCGCAAATAAGAAACGGTGAAAAAGTAGGTGCCGTTATAACCTTCATGGATATTAGTGAGCGAAAACAAAAAGAAGCGGAAATTGAGTATTTGAACTGTTACGATACATTAACGGGTTTTTACAACAGAAGATGCTTTGATAAAATTCGAACTAAAATCGACAATAAAGCGAACCTCCCGTTATCGGTAATTTTCGCAGATATCAATGGCTTAAAGATGACAAATGATATATTCGGCCATCAAGCAGGAGATGATTTGATTAAGAAGGCTTCTGATATTATACGCCAGGTTTTCGGTCAGAGTGATTTAATCGCCCGCATAGGAGGTGATGAGTTCATTATCCTGCTTCCCAATACAACCGGGGAGGAAGCAAGAAAAATGCTTGTGCAGATCGAGTCACGGTTTACGGGCGCCTGTGTTAAGGCCATAAAATGCAGTTTATCTATCGGCTTTGATACAAAAATTAATCCAAATCAATCTTTGGATGTGATTATGGCAAATGCAGAAAATGCAATGTACAAAGATAAGACTATAAATCGCAAGTCAATAAACAGAGACATTATAAATACAATTATAGAAACACTGCATACAAGAAACCCCCGAGAAAAACAGCATTCGATAAATGTTGCTCAAATCTGTTCCGATGTTGGAACAGCCTTAAATCTACCTCAGACCGAAATAAGCAAATTAAAACGAGCTGGATTTTTACATGATATAGGCAAAATAGCACTTGATGAGAGAATTCTGAATAAGGATGAATTAACGGATGAAGAGTACGAAGAAATGAGACAACATTCAGTGGTTGGTTACCGAATTTTGAATCTCTTCGACGATACATTGGACTTGGCGGAATATGTATATGGGCACCACGAAAGATGGGATGGTTCTGGATATCCAAGGGGGATTAAAGGCGATCAAATTCCTTTGATTTCAAGAATAATTTCGGTCACCGAGACCTACGATCGTGTGCTGAATACAACCAACAAGCCATCTAAGGAGCAAAAATCTATGGCTCTTGCTGTTATTAAAAATGGTGCGGGTACACAATTCGATCCTCAAATCGCAGATGTGTTTGTAGATATGATGAATGCAAACAATAGTCTTGGGGGTTAAGAAACATCGAAGAATTATATTAAAAAACAAAGTCGAAGGAGAGTATGTTTATGAAAAAGAAGGTCAAAAACAATGTATATTGGGTAGGTAAAGTTGATTGGGAGCTTCGGAAGTTTCATGGAGATGAATACTCTACACATAACGGATCAACTTATAATTCCTATTTGATACGAGAAGAAAAAACGGTTTTGATAGACACGGTCTGGGCGCCGTTTTCTGAAGAATTCGTTGAAAATCTTGCGAAGGAAATCGATTTGAATAAAATTGATTTTATCATTGCAAATCATGGAGAAGTTGACCATAGCGGTGCGCTTCCCGCTCTGATGAAACGTATTCCCGACAAGCCGATTTATTGTACGGCAAATGCGGTGAAATCATTAAAAGGTCAGTATCATCAGGACTGGAATTTCCGGGTTGTAAAGACAGGAGATAAAATCGATATTGGTAATGGGAAAGAGCTTATCTTTGTTGAGATGCAAATGCTGCACTGGCCGGACAGCATGGCCACTTATATGACACAAGATAATATACTTTTCAGCAACGATGCTTTCGGTCAGCACCTGGCTACCGAAAAACTGTTTAACGATCAGGTGGATCAATGCGTTCTATACAACGAATCCATGAAGTATTTTGCGAATATATTGAATCCTTTTGCCCCAATGTTACGGAAGAAATTGAATGAAGTTGCCGCATTGAATCTGCCGATAGAAATAATAGCAACCAGCCACGGAGTTGTTTGGCGGGATAATCCGATGCAAATAATTGAAAAATATGCACAATGGGCCAATGACTATCGGGAAAACCAGATTACCATAATTTACGATACTATGTGGAACGGAACAAAACTGTTAGCAGAGAACATAGCCGAAGGAATCAGACTTGCCGACACAGATGTGACTGTAAAAGTAAAAAATCTTGCCAAAAGTGATGACAATGATTTGATCACCGAAGTTTTTAAATCCAAAACTGTTGTAATCGGTTCACCGACTATTTCGAACAGTATACTTCATTCTGTCGCAGGGTTTATTCATCTTATAAAAGAGCTTAAGTTCAAAGAGAAAAAAGCCGCTGCATTTGGATGTTATGGTTGGAGCGGAGAATCTGTAAAAGTATTGAATGAATTGATGAAAAATGCAGGTTTTGAAATTACATCGGAAGGTTACAGAAATCAATGGAACCCGGATCTTGATGCACAAAAGAAAGCAGTTGAATTCGGTGAAGTAATAGCTAAGCTATAAACAATATGTATAGCCTCAAAAATTAAGTCCGGCTGTATGCTGGGCTTTTTTTGCCTTTTTCGTGTTGCATTATTTTTACGAAACATTTGCGATAAAAAGATAGAATTATATGGAATGTATTAAACAATAAACAGCTTATCACAACCTTATTATCAACGCATAAAAAGCAAAAAAGCCTTGAAAAATCAAGGCTTTTGGCGTTTTGGTGGGGGAAGGTGGATTTGAACCACCGAAGTCGATGACAACAGATTTACAGTCTGCCCCCTTTGGCCACTCGGGAATTCCCCCATAATTATTATATTGTGCAATAATCTGTCTATACC
>Ga0172377_10007623_pt1 | contig 11132 bp, 6 predicted proteins | sample Pumphouse3metaG_FD_119749 | JGI IMG/M metagenome (GOLD analysis project Ga0172377, IMG submission 119749) | Leachate microbial communities from a municipal landfill in Southern Ontario, Canada - Pumphouse #3 metaG | ecosystem: Engineered > Solid waste > Landfill > Unclassified | place: Canada... | reverse complement strand
ATTAAAGGGACTTTTCATCTGAATTCCGGTCGTCAGGCAGCCTCGACGCTGGCGGATGCTTCTGAATTGTATCGTGGTCATGAGATATCCTGCCATGGCAAAAACCATTATTCCTTGGATCGCATTCCTCAGGCTTGTGTCTTGCAGCAGATTGTTGAAGACCGCCTTGCATTGGAGAAACTGACCAGGTATCCGGTGCGTGGCCTGTCGTATCCCAATGGGGCTTACAACAGTGCTATTCTGCCGGTTTTAGCGAGTGCCGGGATCGTCTATTCGCGGACAACGCTCAGCACAGGGCGTTTCTCCCTGCCGGATGACTGGCTGTGCTGGCATCCGACCTGTCATCATAATGATGATCTGGCTGGCCGCGGGGAACGTTTTAAGGCTCAGAAAAGTGGTTTGTCGGTTTTTTATGTGTGGGGGCACAGTTATGAATTTGAGCGTCAGAACAACTGGGAACTGATTGAAACCTTTTGCCGGGATATTAGTGGTCACGAGGATATCTGGTATGCCACCAATATTGAAATTTATGACTACGTCCAGGCCGCTAGAAATTTGCAATTTTCTGCGGATGGTACCCTAGTTTTCAATCCAGGATGCCGTTCGGTCTGGCTCAATTTCCAAGGCGATATCCGGGAGATAGCTGGGGGAGTCCTGTTGAACATGGCGAAGGATAACTGACATTTTTTTTTGCGGGCTGAGCCTGCAGGGTGTTTCGAGTGAAAAAACGGAAAGGAAAGTTTATGAGAAATTGGTTGATATGCTTTATTATGGTTGTGTTTGCGGCTCATGCTCAGACAGAGCCAGGCGGGATGATGTTGAAGGATTTTGGTAAATTACTCGGACTTCCTGAGGAATTTTCCGCTCAGGTGGAGATCAGCGCCGGAGGTGAGGAAGCTGCGATGGTGATGAATTCCCGCATGTTTGTCAGTAAATCCGGCATGCGTTATGAAATGGAGATGCCCGGCGGCTTTGGCACGATGACTACGCTTGCTTTGACCGAAGGGGAAACGACGAAAATCTATATGCTCAGTCCCAACCAGAAAGTGTATACAGAGCTGCCGCCGTCTCCGCGTCAGGTCTACACCGAGGAGCAATATAAAATAGACGACGTTGGTACCGATACGGTCAACGGGATTTCCTGTCAGAAGAAGAATTTGACCGATCCGAATGGCAAGGTCATAAGCATTTGGCTGAAAAAAGGGGACAATCTTCCGGTTAAATGTTTGCTTGAGGAGAAGGGCATGCAGGTCAGCATGGTCTTCAAAGACTTTAAACCCGGCAAGGTGGATCCTGAACTGCTGAAAATTCCGGCGGATTACAAGAAGGGCAGCCCCTTGAGCGGTTTTATGAACCTGAAACAGTAAAACTGTTTTTTAACCACGAAAAGCACGAAACGACCCGAAAAAATTTCATGGGAAGCTGCTTTGACTGCGGGAATGCGTTGTTTATCCCATGATTTTTTTCGGGTCGTTTGTGTCTTTCGTTGTTAAAAAAAGCTTTATTGACCTACGACTATTGAAGATCATGTCTGAACAAATTGTCAACCATTTTGCTATTCCCTATCAATATCCCGTCTGCTGGGGAAAGCAAATTTTCACAGGGGCAGATTCCACGCTGGAAGCTTTTCTGCGTGAATCCTGCTTTGCGTTGCGACCGGTGCCGGTACTGGTTTTTCTCGACGAAGGGTTTGCCGCCGCCTGGCCGGAGGTGGCCAGCGATATTGTCCGTTGGTGCCATGCGCATGCGGATCTGGTTTCTTTGCGTGGAGAACCCCAGCTTCTGCCTGGAGGGGAAATCTGCAAAAGGGGCTTGGGAGTGCCGCAGAAAGTCATGGTGACGGCTCAGAAAGTGCACCTGTGCCGTCAGTCACAGATTTGGGCAATCGGGGGCGGGGCTTTTCTGGATGCGGTTGGTTTGGGCGCTGCCCTTTTCCATCGTGGCATTGCCCTTTTGCGCTTTCCGACCACATCCCTTGCGCAATGTGATTCCGGGGTCGGGGTAAAAAATGGCTGCAATCTGGGCGGGGTCAAAAATCTGGCCGGGGTGTTTGCGCCGCCGCTTGGCGTAATTAATGATCCGGTTTTTCTGACGACATTGTCGCAGCGGGACTGGCTCTGCGGCATTGCGGAAGCCTTCAAGGTCGCCATCATTGAAGATTTGCCTTTTCTTCACTGGCTGGCAAAACACGCCCGACCGCTTCAGGGGCGGCATTTGTCAGTCATGGCCTATATGCTGAAGCGCTGTGCCGCTTTGCATGTGCAGCATATTCAAAATGGGGGCGACCCCTTTGAATTTGGCTCGGCTCGTCCGCTGGATTTCGGACACTGGTCCGCTCATAAACTGGAAAGCATGAGCCGTTTTGCTCTTAAACATGGCGAAGCGGTCAGCATTGGAATCGCAATCGACCTTAAATATGCCGCAGCTGTCGGATTAATCTCCAACGCGGATGCGGAATTCTGCCTTCATGCCTTGCAAAACTGTGGATTGCCTACAGCCGATCCGCTTCTGCAGAAAAAAAACCGGCAGGGGCGTCTGAAGCTGCTCGAGGGACTCGATGAATTCCGCGAACACCTCGGAGGTACACTCCACCTCACCTTGCCAGCACCCCTGGGAAAAAAAATCGAAGTCAGCGAAATGAAAGTCGAAATCCTCGAACATATCCTGTCGTGCACGAGTTCGTAAGTTGTTTTTTTAACCACGAAAAGCACGAAAAGGAACGAAAAAAAGTCTTATTTAGCTTGTTAAATTGCAATTTTTATTGATTTTATATTACGGTGGCGTACTTTAATCCTGCAAAAATACTGGAAATTAAAGAATCTTTATTTTAAATTTTGCCATTTTGGGCACATGCAATATAATAAGCAAGTGTTGGCAGTGAGCCATTTTCCGGAGGATATTCCGGGCTGGTTACGGGTTATATGAAAAAGGAGAAAAGGCGATGGACATTGACAAAAAGCATTTTACGGGTGGCAAGACCGAGGGTGGGATTACCAGTTCGTACGCGACCGATGACGGCATCAAATTGAAGGTGCCTTATGCATTCATGGGCAGTATTTATGATGATGCGGAGCGCAATGCGGTTCTGGCAGCGATGTCTCAGGATTCTCTGACGATGGGTCCGAAGACTCAGGAATTTCAGAAGAAGTTTGCCGAGTATCACAAGGTTAAGCATGCTTTTGCCTGTTCGAACTGTACGACCGGGATGCATGTGGTCACGCAGCTGTTTGACATCAAGCCTGGTGATGAAGTGATTGTGACTCCGAATACCTTTGTTGCCACCTCGCTGGTGATTTTGAAAGAGGGCGGTATTCCGGTTTTTGCTGATATTGATCCGCGCACTTTCAATATTGACCCGGCCGAAGTCGCCAAAAAGATCACCAGCAAGACGAAGGCGATCTATGTGGTGCACTATGCCGGTCTGATGGTGGATATGGATCCGATCATGGAACTGGCGAAAAAGCACAATTTGAAGGTGCTTGAGGATTGTGCGCATGCGACCGGGGCGACCTACAAAGGGCGTTTTGCCGGAACGATTGGTGATGCCGGCGCGTTCTCCTTCCATTCGTTGAAGAACATCACCACCTGCGGGGAAGGCGGCATGCTCACGACGAATAACGATGAGTATGCTAAAGGGATTCAGAATCTGCGCTGTATGAACAATACACAGCCTTGGGATCAGAGCAAAACCGAATGGAGTTTCGGCGATAAGATCGTTTGTAAAAAAACTTCTGCAATGGATTACTGGATGCCGGCGCATTTTGACGTCATTCCCTGGAATGGGCACTGGGGCAGTAATTACCGCATGAATGAAATTCAGGCGGCAGTTGGCTGCTGTCAGATGGACAAACTGACGATGTTGACTGAGAAGCGTCGTGCGATTGGTCACAAGATCAATGCCGGGCTTGCTGGTGTAGCTGGCATAGAGACTGTTTATGAGCCGGCAGACAGCCTCCACGTTTACCATCTCTACACCCTTTGTGTCAATGAGAAGGAACTTGGCGGCGACCGTGATGAATTCATGCGCGTGCTTTACCAGGAAGAGGGTGTGCAGGGCATTCTGCATTATCAGCCCACTTTCCACTTCACCGGCCTGCAACGCATGGGCTATGATCCCAATCAGTGCCCGAAGGCCAGCGAATTTTTCTACAAGCGTGAACTCAATCTGCCAATGCATCCGCGTTTGACTGAAGAGAATGTCAATGACATGATCGCCGGTGTCAAAAACGCTGCCGCCAAGGTGCGCAAACGCCACTGCAAAGCCTAACTGTTTTTTTACAACGAAAAACACAAACGACCCGAAAAAATTCCATGGGATCACTTCCCATGGAATTTTTTTCGTGCCTTTTCGGGTCTTTTCGTTGTTAAAAAAAAGCTAATCTTGCGTTCGCAACCTTGGATCGAGGGCGTCGCGGACTGCGTCACCGAAGGCGTTGGCCGGGAGGACGAGTCCGATCATGAACAGGAATGCGGCCAGGAGTTTCCACCAGATGATGGGGTCGCGGGTGAGTTCGCTGCGGGCATCATTGATCATGACTCCCCAGGACATGGTGTCGGCACCGACTCCGATGCCGAGGTAAGTCAATGCGGCTTCGGAGAGGACTTCGCTGGAGAAGCGGAGCATGGCGGTAATCAGGATCAGGTGCAGGACATTGGGGATGATGTGGCGGAAAATGATTTTCCAGCCGGGAGAGCCCAGTGCGATGGCTGCCTGGACGAATTCCGTTTCGCGCAGTCGCATGGTTTCGCCGCGGAGGAGTCTGCAGAGGCTGGTCCAGGAGGCGATTCCCATGGCCAGGCAGAGTTGCGGGAGTCCCTGTCCGAAAATAATCATGAAGGCGGCGATAAAGAGGACGGTGGGTATCGAGCTGAGAACAGTATACAGATATTGGATGAGGTCATCGATGAAGCCGCCAAAGTAACCGGCGCTGATGCCGAAAAACATGGCGAAGGGGACTGCCAGCAGAGTGGTCAGAAGTCCGATGATCATACCGGTGCGGATGCTTTTCAGAGACTGATAAAGGACATCGACGCCGACGCGGTCAGTTCCCAACAGGTGACTGCCGGGATGCTGCAAGGGCGGGTGAATACGCCGGATGATGCCCTTTTCGTCGGGTTGGGCTTCGCTGGTGAACTGCACTTCGGCCAACGGTGCAGAATAGGTCTTTTCGCGTTTTTGGATCAGGGGTTTGAGCAGATGATCGAGGGTGGAGGCTCCTTTGTCATAGACAATCTTCTGCGTTTGAGGATGGCGGGCAATCTCGCCGGTTTCTGGATTATGCAGCGGGGATCGCCAGCCGAAGCTGTCCAGCAAAGCAATGAGCAGATAGAGGCAGAGCATCCAAAAGCTGATCACGGCTCCTTTTTTCTGCTGGATTTCCCTTGCCGCAAGGCGCCAATATTCGCGCCGGGCGAGTTTCCGGATCAGCAGCAGCAATCCCAGAAGCAGGAGGGCTGTGAGGATATTTTTAAATGCCCAGTTTTGCAGCAGTGAGGTCATAGCAGGTGGGTGCTTATTGCAGGCGGATGCGGGGGTCGACGATGGAGTAGCACAGGTCAGCCAGCAGGGTGCCGAGCAGATAGAGGACAGCGCCAAGAAAGACCATGGCGCGGACGATGGCGAAGTCCTGCGAGGCAATTGCGTTGATGGTGAAACCACCCAGGCCGGGTATGCTGAAGAAATTTTCCAGGAGCAGGTTTCCCATGATCAGCATCAGCAGCTGAATGGGGACATTGGTCAAGATAGGGATCATTGCATTTTTCAGGACATGCAGGAAAAGGACGGCACCTTCGCCGAGGCCTTTGGCACGGGCGGTGCGTACGTAGTCCCGGTTGATTTCTTCGAGAAAAAGGGTGCGGTAGAAACGGATGCCGCTGCCCAGACCACAGGCAATGCCTACCGCAATCGGCAGAATCAGAAATTTCAGCATGGCAGGTCCGGTCAGGAATCCGGAGACCGGAACCAGGCGCAGCGTCTTGGCGATAAAAAACTGTCCGGCAATAATATAAATCAGTGCAGAGACGGACATCAGCAGCACGCAAAACAGCTGCGCCAGGCGGTCAAGGGTCGTCCCTCGACGCGCTGCCAGCAGCATGGCAATGATAATATTAGTCAAAAGAGTGGCCAGAAAAATTGGCAGAGTCAGGCACAGGGATGGCCCGATGCGTTTGCGGATTTCGCGCCCAATGGGCTCCAGGGTCATATCCGAAAATCCGAAATCCCCCCAGAACATCGGCAGATTTTTTTGAAAGAAGATGGTTCCGGTCAGGCGTTTCAGGCCTTTTTCGCCGGGGTTGAAGAAATGCGGCTGGTGATAGCCATGCGCTTCTTTCCAGCGTTCGATCTGTACTGGATCGGAGGCTTTGTCGCCAAGCGCTTGGCGGGCCATGTCATCGGGTGTATTAACCAGAAAGAACAGGGCGAAGACCAGCAGATTGACTCCAGCCAGAATCGGCAACACATATATAATTCTTCGGATAATATAGGCAGTCATAGGGCAGGGTGCAGGTTTTAAAAGTGGCGTAACCGTCCCGGTTGCGATGGTTTAAAAAGTGGCGTAACCGTCCCGGTTGCGGTTGTTGTTTACTCACCCATTCCCGAATGCTCACAAGTGCGTGGTGCCCTCTGGATGATGTAAGGATACTGTGAGAAAAATTAGCTTTTCAACGCAATTTTTCAAGTCGTTTTCGGCATTTTCAAAAAGAATCTCCCCGTTACCGGTAATGCGTCAGTGAGACTGGTAGCAGTGGAATTCTTTTTGAACAACGAAAAGCACGAAGCGATCCGAAAAAATTTCATGGGATGAACAACACATTTCCACAGTCAAAGCCGCATCCCATGAAATTTTTTCGGGTCGCTTTGTGCCTTTCGTTGTAACACACACACACACACACAGCCACCCAGCTTCACTGACATATTACCCGTTACCAGTTTTCCCTTTTACCCATCAATAATTACACACTAAAAAAAAGCTACAAATCAGTTTGTTTTTTTAAGAATGCCATTATATTAAACAGCGTTGTTAAATTTAACAATGTTTTTTTCTAAATCAATTTAATCTAGGAGGTGATAGAATGAAAGGTCGTTTTTTCACATTAATTGAATTGTTGGTAGTCATAGCAATCATAGCGATATTGGCATCGATGTTACTTCCTGCTTTGAGCAAGGCACGTGAGAAAGCCCGTTCGGTTTCCTGTTTGAATCATTTGAAACAGATTGGGACAGCCACCAATATGTATGTTGGCGAGAACGAGGATTATTTTCCCCAGGGGTCATACGACACGACATCTGGGTATGGTTTTTGGACATCCTGGACTCACCGTTTAGGCACGTATCTTTTGTCTAACAAGAGCATCTATGAATTCAACACTCTGAACGATTATTCCAAGTTAAGCAGTTCTGTTGCCAATCAGCAGATGGCGAACCGTCTTTTGAGAATTTTTTACTGTCCAGCCAAACCTGATTTTTACTGGTCAGGGGCATCTGGCAGCCATGTCACCGGCAATTATGGTATCAACGGCAACCTTCTGGGTTGGACTTGGGCTCCGGTAACCACTGCATTGAAGGAAAGCAAATTGAAAGTTCCTTCCATGACCGGTCAGGCCTGGGATGGCAAATGGAATGATTGGGGTGGCGGTCCTGCATTGAATGCTAAAGTGCATGTTCAGGCCACACCGGGTCAAGCAGGCTCATCAATCAGTCTCAACCACGGCAGCACAGCCAATTTGCTCTATGCGGATGGACATTCTGCATCATGCCGTCCGAGTCCATATCTGCCAATTTCCTTCGGAACGACCTACCCGCTTGTTTTAACATACTGATGATTTCATTCTGTCAAAAAGCTGAATAATCTGTTTTTTCTGTTTCTGCCAAGGAGTCACTATGATTATAACATCCTGCAAAGTTTTTTTTCTCTTTACTTTTCTGACTCTTTCACTGGTATCTGCCCGGCCGGTCATGTATTTGTCTTTTGACAAGGGAATCGACTCTGATGCGGGCGATCAGCTTTCTCTCAGCAATGGTGTGATGCTGGATTCTGGATTTCTTGCTTTGCAGGGGCAGCTGAATCCGCTCAGTGGAACGACGGATTCGGCTGCCTTGCGCCCGCAGGGAATCTCAGGGCAGGGGCTACTGATTGGTCGGAGTGCCGACGACAAGAATCACTATTCAGTCAAATATTATCCGGCGGGCGGGTTGTCCTCTTTGCGTGGATCCTTCAGTTTCTGGCTCAAGCCCCTTTCCTGGAAAGGTTCAGATGACAATGCTGCCATGTTTCTCAGCGCGGAAGCACCCAATCAACAGCTCTTTATATACAAGTACTGGAAGCGCCAGGAGCTTTATTTTTACTACGCGGTGGATAAGGAAATCAGCTTGGTTGTAGCACCGATTTCAGACTGGAAGGAAAACGAATGGCATCATATTGCCTGCACCTGGAACGAAGCCGAGATGAAACTTTACTTGGACGGGCAGCTCCAGAAAACAGCACAAATAAAAAAAATAGGCACAAGCAATTTTGATTCTCTGAATGTAGGCACCTGTGGTTGGCCGAATAAAACCGGGCAGAGCCTGATTGATGAAGTCTTTTATTATCAGACCGTGGTGAAGCCGGAGGCTGTTCTATTGGAATATCAGCGCCTGAACAATCAACTGACCCGTAGCAAGGCTCCGGTTGCAATTAATGTTGGCAGAGCGACACCAGGTTTGGACGGTGAAATCAAACCGTTTGAATATGCATTCGCCGCAACCGGCTTCTTTGATGTGCGCTCCCAGTCCTTAGCTTCCAGTCAATCCCGATATTTTCTGGCATACAATGAAGAGGCACTTTTTATCGGTGTAAGCACACCGGCAGGGGACAATTTGATCACGGAGAAGCAGCACCACGACGAAAACTTGTGGGAGGATGATTCGATCGAATTGCATTTTCTGACCGGAGAGTCCAATGAACGGAAATTTCAATTTATCATTAATGCCGATGCAGTAGTTTTTGACGCCCGGAATAATCAGCCCAAATGGAATGCGCCAGGTATTGAATGTGCAAGTGAAATCAAGGCAGGGGACTGGATTATCGAGGTCAGGATTCCCTGGAAAGATTTTGAGCTGCAGGGCGTACCTGATAATCTCCTGATGAATCTTTGTCGCACCTTTCAGAAAACGGCCTTGTTTACGGCCATCAGCCCTAGCATGCGTTCGTATGCGGACAAACCCAATCTGACCGAGCTGATTTTCCGCCCCGATGTCCCCCGGCTGGATTTGTCTTCCATCGGCAATCTTAACAAGCGGGAACTCGACTTCAGACTTTCGGCCCTGGCATCGCAGGATGAATCTCTTCTGGTCGAGCTGTCAACCGACAACGCAGTACTTCCCTTTCAATGGGAAAAACAATTGCAGCTTGCTGCCAATACACCTGCCAAAATAAATTGCGAGGAAGCAAATTTGCCGGCCAACACAAGGCTTTCGCTTTCCATACGCCAGGGAAACCTGTCTCTTTACGAAAACACCATTCCTTATTGCGACATTACTCCAGTTACCGTAGATTATTTGTATACCAACTCTGAAACCGGTAACATGCATCTGGTCTGCACGGTCCATCAAACTGACTTGCAAGCAAGCATGCGTTTGCAACTTCTTGACCGCGACGGCAAACTCGCATATCAGCAGGAAAAAGAACTTGACTGCAGTACCGTCAGCACAGAAGCAATTTTCAATCTTTCCAATGTCAAACCCGGTGACTATAAAATCCAGATCAACGCTTTTGCTGCTGATAAAAATGAAATTTTTGCCAACTACGAAGACCTCAGAATCCCGGAGGCGAATCCTGCCTGGGCAAATTGCCAGGCAGGAATTTCAGATATGGTTCCGCCCCCCTGGACGCCATTGACGTGCAGGGAAGATTCCGTTGACATCTTGGGACGCACTTATCGCTACGGCGGCAGAGGCCTTTTGAGTTCCATCCATTCCCGCGGTTGTGAATTGCTTGCTTCGGATGTTATTTTGAAAGTCAATCAGCAGGCCGTGTCTTTTACTGTGCGGAAAAAACGGGTTCGAGAGACCGGTTACGATGCTGAATATGTTTTGACAGGAACCACAGCGGATATGAAAATTACCGTCGATATTCTAGTGGAATTTGATGGTTGCCAATGGTTCACACTTGCCTATGAGCCGCTTGGCAAGGAGGTCGCCATCCATTCAATGACACTGGAAATTCCTCTGAACCGTCAATATATGACGATGTTTGATGACAACCGGGGAATCATGACAAAAGTGGATTTGAAGAAGGAATCCCGGTCAGAAATTGCCAATGATTTGAGCACGATGCCGTGTTTTTGGATTGGTTGTGAGGAAGTCGGTTTGATGGGAGGAATGGCCAATCTTCGCGGCTGGTATGTCCAACAGAAGAAAAATTCGATGGAGTTGAAACTTTCTGACAAAGTGGTTACTTCTGTCTGGAATTTGATTGATACTCCGCTGCAACTGGAAAAGCCGCGTAACCTGGAGTTTTATCTACAGGCTACTCCAGTCAAGGATAAAAACAGAAATACCCGCTCCTTTCGCGAGGGACGGAATGTGCTGGTCTGGACAACATTCGGGAAAAAGTATTTCGAATATCACATTGAACCTGAAACGATGGATTTGGAACGCCTTGCCGGTATCAAACGAGAAAGGGAAGCACGCCACTGGCGTAACTTCTATTACATGGCTCCGCATGGAGTTTCACCTTATTCCCCTGACTGGAACTATTTCGGATGGCTCTGGCATTCTTCTCCGCCAAATTTGGGAAACTACTGCGTGGATGGGGCAATTCCCACTCGGGAACGCCGGAATAAGGTTGCCTTCACCTATGCATGTTTTGACTGTCCTTCCTTTTTTGATTACAAGTTATACGGATTAAATAAATTGATTGAGAATCCAGATTTCGGGATTGAGAACATGTATTATGACCTGACTTGGCCGAAAACTTGTAACAATACCGCGCATGGCTGTGGCTGGACAGATGAGTTCGGTGTACGGATGAGTTCATTTGACATCAAGGGTACTCGTGAATTCAACAAACGCACCTACCAGTTGTTGAAGAAAAAAAATCCTGATGCAATGTTTGTATATCATCTGATCAGCACCCGTACCCCGTCAGACT
>Ga0172377_10007621_pt1 | contig 11132 bp, 9 predicted proteins | sample Pumphouse3metaG_FD_119749 | JGI IMG/M metagenome (GOLD analysis project Ga0172377, IMG submission 119749) | Leachate microbial communities from a municipal landfill in Southern Ontario, Canada - Pumphouse #3 metaG | ecosystem: Engineered > Solid waste > Landfill > Unclassified | place: Canada... | reverse complement strand
TAAAGGCTTTCACTTGAACACCAAAATTCAGTAAAATAAAGGGGATAAAGAAAAAATCTCCATAAAATATTAGTTTTTAAGCAGATAAATAGAAATTAAGTAGAAAAATTTTGACAAAACCATTATCAGGAAGAGGATAATCATAATGTTTTTCAAGGTGCATCATTAATTATGGTTGCTTCATGTAAAGCGAAGAATAGCTCTTCATTAAAGAATTTTTCCATAAGGCCAGTGACAGAACTTCCAACGGGAAATCACGTGGTATCCTCAAACTCGATTCAAAAAATTAACGAGAAGAAAACAGGTAATTTGAAGGGCAAAATAGATTCAAAAAATCAGTGATTTGTCGTAATTTTACAAAATTTACGATGCAAAATTCGATTTATGTTGATTGACAATTGAATATAAAATGACCGTAGTGAAGTAACTGCTGTTGACGCGACCAATAACGCGAATTATAATTTCACTTTCGTATCGGCAACCGAAGCAATTATACGACCTATGAAACCGGAATCCAGGTTGTCAGCGCTTATACTGTCAATAACCTGAACCAGTATACGGCTGTCATTAATCCTGCGCACTCCCCAACTTACGACGACGAAGGAGATATGCTTAGCGACGGAACCGGTTGGAACAACACCTGGAATGGTGAAAACCGCTTGATCGAGACCTACAATGACACTGCGGGTAAAAAGCTGGAGTTCGTGTATGACTATCTGGGCCGCCCGTCCTGTCCAAAAACTAAAATCAAAGAATTAAAGGACGAAAAATAGACGATTTCAGGGGAAAAATACGGTTAGAAGATTCTCAAATTGTCGAGAAATTACAAGATTTACGATTCAAACTTGGAAAAACTGGTTTTAAGCGCTTGGATTTTACCTAACAGGGCAGAAAGAGAGCCCCCTTGGATTCAATATGCCGAACTGGTGTTCGGCACTCCCAGGAAGGCGTTACATCCGCCATTTTTCTTTTTTACCCGGCTTTTCTGATATCGAAGTCGACGGATCGACCCTCGCGGTAATAATATTTCAATAAACCGCCAAGCCGCTTTTTGCATTTGATTTCACCAATATCACTGCCGGTTTCGTCAGAAGGAAACGGAATACGGTTATTCATTCCCTGATGATTGCGTTCCGCGTGATAGTATTCAACATAATTTTTGACTGTTCGGCGCAGAGACTTTTCTCCGGCAAAAACAATTTTGTTCAGGCATTCGGATTTTATGCTCAAAACGAATCTTTCGGCGTATGCATTCAAATTTGGCGACCGAGGCGGCAGACGAATAGGATGCACTCCGGCGGATTTCATCATCGCGTCAAATTGAGCGGTATATTTGCCGTCGCGGTCGTGGATCAGGTATTTCGCGTCAATAAGTTCACCATCAAAACCGCTAATATTTCTGGCGATCTGCGCCATCCATTCACCATTCGGGTGTGGAGTCATGCCGCCGATAACAATTTTACGTGTCGCGATATGGACAAAGAAGAGAACATAATACGTAATCAGCCCGGATTTTGTCCAGACTTCACTGGTAAAGAAATCAGTTGCCCACAATACGTCTTTATGAACATGGACTTCATTGAAACAAACGGCGGTTTTATTGTTTCCGGGGAAATAGACAGCTCCGGCAAAAGTCGCAACGGTCCAACTCGAACGCTCAATGTGTTTAAAAAATGCGCTATCCTGATTTTTCAAACACCTCGCTTTTCGAGAGCGGCATTTATTCAGGCGCAACAAGTTGCGCCAAAATTTCGAGCCGTCAAGAGGCTCGACCAGCGTATTGCCTTTCGCTACGCTCAGGCTCAGCCTGCGCAAAGTCGGCCGCTGGATCACCGAGGCGTTGCATCCGCCTTCTATTACTTTTGTCGGTCTTGCCAAAATAGACAAAAGCAAAAAATGTCGGCTTTTTCTAAAATATTAAAACGCAAAATCCGGCGGCAGCGGAGCGGTGAATTCCAAAAGCTTCCGGCTCACCGGATGAACGAAACTCAAATGATATGAATGCAGGGCTTGACGGCGCATCCGCAGTTTTTTCCAGTCAGAAACGCTTATTTTGTTTTCCCGTATTTTTAAATATATGCGGTCATCAGGGCCGTAGAGCTTGTCGCCCACGAGCGGGAAACCCAAAGAAAACAGGCTCGCCCTGATCTGGTGCAGGCGGCCGGTTTTTAGAATCGCTTTGACCATGCTGATCCCGTCTTTTGTCCACAGCAGTTCGAATAAAGTTTCCACGGTACAGATATTTTTCGAATTTTCAGGAACCTGTTCCGGGAAGACAAAGCGGCGTTTTTTGCGGACGACGCTTGCCGTGTCCTGAACCAGGAAACCGGCGGCGTTAACCGGTTCGGCAAATTCCCCGAAAACCAGAGCCCGGTATTCTTTTTCCAACCGCGGCAACTGGCGGGAGAGTTTTCCGGCGATTTCCGGTGAACGGGCGGCAAGCAACAGGCCGGAAGTTTCGCGGTCAAGGCGGTTTACCAGATAGATCTTGCCGTAGACGCGGCTTGCGTGGTGCCACAGTGTGTGTTTGAAAAACGGCCCCGCCGGATGACATGGAAGATCGCCGCTTTTATTGATCACCAGAATATCGGCGTCCTGGTAAATGACCGAATAATTCAAATCAACCGGAGGTTCTTCGAGATCGGCCGTAATATAGTTTAAAATATCGCCGCAGTGCAAAATCTTATCTGCCGGGGGCGGTTCGTCATTCAACAGGATCCGGCCGTCGGCTATGAGCTGCCGCCATTTTTCGAGGGGGTGGTAGGAAAAACGTTTTGCGAGGTAGGCGTCGAGCCGGAAACCCTCCGCCTTATCAGTGAGTATTGACTTAACTATCCTTTGATCCAGGTTCATTCGCCGTCATACTGGAAAACCAGCGCCAGCTCGTCGCAATTGTCTTTCTTCGGACATTTCGAGCAGTCGCTCCAGATTTTCTGCGGAAACATTTCCTTTACGACCAGATGAAAACCGAGTTTCTGGAAAAATTCCTTCTGATAGGTCAGGGCGAACAGGCAGAATTTTTCCCGTTTCAGCTTCAAGCCCGCAATTATCGCCTCAACCATGGCGCGGCCGATGCCTTTGCCTTCCAAGCCCGGCCTGACCACCAGGGAACGCACTTCCAGAAGGTCGTTTTCAAAATCTCGCACGGCACAGCAGCCGCATAATTTTCCATCCAGTTCGGCGATGATGAAATTACCGAGATAGTGTTCTATGTCTTCCGGGCTGCGCGCCAGAATTATCTGCTTCGCCGCATAAACACACAACAACTCATGAATGTCGGGAATGTCTTTTTTCAGAGCTTCCCTGACGGTTAACGCGTTTTTCATTATTCGGCGGCGCCTTCTATGAATCTGCCCATCATGCGGAATTTTTTGTAGCGCTGATCTTTCAACTGTTCAGGACTTAATTTTTCAAGTTCCCGAAGATGGTGTTTCAATGATTTCTTGATTGCCTTGGCGGTAGTGATATAATCCTTGTGCGCGCCGCCGAGCGGTTCGGGAATCACTTCATCGGCGATGCCAAGCTCCTCCAGTTTTGCCGCGGTCGGATTTAAAGCCGCCGCCGCCTGTTCGGAGTATTTCCGGTCCTTCCACAAAATGGCGGCGCAGCCTTCCGGGGTGATGACCGAATAATAAGCGTTTTCAAGGATCAGGATGCGGTTGCCGACCCCAATGCCGATCGCGCCGCCGCTGCCTCCCTCCCCGATAACCACGGAAACAACCGGTACTTTAAGGGAAAACATTTCGCGCAGGTTAACGGCAATAGCTTCGGCGATATGGCGCTCTTCGGACTCAACTCCCGGGAAAGCTCCGGGAGTATCGACAAAAGTGACGATCGGCACGCCGGCTTTATCCGCCAGATGCATGAGGCGTATCGCCTTGCGGTAGCCTTCGGGCTGGGGCAGTCCGAAATTGCGATGCACTTTTTCTTTCATTTCCCGGCCTTTCTGGGTACCGACAAGCATTACTTTTTTACCGTCCAATTTAGCGAACCCGCCGATTATCGCGCCGTCGTCCCGGAAGCGGCGGTCGCCGTGCAGTTCGATAAAGTCCGTAAATATTTCAGCCACATAATCCAGCGTGTAAGGACGCAGGGGATGCCGCGCCAATTGAACTCTCTGCCACGGCGTCAGGCTGGTATAGGTTTTTTTCATCAGATCCTGGATCTTCTGTTGCAGGGATTCCATTTCGCCGTTTACGTCGATATCGTTATTAGCGCTGAACTCCCGCCATTCAGCCAGTTTTTTTTCCAATTCAAAAATCGGTTTTTCAAAATCAAGACAAGTATTAGCCATAATTCAATACCCTTTTTTACAGGTTCACTCGATAATTTTGACGGGGACGGATTTTCCCTCATCCGGAATTATCGCGAAAAGTTCTTCGACGTCTTCATTAAGGAGTCTGATGCAGCCGTTGCTTTCAGCCTTGCCGATGCTGTCCGGCGCCCAGGTGCCGTGAATGCCTAAACCGCTGACCGGACGGCTGGTCTTGCCGTTCGGAACCAGTCTTATCCAGCGGGTTCCCAGCACATTTTCCTTTTCCCCGAACGGGATTTTTCCTTTCGGCGAATACCAGTCGGGATTTTTCCTTTTCCCGCCGGTCTTGAACGTTCCGGTGGGGGTGCGGTCGTCTTTTCCAATGCCGACGTTATAAACTTTAAAAATTTTGCCGTCGTCGAACAAATAGAGTTTTTTTCTGGATTTGCTGACGATGATTTGCCAGTTGCCGGCGTAAATATTATAGGTTTTGCCCAGTTGAACATTGAAATCCGTTAATTTCATATTGTTGCTCCGTTGAACCGCTTCGCTGCTGACATTGTGCGTCATGGCGATTTTCCTGAGGCCGTCGTTGGGCTGAACATTATAAGCGACTTTCTTTTCCGGGAAAGGGCAGTCGGTAAAAATTATTTTTATATTGGCCTTGCCCAGAATGTCCGCGGTTTTCTGCCACAATGGATGCTCATCCGGAATCTTGCGGCTGTCGAAAATCCGGTAACAACACTCGCGAACCTTGCCGTATTCCCCTTTGGCGTAAGCGGCTTCAGCTTCGGCGAGGGCTTTTTCGGCTTCGGGAAAAGATAAAGCAACGGCCGCAGGCTTTGCCTCGACGGGAGCCGGAGCCGGTTTTTCCGCCGGTTTTTTCTCGACAGGAGCCGGTTTCTCGGCAACTGGAGCGGAAACCGGAACAGAAGGCGATACTTTAGAGATATTTTCCGGTTTCGGAGCCAGGGAAATGTATTGTTTTCCTGTTTCGTCAGGTTTGCTTTCTTCTTTTTCATCCCCGAAAAAGAAATAAAAAATTCCGGCAAAACAGGCGGTTACAAGTATGAAAATTATAAATATGCGTTTGTTGTCGTTTCGCTCCTTTGAGCGGTAAACAGGTTTATTCGCATTAAAACTATAGCCAATCGGAGCCATCACTTACTCCCCATGTTTAGACATTGATTCCTTTTTGCGTTTTTTATAAAATATACAATATGTTTCTAATTTTACCACTCTGAAGGATAAAAAGTTGAATGTCCGGCAAACCGGGTTATATTTGGGATTAGCTTATTTCACCTATTATCAGGTTTAAATATCAATCTTTCAAGGCGGAAATTTTATGAAAAACAAAAGCGGCAAACATCTTATTGACGTTGACCTCGCAAACAGTGGTAATGTTGTCGTCGACGATACCTGGCGCATTTTCAGGATAATGGCTGAATTTGTCGAGGCCTTCGAAACCATGTCCCGGCAGGGACCTCTGGTTACTGTTTTCGGTTCCGCCAGGACTGAAATAGATTCCCCCGAATATAAGGAAGCCGAAAAAGTCGGCCGCCTGCTTGCCGAAAACGGCTATGGGGTGATCAGCGGCGGCGGCGAGGGTATCATGGGAGCGGTAAACAAGGGTGCTTATGAAGCCGGCGGCCAGTCAATCGGTCTCAATATCGAATTGCCTAACGAACAAACTCCGAACAAATTCCAGACCCACAGTCTGTTCTTCCGTTATTTTTTCATCCGGAAAGTGTGTTTCCTCAAATATTCAGTCGGGGTTATAGTTTTTCCCGGCGGTTATGGAACTCTGGACGAATTCTTTGAATCCATCACCCTGGTGCAAACCAACAAAATCAATCGCATTCCGATCATTACCGTCGGCGGGGAATTCTGGGAAGACCTCTTTGCCTGGTTCCGTAACGGCCTGTTGAAAAACGAGAAGATAAATGAAGATGATCTTGATTTGTTTACGCCGGTTCCTGATGCTGATGCTGCCGTAAAACATCTTCTTGCCTGTCATCGTTACGGCGTGCAGCCAACCGTAAGAAACGATTAGCACCGCCGGACCATAAGCTTGAGCCCCGGCGTAGCCAATTAATTGATAGTGTCAAAAGTTTTATGAAAAAAAAGGCGGATGCAACGCCTCGGTGATCCAACGGCCGAAAGCGTTGGTCGAGCCTCTTGACGGCTCGAAATTTTGCGCAATTTATTGCGCTTGGATAGTACCTTTCTCAAAAAACGAGGCTTTGCAAATTTTTTGCAAAGATGCGAGTTTTTTGAGCGTGAACGGAGTGGTGCGCGGTACCTTGCCTTGCTTCTTTGTAAAGGCGCAAAATCGGCATAAACCACTCCCTGCGGTCGCTATTTATACGATTTTGACCGTTGACAAAAAAGCGGCGGCAAAGTGATGAAAAAGTGTTCTAAAAAACAAAAAATCTTTGTTTTTCAGGCATATGAAAACGGGTAAAGTGAAAAATTCCCAATAAGTAATTAAAAGCCAATAACATAAACAAAATTACAGAACGAAAGTTTTGACAGAACCAATCTTATAAACAGGAGAACCGAAAATGAGTAATGGACCGATGATCCCGATCGAAGAATATGCCGAACGCAGAGCCCGTGCGGCAAAATTAATTGCCGATGCGGGAATTGATGTGCTGGTTGCTAATTCCAGCGACGCCGACGCTTCCAACGTGCGGTATTTCTCAAACTTCTGGCCGCTTTTTGAAATGGGCGGTGTGGCGATTGCCCCGTCCGGCAAATCAGCCTTGATGGTTGGTCTGGAATCCGGCGAATTCGCCGCGGGCCGCAGTCCGATGGAGAACATTCACAAGGTGCGGCATTATCGCGAAACCGCCAATCCGGCTTACCCCGGTCATGCCGGAAGCAGTTTTAATGATGTGTTCGAGTCGATTGGCGTCAAAAGCGTGAAACGGATCGGTGTAGCGGGCTACCTTTGTACGAATATGGCGATGTACGAAGGACTCAAAGAAGCTTATCCTGATGCCGAAATTATTAACGCCGACCATATTACCGCCAAACTGCGCTCTGTTAAGTCACCTGCCGAGCTGGCCTGTTTGCGTGAAGGGCTGCGGATTGGCGAGATAGCGCTCGAAGCGATGCTGAAAGCCGTTAAACCCGGTATGACTGAACTGGAGCTGACCGGGGTGGCGATCAACGCGATTTACGCGAACGGCGCGGAATGCGAAGCTCACACGGTTTACTCTTTCGGCGGAAAGAAGACCACGAACGCCATTTCCCGCGGAACTCATCGCAAGCTGGAGAAAGGCGATATTGTTCAGATCAATGTCGGCGGGAAAGTGGATGGTTATTCACCGTCTGTCGGGCGTCCGATCTGTCTCGGAAAAATGACCGACCGGCAGCGCCGCCTGATTGAGTACGGAAAAGAGATGCACTACAAAACCTTTGAACTTGTCCGCGCCGGCACCGTGGCCAAAGAAGTTACGATCAAATATGAGGAAATGGTCAAAGCCTCCGGAATGGAAAAATACTATCTGTACGGCCCCTGTCACGGGCTTGGCCTGATGGAAGTGGAACAGCCCTGGATGGAAAGCATCAGTGAATATATATTGGAGCCGAACATGACTTTCCAGGCTGACACTTTTTTCCATGATGAGGACTTCGGCCTGCGCTGGGAAAACGGTCTCCGGGTCAGCGAATCAGGTCCCGCGGAAATGCTGAATAAAGGCACTTACATGGATATTATCGAGATCGATTGCTGATTATTCATCCTCAAGTGTAATGTTTCATGATGTTTTTAGTAGTCGCGAGAGCAGCCTTGCTCCGCGACAAACAGCCATGGATTTCACTGAAATCATTGATTTTAGATGCCGGAGCAAGGCTGCTCCCGGCACTACTTCCTATTAAATTTCACATGCAGCTAGATCTAGTGTTAAGTCAAACCTCTAATGTCGCTTACGCCCCTGGGGACAGGGGCGGCTGCATCATTTATCTTTTACCTGCGTTTGCCGATGTAGCCACGGCTGTCCCCAGCCGTTAACAATAGGATAACATCTTATTTTCTGTCACTACGTTATTTTCTTAAACGTGAAATATTGAAATAAGAAAAGTAGTAAGTTTGAATCTTCTCTATATCAATATATTTTAGCTCTATCACGGTAAAATCTTATTTTAAAGAATTCAAACAGGAGGATTGTTTATGTTGCCGGTAAATCGAATTATGTTATTTGTTCTACGTTTTACTTTTTGCCTGATTGTTTCCACATTTACGCTCAACGCCAATGATAAGGATAGTATAGTTAAGAAGCCGCCGGCAGAAAATAAAGCGGAAGATATGCTGAAGGCTTTAAAGATGGACAAAGAGCGTTTGGAACTGAATAACAGCCTGAAGCAAGAGAAACAAAAACGCGATATAATGCAGTCTATTCTTGAAAAAAAACGCCTTGAAATCCAGAATGCCCTTGATAATGAAAAACTTAAAAGCAAAGTCGCTCTTTTGAAAAGCCAAATCGCGCAGCTAAAGGCTGAATTTGAGAAAATTGATACGGAATATAAGTTGGCTTTACAAAAACAGAAGAAGGAACTGCTGGAGCTTGAACTGACAAAAAATAAAATGGCGATACAAAAAGCCATTGAAGTCTTGAAACTTGAGAAAATTGATACGGAATATAAATCGGCTTTACAGAAACAGAAAAAAGAACTTCTGGAACTTGAACTGGCAAAAAATAAAATGGCGATAGAAAAAGCCGTTGAGACCTTGAAACTTGATAATGAGCTGGCAAAGATGGGAATTCAAAAGCGTAAAATTGAGATGCAAAATGCTATTTTACAAGGACAGAACAATCTCAAAATATCAGCGCTCAAATTTGAAAATGAAAAAGAGAAATTAAAAAACATCCAGGAAAGCCAAAAACTCCAAAATGAAATAGCAAAATTCAACCTTGAGAAAATGAAGCTGAACCAGGAATTGCAAAAAAAACTGAATGAAATCAAATTGAAAAATCAGTTTTTTGCCGAACAAACAGCTTGGCGCGACAAAGTTCAAGACTCTGTTAAACATCCTGAGCTGCCCCTGGACGACAAAGGAGGCATGAGAATCAGTGACCGTCGAATTACGCTTGACGGGGTTATCCTTTCCGGTGCGGGCAAATACGTTGCCGAGAGAGTCAATTTTTATAATAATCAATCTGAAAAAGAGCCGATATTTATCGTTATAAACAGCTGTCCAGGCGGCTCTGTATTAGCCGGCGAGCGAATCATACGGGCGATGGAATCAAGCAAAGCGCCGGTTTATGTAGTTGTTAAAACTTTCGCGGCGAGCATGGCTGCAATTATCACAACTCGGGCAAAGCATTCTTTCGCCTATCCCAATGCACTCATTCTTCACCACCAAATGTCTGGGCTTCTCTGGGGAAATTCAACTCAAATGGATGAAAATCTCAAATTTATGAAAAGGCTGGAAAAAAGGATACTGGGGCCGGTAGCGCAAAAAATGGGACTTTCTATTGAAGAATTTCGTAAAAAAATGTACAAAAATAATTCTACCGGCAACTGGTTGGAATTTGCGGATGTTGCCGTTAAATATAAATGGGTAAATCAGATCATTCATGAAATCCGCGAAGACGGCTATATTAAAAAGCCTACGGACTCCATGCCAAAACCATGGTGGTATGGGAAATTTGAGGAAAAAATAGATTCTAACGGACGTCCTTTTATCAAGCTTCCGCGTCTTGGCCCGTATGATTATTATTTCATTCATAATCCCGATAAATATTACAGATAAATCGGCGTAATATTTTAAGGTACGCAATTTGCATGTCCCGGCTGGCGCTCAATTATAATAACTGTGTGCTTCTTCGGGAGAATGATGATTCAAGGCGCTCAGGATAATTCCAAAAGCCAGCAGTGTCGATAAAAGCGAACTGCCTCCGTAACTTAACAGCGGCAAAGTCAGACCGGTAGGCGGCAGTAAAGCCACGTTTACGCTGATGTGGATCAACGTTTGGATTATTATCAGGGACAGCATGGAAATAATGAACAGTTTCTGGTATTGTCCCCGCAGGCGCAGGGAAAGACGGTACAGGGAAAAGAACACGATTCCGAGAAGTATCAGGATCGGCAGAGCGCCGACAAATCCCAAGGACTCCGCGATGGTCGCGAAAACAGAATCGCTGTGTGACAGGGGCAGATATGAGTTTGACCAGGCGGCTTTCCCTAGTTTGACCCCGAACCAGCCGCCGCGGGCGATAGTGAATTGAAACTGGCGTATGTGCCAGCCGCTGCCGAGCGGATCGCTGGCCGGATCCCAGAAACCGGAAAACCGCTTGAGAATATACGGATTGCGGTAAAGCGCCCAGGCCGCTACCGGAGTCAGCAGGGCGGGAAGCGTCAGCAGGTATTTGAACGGCGTACCGATAAGAACGCAGACAATCAGGAAAACCAGCAGATAAACTAGGGCGGTGCCGGCGTCCGGCTGAAGCAGGATCGGTATCAGCCATAATAAAGTCGCCGCCGCCAGGCGCAGGAAAGTTTTCAGTTTGTTTTTGCCATTTACGGCAATGTGACAGAGCAGCAGGATAAAGAACGGTTTGGCAAATTCCGAAGGCTGTATCGAAGCGGATGTCCAACCGAACGTGAACCAGCCGCGCATGCCGTTGATCCGGGTTCCCCAAAGCAGTACCGCCAGCAATGAAATATAAGCTATCGCGGCGGCGGTGAGGGCGTTTTCGCTGTAGAAACTGAACGGTACGCGCTGCGCCAGCAGCATGACTATCATTCCGGTAACCAGCCAGAGAAGCTGCCTTCCCACGAAATACAGCGGGGAAGCGCCGAGCGTGTTGGAATTATAAATAGCCAGGCAGCCCCAGATGCACAGTAGAAAAAGCAGACTCTGCGCGAG
>Ga0172377_10007620_pt1 | contig 11133 bp, 14 predicted proteins | sample Pumphouse3metaG_FD_119749 | JGI IMG/M metagenome (GOLD analysis project Ga0172377, IMG submission 119749) | Leachate microbial communities from a municipal landfill in Southern Ontario, Canada - Pumphouse #3 metaG | ecosystem: Engineered > Solid waste > Landfill > Unclassified | place: Canada... | reverse complement strand
TCTTGATACGGGATTTTACAGATTTTCAATGCGGCTTTAATCTCTCCCACATTTTTACCAAAGGTGAACATCGCGCAAACGCCCTGTCCTGGCATTGCTCCAACCTTTTCAAGAACGGCGAAGCATTCACCCTCTTTCAAGTATCTATTCAGATACGCCGCTAACATGCGTGAGTCAACTTCGCCATTTTTAATCGGCATTGGAACACAACACAACAAACACCCCAGATGATCAATTACAGCCAAGCCGCCATTTATCCCTGGGTCAATACCAATAAAGAAATTATTCAAAACACTTCTCCGATCAGTTTAATCGCTTCTGGATAGAGGGGATGATTTGCATTTTCAACCTGCAAGTTCCTTTGCAACCATCTTAATGAATCGCCACTTTTAATAGTTTTTCTATGCAGTGGCAACTTCATCTTCTTCAACAGACTTTCAAGTTTGGCTACAACTTCCTTTTTCATATGCTTAAAACAATTTCCTCGCTTTTACAATTTTACCGTTGGAAACTTCAAGTCCATCGGTTTGTTTCTGTTTAAGAATCTCTTTACGGCGCTGTTCAATATACTTTTCAGTACGAGAATCAATGTCGCAGTGGATTGCTTTTCTGCCTAACAAGTTGGCAGTGATCGAAGTGGTACCGGTACCACCAAATGGGTCAAGCACATAACCACCCTTGGGACACCCCGCCAGTATGCAAGGTTCAATCAGTTCGGCAGGATAAGAAGCATAGTGACTGACCTTGGAAGGTCTGATATTCACTGTCCAAACCGAACGTCTATTCCTGGTCATTTTCTCGCCACTCTCAATGCGTTCACGCATCTTGGCATATGTTTTATCCTGACTCTTGCCAGAAATGGCGTATTGCTCATCACCTTGCCCTTTACGGGCTTCCATATTGTTATTGGAAAAGGCACGTTTCAAAGAGATTTCTTTCTGTTCTTCGGCAATACTATCATAGTCATAATAGTAATCAGATGACTTACTGAACATCAAGATATACTCATGGCTTCTGGTGCAGCGAGACTTAGTTGATTCTGGCATAACAGTACCACCATCATACAAGCCACTACACGCCTTTGCCCAAATGATAGTATCGCGCCAATACCAGCCATCGGCACGCATGGCGAAAGCCAGCATGAAAGGAATACCGATCATATCCTTGGCTTTAATCCCTGGGATTTTGCGGTTATTGCTAACCTTCTGACCGGTTCTACCCTCTGGATATTTTGCATCAACGGTTTCGCCCTTATCGCCAGTGCCACAGTAGGTATCGGCGATATTCACAAAGAGAATCCCGTCATCTCTCAGCGCAGTTTTAACATGGGAAAATGTTTCAATAAGACTGGTAATGAATTCGTCTGGAGTTTTCTCCCTGCCAATCTCATTGTCTTTTGACTCATGATCATCGTCAAGGTAAGACCGCTGTGCAAAGTATGGCGGCGAAGTTACACAACAATTGACACTGCCAGCAGGAATGGTTTTGAGAGTTTCCCTGACATCACCTATGAGTATGTTTAAATCTTTGTTTGGATCAATCTTCGTCATCTGTAGTCTCAACCTCCGCTTCACCTTCTACATCATAATCAACATCTTCTGGTTTCATCGCGGCCAGATCAATGCCGAAGTTATCATTGATACTTTCAAGAATCTCACCAATTTCACCGGCTCTGAACTTGTTTGGGTAATACTTGGATTCTGTGAAACTGTAATAGCCCATGTTTTTAGTTACGATCTTGAGTTGTTCAAGATAGTCCAGAATGGAGAATTCCCTGATAAAGCCACGATTATATAAGTATGAGAGCATGGTTTTTGCTCGTTCATATGCAGCAATCTTATTCTTGATCGAAGTAACGGAACACAGATACCCAACCACCTTCTCACCAGCTTTAATCTTCTTCGACCGCTTTATTTGCAGACGAAGATTTGCTGAGAATACTTGCTGCTTACCACATGGAAGAACTGTGTCTGGGTCATATTTCGTTTTCTTGTCCTGGTTTTCAATTTCCTGATTGATCAGAATCAGTGCTGAGTTTGACTGACGAAGTGTAAAGGATATAAAGCGCAAGAATTCTGTAATGATCCTTGCTCTCTGGTTTCTCTGTTTCTTGTCACCAACATCGCCAGTCATCATATTCTTTGAGTCCAGCTTGGCCAAAGAATCTATGACTATTATATCGTAAATGTTCTCGGCAATGGCGTTCTTGGCGATTGTCAAAGCATCTTCAGTATTAAGGCTTGATAAACTAAGCCTTTCCGGTGAAATGCCCTTGGCTATCAAGAAGTCTTTGGTTAACGCATTTTCAACGTCTATGTAAAGCCCAAGTATGTCTGGGTCATTGTTCATGGCATATCGGATAGCTTCAAGTACGAATGTTGTCTTGCCGGTGCTTTCAAGACCATGAATGAGGGTTATGCCGCCTCTTGGAAAGCCACCAATACCACTGTTGATATGATCAACCGTTGGGAAGCCGGTAGGAAATGGTTCAAAATTGCCCACTTCATTACCAGTGTAAAGAACATTTGCACCATACTCTTTTTTCATTTTGGCATTAGTCTTTTTCAAGAATTCTGCCATTTTCTTTAAACGATCTTCCATTGTTTACCTTCCATTAAGAACGATATACAGGGCAAGATTGGTATTCTCTTGCCCTGTATAAGTGGAGTTTAGAACGGTATTTCGACCGCAGATTTCGAGATTTGAACTTTGGTTTTGTTGGTTTTCAGATAGGCATATGCCGCTTTCAGGTCAGTTGCATAATCACCGGTTCTCTTGATGTACTTGGCTTTCACCATGACATTAACAACTTCACCGATGAAAGGTTTGTTTGCCTTATGCTCATTAACAGCGGCGGCATCAACGTCTACCATTTCATCAACTTCATTGTCAAGGTCGAGATCATCAAGTTCCAGATCATCAAGGTCGATATCATCAAGGTCGATATCATCTTCCTTGCTTTCAACCGGCTTTTTGGTTTCAACCTTTACTTCGGCTTTCTTCGTTTCTGCCTTTTTTTCTGGCACTTCATCAAGCCCGAAATCATCATCAAGTTCCAGGTCGTCATCGGCAGTCTCTACCTTTTTCTTGGTTTCAACTTTGGTTTCAACCTTTTTCTTGGTGTCTTCCATTTCAACATCGTCAAGACTGATACTGTCGTCATCTTCGATTTCAACATCAACCTTTTTCTTTGTTGCCGTAGCTTTGGGCTTGCTTTCGACTTTCTTTGAAACTGGTTTATCATCATCACCAGAATCATCGTCGTCATGTTCCGCACCGGCCAGCAATTCCAGATACTTCTTTTCGGTTGTATCATAAGACAGGGCGGCAATGAGATCAACTGGGCCACCATCGGCAAAGGTGCGTTCTGCCAGAGTATCATATTCCTTGCAGAGTTCAATTGCCCGTGGGTCATTGGGTGATTCAAGGAAAGTGTACTCAATTTTCTCGTTCTTGTTTGCCTTTTTGTACTGCCAGATGATGTTTTCAATCGGTGTATCTTCAACTGCGATTGAAAGGCTTTCCATCATGCCTTTGGTCAGGCGAAGGGCAACGAATTTCAGGTCAGCATCATTGACATCGAGTGCATTAACATAGATGTACTCGGCACTGAAACGATTGATAGTGTTCTGAATGGCCTTCTTTTCAGCTTTACCTTTTTCAGCACGCCACTGTTCCCAGAGTCCTTCAATATGTTCACAGATTGGGCATCGGCGTTTTTCCATATCAGAATCACTGTTGATGCAGGTGACAGCCTTGATTTCGCAGTTCTTGGCGGCAGGTACGGAATGGATGTTGAAATGTTTCTTGATGTAATAAAATGAGTCTTTCGGAATCCAGAGATGATAAAGTTTGTTCTCTTTCGGTTCAAACTCACGCATCTCCCGTTTACTGGTAGACATTTTCGAGCGCATTTCTTTGGCACTATATAGTCCCATAAATCTTGGTTTCCCCCTTAGTTTTCGTCAAGTGTGTGAAGATTGAAATAGAAAGTTTCACGGTCAGTAATCAGCCATGAGTTCTCATGGAAGTAGATTTCGACCAGTTCTTTTTCTTCACCGAGAACACCTTCAAGTATTTCCTTGAAGCCCTTACCAACAGTTGATTCCTTTACGGCAGAGATATCGCCAAGGAAATCATTGTCGGCAACTACGCGCTGAAGTTTTTCTGTTGTATGCTGATTAACAATGAAGCATCTCAGTTGTAATTTACCTTTGACATCTTTGGTCATGAAGGTGTAAACCTCGAAACCAAATGCCTTGGCATCTTTCAATACTTCACTCAACATACCGGAAGAAATCTTACAGCCATTTTCATACTTGATACCGGCAACTGTGTATTCAAGACTGGTGGTGTCGAACATTTTGCCAAGGTTCTGAATGTCGTGATACGATTCAACGATTTCGGCATCGCCGATTTGAAGCATATCAGTTTTCATCTTGCCCACACCAGCACCATCGGTTACACAAAAGGTATCTTCGGTCGAAAGGATTCTGATGATCTTTGAGTCAGCCCTGGAAATGACGTCCATGAGCTTTTTCACATGCGGTACCTTGATTGTACCTTCGGCATTGACCTTGACATTTTTCAAGTAAACTTCGGCATAAAACGATTTCTCTTTCGTTGCAAACCTTGAGAAAATCCCCTTGTCTGTGTCTGCCTGAATGACCAAATCCTTAACTAAGCCGCCACTGTGACACTTTTTGAGGAAGCTTTTAAATTCCTCAGAAGAAACTTGTATATCCATTCGTAACCTCCATTGTTTAATATAGTAACACATCTCATTACATTTTGCAACAACAAAAATCAATTATTCTGCCAGAAGATCAACATCACTTTCTTCTTTGGAATTTATGGCAGACTCAAGTTCTTTATGGGCAACTGCCATTTTATCTTCCATTTGCTTCTTAACAGTTTTGATTTCCTTACCACTACCACACGGGATCATTTCAGATTCTTCTCGTTCTAACCATGACATTCTATGGAAGCGAGGAATAATATGAGTCTTACACTTGGGAATGTTTCTGCCCTTGATAACAGCAACTGTCATTCTGCCGATGATCATTGAGCCGTCCACTTCGGTTATGAAATCCTCATCTTCTTTGGTCACTTCCACCGCAAACATGATGTCTGCCTTATTACTGGCAACATCAGACCATGAACCGGATTCAGTATTGGCTTTACCACCAGTACCACGCTTTGATTGCTGCGCTGTATATACGACACAGTTAAACTTACCAGCGAACTCTTTTAAAGCTGAATAAATCTCAGCATGTGAACGAGCATCATAATCGGGAATACCTTTCAGACCGGCTTTCATATCACCCGCGTAGTCGACTATGATTGCATCTGGCTTGAATGGATTTGAAGCAATGATGTTCTCAAGTTTGGCCGGTGTGCAGTTACTTGGTACCCAATATGCCAGAATATCACAGCCATCTTTACCGAATTTGCTTACCTTCTGCCGCCATGCCACCATCTTATCGGGGTCTTTGGTTATGCCGCCCTGAGTGAATTCGCGATGTTCTATGCCCGTAATATTAGCATCAAAGCGGTATAGGTAATCTTCAGCACTCATCTCAATGGTGACAACAATTACTTTCAAGCCCTTTTTGAAATTGGCAATGGCGGTTCCCATGAGCATCATGGACTTACCCACACCAGTTCTTGCCTGATAGATAACAAATTGCCCTGGAGACTGGCGGCCAATCCATTTATCAATATTCTTTAAGCCGGTGCAGACCATTCCTGCTGCGTCTGGATCATCTGCAACTTTCTTGGCGCGTTCAATACGATCTTCCAGACCAGCTTTGAAGCCCATTACCATTTTAACATTGTCTTTGTCCAGAATAGACCGGTGCTTGCGGTGAGCCACTTCCAGTTCTTCCAGTAAATCCTTAATACCCTTCTTATCCTTGTTATCAACGGTGTCATTCATCAAAGCCAGAGTTTTTCTGGTGACATAGAACTCAGCCAGCATATCGCAAAGGTGTTCCAAATCTTCAAACGCGATCTTGTGTTCCTTAATGCCGCGTTCAAAATTGCTGAATTTGATACTATCATCTGAACTGGTCTGTGGCCGGTTCAGAAAATGCGTCTTGAACATTGGCAATGAAAGTGTTTTGCCGGTTTTGAAAAGTTCAAATACTTCATTTGCCAGTTCTCTATGAAAGAGTGCTGAGAAGAATTCTGGAGTTATCCCGCGATTCCTCAAGTACCTGACGGTTTCTGTCTTTTTAGAGGTAAACAAAAGAAAAAATATCGAATACTCGATATTTAGATTTTCGGTGATCATAGGTAATCAAAAGCACCCCTTCTTTTTATTTTGTCCCATGTCGATATCTTCAAAACAATCTCTGAGTTCTGGTTTCTGTATCTTAACCAGAATACCTTCAAACTCACTTTTCTTCCTGCTTGCAGACTTTATTTCAAGCCCCACGAAGTTGTTGATGATGATACTATGAATCTCAGAGGCGTAGGTTTCTTTAATATTCTTCGCATGAAAGTTGCTGGCGATTATTGTAGTTTTATCCAGACGTTTTCTTTCCATTACAAGACTATTAAAATTGTTTGCCACAAAAGACTTATTGTCTTTCATTTTCGAGTTATATTCCGTCCCGAACTCGTCAATGAGTAAAACGTCTATGTTCTGTAGATACTCCAAACAACCATTCATGTCTTCTCTGTCCCATGAAAAGAACAAGTCCATGATGTGTTTGGAAGAAACCACAGCGCAGCGTTTTCCAGCATCGACACAATACTTGAGTACCTGATTGCCGATGTGGGACGCGCCCCAATGCTTATCAGACGCGGGGTATATGATAAAATTAACCTTTAATGCGTCGTCAAGATTGGCTTTTATGTGGTTGAGCTTACTGAAAGTTTTTGGTTCAAACTCTTTTTCAAACCACGCTTCGTCACGGTGAAGGTGTTTAATGTTCACTCCACAGTAAGTATATTTTTTCAAGGTGTAAAATGATTTCACACAATCACAGTCGATGAACATGTCATTTTCTATGACAATATGGCCCTGATGGTTGCACTTATCACACTTAGCTAACAAGTGGTTTAATAGTTCATGGCTATACTTTTTATACAAGCTTTGATAAAAATCAGGAACTTTCACAGGACTAAAACCCCCTTATGATTCTGTCAACAACCTCTTTATTCTTCAACAAACAACTCTCGTACTCATCTTTAAAACGCTACATCATAGCATGAACACTCTCCAGGCTAGAGCATGGAGCTTCTAGGGACGAGTCCCAAAGACTGTGTTCCCAGTCTTAAAATGTTTATAGCGGCATTCAAATCTCTGTCCATGACGAGTCCACAAGAACACTTGTGGACTCTTTCATTTAGAGGTTTATCTACTATTCGGCCGCACTGACTACAAGTTTTACTAGTGTTTCTTGGGTTTACAAAATTGACAGTTCTACCAGCTTCTACCGCTTTGTATTTTATCAAGTTTGAAAATTGGTTCCAAGCCACGTCCAAAATGCTCTTATTTAAACCGGGAATTCCCGATTTCAACATATTTTTAATTTCTAGTTTCTCAAGGAAAATTGTCTGGTATTTGTTTATAACTTTCCTAGATTCTTGATGTGAAAAATTGTCTCTTTTCCACGTCAAACGCTCGTAAATCCGATTAACTACTTTTCTGGCTTTACGTCTTTCTTTACTACCTTTAACTAGTTTATCGGTTTTACTTTGGGATTTCTTTAGTTTACTTTCTTCAACTTTTAAAAATCTGGGATTTTCTATTTTACTACCATCAGAAAAAGTAGCAAATACGTTTACACCGACATCAATACCGGCAACAAATTCACTGACTGGTAGTGGAGCATTTTCAATTTCAGAGGAAATTGAAACAAACCATTTTCCGGTACTGGTTCTTTTAATAGCGGCGGTCTTTGGCGTTCCTAGTAATTCTCTATGATAAACTATTTTTATATCGCCGATTTTGGAAACTGCAAGTTTTCCGTTTTTAATCTGACAACCACATTTTCCATATTGAGGGTAAAGAACCGAATTGAAACGATTAAAACCTTTAAATCTGGGATAACCTGGGGTTTCTCCCTTTTTAATTCTTTGAAAAAACGCCCTAAATGCTAAGTCTAATTTAGTTCCAACTTGTTGTAATGACTGAGAATAGGCATTTTTCAGAAATGGGAATTCTTTTTTTAGTTCTGGCAAACGCTTTATTTGATCAAACTTAGAAATGGATTTTTTCTCAGTTTCGTATAGCGTCTTTCTTTCATTCAGAAAGTTATTCCAGACAAAACGGCAAGCTCTAATACTCTCATTGAGCGTTTTAACTTGCTGCTTTGTAGGATAAATTCTATATTTAAAGGTCTTTTTCATGTTCCGATTTTACCTTTTATACAAATCCACGTCAAGTAAAAATATTTATAATTTTGTCGATTGGTCGATAATCCACCAAAATGATCAAAATTATTTTCACATACCCAATTTCAATATATTTTCAATGAATTGTTTGTTCTTCAACAAACAACTCTCGTACTCATCTTTAAATTTCCATCTATCTATGATCTGCACCAATATATCCTTGCGCTGCATCATGGCGTAGTATAGGTCTTGAATGCACTCACTTTCTAATCTTAATTCATCTCTGGCTTCTTTCAATGGTGCAAGCTTTTCACCATACATAAACTCGGTCTTTGCCCGTACCAAAGATTCTGTAATTGATACTCCCCGCTTCTTTAAAGCGTCCTGGATAATGTCTCTGGCAATTTCCAGTTCATGTTCATACTTTCTATTGGCGGCAGAACATTCCTTGCCGATCTTCAACTTGAGTTCAATCAACTCACCAAGATAAACCTGAGTAAGACGACATTCCTCAATAATGGCATCTATGGAGTCTGCCCCCTTCAGGAAGTATTTATGAAGGTCGAAGTATTTTTGTAGTCTCATTTCATTCTTCCTTCACTAAAATTCCACTACAAACAGGACATTCGATCTTTGGAACGTATTTATTTAATGCATCATTCCATGATGCATTTTTGTCAATCAACTCACCTGTATCGTGATCGAACGTGTCTGGAAAATTGATATTATCTTGGTTAAATACAACACCACAACGATTACATGATATAAGTTTCATACACACTTACCATTCTTAATTTTATTCATTATTTCCTCACCTAGTTTTCTGGTATTTTCGATAGATTGTGTTGTTTCTGGTGAAAATGGTGAATCTTTGGTTATCATTTCTATTCTCGGTTGTTGCGGTTCCCTGAAAAGTCTACCAATTCTCTGGTTCACTTCATCAGTGGATATGAATGTTCTTGTCGGTTTGTAAGTCACACGACCAATGATATAACCAATGATGAATGAGATAACACTAGCAATTATGATGTTTGTAATCATACGTACGTACCATTCTTAATGCTGTCTATGAGGCTCAGAGCATCATGAACCCTGATGAGTTTGGCGACGTCCATAGAATTCCGGTCAGCAGTTATACGACAATATTCTTTACCGATTTCAAGTAAATTGTCATCAATTACTTGAAGGAAATCAAGAGTTTCCTGCTGGTTATGATTCTTGGCAAAATCACCAAGGGCGTGTGTGAGTTCGGGTCGCCTTTTTAAAAGGTTTTCAAGTGTGGTTGTGTCGATCATCGCTTTGCTCACGTTGTTGTCTCCATAATTTATCGTAGTTTATAGGCGATATTGCAAATTTAAAAGGTGGGGTAAATCCCATCTTCTTTACAAAGTGCTGAATATTGTAAATAGAAATATGTATCGCCGACTGTGAACCTTTTGGTGTAACGTAAAGCCGTTTCATATCATTTCTACGTTTACGATTAAGCCTCATTCTTCTCATGAATCGTTTTATATGGTTCATTTTATACCCCTTTGTAAAATCTGATCTTCTTAGGAACTAATGGTTTTACCCAGTCATCAGCAATGGTTGTCCAACCACCAGTTTCAGTTTCACCCATTTGGAAGATTGACCAACCAGCACCGGCTTTATTCTCAAAGAACCAACCAGCGAACAAACCGCATGATTGAACAGCGTCAAGGTAATCATACCAGTGAGTTCTTTTTCTATCGGAACCATTGGCCCCAAATGGATGTGTGAATACATCAAGATCATCTATATCAAATTCAATGAAACCAGATTCTTTCTCTTTTAATATATCTTCATGGATTGTAAATATGCTAAACGCAACGATTTTATTTTCTTTGCTTGTTTTAACCCATTTACCAATACCATTCAAGTGGAATATTATTTTTTTATGTTCTTTCAACCACACTTGACACTCTTCAGGAGCAGCGACAAATGCTCTCATCTCTTTATGGTTGTTTACCCAGTATTGAATAATTTCTTTTTCGGTCATTTGTTTACATTCCTTTTGTTGTCGCTTTTTTGTTGTAGCATTCACAGAATTAGCAATTTGCTCAACAGTTTCAATTCCTTTTGCAGAAAATTTATAGCCGCCAAATTCAAGAGTATCAACCTTATCAAATTCAATGAAACCAGATTCTTTCTCTTTTAATATATCTTCTGGAATTGTGTAAACAAGCCCATCGAAAAAGACATCACATGGTTTGTACCAACCATAACCATCTTGATGTAATATAAGAGCGGCTTGTGGATTCTTTTTCAGCCACAACCGGCAGTCAAGTGGAGCATGTTTGAATACTCTCATCTCTTTGTGATTGTTTACCCAGTATTGAATAATTTCTTTTTCGGTCATTGATTTAGTTTCCATTTTAATCTCCCATTTATACAATTTGAAATATAGTCTTGATGATGTTTAACACACAAATCGGCATGAAATTGACAATCGTGAATTCTGCTCCGATAAGTCTGGTTTTATTTAGTTTAACAAGTTCACAACACATATCCCCCCATATTGAACGGGATAACCTTGAGTTTTCTATTGTTGAAACATAACATTATAAATCTCCAATAACCACTTTTTCTATGTGGTATTGTTTCAAGATTGCCTTATTGCCAATGGTATCAACCCACATCGCACCAAAGTCAACATTGTGGTGGACTGAGCTTATTGTTTGTTCATCGTCACAGTAGGCTCTATACACAACTTCCATATCCTGTGGCATTGTCTGAAGCTTTTCAATGAGTTCTTTTACTTTCATAGTT
>Ga0172377_10007613_pt1 | contig 11140 bp, 7 predicted proteins | sample Pumphouse3metaG_FD_119749 | JGI IMG/M metagenome (GOLD analysis project Ga0172377, IMG submission 119749) | Leachate microbial communities from a municipal landfill in Southern Ontario, Canada - Pumphouse #3 metaG | ecosystem: Engineered > Solid waste > Landfill > Unclassified | place: Canada... | reverse complement strand
CCTGCAACCATTCAGCGCCTGCTTGTCGGATTCCCCGAGGAAGGCTTGTTCTTCCGCATCGAACCCTAGGTTCGTCCAACCGCCTTCGCCAGCTCATCCTTTTCCAAGCGCACCACGAATGTTCTCCCGTGGGGACATACCGGTTCCTCCATGCTGAATACCTTGTCCAGCAGGGCGAGTGCCATCATCCGGTCCACCTTGTCCCCAGCCTTGATGGCTGCATGGCATGCAACGATGGCGTACAAGCCCTTTTCCACTTCCTCGGAATCGCCGGTCATGGTCTGGATGAAGGAGACCACTTCCTTCTCGATCGAGCGGTAGAGCGCGGGGAGACTGAGAACCTGCCATATCAGGTCTTCCTGTCTCTCCAGCTTGATGCCAAGATTCAGATAGACATCCTGATGTTCTGAAAGATAGATATCCACATCCCGTTCAACTTCAAAGGGGATGGGGATCATCAGGTTCTGTATCAGCTTCTTCTCCCTGATCTCGTCGAAGAGCAGGCGTTCATGGGCAGCATGCTGGTCGACCAGATAGAGGTTGTCTCCCTTCTGTGCAACCAGGAAGAGATTGAAAGCCTGGCCCAGGTATTCGTACGAGGAGTCCTGTTTCTGCATCGCCCAGATATCGTCGGTCTCGCTGGAACGGGACGTCTCTACACTCCGGGAGTTTCCCAGGATCTCCCTGGCTTTCTGGAACCACTGTGGATCGACAGGCTTGTGTTGCTCAACCAGGGGGGAAGCGGAGGAGTGCCCTGGAAAACTGTGGTGGCTGCTGTACTCATGCTTTGGCTCAAGGGCTGAGAGCAAGGGTTCCTCTTCCGAGCGGATCTCCTGGCTCACCAGTCTGGGAATGGTTCTTCTGACCTGGCTCTGCACCATGGAGACGATCTGATGGTGAATTTCCGCCTTGTTTCTCAGTTTCACCTCACGTTTGGTGGGATGGATGTTGAAGTCGACCAGGGTAGGGTCTACATCGATGAAGAGATAGCAGTAGGGGAACGAGCCTCCCGGCAGTAGTTCGCCGTACCCATAGGTGACCGCTTGTACCAGCGAATACTCATCGACAGGCCGCTTGTTCACAAAGAGCTTGATATGGGACCGATCGCTACGGTACAGGGCAGGGGATGAGCAGACTGCGTACAGGCTGAACCGACCGGCCGTATCATAGAGTTCAATCATCTCAGAAGGAACGATGTTCTGGTTCAAGGCCAAGACATCCAGGATTCTCTGTCGCTTGGTGGCCGGCTGGAGGTCGAGCCGAATTTTCCCATCGCTGAGAAAGCGGAAGGCGACCTCGGGAAAGGCCAGGGCCTTCTCCTGCAGCACCTGCCTGCACATGGTCGCTTCGGTGGACGGACGCTTGAGGAACTGCCTCCGGGCAGGAATTTCCGCAAAGAGCCGTTCGACGGTTACCACGGTTCCCTTGCGTGCCCCACTGGGAAGCACGGCTCCCTTCTTCCCATTGTCTATGGTAATCTGGAATGCATCCTGGTCTTGGCGACCGCTTTCGATGGTGATGGAGGAGACAGCAGCAATGCTGTACAGGGCTTCCCCCCTGAACCCCATGGTCTGGATGTGGTAAAGGTCCTCGAGCTCACGGACCTTGCTGGTGGCGTGGCTCTCGCAGAGGAGGGGAAGATCTTCCTTGTCGATGCCTTCCCCATCATCCATGAGCTTGATCTGCTCAAGACCTCCATCGACAACACTTGCCACCAACGTGGTGGCTCCGGCATCGAGGGCGTTGTCCAGAAGTTCGCGAAGTACGGAAGCAGGTCGTTCAATGACTTCCCCGGCAGCAATACGCTGTGCTACCAAGCTGTCCAGCAGTTTGATTCTCATAGCAAGACTCTAGCACAGAAGCGGAACAAGCGCAAAACCTTCGCCTCAGATTGTCTTCTGAAGATTCAGCTTTGCCTGGAGGCTCAGCATGGGAATATCCACGCTGGTGCTGGTGATAGGATAGCTGGCCTTTGCAAGCAGGGTGAAAGGCTCGAACTCCATGCTGGCATAGAGATAGCTGGTGGAGTAGTTGCCGCCGAGCAGGCTGGGCACATCTGCACTTCCCCCAATGACTGAGGAAAGCGTATCGAACAGGCCAAGGAAGGAGAGCCCGACGCCAAATTCCAAACGGTCTTTGGCATAGGCAAAGGTGAACTGGCTGTAGTCGGCCTGATGGGCAGTACTCAGCTTGGCGATGCCAAAGGAACTGGTGACCGGGAGGTTGTACAAGGCTCTGGCTTGCATGACCTTTCCGGTGTAGTGCACATCGACCAAAAGATCGAAGGCAGCGTCATAGCTGGTGTCTACGGATGAGTAGGCAAAGTCGTTGACCAGAAGGCTCTGGTTCTTTCCTTCGGTGATGGAGGCGATCATGCGGGCCTCCACATCATGATGCTTGAGCAGGAAACCGGCACCCAAGAGATGGTTGGGGAACAAGGTGGCGACACTGGTGTCGACCAAGGCATCGAAATCGAGGGTGGGATAGGTCGGGAGATAACTGTTGGCTATCAGAAGCGCATTCAGATTGGTGGTTCTGGTATTGATGATCGGGAAACTGAAACTCAACAGTGGGTAGAGATCGATGGTTGCAGGAGTCCTGTCAATTTTTGCAAGTGCTCCGATGGCTATTCCCAGCGGATAGTCGCCAGGGAGGGTGAACTCGAGCAGGGAAGATCCAAACTGGTGTCTGCCGGCAAGCAACTCGGTGAGATAGAGGTCATCCACGGTGGTGGTGAGACGCAGATTGCCAAGCCTGACCTGATTTTGCAGAACCAGTTTCTCACTCTCGCCAAAGACAGGAGCAGAGAAGGTGGATTGGTCACTGAAAAGGCTTCTGGTGTGATCCATAACCAGATAAAAAGCACTGCTCTGATACCCTATCCTTGCCTGGTCAAAAAAGGTGAAGGCATAGGAGAGCGTCTCCAAAGTTCCCGAGGGAAACTCGGTGATTGAGTTGGAGAAGGTGGTAAAGTCATCCGTATCAGCTGAGAATTGCAGTTTGAGGGCAAAGGGCCCCTTTTCGTAGAACGGTTTGACGGTCAGCATATGATTCAACGCGTTTGCGTTGGGACCATCGAGCAGGAAGCGGTAGGATGTTTCGACGCCCAGCGAACCTTCGATGTCCTGTGCCTGGTCGTCAAATGCGAGGAGGGCTGTAGAGATGGGCCTCACTTCTGCAGGGATTGTGGCCGGTTCAGCAACCGGCTCCGATTCAAGCACTTCCGGTTCTTCTGCGATGGGTTCCAATTCCGGTTCTGTGATGGTCGGCTGGGGAGGAACATCGCTTGCCACACGTGCTGAAAGCGCCTGCGGTGTCTCAGGTGTAACCGGTTTGATCGTGATCACGATACGGTCGCTGGGAGCCTTGAGAATCCTGCTGACAAGCGTGGTGACACGCGCGGGTACGGGCACCTTCTCAACCTTCACGCTGATGCTCTGCAAGGAGGAGGGGATGAATGGCTTCTGCTCTACGACAGAGAGGGAGGAGACGGGTGTGATGATTGGTGTGATCGATACGTTCATCGGTTGGGGAGTCTGTGCTACGTAGGGCTTCGTGGAAGCACGGACCGAACGGGGGGCGGGGGGCAGCAGCGGCTGGGCTATCTGCTGTACCAGCTCTCTGGCAAGCATCATGTCGGGGTAGGTGGCATAGGTAAGGTAGTATCCGGCCTCAATGCGTTGGGCACGGGCTGTTTTTTCGGCCATCTCCAGCTTTTCGAAGGTGCGGACCGGCCGTTTGACCCTGGTCAGGCCGTTGTAGCTCTCAACCTCACCCAAGAAGGTGGTTACGCTCTCCTCATCCTCCGTAGTGATGACCAGCATCTCTCCTTCGCCTTCAAGCACATACTTTGAGACCGGCGTGGTCACGGTAAGTGTCCCTCCTTCCAGAGGGAACGTGTTGAAGGTTGCCTTGCCGGAAACCAGATACAGCTCGGCTTGCCTGCCGACAAGGTTTCCGGTGACAAGCAGGGAGTTCTCATAGACGTTGATCGTTCCACGTGGGGTTACCAGCAACAGGGGAGTATCGGGATTGCTGATGATCCAGCCTTCGCCGATTTGGCTGATCACTTCTTCGGTCAGCTCAAGTGCATTGCCCTGGGTGTCATAGAGTTTGAGGGAAGAGATATCACCATCACCTATGAAAACCGAATCGTCGGCAACGAGATTTGCAGAGAGGCATAGGGCCAGAAGCAAAAGACCGACATGTTTGAACAACCAATTCATATACACTCCCAACGCGGTTGTCAGAGCAAGGAAATTCTGACCGCGGTATCCAGCTTGTAGGTTGATCGGGCTGACTCGTCATACAGGATGCTCAACCCGATATCAAAGGTATAGGGTTTGACCTTGATGACTGCGGTGGCTCCGACAACTACGTTGCGCAGTGTGCCCAAGCCGGCAAAAAATCCTTCCCCTGTAGAGGTAGGATAAAGCTTTTCATAACTCAAGTCCAGCGAAACGATGTTCAGGAAACGCTTATCAATGCGGGCAGTTGCAAGGAATCGGTGGTTGCTGTAGGAGCCACTGGCATAATCACTTACCAGCTTTGCCCTGAGGTACACTCCCTGCCGGGCAAAGTTCAGGCTGAACATGGCATCCAGGTGTGCCGTGCCCAGGCTGACATGCAGTGCATCGAGTTCTTCCTGGCTCCTGACTTCGAAATCGGAGGCAAAATACTCTGCATGGTAGTAGCCGACTGTGGGGACGGTGATACTCGCATTGAAAATGAAAATGCTCTTGGCGTGTCCCCAAAATCCATACCGGTAGGCCAGAGCGGGTTGCCTGGTCTTCACATCGGGTGTCTGCAGCAACACATTGGCAAACACATCAAGGCTGAAAGACGACCATTCGTAGAGCGGCAAGGAGAAGTCAAGTGCTATCAGCTTGCGCCCCAGAGCTGCTTGTTCCCCCTCCTCACGTTCCGGGCTCATTGCAAAGGAGAGGCCGACCTGCATCTTGGAGAAGGTGGGGAAATCGGCGTACTCATACAAGGGGCGGGTGAAGATGCGCCAAGCCGAAAGGGTAGGCTCGTAGATGTCGTTGGTGATGAACTCAAAGCCTGCATTGGGAATGCCCATCTTGTTGCCGTCGATCATCACATCAAGACCGGGTCTGGTGGCCCGGACCCCGACGCCACGATCGAAAAAGCCATTGATCAGGGCACCGTCACCGAGGGTGATGCCAAGCAGCTTGCCATAGCGTACATAGATCTTGTCGTACCGTTCCCCGTACTGAATCGAACGGATGAAACGGGTGTAGTGCTTGAGGATGCCAAGGCTGTACTCAAGGGTTTCCATGGACTCATCCCGGGTGGGCATTTCCCAGTCGGTGAAGTCGAGATTGAGGCGGAAGGGGTCGGTGGTTACCTGTCCCTTGATCTTGAGGTCCAGCTGAAACAGTAGTTTTCCCACAGAGAAGTCAGGCATGTAGGAGATGCTGAAGAAGCCGTCGCTGGTGGCAACGCCTTCCAGGATACCGTCACCAGTGCTCTCCGGAGTATTGTTCATATAGCTGGGAAATGAGAACGCAACAGAGTTCTCCACCGATGGTGGAGAAGCTGCATCATCCGCTCCCATATCCTCTCCGGCAACGGGGAAGGCCAAAAGGAGCATTGTCAGAAGCAGTACCAAAACGCGACTGCTCATGCTTCCAACCTCCTTCCACCTTTATCATCCCACATACTCTGTATGGATGTAAACAGGTTGGGAGAGTGCAAGTTACACCCTGCCCGGGAATTGGTGGGCATGATAGATGTGCTCGCGGGTAAGTTTGTCCAACTGCGACAATTCCTTGATGATGGGCTTGAGCCGGGAACGGATATTGGTCTGGTCGTACGGGCAAACCGGTTTGACCACCGGAAGGTCATATGCCTGTGCGAGACGGCTGGTCACCTGTTCATGCACTTCTATCATGGGCCTGATGATCGACAGCTTGCCGTCAAAGAAGGGTTGGACAGGTTGCATGGTTGAGAAGTTTGCACGAAAACAGAGATTCATCAGGCTTGTTTCCACCAGATCATCGAGATGGTGTCCCATTGCAATGAGTTTGATGTCATTGGCGGCTGCATAGTCGAAGAGAATCCTTCGCCGGTTGCGCGAGCAAAGATAGCAGTTGAACTCTCCCTTGAAGGAAGCGGGGTACTGGTGCTCGTCGACAATGAGAAACTCATACCCCAGATCGGTAAAATAGGTGGTCAGAAGGGTGCGGTACTCATCGGGGATGGGATGCTCGATCCAATTGATCATCATTGCTTTCAGCTGGTAGGTGATGGGAAGCCATGCCCTTCTGATCGAGAGGGCAAGGGCCAGGGCAAGGCTGTCCTTTCCTCCGCTTGCACTGAGCAGGACCGTCTCATCGGAACGAATCATCGAGTACGTGTTTATGGCTTTGCCCGTCTGCTTGACAAAACGCATCACCCATGGGGGGATGTCTCCGTCAATGAGGGAGCGATAGGAAAGTTTTTCCATGAAATCAGGACTCCAATACCCTCTCAAGATCTTTCGTTGCGATCGAGGGGTGTGTGAAGATTCTGAATTTTCTGAGGCTTTTTGTAAAGACCCTACCGATATCATGGGAAAAAATCTGGTCGAGGAGGGCGAATGAGGAGACCGAACCGTCCTCAGTGAGGATCGGAATGTCAGACTCAAAGGAGATCGGCTCGGGAATGTCGATGACCAGGTGATGGGAGGGCACACCAAGCCGATCGGCGAGTTCCTGTTCGAACCGGGTTCGTTCAGCCAACCCCAGCGCGCCTCGTTCCCATGCCGAACCACGTTCAAACGGCTTCTCATAGCGGCAGGGGTACAGTTGGTTGTCACGCACCAGGGAGAAGAGCGGACTGATATCCTTCCCCAAAAGGGAGAACTGCTCATCATCAAGTGTGTAGAGTTGCTCCGCGTTGAGACGATTCTCGGAAAGCGCGAGCAACAGGGCCTTCTTGATCATGGCGGTGGCACTGCGGGTAGTCTTGTGCCAGTATACATTGCGATACATCAGGTATTTGCTGAAGAGCAGGTGTTCCACAGAGGGGAGCGCCTGTTCGAGCAAGGCAATGTGCCTTTCTGCAACCACGAGCTTGTCGGTGATGTAGGAAACGTCCTGCATGCCATAGGGAACCCCGCAAAAGAAAGCATCCCTGTTCAGGTAATCGAGTTTGTCCGGGTCGAGGGCACCGGAAAGCAACGAACGGTAGAGAGCGATCTCTTCTTCCTGATTTGCTCGGTTCTCATCGATGATGGCAGCAACCTTTGCCGGGTCGAGACCTGCTTCCAGAATAGCAGCTCTGAGTTGCTCATCCCCTTCGATCAGGTCTCCTGCAATCTCCTCATGACTTTTGAGCGGGAGCTCTTTCAATGAGTGTGCATAGGGGAAGTGGCCGATATCATGCAGAAGGCTTGCACAGAGAAAGGTGTTCATACCCTCCTCGGTGAAAGGAGTGTCAGCATGGCTTCCTGTTGCTTGTTTCAGCAGGCCTATCAGGATCTGGGAGCTTACGTAGTACACCCCAAGGCTGTGGTCCAGGCGTGTATGCACGGCTCCAGGATAGAGATGGAACGTCGGTCCGAGTTGCTTGATTCTCCCCAACTTCTGGACACAGGGGACACTTAGCACCCGTTTCATCTGTGCAGAGAGGTGAATGTCCTTCCACAAGGGGTCTCGGATGCTCTCCCTCTGACTGCTGAGCAGGCTGGCGAGCAGGGTATTGGCTTTGCTTTGCATACGGCCATAGTAAAGCAGTGCAATGTGTCTGTAAAGGCTGGCTTTGGACGTCAAGCTATGGCATCATATTCGTATCGAAGGAGGAACGCATGCACCCCTACCTGATCATCGCGGATGATTTCACCGGAGCAAATGACAGTGGCATCCAGTTGGTGCGCCATACATTTCCCACCCATGTCCAGATACGCCAAGCATCTGAAACGCTTGAAGACGGGTTGAGTCTGGTTCTGGACACCGAGTCGAGGAATATGGATGAGCAGGAAGCTGCACAAGCGGTTGCAGAGGGCCTTTCCTCTCTTCCTTCCTCCGATTTTGCCACCATCCTGAAAAAGGTCGACTCAACGTTGCGGGGAAATATCGTAGCTGAGGTGGAAGCCTCTGCATCCTTCTTTGGCTCAGAGCTCATTGTGGTGGCAACCGCCTTCCCTGACCTTGGCAGAACGTGCAGGCAGGGTGTGGTCTACGTCAAGGGAACCAGGTTGGGGGAGACGGAAGCTTTCCGTGATCCCAGAAAGCCTGTGGTCGAGGACAATCTTGAAACTCTCTTTTCCGGCAGGAAAAAGACCGTGCTCATCGATACCTCCCACCTGCGTTCCGGTTCCTTCTCCATCGACGATGCTCAGGTAGTCGTATGCGATGCCGAGCTGCAGAGCGACCTGGACAAGGTGGTGGCATGGGCTTCCAGCTTGGGCAAGCGCATACTCTTTGTCGGCAGCGCAGGGCTTGCGCAAGCTTTGGTGGAGTACTCCAGACCGAGCAGGCCGGCCCTTGCCCTGATTGCCAGCCTCAGTGAGACAACGAAGCATCAGGTGTTGTATGCACGGGACCACGGGAGTACCTGTATAGTCCTGAACGTGGATGATTTGGTCGGAAACAAGGATCTGTCTCCCTATCTGGATAAGGCGAAGGCTGCCTTGGCCAACAAAGAGAACGTGCTTCTGGTTGTCTCCTCTGTTCTGGACCGTTCAGAATTTGAACGTTCGCTGGCTGAAGGCAGAAACCTTGGCTTGACCGATGCACAGATAGCCGATCTGATCCGTGAGAACCTGGGGAAGCTTGGCAAGCAATTGCTTGACGCACACCCCATTTCAGGTGTGTTTCTGACAGGGGGGGATACAGCTTTCGGCCTGCTCTCCCTGTTGGGAGTGCAGGAAGTGGCTATCAAGCGGGAGGTGGTTCTCGGACTTCCCTTGATGAGGATTGTCGGCAGCACGTATGATGGCTTGGGTATGGTGACGAAAGCTGGAGCTTTCGGCAACACGGATGCAATTTCCTATGCACTCCGTGTGCTCAGGCAACAGGATTGACAGGAGAGAGCAGCATGAGCAGATTCGGCATTACATTGGGAGATCCGTGTGGCATCGGGGTGGAGATCACCCTCAAGGCTTTGCAGGCGAAGCGTGAGTATCAGAAGGATGTGCTGCTGTTCGGCACCCTTTCCCTGTTGCACTACTATGCGAAGCGGCTGGGTTATCCCATGCGCTTCCACCAGATCCTGAGTATTGATGAGTGGGAAGAGGGTGCCATCAATGTCTATGATCCCCTTCCTGTCATACTTGAGGAAATAGAAATCGGCAAGGTTACCAAGCTTGGGGGTGAGATTGCCTTTCTGAGCGTGAAAAGTGCCATTGAGTTTGCCTTGCGGGGGGATATCGCCTCGGTGGTGACCGCTCCCCTGAACAAGGAAGCGTTGCATCTGGCCGGGCACAAATTTGCCGGCCACACCGAGATTTTCGGCAACTATGCACATGGGGAATCCTATGCAATGCTCCTGTGGAGCGAAAAGCTCAAAGTTATCCATGTTTCCACCCATGTCAGCCTGCGTGAGGCGTGTGACAGGTGCACCAAAGCCCGTGTGCTGGATGTGATCCATCTTGCCCAGGAGACCATGGTGAAAACCGGCATCTCCTATCCCCGCATTGCCGTTGCCGGTCTCAATCCCCATGCCGGCGAGCATGGGCTGTTCGGCCGAGAGGAGATCGAACAGATCATCCCAGCCATCGAGGCAGCCAAAGCGGAAGGGCTTTCCGTGGAAGGCCCTATCCCGCCCGATACCGTGTTCGTACGGGCCCTGAAGGGTGCATGGGATATCATTGTGGTCATGTATCACGATCAGGGGCATATCCCTTTGAAAATGCTTGCCTTTGACAGTGGCGTGAACATCACCGTCGGACTGGATGTGGTACGGACCAGCGTCGACCACGGTACAGCATTCGATATAGCAGACAAGCTGGTGGCCAGTGAGCAAAGCATGCTTGAGGCCATCTCAATCGGTCATAAGCTTTCATGAGAAAAGGAGAGGGGAAACCCTCTCCTTCTCCAGCAAACCGAACAGCAATTCCTTATTTCACATAGGGAATTGCATAGGGTCCATCACTGAGCCAGACAATCTTGAGGTCTTTCTTTCCCTCAAGCTTTCTGATGTGCTCGATGGTTGCAAGCACCACCTTGCTGAAATCCTCATCTTTACAGAATGCTTGAGCATCCACACCCGGCAATCCGTTGGTCTGCATGCCCTTCAGCTGGGGTGCATAGTAGAAGTAGTGGTCAAGCGGAATCTTGTCAAAGAGGGAAGCCCACTTCTGCACCTGCCACTGGTCGGGAATGAACGGCCAGTCCTTGCTGTGCAACACCCGAACCAGTTCTTCGCTGCTGGTGAGGGCAAGCAGGGCAAGCACGGTCTTGTACATGACCGAACCGATGATATCCTTCTTGTCGGTGAAGTTGGCGATACTGATCAGATACCCGTCCTTCTTCAGTGCCCCGATGGCTGCAAAGCCTGCCTTGGCAGTCTGGTAGTGGTTGATACCGACAAACCCCCCGTGGGTGATGACGATGTCAGCCTCCTCGGCCACCGGTATCTTTGCATAGCCCTTGACCATCTCGAAGGCCGCAAGGTGAGCCGCTTCCAGGTCCCCTGCATAGACGCCGGTGATGGCGAACTTGTGGTCGAGGGTCACATTGATGATGAAGTCCACACCGGCCATCTTGGCAAATGCAAGCGACTCCTCATGTACGGGGTTTCCTTCCAGATTCAGGTCACGGGAATCTGCATGCCCCATGAGGTTTGCACCATGGAAGAGGAAGGTGCCGTGTTCACTGATCAGGCCGGGGCAAACGGATTTGCGGCCACCGCTCACTCCTGCCATGAAGTGGCTCTCCACCAGTCCGGTAAGGATCTTCAGGTCTGCATTGACGTACAGACTGTTGATCTTCACTTCGCTGCCGCGCTCGGTCTTCCCCAGGAAGGTCAGGTTCGCATCATCCTTGCAGTCATGGTTGATGACCTCAATGTTGTTTGCGAATACCCAGGGATCGATGATTTTGTCAATCTCTTCTGCGGTCATCGGGCGGTGGGTTCCTGTTGCAATGAGTACCTTCAGGTTATCTGCCCGATATCCGACGGAAAGCAACGTCTG
>Ga0172377_10007611_pt1 | contig 11142 bp, 16 predicted proteins | sample Pumphouse3metaG_FD_119749 | JGI IMG/M metagenome (GOLD analysis project Ga0172377, IMG submission 119749) | Leachate microbial communities from a municipal landfill in Southern Ontario, Canada - Pumphouse #3 metaG | ecosystem: Engineered > Solid waste > Landfill > Unclassified | place: Canada... | reverse complement strand
ATCTTGGTATTCATCCATCTACTGTTAAGCAATGTAGGTTAGGTTTAAGACTATTGAAAAATATTAAGGATAAGAAAGCTGATTGCCACCCTGAATGTGATTATTATGCGTTGGGATTGTGCCGTAGTTGCTATGAGAGGCGTTTAAGGTCAATCAATCCTGCTTTTTTGAGCAGTCAAAGACTTAATTCTAACACTTGGCATAAGAACAATAAAGAGTGGATTGATAGATACAGTAAACAATATGTAAAAGATAACAAAGTAATTATCAACAAGAAGAAATGGTTATGGCATATTGGAAAGCAGTACGACATTTCGGAAGATGATTATTTGTTCTTACTAAAAAATCAAGATGGTGCGTGTGCTATTTGTGGTGATATACCGATGTATAGACTTGTAGTAGACCACAATCACGCTACAGGGAAAGTTCGTGGTTTGTTGTGTCGTCAATGTAATTTATTACTTGGGTTATTAGGCGATGACGTTGACAAGGCAAAGTCTGTTATTGCTTACTTGGACAAATAAAATGGAGAAACACAAGAGCAAAGCACTGGAAAATGAGTGTCTATGCACGAAGTGCGTGTATAGATTTCAATGTTTTACCCAAGAGCGTATCTTCTCAGACCCGATATATCAGGGTTTGTTTGAAGCTTTAATGGCTCAGGGTAAGTCTAGGGAAGAAGCATTGGATGAGGTTACCAGAGAAATAAAGTTCAGGATTTCACTTCCACCCGTAAGCGTTCCTGAACCCACGATAACTATACCTTATCCAGATAATTGTCCTAACACGACTCCATATCCACCTATAACGACACCACCTTGGACAATAATATCATATGCTCACGATAATGTTTCGTTTGACCCTGTTGATGGCAATAACTATCAGGTAAGTTATACGATGCACGATGGGAAGGAAGTAAGTTGGAATGCAAGCAGGAAAGACCTCTTTAGGGAACTACGAGTTCATAGAGACGGATGCGGAGATTTCTCTGATTCTGTCAGAAATTGAACGTTGTAAATATATTAGTTTAGACACAGAAAATAGTGGTGGTCTTGACCCACTTAACAGCAAGGTTAAGCTTTTACTTCTGCAACTTGAGGTTGCGGGGAAGGCTTATGTCATAGATGCTAGGAAAGTAAATATCCACCTATTGGAAGATGTTCTGTCTAATAGACGTTGGATAAAACTTATACAGAACGCCGTTTACGACTACAAGATAGTTAAACATCTTTGTGGTATACCTATCAGGGGTATATTCGACACGTTGACTGCTGAGGCATTGTTACAGGCTGGATTAGGGAGAACGGGTAATTCTCTTGAAGACTTAGCTCTACGCTATTCTGACATCAGAATGGATAAAGAGACAGTTAAGACCTTTTTTGACCATCCCTATGATGCTCCGTTTACGGCAGAACAGCTTAGGTATGCGGCAGATGATGTTTTGGTTATTCCAGACATCCACAAGAAACAGCAAATGTATTTGAATCAATACGGATTGAATCAGATTGCCGAATTAGAGTTTGCTCTTGTTGAACCAGTTGCAGAGATGGAATTAGCTGGTGTAGCTCTTGATTCTGAGATGTGGAAAAGAAGTCTTGACAACACCAAGAAAAAGCTGTTCACGATAAGCAATGAATTAAGAAGTATTCTTCCATCCCCACCTCCACCACCTCCAAAACCTGTTCGGTTGAAAAAGGATGGGACACCTTACGCTAATACTGCAAAAGTTAAACCACCCCCAGTCCTTAATCTAGATAGCTGGCAACAACTGGTGGAGTCCTTTAAGAAATTTGGTATTGACTTAGATGAGGTCAATAAGAAAACTAAGAAAGGTCCAACCAACAGTGGCACTATAAAGTTTGCTCAAACGGTTTACCGTAATGACCCTAATAAAGTCAAAGTCTTGAAGAACCTTATGGTGTATAGGGCATTGAATCAGGTTAAGAAGACTTTTGGTGATAATCTGCTCGAACATATCAGAGAGGATGGTAGAATTCACGCAAGGTTTCATCCAAATGGAACTGATAGTGGTAGATTTAGTAGCACCGAACCTAACTTACAGAATATCCAGAAGAAGGGTGAGGAAGGTAAGATTTTGCGGTCTTGTTTTGTTCCTGCTGAGGGTTATAAATATATCATTGCTGATTACTCTCAGATTGAACTGAGAATAGTGTGTGAGTTAAGTAATGACCCTGTGATGATGGCTACATTCCAAGACCCTAAGAGTGACATCCATAGGAGCACCGCTTCTCAGATGTATAAAGTTCCTTATGATAGGGTGTCAGGTGATTTGAGAAGAGCGGCTAAAACATTGAACTTCGGAATCATCTATGGTATGATGGTTAAGACATTATCTGAACGACTTGATTGTTCTTCAGAGGAAGCGGCAAAACATTTGGCTATTTATAATGACACTTATAAAGTGATGATGCACTGGCTCGAAGAAGAGGGAGAGAAGGCTTATAATCGCCATTGGTCAAGAACCATAGGTGGTAGGATTAGATGGTTTCCTACGTTAGACCCTAAGAAGTTTGACACACAACGTGAGTTCAACAATATGGTTGAATACTATAAGAGAGTGGGTAGGAATCACCCCGTTCAGGGAACGTCTGCGGATATGACCAAGACAGCAATCGTACTTCTTCACCACCCACTCTTGAAGTTGGGTGGTAAGGTTGTTAATACTATCCACGATGAGGTTTGTGTAGAAGTTCCTATAGATAATGCTGTTCAGGCGGCTAAGTTAGTCAAGGATAAGATGATTCTGGCAGGACAGCGTTATGTTAAAAAAGTTCCTGTTATGGTTGAGGTTAAGATAAGAGATTGTTGGTACAAGGATGACTTTGATTCTGGTAAACTTGGGATTCAGGACGATGAAGAGGGGCAACAACTGATGTTGTTACCTAACAAGTGGGGTCTTGATGAGATAGGTGAAACTGAGAGTGACGAGGACGAAATAGAAGGAGAGGTTTAATGGAAGAACATACAAGTCAGCGTGAATGGGATATTCATTTTATGAAGGAAGCAAAGCTCTGGATGGGTCGGAGCAAATGCTTATCAAGGAAAATTGGGGCTGTTTTAGTTAAGGATAAGCACGTAATCGCAACTGGTTATAATGGACCCCCAAGCGGTGTCCCACATTGCGATTACAGGGATGATAAAGGTAATTATACGTATGCTCACGTATCGGATGAGTGTCCTCGCCGTAGGATGGGTTTTCCTAGTGGTGAGGGAATGGAGCATTGTGTTGCTGTTCACGCAGAGATAAATCCAATTATGCAAGCGGCTAGAGAGGGACGGTCAACAGTTGGAGCAACCCTTTATGCGTATTGTGGTACACCTTGTGTAAACTGTATGAAAGAAATTATACAAGCTGGTATCAAGAGGATTGTGTGTCTCGGTAGAGCAGGAAGCAGTTACGCTCCTTTGAAAGATGGTGATAATCCGACAAAAAAGGATTATAACTTTCCGCTCTCAGAACAAATATGTAAGATAGCTGGTGTTCAACTAGATGTACTTACAGAGGAAGAGATAAATGGGTAAGGATTTTAATGAGCTTGTAAAAGCTATTTTGAACAAAACGGACAGGATATTTGTTCCTGAAGGTAAAACAACGTGGAGATTGCCGACTGGAATCCCTTCTTTGGATGCGGCACTAGGTGGTGGACTTCCTGGTGGCACTATTGTTCAGGTGTATGGTCCTGAATCGTCAGGTAAATCCACTTTAGCTTATCATATTGCGGCGCAAGCTGTTAAGTGTGGTTATAGGACAGCATATATTGGGTTAGAGGGGTATAGTGAACCATACGCTTTAGCTTGCGGTGTCGAGGTAGATAAGGTAGATGAGAATGGCAACAAATTATTTAATGTCATATCTGGTGACTTCGCAGAAGAAATCTTTAATATGTGTATAGAGGGTATCAGAAACTATGACCTTAAAGTCATTGTGATGGATTCCATATCTGCGGCTATACCAAAAGCTAACATAGAGAAAAAGCAACCGACAGACGCTATGGACAAAGGTCCAAGTGTTGGTGCTAAAGCCAGAACTGTGGGTTATTTCATTGAGCAATTACAGAACCCAATTAGAAGAAAAGGGGCTTTGTTTGTAACAGTTAATCAATTGCGTTCTGATATTGGTAAGTTTGTATCTGGTTTGAAACCTGGTGGTGGTATGGCACTCCAATATTACAGTGATGTAAAAATCTCAATGTGGGGTAAGCAGGATGCTAACACTGGTGATGTTGAGACCAAGATTACAGTGAAGAAAGGTAAGGAATGGGATATTATACCCTACAGTACCACTACACTCTATATGTCGCACGGCAAGGGAGTTGACATTGAGAGAGACATCATTCTTACTTGTGAGAAGGTTGGTATCATAAAAAAGGGTGGGTCTTGGTATACCTATGTTGATGACAAAAAGAAAGAACACAAGTACCAAGGATTGGCAGGTTTTGCGGATGCTTTACGTGCTGATTCAAAATTAAGAGATGACCTATACCAAAAAGTTATGCAAACAGATGTTAAGTTAGAGATAGAAAAAGATGAAGAAGATGATGAGGACGGAAGCGTTGGAACAACTTAGTGATATGTGGTATGAAGCGTGTCTCGACCTTTGGACAATGACTGAAGATAGACCATATTTGAAGAGTGAAGCCACTATGTGGGATGCGTTCAGATTTGTCTATATGAGGATGGTTGAACCTAACGGGCAGGGTCGCAGAAGTAAGGGAGAAAGTAAGAGATGTATCCAGAAAGACCTAATGTAGAGGAATTTATTAAGCTTATTGATACTCTTGCAGATTTGCAGGATGATTTGAATAAGATGGAATACGAGTATAGCAAAAAGGTAGCTGTTAACGTCAGAAGTGCTATTAATCGTGGTGCTAAGACTAGAGAACTTGATTGCGTGAAAGTGCTCGGTAATTCGGAAGAAGAACAGAGAATTTTAGACGGCTTACAGGCACAGATTTTTGATAGGAAGAAAGCCATTAGAATTCTATGGGGTAAGATAGAGGCTTGGAAAGCGCAGAAAGAGTTGTATCGTACTGACAGTTATCATCAGATTACTGGCAAACCTGATAAGAGCTTTTTCTCAGAAGAAGGAGAATAACACTAATGGAATTAAGCTACACAATGCTACACTCGTATATGACTTGTGAGTATAGCTATTATTTAAGATATATTGCAAGAGTACCAATTAAAGAGTCTTCAGCTTCGGTTTATGGAACTGCTATTCACAGAACGATAAAAATTGGGTATGACCAAAATCTACAAAGAGATGATTGGGCAAAGGTTTTTAGACAGGAGTGGATGGCGTTAACCTCTAACAAAGACATCGTGTTCCAGAGTGAGGGGGAGTTTCTGAAGAAATTCAAAGATGGGGCTGATATGGTCACTGATTACTATGATAAATTTGTAAAGAGACACAAACCACCCCAGATGACCGAGTTCTTTTTTGGTAGAGATAAGGCTGTAAAACTTGGTGAGCACGTTATAATAGGTGTGTTTGACCAGATTGACTCCAAAGATAGGGTCATTGATTACAAATCTGGTGTTAAACCAACTATGAATAAGTTAGACTTGGACTTACAGTTTACAATCTACAGTTATGCGTATAGGCAATTGTTCGGCAAAGAAGAGGGTGGGCTTATTTTAAGGCATCTTGGGACAATGAAAGACTTGGAGACTACACGCACTGAGGCAGATTTTGAAATTCTCAAAGAAGAAGTTGATAAGATAGAGAAACGTTTGAAGGGTAAGTTGTTTATTAGGAATATGGATAGGAATTGTGACAGTTGCTACTTTCTTGAGCACTGTTTAGGTAAGGAGAGAATTATTGGTAGAAGGCAGTATTCGTAAATATGTCAACTATAGTGAAGGAGATGCTGAGGAATTACTATGATTTAGACGACTCTTCCAAATTTGATTTGGACAGAGCTATGGAATCTTTAGCAAGGCAAGGAAGTTTCACTAGCGAAGAACTGATTGTCTTGAAACTCACCATTGACGGTGTTCACTACAAAGAAATTGCTAGGTTGATAGAAGAAACTGCATCAAATATTAACTTCAGACTTATAAAGATTGCAAATAAGATTGCTGAATTTTTAGGAGAAGACTACAAAGACGAGAAGATTTTGAAGGAAGTTGCTAGTAGACTGGGTAGACCATTGACGGCAGAAGAGGAAAGCTATTGCTGGAAGGTGATAAAAACTGGTCACCCTCTTAAAAAAGGGATTAGCATATATAACTTCAAGGTGGGGATAAGTGAATCAATTAACGAGGGAATTCAGGGTAAAGCAAAGAGACAGGTGGACTTGTAAGCGTTGCGGCAAACGGTTCGAGGATTTAGTTATTTGCCAATATGTCTATCCATCTGATAATGATGACCATTTCATCACGTTCTGCAAAGACTGTCTGGATTGGGCATCTGAACACGGTGATGAAGCTAAAAAGCTATGTACCAAATTGCTTAGAAGAACTAAGGTGGTTTTCATCGGGGATTGTCACGGCAACTTTGAAAAACTTGACGCTGTTCTAACAGAAGAGTCTCCTTTTGACCTTTTTATTTCTGTGGGGGATGTTGGTACACTGCACGATGTAACCCCGAACAATATACAAATAATAGATAAGTGGGGTGAAAGGGGTCACTTCATATTTGGTAATCACGATAATTGCTGGTTCTTCAACCAGTTAGAGCTTACTCAAGAGATATGTGGTCTTAAAGTAGCAAGTCTGAATGGGATGCTTAAAAGTAGAACATTCTTAAAAGAGCAACAGAATAATGTATCGTTTAGAGAGGTTCTATATTTGTCACACTTAAAAGATATTGATATATTGGTTACACATCAACCACCGACAGGTTTGTACAAGAATGCGGGTGAACCCGTTCTTGAGGAATTACTTAATTATTTAGTTCCTAAGATTTATGTCAGTGGTCATATGCACAGCTACAAGTTAAAATTTCATCTACAGACCTTCGTTATCTCTCTACCTATGGTTCATAAGGGACACGTTGTGGCTTACTTCCAAGGTAGAGATTTAAGAAATATCGAAATTGTGTTAAAGAAGGGGAAAAAAGTAATAAGAATATGAGAGAAGTAACTGCTTATTTATTAGCATTCGGTTCTCTGCTTGAGGGAGACGATTATCAATGGGATGGAATTTTATTGGCTAAGAATAATCCTAATGGATACCTTATGGCAGTAACACTAGACCAAGGAATGAAAGCTGAGAAGGTTTGGGCAATGCCGAATAAGTTACCTTGGGATTGGTCAAATATGGAAACGCTTGCTGTTCTACCTGTGGAGAAGATTGAAGTGGACTTAAAATCAGTGGGGTGTAGGTATTGGAGAAATATGGCACGTTTCATCAAAGCAAATGCTGGATTATTGGTAGACAAATATAATGGTAATGCTAGTAATATATGGAACGATACCCCAACATCTGTAGAGATGTATGAGAGGTTCATAGAGTTCAGGGGGATTGGTCAGAAGAAAGGTTCTATGGCAGTGAATATTCTTGTTAGAGATTGTGATGTTCCTGTCAGCGATAAAAGAGGTATTGATGTGTCCTATGACAAGCACATCCGTCAGGTGTTCTTACGCTCTGGACTAGCAGAAAAAGATGATTTAGACCACATTATTGATGTGGCACGTCTAGAAAATCCTGCGTATCCTGGCGCACTTGATAAACCTGCTTGGTATATCGGAAGGGACTGGTGCTTTAACCAAGTACCAAATTGTAATAAGTGTCCTTTAGGAAATGTTTGTGCTAGAAAAGTAGAGATTGTCATAAAAGGAGAGGAATAAATGCCAATTGAAAAGTTAGGGGTTGTACGTAAAACTGATACCGACCCTAGTAGTACCACATTAAATATACTTATGCAGAGACAGCTTTGCTGTTCTGAGTGTGGTGAGACGCAGTTTACGCTCCGTAGAGTACGAGATGAGAACAATAGAAAAGTTAGACCTGCAAGATATGTCTGTATGGAGTGCTACAAGAGAAATGGCTGATTATGGTAAAGGAATGAGAGCTTGGACTATTTGTTCTAAGTGTGGACACACTATCTTTACGTTAGATGTGATGCCGCTTATGCACCTGTTACTACAATGTGATAAAACCTATACGTGTAAACAGTGCGGTACTGTTCTGGATATAAATACCGTTACCTTATGTGGAATTTGTGGTGATGATGAACGTTGTAACACTTGCAAATTCAGATTCCAATGTTTTTCCAATCGTTAGCCACGCAGGGGCTTGACATTCAGCTTGGCATATGGTATAGTAATAATATGGAAGAACAGAGTATTAAGATAGAGTCGTTTACTACAACTGGAATCAAATGTCCGTGTGGTAAGACACGATTTCAACTCCCCAATGTCAAGAATGGAGACAAAGTGGTGTGTGGTTTCTGTGGAAGGGAGTTTGAAGTGGTCATAAAGTTATTGATAAGTAGCCCTAAAAAGAAGAATATAATTCATCCTATGCCGTTAAAGGGGCTTGACAATTAAGGTCGGGTGTGTTATAATTATATTAGGAGAATAAAAAGATGAAAATTTCACAAGCTCTACAAGCACAAAAAGCACTCTCAGCAGAGGTTTCTCACCTGAGAGGATTAGAACAGCAAAAGGCTTGGTCTTACAGGTCACTGGAGACTCCTGATGCTGAGATGAAACCAAACTTCGATTTCGAGAAGAATCACGAAATGGTCAAGAAACTCTCAAGACTTCACACGAAGCTTGGGCAAGCAATCGCAAGGACAAATCTCGAAGTGAACCTAGTGGGTTTGGATGAGAAGGATGTCCAAGAACTAGAGGAGTGGGTGTAAATCCACCTTCTCTACCAGCCTACTGATGTGAGGGTGCGGATACTTGCAATTGTCTTACAGACTATGTATCCACCGTATAGTCCATCGGTAAAGAGATGAAGCGGACGGATTTCTCGTGTACTCGTACCAATATAAATTGTGTATTCGTGTTTAGCGGGTTATCCAATCTTTTGCTCAGTAGGCTACCAAGCGTCTATAGTGTTTAACGTTTTAGCACGCAACGCTTCCAACGTTGCAGTCAGGGTTAGAATCCCTGTAGACGCTCCATAAAGGTGAAAACCTAATATATGAGAGAAATAAGACTCAGACCTAATATAGCGGAGCACGACTTACAGACTAAGATTCGTGCGGTGAGAAGACTTATCCTCAAAGATAAGGTTAAGGTTCAGGTTTTCTTCAAAGGACGAGAATACACGCACATCCAGTTGGGTATTAACGTTCTGAATAGGGTTGTTGAAGAGACAAAGGATGTAGCTAGGATGGATGTTAATAAGCTAAACCAGTATTATGTCATCCTTGTGGGTATCTAGGGAGTTCAAACCTCCCCTCACACCTATTCGCAGTGATGCGGGCAGGATAAACGGCTAAATCGCTGGTGTCATAAGCCAAGAGGATAGGGTTCAACTCCCTAGCCCGCTAATTAAGTAGAGAGGTAAGAAATGATTGCAATTATAGGACACTGGGAAGATAATGAAGCTAATCCATTTTCTGGTAGAATCGCAGATGTTGGTCGGTGGATAAACCAACTTATTGCTTTTGGTGTAAACACTTTGGTTATGGTAGATGATACTATGGCTAAAGTACCTGAGTCACGTTTACAAGAACTTGTTGCTTCGTCACCAGAACCGCTTGCTAAAGAGTTTAATCTAAAAAGAGCAAGTACGCTAGAGGATGCTGTTAAGTTGCTCCCAACGTATACTAAGGTGTATGTTGAGCGTGCAGTGTTGCTACCTGAAGGTACTAAGTACACCACAATTTTTGATTTTGTTCACCCTAAAGATGCTGTCTATGTCTTTGGTAGAGACTATATCCCAGTGGAAGGAGAACGGTCTTCTCTAGATGTAGCTGAGAGAGTAGCTGGTCAGGTAGTTACTATTGATTATCCTAACAGCGATAAAGTATCTTTGTATGCTCAAGAAGCATTATCTATAGTCTTGTACGACAGACTGATGAAGGAGAGGAAGTAATGGGTGTCTATGATATGCTACCAAAAGGTAGTCAGTTAAAACTCTGGAACTGTGAAATGATAACCAAGAAGGTTGGTGACTCTGTTCCCGATTTTGATTTGCCTGAATACGTTGTCCTTCTTAGGGAAGGTGGTTATGTTAAAGTAACGGCTGGCAAAATCACTGAGATTAAAGAAAATAGTAAGATAAACTTCTACCCTGAAGATTTCCCTGGAGTTGCTTGTTTCGATAAGTGGGGTGGACGTGTTGGTTCTCATAAAGAATTGATAGGTCAGTTCCAAGGGGTTTCTGGAATGGATGACCCGTATTATTGGAGTAAATAGTGAAGTATTGGACTAACGTTGTTATTGAAGGTCATTGTTTAGCTGAGGGGGATACTTGCCCCTGCGGACGGACAGTTCCAACACCTTTTTGTTTAGGTAATGGTAAGATTGGTACTTGCCCCCATTTTGGATGGTCGGACACTACAGAAAGGAATGCGGCATTTTTTGTTCCGCTTAGACTTATTCTTTTGGATAGGTTCAAGAGTACCTGTAGTGATGCGTGGAATACTTTAGAGTGGTTCTTTTGGGGTCAGCTTTGGTTTAATAGACGCAAAATGGATGCGTTTTTTGATAGCATTAAAGTTGTCTCTGATGATGACCCTTGTATGGCACACTTTCGCAAGGAAGAGGAAAAAGCTCAAGCTAAGTTTGAGAAATGGTTTCCTAAAGCAAAGAAGGGTTGGTAGATGTACGAGGTATTTGACTTAAAGGTCTGCAAGTTAGCTAATGACCCACTTAGATGGGACAAATCAAACATTGCTCATCTGGCACGACAACTTCTTGAGAATCAAGGTAGTGCTCGTTATTCTATAGAAAATAGGGTAATTGTCATCTTCGATGGGGCAAATAGTTCTAAAGTTGATTTCTTTAAGAAGTATGAGTCGTTAATAGTGGATAGGGTTGTTGCTTTTGTTGAGAATCCCTACGATAAGTGTGTGTGGCTCAATGATTATAAATGTTGTCAGGGTATTGTAATTATCCCACCGACTGACTTTGAGAATACACCAGTATATTATGAGCATTCTATAGGTGTTGGTATGAGGGAGTACAGTAAAGCACTTTTTCATCAGAAACTTCT
>Ga0172377_10007610_pt1 | contig 11143 bp, 7 predicted proteins | sample Pumphouse3metaG_FD_119749 | JGI IMG/M metagenome (GOLD analysis project Ga0172377, IMG submission 119749) | Leachate microbial communities from a municipal landfill in Southern Ontario, Canada - Pumphouse #3 metaG | ecosystem: Engineered > Solid waste > Landfill > Unclassified | place: Canada... | reverse complement strand
GCATTTGACGTTTGAAGTCTTCTTTGCAAGCAAAGAAACCGGTGGTAGGTCCGCCGAAACCCATGGGCAGTCCAAAGCGTTGGGAAGAACCCACTACACAATCAGCACCCCATTCTCCCGGAGGTGTTAATAATGCTAAGGCCATCAAATCGGAGGCAACAAGGATGAAGCTCCCGTTAGCTTTGGCTTTGGCAACGAAATCACTATAGTCTTTTACTTCGCCCCATTGGTTGGGATATTGTATGAAAGCACCGAACACTTTGTCGGTAAAAGTAAAATCTTCGTGTTTGCCGACAATGATTTGGATATCCAAAGCTTTGGCACGTGTTTGCATCACACTCAAGGTTTGTGGGAATACGTTTTCGGATACAAAGAATTGATTGCCGCTGTTTTTTTGCATCTCGCGACTGCGAGCGTTGAAAAACATAATCATTGCTTCGGCGGCCGAAGTAGCTTCGTCGAGTAAAGAGGCATTGGCCAAGGGAAGTTTGGTCATATCGGAAATCATGGTTTGATACATCAAGAGGGCTTCCAAACGTCCTTGTGATATCTCAGCTTGATAGGGGGTATAGGATGTATACCAGCCCGGGTTCTCTAAAATATTTCGTAAAATAACCGCAGGGGTTATGGTATTGTAATACCCCATGCCGATATAGGTTTTGAAAATCTTATTCTTTTGTGCTAAGGATTTAATATGATTTAAATAAGCATGTTCACTCATAGCATCCCCAACCGAAAGAGGTTCTTTCAAACGTATTTTTGAAGGAATGGTTTGATCGATTAATTCATCGAGGGATGAAACGCCGATACAGGCTAACATTTTGTTTACTTCTTCGGGTTTGGGGCCTACATGTCTTGATAAAAAACTGTTGATTTCCATTGCATTATTATTTTTATTGATTGATCTTTATATGTCATTATTGTAAAGAGCAAAGGTACATAAAAAATTATCTTGTTACATCCTGTTAGGGTAAAAGCTTCATACTTTTTTTGCTATTTGGATTCCGTCGGAATTAGGGTTTCCACGATAGGGGAAACACTGTTGCTACTGTTGAGAAAAGATTTTGCTCAAACACAAAAATAATGTATCTTTGCAAAAAAATCCGACACCAATCTTTTTATGTAATGAAAAGGGAATAGGGTTCGGCATATGCAATTAATACCGATATAAAGTAAAAGTATATAAGATGAAACAAGAGTCGACACAACAGATATGTAATCAATTACACACAAAAAGTATATTGAAAATTTCGGTATCCAAAAAAGCCGAAAAAGCCTTTTATCATTTTAAGTTCCATGCACAGAATTTCGAAAAAATATTTAAAGAGGAGTATCCCGATTCCGAGGTCTGTGTGTTGTTTGAGAATAAACATACCCAAAGTTTTTATCTTCAATTTGGCAGCGACATATTGTTATTTATGTTGCATAGCAATGTGTTTGCCTTTAATCGCGACCATGAGGTGATGAAAACGGCTTATATTAAAGAAGATAAAAATCGGGCTTATTGTGGTCAAATCAGTATTTACAATTTCCTGACGGATTCATTGTTTTATCAACGTTATAACGATTTGGGTTATTTGATTGGCAGAGTATTTGTTAACAACGACAATCATTACTATATCGATGGCAAACGAGAAATAGGACAATTATACAATAATTTCGGTACGAATGTGTTTGATGAAAAAGCAGCACTGATGATACTCGAATCGGCCATGCAGTATACTATTAATTTCGATTTGTTGGTTACTCCTTATGAAGCGGTGAAAGAAATCAGTGTGCGCGATATGGTAGAAATCAATAATTAACGCATTCCTATACGCACAGCAAAACGTTTAGGATTTAGATTTCAAGCAGATACAAATTAAAGAAATATTTTTCAAAAAAAGGAATACATATTGTTTTTTTTTTTACTTTTGCACAGATTTTTGAAAACGTTAAGGTCAGTTCGTCTAGGGGTTAGGACACAAGGTTTTCATCCTTGCAACAGGGGTTCGATTCCCCTACTGACTACAAAAAACAGATAAAGGTTTGTGATCTTAATTAAAGTTTACAAGCCTTTATTCCTTTTTAATAAAAAATGTATGAAACAAAGGCAACGTATACCCCTTTTGTATAAAATATTATATTTTATCACAAAATTTAATATTGATTTTTTGTATTATAGAAAAACATATTACTTAAATACAAAAAACATACCTTCTTCAGATACCCCTTTAATCATCGTAAGCAATCATCAAAATTCGTTGAATGATGCAATGGCAATATTGTATTCGATGAAAATCAGACGTCCACATTTCATGGCACGTGCCGATGTGTTTAAAAATCCCTTTGCGGCTAAATTTTTGTCTTTTGCCGGTGTATTACCCGTTTACCGACAACGCGATGGAATGGAAAATGTAAAGCAAAATTTATCTGTTTTTTCAAACATAGAAGCGTTTATTAGTCGCGGGAATACAGTGGTTTTATATCCCGAAGCCATGCATCAAGATCGTCATTTTTTAGGAAGGTTTTATCTATCATATACACGTTTAGCCTTTGGAGCCGCTGAAGATTCAAATTTCGAAAAAGAGGTGTTTATTTTACCGTCGGCAAATCATTATAGTGATTATTTTCATATGCAAGAAGATATGCTCCAGATTTACGGCAAACCTATATCTCTCAAGCCGTATTATGAATTGTACAAAGTACAGCCCAGAGAGGCTCAAATGAAAGTAAATGATATGGTGCGGACTCAAGTAGAATCGTTGATGCTAAATATTGAAGACGAAGAAAATTATGATGCTATTTACTTTTTATTGAAGACCTACGGTAAAAAGTTTGCGTATGATAAACATGGTAATCCCAACATATTGCCTCTTAAACTAAAAACAGACCAAGCTTTGGTAGCAATCTTAAAGAAAGCATATGTGCAACGAGAAGATTTCGTAAAAAATTTATATGCTGATGCATTCCATTATAAAAAAGAATTGGAAGAATTAAAGGTTGAGGATGGTATGATAAACCGAACGATTCGTATTTCAAAACTGTTAAGTTCGTCGATAGTGTTGATATTGACTTTCCCTATTTTTATATATGGTTTGTTGCATCACATCATTCCCTATCATGCACCTAAACTAATCAATCGTAAGATCAAAGATAAATTGTTACACCCTTCTGTATTTATCGGACTAAATGCTCTACTATTGATTCCTATTTTGTATATCCTTTATTTTGTATTGTGTTTAGTATTTACCCACTCCTTGTTAATAGCTTTTATTTATTTACTTACATTGCCTTTGTCGGCTCGTTTAGCCTGGAACTACCGTAAGTATTTCTTACGATTTCTTCAAAAGGTAAGATTATATCATTATAAGAGAACGATGAATCCCCGATTTGATAGAGCACTCTTTTTGCGATTTGGCTTGTATCAATCAATGGATATACTGGTTGACGAAATTTAGTAATTATTTTACTTCTATTGGCTTTAATAAAGTGTGTATAGGCAGATGATCAGAATATTTTATATGATGTACTTTAAAGTCGAAAGCTTGAAATGTACGTTCATTGTAAAAGATAAAATCAATTCGAAAGGGGTATCTATTATTTATAAAGAAAGTATTTCCAAATCCTTTTCCACTACTTACAAAGGCATCGGTTAACAGTTTGCTAATTTGTTGATAGGTATACGACCAGGGAATGTCATTAAAGTCGCCACAAACCACGACGGGATATGGCGAGCTCTTGATGTGTTCAACAATTTGTTTTACTTGTTCGCTGCGAACCACATATCCTTGCTTCAGTTTTTTTAAGATGCGTTTAGACCCGGATTGCATCTCTTCGCTTTTCATGTTAATTTCCTTGGTTGAGAATTTTGAAGTAAATAGATAATCTTCTTTTTCAAAATTAATAGATTGGAAGTGAATGTTATAAACCCGAAACGTATCATTAGCTATACATATATCACTTAATACAGCTTTATTGTTCGATGAGTCTTGAAAATTAAGCGTTTCGGCGTGAATGATGGGATATTTGGAAAAGACAGCTAAACCGATTTTATGATTATCTCCATCAAGTTCCAGATATTTGTGTTTTGTTTGAAGTATGCTTTTAAAAATACTGTCGTGTTTATAGGTTTTATTGTCTTGAAAATATTCTTGAAAGCAAAGAATATCGGGTTGTTGTTCAGCAATAAAAGAAATAATACTGTCTTTATAGGTATTGTTTCCTTCATAGATTCCAAATACATGTACATTGTAAGATAGAATTTTAACGAAGTTTGAATCGTTGTTTTTTGAATGTTGATTGTTAAAGGGATAGAGTCGAGGAATAAAAGTATATCCAATCAATATACCTATTAAAGACAAGAATGCAAAACGTTTACGTTGTAAAGCCCAATAAATAACAAAGAATGTGTTTGTTGCTAAAAGATAAGGATATAACATACCACAATAAGCCGCAAAGGTGAATTTGTCGGGTGTAATGAAGTTGGCTAAGTAAGAAAATAACAAGAGAATACATCCTATGATATTAATTATGTAGAAGACAAAATTTATCAGTGAAAAAGAATTTTTTTTCATATTATAAATTTTTATTACGGCTGGCAGTAAATAAGAAATCTTTTTCTTCCTTTGTCAGGTTTTGATAACCGGATTTTGCTACTTTATCTAGTATTTCATCTACTTTTTTTCTTTGTTCAGCACGGTCGCGGTTATATTGTTCGTCTGTTTTGGGTCTTTGAGCTTTTGGTTTGGATTTAATGGTGGGTATATGAAAAGTGAATACAGGTTTACGAATCGGATGTTTAGGAAGATAAGCAAATAGAAATCCAAAAAGAGCTCCCCCTAAATGGGCAAAATGACCACCTGAATTACCACGAGGAATACTTATGATATCTAAGATTACAAAAACAATGGCTATCCATTTTAAAGAAATGTTTCCAAAAAAAAGCAAATTTAGTTGTTGATTAGGCGCTTTAGTCGCAGCAGCAATCAATATAGCCAAGACACCTCCTGAAGCACCCAATGCAACGGCATGGCTTGTCACGGCTTCAAAGACGGGAAAATAGTTATACGACAAAATAAAAAGCAGGTTTCCAATGATGCCTCCCAGGATGTATACGGTATATAAAGATTTTGGACGGAAGTAATATAAAAAAATACTACCACTAAACCATAACATAATCATATTAAAAAAGATATGAAAAAAATCCATATGAAGGAAAATGCTTGTGAAAAGAGTCCAGGGTTTAAGACCTAATTTGAGTAAATCGGCAGGCACACACAACCAGGTAGATACAAATTCTTGAAAAATGAATGTATGGTCCTTTAAAAATAAAAATCCAACAAAATTAAAGAAGAGTTTTAAGCATAATATGCCAAAATATACTACTATATTAATGACAATAAGTCTATGTAGTGGAGATGGATTTTTAATAAATCTTTTTAGTTTGAATCCTAAATTAACATTCGGATACTTAAAATTTTGTCTGTAACTTCTCATAATCTATTGTTGGTAAGGTGAATTTGATTTTTTTCTCCATAACAATATCAATAATAATCCAAAAATCATACCACCTAAGTGAGCAAAGTGAGCCACTCCATCTCCACTGCCAAAAATACCCGAAATTAGTTCAATAACGCCAAAAATAATTACAAACCATTTAGCTTTCATAGGAAACAGAAAGTAAATGTAAATCATAGCATTGGGGAATAATATGCCAAAGGCAAGCAACAAACCGTAAATGGAGCCCGATGCTCCCACCACATTGGGTAGGCTCACGTAATAGTTGAGGTAATTATTTAAAAAATCATTGATTTGTTCCATCGCCTCTACATTAGAAGGGGCGAATTGTAAGGCATGTACGTTTTCTTGAAACAATAGAAATTGATTCCAAATGTCGCCTGAGTATTGATTTATATGAAACTGATGGTTTTTAATCAATGCTTGAAGAGTAACTATATCGGGTGATTGAATGCTTGCTTCCAGTAAGGCTATATCCGTTGAAAGTTGAAGATGGATAATTAAGTAATGAGTCAGAGCAGCACCAATTCCGGTTATCAAATAAAAAATAATAAATCGTTTGCTTCCCCATACATTTTCTATGGTTGAACCAAACATCCATAAAGCAAACATATTAAAGAATAAATGTTCGAAGCTACCATGCATAAACATATAAGTGATAAACTGATAAGGAGAAAAAATATCAGATTGAAAATAATGTAATCCCAATAACTTATACAAATCGATGGAAAAAGTGCTTTTTAAAACTATAGTAGCGAGAAAGCAAAGGATGTTGATTATTAGTAAGTTTTTAACAATCGGAGGAAGAATGGAAAAACGTCCAAGAGAATGATATGTATTACTCATTATTTTTTATTATTAACATCATTATAACATATAAATCTAGGTTTTATTGTATGTAAGCTGAGAAGAAAAACAAAAAAGACTGTCGAATTACCGACAGTCTTTTATAGTTTAAAATAGTATTTAAATCCTTATTGGATAGTTATTTTTGAAGTAAATACTTTGTTGTTTTGTTTTACTCTAACAATATATATACCGGCTTTTAGGTCGGAAACATTTACTTGTGTTTTATTGTCTAAAGTGGAAATGTTTTTTACCTCTTGACCAAGAATGTTAAACAATTGAATAGAAGCTTTTCCTTCGTTTTTCAATTCAACAAATAGTTGATCTTTCGATGGATTAGGATAGATGTTTGATACAATGTCATTTGCTTCTACAACGTTCACATCGATGGTATCACCTAATGCAGAATCAACACTCATGAAAAAGGCAATTTCCGGTAATAAATTAATGCCGCTTCCATACATGGGATAGAAGATGGTATTGTTGCTGATATATCCTTCGCCCGGATCTTCATATAATTGATAATGTAAAAATTTGCTTTCGTAATAACCGCAGTTATACCCAAATGGGTCAGCGAAAGTTTTATAATCGCTTTCTGAATTAAAAACAGCGATTCTGAAAATATTGCTGGTATAGATTGGGTAACCTGCATCATAATAACCGGGATTTAGAGGATCGGTTAAGCCATGATAAAGGGTATCTCCCATTTCGTAATCAAATCCGGGGACGAATTTAAACATAGTAAACAGTACGTTTCCATAAGGAACTTCAAAACCATTTTGAGTAACACCGTTGTATGTCAATGGAATCACAGTGTTTTTATAGAAATGAGAAGTTCTTCCATCAATGAGGGTGTCATCGGAAAAATCTTCTTCGGTCAATACATAATCAATAATACGGGTGTTGTTAATAACCGGTTCAATAGCGCCACCTTTGGGATTACCCATAGAAGTAACTTTAATGATAGGGGCTAAATAAGAAGAATCGCTTGATTGGCCAAATCTAACGGTATAAAAATCAGTGCCGGCTCCTACTTTGGTGTAAACAGGATAACTGGCAACGTATAAACGTAGAGTATCCGGACTGTTGGGATTGTATCCTTTTCCGTTTATATAGATAGTCCTTAACATTAAGGTATCTAATTTATAAGCATAAAAATAATTTTTAGGGTTGTTGAATAGTCCCTTTTCGAAATTAGGGTCGAAAGATTCTGAATAAGGGTCGAAAGAAGCACCTAATCCGAACACCCATCCTGAACCAGCATCTTCATTGTCCGTATAGATTCTTAAACATGTGTCGGGAACCATGGTTAAGGTAGTACGATTGTCGTTTACGAAAAAGGTAGTGTAGTTTGCCATTAAATAGGATAAGTAAGCATGCCCCCAATAAGCTACTTTTCCATCTTCATATGCTTTTTGAATAGGGGTTGCTAAATCTTGAGGCATAATGTCTTTTGCCTTATTTTTAGGAGTGTTTGGAATTTTTTCGTCAGTAGGTTTAATTCCAACCTGAGCATTTATACTGAAAATAAATGCCATGAAAGCTACAGATAATATTATCTTTTTCATTTTTTAATTATTAAATTTATACTTCTAATTTATTTTAGTTATCAATTCTTATGCCAAATTTTAAATGATAAAACTTGTGCAAAGATAAATCTTTTTTTTTAACGAAAGTTAAAAGAATTCTTTTTTTTATGAAATTTAATCTATTTTGACAGAAAAAATGAGAATTATGCCACAAAGGACAATATAAAAAATGCTATTTTTGCACCAATAAATACATTAAATATTATTATAATTGAAGACTCGAGAACCTAAAAAATCGGGAGGAGAAACCCCTTTAATGAAGCAATATAATTCATTCAAAGCTCAATATCCTGATGCTTTGTTATTGTTTCGCGTTGGTGATTTTTATGAAACCTTTGGAGAAGATGCTATTCGTGCCTCTAAAATATTGGATATTGTGTTAACACGACGAGCAAACGGTTCTGCTTCACATATTGAATTGGCTGGTTTTCCGCATCATGCCTTAGATACTTATTTGCCTAAATTAGTAAGAGCCGGACTACGTGTAGCGATTTGTGATCAATTAGAAGATCCGAAACTAGCCAAAACTATCGTTAAAAGAGGGGTTACAGAATTAGTTACACCTGGTGTTTCTTATAACGACAAGGTTTTAGAAACACGTCAAAATAATTTTTTGGCAGGAATTCATTTGTGTCAGCAATCAGCAGGGATAGCTTTTTTAGATGTATCTACCGGTGAATTTTACGTTGCTCAAGGAAATGTTGATTATATCGATAAGTTATTGCAAAGTTTTAAACCAACGGAGGTTATAGTAGAAAAAAGTAAAATGCAAGTCTTTAAGCAATCGTTTGGAGAACATTTTTTTTGTTCTACTTTCGATGATTGGGTGTTTACCCTTGACTTTTCTCATGATCTTTTACTAAAACATTTTCAAATACAATCTTTCAAAGGTTTTGGTGTTGAAAATTTAACTCATGCTTTGGTCGCTGCCGGAGCGGCTTTGCATTATTTATTCGAAACACAACATACGAATGTAAGTCATATTACAAAACTTACTCGTATTGAAGAAGATCATTATGTTTGGTTGGATCAATTTACCATACGTAATTTAGAATTATTGGATTCTCCTTTTGAAAATGCAGTTACCTTATTACATGTGTTGGATAAAACCATATCGCCCATGGGTTCGCGCATGTTACGAAAATGGCTTTTATTACCCTTGAAAGACAAAATATTGATTGAAGAACGACACAAAATTGTTGATTTATTTATCAAAGATGCTGACTTGTCAGAAACACTCGGAGACCAAATTAAATTGATAGGTGATTTGGAAAGATTGATTTCGAAAGTAGCTATATCCAGAATTTCCCCTCGTGAAGTAGTCCAAATTCAAAAGTCGTTGTGTGCCGTTGAACAGATTAAAATATTGTGTAATAAAAGTGATAATCAGTCATTAAAAAAAATATCCGAACAAATAAATCCATGTATTAGTATACGTCATATGATTGAACGTATACTTAATCCTGAAGCTCCGGTCTTAATTCATAAAGGAAGCGTAATTAAAGAAGGAGTAAATCAGGAATTAGATGAATTACGCAATATTTCCTTTTCAGGGAAAGACTATTTATTGAAAATACAAAAAGAAGAAATTCAAAAAACCGGCATAAACTCATTAAAGATAGGCTATAATAATGTGTTTGGTTATTATTTGGAGGTTACTAATACTCATAAAGATAAAGTTCCTGATTATTGGATAAGAAAACAGACTTTAACCAATGCGGAACGTTATGTAACCCAAGAGTTGAAAGAATATGAGTTGAAAATACTCGGTGCGGAAGAAAAAATACTTGCATTAGAAGAAAAAATATTTAACGAACTAATTGTAAGTATGCTCGATTATATCAAACCCATACAGTTAAATGCACAATTAATGGCTCGATTGGATGTATTGCTTTCTTTTTCGCGTATAGCCATAGAACATAATTATGTTAAACCTGAAATAAATGAATCATTTGTTATAGATATTAAAAATGGCCGTCATCCGGTCATAGAAACACAATTGCCACTTGGGGAGAAATATGTTGCCAATGATATGTATCTAGATAATGAAAAACAGCAAATTATTATTATCACGGGCCCTAATATGTCAGGAAAATCGGCTTTACTACGTCAAACGGCCTTAATCGTCTTAATGGCCCAAATCGGATCATTTGTTCCTGCAGAAGCAGCAAGAATAGGTATTGTTGATAAAATATTTACCCGTGTTGGAGCCTCTGATAATATTTCCTCCGGTGAATCAACTTTTATGATTGAAATGAATGAAACAGCCAGTATTCTAAATAATATTTCCAATAGAAGTTTGATTTTATTAGACGAAATTGGCAGAGGGACAAGTACTTATGACGGAATTTCAATAGCTTGGTCAATTGCTGAATATTTACACGAGCATCCTTTATATCGCGCCAAAGTGCTGTTTGCTACTCATTATCATGAGTTAAATCAAATGGCACAAAGCATGGAAAGAATTAAAAATTTTCACGTAACCGTAAAAGAAATTAGCAATAAAGTTATTTTTCTTCGAAAATTAACCCATGGAGGGACAGAACATAGTTTTGGAATACATGTAGCTCGCATGGCCGGCATGCCATCCGAAGTATTGAAAAGAGCCAATGAAATATTGAAAAAACTGGAAACTTCTGAACACGAAGATTTAAATAAAAAACTAACAAAATCTAAGAAAATCGATGCAATGCAATTAAGCTTTATTACTTTGGATGATCCTCTTTTAATGCAAATTAAAGATGATATTTTACGTATTAACATTGATGCATTAACTCCGGTAGAAGCTTTGATGAAATTAAATGAGATAAAGTCGTTGTTAAAATAATATTTATGCGAAGTTTTTGTTTTTTACTTCCATTTTTTACCCAAATCAACATACAATAAGCTAAAAAGAATCAGAACTGTATTGCGAATATTAATTATAAAACACAGAATAATAGTACATTAGGTCGATTAAAATAATTTTTTGTTTTTTTTTGTTTTTCCCTATGTTATTAAAGAATAAAATAATATTTTTGCATCACATATTTAAAAATTTTTTTAACAATTTAATTTTATACTAGTATGAAGAAATTAATGGCATTATTAGTTGTAGCAGGAATGGTATTTGTATCCTGCCAACAAAAACCAGCAGAAGAAGCAGTTGAAGCAGAAGCAGTAGTTGAAGAAGTAGCTCCAGTAGAAGAAGCAGTTGAAGCAGAAGCAGT
>Ga0172377_10007608_pt1 | contig 11143 bp, 10 predicted proteins | sample Pumphouse3metaG_FD_119749 | JGI IMG/M metagenome (GOLD analysis project Ga0172377, IMG submission 119749) | Leachate microbial communities from a municipal landfill in Southern Ontario, Canada - Pumphouse #3 metaG | ecosystem: Engineered > Solid waste > Landfill > Unclassified | place: Canada... | reverse complement strand
TCTTTTGCAAGTCTCCCTTTGCGACAAGTCTACTGAGGGCTTTAACAAGTGTAGTCTCATACTGAACATCCACATGAAAATCCTTTAATGTAAGCACTATTCCATCTGGGAAAGATTTTATTTGTTCTTTTATTTGTTCTGCTATTACCATACTTTTAATGTAAAATTACTATACAAATATAGTATAAGTCATGTTTTTTGCGTAAAAAACATGACTTATTTTAAGGTATTGTAGAAAAAAATTAATAATCACATGCACTTGTACGTACTATTGTAGGGAAACTTTCTCCAGCTTCCCATAAATCCGGTGAAAGTTTAAGAATGGAAAATATAAAAACGATCTTCAATAAAGAAGAAAAGAATTTAAATTAATATTTTATGAAGATCCACAATGTTTAGGGAGATCTGGTCGGGCGTTAAGCGGAGCGGCTATCTTTGCCAGTACTATTTTTTTAGATAAAAAGAAATAAAAAATTTAATTCCTGCGGGAAATTCTATTTTTTTCATTTTTTGCATTCAGTAAATCAAGTTCTTTATTTACAAATGGCAAAATTGATTCTGCTAACAAAAACATATTCGTTGAAAATAATGTTGGAATTCCATTTTTATCCATCTTTTAAGGATATTTTTGAAGAAAAAGTAGTTGTATCAATTCCGGTTTTCTGTTTAGGCGTCGAAACAGATTTTTCCGGATTTGATTTTGTATAATATCTCATTCTTCAGGGATAATTTCGTTAATTATAGGTGTTGCTCCATAGCGACCATCTAAATAACCATTTTCAATATTTAATGTATTATGAAGTTTAAAATCATTTAATGAATACATTTTAGAATTGCCTTCTTGTTTTTCAGTAAGCCAAATTTCATCAGGGCGAACTAATTCCTGCTGATTTAATAATTTGGTTGTATGAGTAGTAAATATTAATTGGCCATTAGATTTACTATTCGCATAAAATCGCAATAATTCAACCATTAGATTTGGGTGAATACTATTGTCTATCTCATCAATGAAAATTGTTTTTTGCTCATATATAGCATTATACAAAGACGGAATAAGAATTAATAGCCTAACTGTACCATCAGATTGAGCTGAGATTTTCATTTCCTTATGATAGCTCAATTGACCTAATTGATCAAACAGTAATTCCTGAACGGTTTTTATCCCTTTTTGGATTGTTATATTGAGTGTATTCCTGTTATTTTGTAATTGAGTTATACTTCCATCTAATGATTGATGCTTTTTATCAAAAAATCGTTGTAAATTTTCTGCATTTTTTGATTTGACAGCCCATTTTTCAAAGGGAGTATCTTTTATTTCTATTGTTTTAATGCCAATCCCAATATTCTCAAATACTTTGTTGGCAAAATTTAATATTTTAGGTTTTTGCGACATCAAATTAATGAGGGTAGGAATAGTACTATGAATAGAAATTATTTCCATTTTTTTAGAAAACCAATCGTATACATGTTTTACATCAGTATTTGAAAAAATAGGGAATTTTAGATTGAGGGGCAGCAAAGAGGAATATGGATTTAACGAAAGTAAATTATTTACAGCTGTTATATTCTGAATTGAAGGAGAACTTATTTTTGTACCCCTACGTTCAAATATTAAACAATCCTCAGATTTATTTAAGCCGGATATTGATAATTTCTCAAAAATTTCTTTTTTGCTAATTTCTACTATATACAGGTAATATTTTTCTCTATGAAAAAATTCTATCTCGAAAGAAATAGTTTGCATTTTTTCTTTCGTAAGCTGAAAAATGTAGTCATCTAAGTCAATAGACTTGATAAAATTTTCATTCAAAACGAATTCACGCAAAAACGTAATAGCCTTAATAAAATTAGATTTGCCCGAACCATTGGCACCATATATAGCTGCCTGTTTCAATAAAGGAACTTCCATATTGGTGTAAATATGGTTTAAAAATTTCTCACGCTTAACATTTGGAAACATATCAAACACTGTTTCTTTATAGAATGAAAGAAAGTTTTTTATGCTGAATTTTAACAACATAGCTATGTTTTTTAATTTTGTATTACTTTTGCAAAGATACAAAAATATTTTATTAGCCGTGAATATTTCACGGATTAGTTTTTGAAATTTGAATCCTGTTTAACCATAAGAACTCGGTAAAGTACATATAGCGCAGCAAAAAATATTTACCTTGCAGATAGAAGTCATAAAAAGGCGTTAAGGCAAGACTTAAAGAATTACAGACCCGGATAGAATAATTCCAAAGACAATATTTTGTGCGTAAAGGCTATAAAATAGTATCTCCTGATTCCAATCAGCTTAATCTTCCACCTCAAATTCGTGACCAGAATTAATTTTATTTATATTATAATTTAATATAAAAACATACTATATTGTAATATTTTACATTATCTTTAATCCTTATATTCAAGATGTAACAACATGGAATCAATGAATCGAATAAAAAAAATCCTGAAAGAGCAGGGAAGAACACAAACCTGGCTGGCCGGGAAAATTGGCAAAAGCTATGTAGTAGTCACTAATTACTGCAATAACAATACACAGCCAAGTATTCAGGTCTTAACAGAAATTTCCGGCGTTTTAGATGTTGATATCAGAGAATTACTGGTTTCCACGAAAAATACCAAATAAAATGGACAAAGAATTTAAAATTTTTAAAAATGGAAGCACCTGGATCAGGGCGGATTTTCATTTACACACAAAAGCAGATAAAGAATTTGTTTATAAAGGAGAAGAGTCTTTTTTCGTGTCGGAATATGTAAACAAACTAAGTCAGGAAAAAATTGGTATTGCAACAATAACAAATCATAATAAATTTGATTTAAACGAATATAAAGAACTATATAAAGTAGCAGGGAAACAGGGAATCTATTTATTGCCGGGCGTTGAATTATCAGTAAATGACGGAGCAAATGGGATACATTGTCTTATTTCTTTTGACAGGGAAACATGGATAAGTAACAGTGATGATTATATTAATCAGTTTCTGACATCTGCTTTTGAAGGAGTACACAACAGTGAAAATGAAAATACAAGATGTAACTATAATTTTGAACATTTACTTGAGAAATTAGAAGAACATCGAATAAAAGGAAGAAATTCTTTTATTGTTTTGGCGCATGTAGAGGAAAATAGTGGTTTTTTTAATGAACTTAAAGGCGGACGTATTACACAACTTGCTAAAAACAAATTGTTTAAAAGATTCGTACTTGGACTACAAAAGTTAAGAACTTATGATAAAATTGATGACTATCATAAATGGTTTGGTGATACTTTACCTGCATTTGTTGAAGGCTCCGACTGTAAAACAATAGAAAAGGCAGGCATGGCACATAAGCAGGATGGTGTAGAAAAGAAAACCTATATCAAAATTGGAGACTATAATTTTGAAGCCGTAAAATATGCCTTATCAGATGCAGAATATCGTATAAAAGCAGAAAAGCCAATTATTAAAAACTCATATATTAAATCAATCCATTTTGAAGGAGGGAAATTAGATGGACAGATTATTGATTTTTCGCCCGAATTAAATAATCTTATTGGCATAAGGGGAAGTGGAAAATCTTCTATTCTTGAAATCATCAGATATACATTATGTATAGACTTACCTGACTCATCTGTCGCCGATTTACAATATAAAAAGGATTTGATTAAATATATCCTTGGCAGCGGAGGAAAGGTAACACTTATAATTGCAGACAAAGAAGACAGGGAATATCGTATAGAAAAAATTTATGGTCAGAAAGAAACTATTTATGATGAAAATGGAGACCTTTGTGATTGTCCGGTAAGTGCTGTTTTTGACATACCTATATATTTTGGGCAAAAAGATTTATCTAATAAAAAAGATGATTTTGAGTCTGATTTTTTAAAGCGAATAACAGGAGGACGATTAGAAACGAGCAGGCATCTTATTGATGCAAAGAATCGTGAGGTAACAAATATTATTCTTGAAATGAAGAAATCTCAGGATTTAAAACCTCTAAAAGAAGAAACAGAAGTTGCCATTAAAACTGCAGAACAAAAAAAAACAATTTTCAGAGAGAAAGGTGTTGAAGATAAACTTAAATTACAGACACAGTTCGAAAATGATGCTAATAAACTAATACAGAGTAATAAAAAAATTGCAAATTTCCGTGACGAATTACAATCTTTAGTTCTCAATTACGAAGAATTTTTTTCAAAAAGCATATCCGGCTCAGAACAAAACAAAGATATTTTTGAAAAAGCAAACGTTGTTTTAAACAAGGCTAAAGAAAATTTTGAAAAATTAAAAACAATTTTAGGGGAATCGTCTCAAACACTACAGCAGTTCGAAAAAATCATTCAGTCTTTTAATGTAAAAAAAGAAGGTATGAAAGAAGAATTTGCGAAAATTAAAAGGGAACTAAATTCTGATACCATAAATCCGGATATATTCATTCAGCTTAATCGTACAATTGAAACCTCCAGACTAAAATTGAAGGAGATAGATAAGTTAGAAGCTAAAAAGCAAAAACTTAACGAACAGCTACTAATAAAGTTAAACGAATTAAATGATCTTTGGCTTGGGGAATATCAAATTTTAAAAAAAGAAATTGAAAAAGTTAACCAGGCTAACGAAAATTTGCAGATAGATATTGAATTTAAAGGTCAGCGAAACAAGTTTAAGGATATTCTTAAAAATACATTCAGAGGTACAGGAATCAGAGAAAGTGTTTTCCAGACAATCACAGAAAAATTTCAGGATTTTATAGAAATCTATCGTAATCCGGAATTGTTAAGAACCATTGTCAACGAAAATCAGAGAGGAAGCTTTAATGAACGTTTTTTAAACAATTTTACTGAACTATTAACATATAAAGTTAAAGACAGGGTAACTATCAATTATAAGGGGAAACCATTAAGCCAGCATTCCCTGGGTCAGCGTGCATCAGCATTGATTCTGTTTTTACTGGCTCAGAAAGACAACGATGTATTGATACTCGATCAGCCTGAAGACGACCTGGATAATCAGACTATCTATAACGAAGTTATAAAAGAACTTGTTAGACTAAAAGGGGATATGCAATTTATCTTTGCTACTCATAATGCTAATATTCCGGTACTCGGGGATAGCGAAAAGGTTTTGTCGTGTAATTTTGAAGGTGATAAAATTAATATTATTGCCGGGAGTATAGATTCACCTTCAATACAAAAGTCTATTGTTAGTATAATGGAAGGCGGAGAAGAAGCTTTTAACAAAAGAAAAGAAATTTATAACATCTGGAACAGATAAAATGGAAACATTAGAACTTTTAAACATAATAGAAGCCGGAGAAACCAGCAAAGTACAATTTAAAGAAATGCTTGACAGCAGAGATAGTATTGCAGCAGAAATGATTGCCATGTCTAATTCTCGCGGAGGAATTATTATGTTTGGCGTTAAAGATAAAACGGGCGAAATCGCCGGGTTAGATTATGCTCAGCTTCAGAAAACAGGAAATGCTCTTTCTTCAATAGCTTCTGATTCAGTAAAACCACAAATATTTATTGAAACAGAGGTTGTCAATGTTGAATCTAAAAATGTTCTTATTGTATATATTACGGAAGGTATATCCAAACCATATAAAGACAGACTTGGAACAATATGGGTAAAACAAGGTGGTGATAAAAGAAAATTAACAGACAATAATGAGATCATCAGGCTTTTCCAGCAAAGTGGAATTATTTATGCAGATGAAATGATTATTCCCGACTCTTCAGTTGATGATTTATCTATTCCTTTAGTAAAAAGATATTTAGAAAAACTTAATGGTGAAGGAATAGAGGAGGAGATTACTCCTAATATTCTAAAAAATATCAATATAGGAAAAAGAGGAAAGCTAACATTAGGTGGTCTTATGTTTTTTGCAAAAGATCCGCAGAAATTTCGTCCGTCACTTTGTGTGAAAGCAATATCTTTTTATGGGAATGATATTGCCGGCAGTGATTACCGTGACAGCGAAGACATAACCGGTACTATTCCTGAAATGTTTGATAAAGCAATGGCCTTTTTTAAACGAAACTTACAACACAGGCAAAACGGACAAAATTTTAATTCCGTCGGCATATTGGAAATATCTGATATAGCCCTGGAAGAGCTCCTGCAAAATGCACTAACACATCGTGATTACACCAAAAATTCCCCAATACGTTTAATGATATTTGACAACAGAGTAGAGATTGTAAGCCCCGGGAAATTACCCAATAGCCTGACAGTTGAAAATATAAAGATGGGGAATGCTGTAGCGCGTAACAACCTGATAGTTACTTTTTGCTCCAAAATAATGAACTACAGAGGTTACGGCTCGGGTATTATGCGATCATTAAAAAATCAGCCGGACATTGAACTTTATAATGATGTTAAAGGTGACCAGTTTAAGGTAAAGATTCCAAGAGATAAATAGGGGAATACCATCCGATACCATCGTCGTAGGAATTTGGATCCCCTCTTATGAAGTATTTATTTTTCAGCCCACCATTCCAGGAACGCGTCAATTACAAAACGATTTTTTGATTGTTTTTCAACAACTTCTAAATCACATAATGGGAAAATGTATTTTTGCCTGCCTTTTCTGATTTCTAATAATACTCCATACATGTCAGCAAAATCTTCTATTTTCTTTACTTTAATGATGTCTTTCCATTTAAGTTCAAAGTTTTCGGAATCTTGAATTGATGCTTCAAAAGGGAATTTTAATTCTTTTTCTAAAAAATTCAGCCAGTTATCTAATTGAACATCTTTCCCTTTGGATTTAACTCCTTTTAATACAGTCTGCTTAATTTGTTCAATTTTTTCAGTATTTTTCATACGTAAATTTTCAACAAGTATTTTTTCCCGTTAAACAGCAGATTTTAGGATTTGTAGGTTATACCCAGGTTTTTCCAATTCTTTTTTTAGGTAAGCTTTACGCCTTTATCTCTGTCTAATAGTTATATAATCAGCTCCTAACTCCTCTACTGTTTTTGTGTTTATTTCCGAGCATTTTATAAAGTTTTGGGATTTCAGCAGATGAGCGAAGAATTTATTCGCAAAATGGTAATCAACGGTAAATCAAAATCCACACACCGGAATTACATCCGTCAGATATCTTTTATTTTTAAGCTATTTCCAATTTATCATTTGTCCTTTCCAGGGTAAATTTAATATTGGTTTTTAAAGCTCTAAAAACTCTTAAAATAGTTTCTATCGTAACATTTTTAGTGTTTTTTTCCAATTTTGAAATCTGAGACTTATTTACCCCTATTAATTTCCCAAGTTGTTCTTGTGTCAAATGATTTTCCTTTCTTACAGTCCTTATCATTTCTCCAAGTATTTCAACTTTTAATTCCATTTCATATTCATCTCTTTCGATGGAACCTTTGTTTCCCAAATGCATATCTTTCATCTGGTCTAAACTCATCATTTTCATTTTATTTTTTGTTTCCATGATTAAAGATTTTTATTTTCAAAATATTCTTTTCTTATTCTTTCAGCTTTTGCTATTTCTGACTTAGGTGTTTTTTGAGTTTTCTTAATAATTCCATGCGTTGCAATTACAAGAGTGTCAATTTTACTTGTTTTATCCCAAAAAGCAAATACTCGATATTGTAATTTCAAAAAATTTGTTCTGAAATACCAAATTTCACCATCCAATTTTTCAAACAATTTTGGATCATTTTTGAATTTTGCTTTATCGATAGTATAATATATTTTCTTTCGGGATTTGGCATCGAGATCATTCATAAAATCAATTGCTTCTTCTAAAAAGAAAACTTCAAATTTTATTTCCATAGTCAGATATTTCCGAGGCAAAGATAACATATTGTTTCAATATATGGAAACTTATTATTCTGTGGTTTTTCTTAGTATTAAAGCGCTGGATAGTTTACGCCCCCTAAGAACCGTACGTGCGAGTTTTCCGGCATACTACTCAGGCCCTTGTTCTGAGACTTAAAGCTGCTTTTAGTTTCCCGGCCGGATATTTCCAGACGATATTGTCTACCCCGGGAGTTTTACCTTTCTTGTTGATTGTGACCCTGAGAACAGCTGAAAACTTCCCGGGTCTTTTCATCCGGCATATTCAGCTTAATTGTTAGAATCCATATACAAAACTGTATGAGAACCTCAATCCTTTTTTCTTTTTTAGGTGGACCAGTTTTAAATTCCGCTAGTGGACCAGTTTCTTTTTATTATATACACCCACAGGCTGCAGCAGAACAAATTCAGTTTTACAGAGAAATGTGGGATAATATTGTAAGCATATTAAATCGATATTTTTAAAGGCGATTTCCCTGGGGGCAGCATCATCCGGTATACGTAACTGTTAGGTTATTTCGTTACAATCCTTTAATAAAAGAGGTGATTGTTCGGATGCTTACATAAATAATACACTCTTTAGTAAAAACACTAAAAAATCATATAATTTAATTCTTATTCGTATATTTGCAATATAACTACATATTTTAAAACAAGAAAAATGATTATTCAAGAATTTAGCTTTGGAAATTTTAGATCGTTTAAAGATATTCAAACTTTAAATCTTGCATCTGCCAAAATAAAATCAAAAGATGAATCTATTGATAAAAATAATATTATTAAAGATTCAAAATATAAAGATACTTCATTTCTAAAATCAAAAGCAATCTATGGAGCTAATGCATCTGGGAAAAGCAATATTATAAAAGCTTTTGGCACTTTTATTAAGATTATTCGACAATCTGTTAAAGATGAAGAAATTTTACATCTGGTAGACACATTTAAACTTTCAGCAGAAACAGATGACAAACCTAGTTTTTTCCAATTGATTTTTTGGATTGATAGTGTTAGGTATCGATATGGATTTGAAATAGATGATAAAAAAATTTATGCAGAATGGCTTTATGCCAAATCCGATAAAAGAGAATCACCCTATTTTATTCGAGATAATCAAAAAATCATTACAATCGATAAAACTAATTTTAGTGAAGGTTATAAACTAATCAGTCTATTTGACAATAATACTTCAGATAATGAAATATTTAGAAACAATTCTTTATTTCTGTCTAGTATTTCTTCATTGGGTTTTGGAAAATTGTCAAAACTATTAATTGATAATATTTCCTCAATTTCCGTTATTGATGGCTTAGGTCACAATGGATTATTTTTATATGCTAGTGATTCATTAAGTGATGAAAAGAAAAAAAAATATATTCTTGATTTCTTAAAATACGGTGATACTGGTATCGAAGATGTTGATACTTTTGACATCCCTCTAGAAAATTCTTCAAAAAAATCCGAAAGTGGAAATAATAGTCCTGAGAAAGATAAAAAAAGAAGATTGACTATTTCAAAAAGAAAAAAATATGATAAAAACTTAGAATTTTTAGAAGATCAATATTCCCCTTTTAGTATTATGGAATCTGAAGGTACTTTAAAACTATTTGAACTTAGTCCATTTATCTTTAGGGCTTTGAAAGAAAATAGTCCACTAATTATTGACGAATTTGATGCAAGATTTCATCCATTACTGACAAAAAAAATTATTAAATTGTTTAATTCAAATAAGAATTTGAATTCTCAATTAATTTTTACCACTCATGATACGAACATGTTATCAGCTGATTTACTGAGACGTGACCAAATTGAATTTGTAGAAAAGGATAAATATGGTGCTAGTCATTTATACTCTTTAATTAAATTTAAAGGAATTAGAAATACTGCTTCTTTTGAAAAGGATTATATCAATGGTAAATATGGTGCAATTCCATTCTTAGGTGATTTTGAAAAACTTTTAAACTTTTAAACTTTTAATATAATGCCTAAGAAAACGAAAGCTATAAAAGTTACTGATAAAAGAGCACAAAAGGCTTGGTTAAAGAAAGTCAGACCTTCTATGTATGAAATAGAAACTATAGAACCAAACAAGACGATTTTGATAGTCGGAGAAGGGCAAAGTGAAAAGTTATATTTTGAATCATTTCCTGTATTAACACTAACCGTAAAAGCAATCGACTTAGGAGGACAAAGTAAACTTAAATTGATAGAAATGACAGAGGTCATTATTGCTAAAAATAAGAAAAAATACGATGAAGTATGGTGTGTCTTTGATATGGATGTAAAACAAGGTGAAAAAGAATTTGCAGATTTTGACAACGCTATAAGTAGTGGTATATCAAAAGGATACAAAATAGCATATTCTAATGATGCTTTTGAATTGTGGCTCTATTTACATTACCATTTCACAGACCAGGCAAATCACCGTAAATTTTATTATAAAGCACTAGGTGATTTATGGCATTGTAATTATGAAAAAAATGGAAAATCATATGAATTTTGCCAAAATTTGTATGGAAGACTAAAGGCTGATAAAAATGCATCACAGGGAAAAGCCATAGAACGTGCTGACAAACTTTTTAAGTCACAATCTCAATTAGCTTATCATGAACAAAATCCTGTTACTTTAGTATATGAACTCGTTAAAATACTTAATGATAATTTAAGAAGATGATAGTTAAAGTTAAACTATCATGTCTGAATGGAAACTGTAATACTCCCGCTTTTTATTACCAGTAGTTAAGACAATAAATAAAATTATTAAATTTGCAGTACTATGACTGGATATTTTGGTCATGTTGTGCCACAAAAATCAGATGTAATTTCAAAATCTAATTTACACATTAATTTTTATTTACATTAATTTGTTTAAAAAAATTACATTGATTTGTCAGGATAATCCTGTTATGTCGAACTTGTTTTTCCTGAGTGATTTCCCTTTTTTATGGAAAGCTTTCCATAAAAAAGGGAAAAGTTTAAGAAAAAAATATTAATATATCTGTTATAAAGAAATCAAAACTAAAAGGTGATCCAGCATCAACGGAATATCCACCGAAAAGCTAATTTGTTCCCTGTACGCTATTTTCATGTCATGTTTACAGTTCTTCCTGATACTTTTAACCGATTGTTCTTAAACAATCAACAACAACTATGCACACTAAATCACAACACTCAGGGGCGAAGATTTCCCGGGTCTTTTCATCCGGTACGTATACCGGATGATGCTGACCCCTGCTACCGGATCATGCTGACCCCCTTTTTGATTTTAACTACGGCATAAAAATATTATAATTTTCTTAAACTGTTATTACTTTTTAACTCAAATCTGTGAGCTGTATGAACAATTC
>Ga0172377_10007607_pt1 | contig 11143 bp, 7 predicted proteins | sample Pumphouse3metaG_FD_119749 | JGI IMG/M metagenome (GOLD analysis project Ga0172377, IMG submission 119749) | Leachate microbial communities from a municipal landfill in Southern Ontario, Canada - Pumphouse #3 metaG | ecosystem: Engineered > Solid waste > Landfill > Unclassified | place: Canada... | reverse complement strand
TTATATAAATTTTTTGTTATTATTTTAAAAATAATTATTAAATATAAAATCATTTGTAGTTTTTTAAATACCAATTTTTATTAAATTAATTTTAGTTCGTTATTAACAATTGTTTTATTTGCATAGTTGTTTAGTTATTAATTTTAAAATATAATTTTATTAAATTTTAATTTTTTAATAAATTTTAAAAAATAATTAAACCTTATTTGATTACTTATATTTTACTTTAAAATAATGATTTTGTCAACAAATTTAACACAATATTATAATTTACATAATACACTATACTTAGTATTTATATTCACATAATACACTTTATATTGTGTAGTATGATTTAATTTTAAAAAGGTGGCATAATGATTACAGTTAATAAATTATTCAAAACGAAACGAAAAAACTTAACAATATCTATTGATGGGAATGGTGATTTAGTTGTTAAGGCACCATTAAAATTAAGTAATAATGAAATTGAAAAGTTTTTATTAAAAAAGCAATCTTGGATAGAAATTCATCAAAAGAGAATTTTATTTAAAAACAATTTGTATGCAGATTTTTATTCTTATAAAAAGGTTTTATTTTGTGGTAAACTTTATTTTGTTTCCTTTCATAATAAAAAGGAAATAGCTTTAGAAAACAATTTTTTATACGTACCACAAACAAATGATCAAATAAAAATTGTAAAAAAAATTGAAAGATTTTTAAAAGAAGAAAACAAATCAATAATTAAAAATAGGCTTTTATACTTTACTAATTTAATGCAATTAGAACCAAATTTAATTAAAATCAGTAATGCTAAAAAACGTTGGGGGACTTGTGATAATAAGGATAATTTGAGCTTTAATTGGCGAATGATATGCTTGCCACCTCGATTAATAGATTATATTATTGTCCATGAATTAAGTCATATAATGGAGCTTAATCATAGTCCAAAATTTTGGGCGATAGTAAATTCAATTTTGCCTGATTTTAAAGATTTAAGAAAAGAATTAAAGGAATGTGATTTTATTTTGAAATTATTTAGATATGACCAAGCAGAATAAAGTTAATTAAATTAAAAAAAATTACTTTAATGATTAAACATATTAAAAATTTTCAATTTTATTTAATTATTTTTATACTACGCAATAATTTATGATTATAAATAATTATTTAAAGGCAAATTTATTAAAAACTTTTATGCTATTTAAAAAGGTTAAAAAATGTGATGATGTTTCTAAATTTTTTAAATACTACAAAGCCGAATAAATGGAATGAATAAATTCTAAACAATATTAATTTTTTATAAATAGTATTAAAACTAGAAAACACAAACTTACGAGCATTGACAAACTCTTAGTTTTATGATATAATTGATCAAAAGGATATTATATGATTTTAAAAAAAATTAGCAAAGAGCACAAAGATATTTATTTTACGAAAGACTATATTGAAAACGTTAACAATGCGACCGTAAAATATTTATTGAATGGAATAATTAATGATTATGCACCACTTTTTAAAAAAGAAAATGGGAAAGGCATGGTTTCTATAAAATGTTGTAAAGCATTATTTGAATATGACCCAATATTCAAAGATTTTTTTGTGGCAAATTGTATTGCTGACAGAGCATCAATTTTTGAAAATATTAATATAAAATATTCAATTAAAGATGATGTTTTGAAAATAGACGAAAAAATAAACAAAACAAAAAATATAAAGATTAAAAAAGTTTCAGCAAGAAAAGAAATAAAAAATGCTAGAAAAAAATGTGGTTTATACTATAAAAGCACATTTTTATCAAAAATTTTAAAAAAACCAGATAACGAATGTTGGATTCCTTTATCACCTATTCGACTTTATAAACAAATGAAAAAATCATTTTTGATTTATAATTTTAAAAGAGTAGTTGTTGGGGAATTAGACATTAGACAGGGTTTAACCTTTGCATTAGGACTTCCTGCATTATTTAGATTGGCCTATGTTGGAGTTTTAAAAACATCATCAGCAATAAAATCACATAACAAATTTGGAATGGCAAAAGACATAATCAATAATGACTATAAAAAATCAATTGAAAAAACAATTAATAAAAATAAACAATTATCATGAAGAAGATTGTTTTTTTTTTAATTAACGGTGTATACAAAGAATTGCCATGTATGAAGTAAATCTTGCAATAAGGACTTTTAAAAAAATATATTTTTTTGTAATAAAAAATAATAAATAAATATAAATTTAAATGCAATATTATTTAATTGACTAAGTTTTTTTGATTTGGTATACTGAATTAAGGTAGATATATGAAGATATTGATAATAAATGCAGGAAGCTCAACGGTTAAATTTCAAATTTTTGAAGGCGATGAATTTAAACTTCAAACAATTTGTAAAGGAACTTTTAGTAGAATAGGTGAATTAAATTCATTTTATAATTTTTTTTATCAAAATAATGAAACAAAGATAATTTATAATATAGATACACATAAAACTGCTGTGGATTTATTGATTAAAACTTTAAAAGAAAAAAATATAATAACTACAATAAATGATTTAGACATAATTGGGTATAGAGTAGTGCATGGAATGAATTATCGTGAAATTCAAAACGTTCAACTAACTTATAAAAAAGTTTTTGAAATTGCTAAAAAACTAACAAAAGTGCATGCACATGGTTTAATTAACACAGTAAATTATTTAATGGAAATTGCAAAAGATGTCCCACAATATTTTGATTTTGACACATTGTTTCATGTTAATGACATGTTAAAAACAAATTATTTGTATGCTATACCATATAAATTCTATGAGAATGATGGTATTAGAAAATATGGTGAACATGGTTTATCTCATAAATATATTGCAAATCATGTTAATGAATTATTTAAAAAAAATAAAATTATTATAAGCTGTCATCTTGGCAGTGGCAGTTCAATCAGTTGTATGAGTAACGGGAAATGTATAGATAATTCAATGGGCTTAACTCCGCTTGCCGGTGTTGTGATGGGCACGCGTTGTGGCAATATTGATCCATCAGTAGTCACTTATATAATGAACGAATATAATTATTCACCTGAAAAGATGGACAACATAATGAATTTAGAAAGTGGCATGAAAGGAATTTGTGGATTAAGTGACATGCGAGATATTGAAAATGCATGTGCAAAAGGTGACGACAGAGCAAAGCTTGCTTTTGATGTAACAATAAATTCCTATGTTAAAAGTATTGGTGCTAGAATACTTCAAGTTGGCGAATTAATAGAAAATGATTTATCAAATTTAATAATTGTTTTTACTGCAGGCATAGGCGAAAATTCGAGTTTAGTTAGAAGAAAAGTAATTGAAAAGTTTAAATTTTTGGGGATAGAATTAGATGAAAAACTAAATAATAAGCCCCCAAAAGGTGATTGTAAAATATCTAAACTAAATTCAAAGGCAGAAGTATGGATTATGCCAACAAACGAAGAATTGACAATAGCACAAGATATTTGTGAATATCTTTGCACAAAAAAATACTAAGAATATTTAAGAGATATTATACTTTAAGAGTTCAGAAAGGCTAATTAGATTTTATAAATGGGTGAAAAATTTAAATAGTTATATATTATTGGATGGTAAAAAAATGGAAAATTTTAATAGTAAAAAATATTTGGGTGATATGTTAAAATATTGGAATGCAAGTAATTACATCTCACTTGGGCAACTATATTTATTAAATAATCCTCTTTTAAAACAAGAATTAGTATTATCTGATATAAAAAAGAAAATTGTTGGACATTGGGGAACTGTGCCAGGGCAAAATTTTATTTATACTCACTTAAATAGAATCATTAATAAATTTGATCAAGAAATTCTTTATATTTCAGGTCCGGGGCATGGTGGAAATTTCTTTATTGCAAACAGTTATTTGGAAGGTGTTTATTCAGAAGTATATCCAAATATTCAAGAAAATGAAGATGGTTTAAAAAAGTTATTTAAACAATTTTCGTTCCCAGGTGGCGTGTCAAGCCATGTAGCCCCTGAAACACCGGGCTCGATTCATGAGGGCGGGGAACTTGGATACTCACTTAGTCATGGTTTTGGAGCTGTTTTTGATAATCCAAACTTAATTGCAACAGTTGTGGTTGGTGATGGAGAGGCAGAAACTGGTCCTCTCGCAACATCATGGCATGGCAACAAATTTATTAATCCTAAATGTGATGGGGCAGTTTTACCTATACTGCATTTAAATGGATACAAGATTGCAAACCCATCGATTTTAGCAAGAATTCCAAAAAAAGAATTAAAATCATTATTTATTGGCTATGGCTGGAAACCATATTTTGTTGAATATAATAATAATGAACAAATTAATAGACTTATGGCAAATACATTAGACAGAGTCATAAAAGATATTAAGTTTATTCAAAAAAGAGCCAGAGAAAATGAAAATTCAATTAGCAATATAAAATGGCCTATGATAATTTTAAAAACACCAAAAGGTTGGTCATGTCCAAAAATTATAAATGGAAAACCAGTCGAGGGAACATTCAGAGCTCATCAAGTTCCTATTACAATGCAAAATGAAGGCGACTTTAAATTACTAAAAAACTGGCTTTTAAGTTATAAACCAAATGAGTTATTTGATAAAAATGGCAAGTTAATTGATGAATTAAAAAGATTAATACCTCAAAAAGAAAAGCGAATAAGTGCTAATATTCATGCAAATGGCGGTAAATTATTAAAAGAGTTATTACTGCCGGAACTTGTAAAAAATTCAATCAATTTTGATGGACATGGCACTATAAAAACACAAGACATGTTAGAATTAAGCAAATATTTAAGAGATGTTTTTATACTAAATGAAAAAAATAAAAATTTTAGAATTTTTAGTCCTGATGAAGCAAAAAGTAATCGTTTAAACCATGTTTTTGAGGTTACAAAACGTGATTTTAATGCAAAAATTTACTCATTTGACGAGGATTTATCTTTTGATGGCAGAGTGATGGATAGCTTTTTAAGTGAGCATATGTGCGAGGGATGGTTAGAGGGTTATATTTTAACGGGCCGGCACGGAATTTTTGCAAGTTATGAAGCATTTGCAAGAATTGTTGACTCTATGATTTCACAAATTGCTAAGTGGTTAAAAACATGCAGTGAAATAAAATGGCGTGAGGATATTTCAAGTTTGAATTTAATTTTGACTTCAAATGTATGGCAACAAGATCACAATGGCTTTACTCATCAAGACCCTGGACTTTTAAATCATATTATTGATAAGAAAAGTAAAATTGTCAGAGCTTATCTACCTTTTGATGCAAATAGTTTGATGTCTTGTGTTGACCATTGTTTAAAATCAAAAAACTACATTAATGTCATTGTTGCATCAAAGCATCCAAGCTTTCAATGGTTAAACATGACTGATGCTATTAAACATTGCACAGATGGAATAGGTATTTTTTCGTGGGCAAGTTTTGGGGATAAAGAAAATCCAGACATCGTTTTATCTTGTTGTGGTGATACTCCAACACTTGAAATGCTTGCATGTTGTAAAATTTTGCATGAAGAATTGCCTAATTTAAGTATTCGATTTATTAATGTAGTAGATTTAATGATATTAGAACCTAACACAGTTCACCCTCATGGTTTAAGTAATATAAATTATGATAAATATTTTACACAAGATAAACCTATTATATTTGCATTTCATGGATATCCTAAATTAATTCATGAACTTACTTATAAAAGGCATAATGATAATTTGCATGTTTGCGGATATAAAGAAGAAGGTGCAATAACGACTGCCTTTGATATGCGTGTGTTAAACAAAATTGATAGATTCCATCTTGTATTAATGGCTATTCATAATTTGCCAAACATTGATTGTAAAAGAAAAAGCGAAATTATCAACAAGATGAACGAGTTATTAGATAAACACACAAAATATATACGTGAATTTGGCGAAGATATTAAAGAAGTTACAGAATGGAAATGGAATTAATAAAGATAATAAATTTTTATACTAAATTAAATTTATTTATATTTTTATATACAACACTTTTTATTAAAATTTAAAATTTTGAATAAAAAAATAATTTATAGCATTAAACTTGATAATTTGTTTATATTTATACTTTTGTTTACATCTAGAGTTTTATTTTTAATAATTTAAAAAAATAAATATTAAGGATGTTTTTTAATGTTTAATTAAATGATAATTTGCAAATAAAAATGATATTGATTTTAATAAACATTCGCTCTTAAAATTCATATTATGAATGACAAATGTTTTTATTTGTTTTAAGGAGTAAAAAAATTGAGAATAGTTCTAAAATTTGGCGGAACAAGTGTGGCTACAACGGAACTAATTAAAGCTATTGCTTTTCATATCAAAGAATTAAAAAAGGAAATAGATGAAATTGTAATCGTTGTTAGTGCGATGGGCAAGACGACAAATGCATTGATTGATAACGCATATTCAATTTCTAGCATGCCAAATAAAAGAGAGATGGATGCATTAATGATGACTGGCGAGTTACAAACCATTACTTTGCTTGCTATTGCTTTAAATGAAATTGGAGTAAAATCTAAATCGTTTAATGGTGAACAAGCGGGCTTTTTAACTGATGATGTTTTTAATAGAGCCTTTATAATGGAATTAAATGTAAGTAATATTGAAAAAGCCTTAAAAGAAGGCTTTGTAGTTGTAGTTGCAGGATTTCAAGGCATAAATGAAAATGGCGATTTTACAACACTTGGGCGAGGTGGCTCTGATACAACTAGCGTAGCTTTGGCGGCTAAATTGAAGTGCCCATGTGAAATCTATACAGATGTTGACTCTGTATATACAATTGACCCACATATAGTTAAAAATCCCAAGAAAATTAAAAACATTACACACGAGGAAATGATGGAGCTAGCGGTGAACGGTGCTAAAGTTTTAGATGCAAGATGTATCGAAATTGCTAAAAAATATGGTGTGCCATTATACCTTGGAAAATCTTGCGAAAAAGGAGATAAAAAAGGAACATTTATTATGGAAAGGAAACTTGATTATTTTGAAAAAGTCCCTATAAAAAGCATTGCTTTAAAATCAAATATAAGTTTAATAAAAATTAAAATAATTGATTATGAAAAAATTGGTGATATTATGTCAGCGATAAGAATATCAGCAATTAATCTAGAAAACATTCATGATTATAAAATAGACAATAATTTGGAAATATCATTTATTTGCCCAAATGACAAAATTAAAGAAATGATTACTATCCTTAATGATTTTGGTATATTAAAAGATGATGTCAGCGTAGTAGTTGTGTATAAAGTAACATTAGTTGGCATCGGGTTATCAACGCATAGTGGGATAGGAGAAACACTTGTATTAAAATTAATTAGTAATAATATAGAATTTTTTAATTTATCTGTTAATGAAATTGCAATAACTTTTTTGGTTAATTCACAAGATAGTGCAAATTTATCCATTAATATTTTAAAAGAAGAATTTAAGTTGTAAAAAAAATATTAAAATATTTTTAAATGAACTTCTTGTTAAAACATATATAAAAAAAATTTCTAAAAAAAAAAAATTAAAAAAATTTTATAAAAAAGCTTGATAAAATAATGGAAAATTAATTAAAATTCAATAAATAAAATAAACTGAATTAAGAATAAAATAGATATTTAAAAAAAATATATATAAGAGGAAATAATATGATTAATTTAGCAATAGTTGGTGCAACTGGCTTGGTTGGAAATACTTTTTTAAAAGTATTAGAAGAAAAAGATTATATAAAAATTGACAAATTTTATGTTTTTGCATCTCACAAAAGTGAAGGTCAAATTTTGAGTTTTAGAGGTAAAGAATATAAAGTGATGGAACTTAGCGAAAAAAATTTAAAAAATAAAAAAATTGATTTTGCTTTGTTTTCAGCAGGAACAAAAGTATCAAAAGATTTTGCCCCATACTTTAAAAAATTAGGTATTATAGTTATAGATAATAGTAATGCATGGAGAATGCAGGATGATGTTCCTTTAGTTGTCCCGCAAGTCAATCCAAATGATGCCTTTATAAATGATAAAATTATATCTAATCCCAATTGCTCAACAATTCAATGTGTCTTGCCACTTTATGCTTTACACGATAAATATATTTTAAAAAGCGTGCATTTTTGCACAATGCAATCAGTTAGTGGAAGTGGAATTAAAGGTTTGAAAGATTTAGAGAACACAAAAAACGGTTTGCCACCAGAATTTTATCCATACGCAATTTATAATAATTGTTTGCCTCACATTGATGTTTTTTTGGATAATTCTTATACAAAAGAAGAAATGAAAATGGTTAATGAAACAAGAAAGATTATGCATTTACCTAATTTACCAATTTCTGCAACATGCGTAAGAGTTCCAGTTGAATCTTGTCATAGTATAGATATTGTGGCAGAATTTGAAAAGGAATTTTTAATGACTGAAGTTTTAGAAACATTAAAAAATTTTCCTCACATAATCGTTATTGACGATGTTAAAAATAACATTTATCCAATTAATACAATTGCAAAAGATAAGAATGAAGTATTTGTTGGAAGAATCAGGCGTGATTTAGCAAATGATAAAGCAATCAGACTTTTTGTGGTTGCGGACAACATAAGGAAAGGTGCAGCAACTAATGCTATTGAAATACTCGAGGAATTTTTATAAATGTTCATCGAAAAAATTATATAATAATTTAAGTTTCAAATTTTACTATTTAATAAAAACATAATTTTTTATAACAACTATTAAAGATAACAAATAACTAATGAATAAATAACAAATATTAATTTTCATTACTTTTCTTAAAGTTTAATGTTAAAAACATAATTAATAAAATAATGCCAGCAAGGACAATGGATATAAATCCAATTAAAAACCCTAGATTTGAAGTTGAAGTATTAATATTTGATGTTTCAACATATCCTAAAATATATTCGTTATCATCGTTTAAAAATTCGATATAAGTGTAGCTTAAACTAGAATCAAAATTGTCATCATCAATATAAATATTTTGGTTGTTTGAAACATAAGCAATTATTTCGTTGTTGTTGCTTTCTTTGTATACAGCAATTTGTTCTGAATTTGTTTTTATAGTTGCATTTGCAACATTAATTGAATAAGTTTGAGTTGTTTCAATAAAAATGATTGAAGATTTTAAAATATAACCTATTGAGTCATCGGATAATTGTATTGCATAAAAAGAAAAACCATTGTAATCCTCATAAATTGATAAGTCTTTTAAAACATATATTTCATCATTTAAATAAAGTTTATCTATAATCAAAGAACTTTCAACACCATAGTTATCTAAAACTTTACAAGTTGTTGGAAATTTATAAACCATTGCACTTATATTTGCAATTTTTGCCGAATCATTAATTATATCACTTTCAATTATACTATATGAATTAGTTTTAACGTATCCGAAATCCAAATATGTTTGTGAATTACTTGTATATGAATAAACAATTAATGAATAGTCCTCATTATTTAAAATTTTAATGTTGCTTTTAATTAACATTGTTGTCATATATGAATTTAATTCTTCAACAACACTGATTTTCAAAGGATATTTATAAATAATTGTATTTTCAACTATATTTATTATTTCAACTGAATTATTTAGTGTAGATGAACCAGCAAAGTCAATGCCTTTGGTGAAATCTTGTAAGGAATTAAAAAATTCATCGTTCAAATAGTTTGAAAAAAGAGTGTCTTGTGATGAATCTGTTATATAAAAAGATTGCCCAGTTTCGTAATTAATACAAGCATTTAACAAAATACCTGAATTTGAATACAAAGTTTCAGACAGAATTTCATAATTTAATTGTTCATTTTGTCCAATTTTTAATACATAATTTGAATTATCTAATGAATTTTCACAAATAACATATAAGTTGTTTAAGTAATCGCAAGTAATACTATTATAAAATTGATAATCACTTGTTTGAAAAATAAGAGTAAAAGTTGAAGTATTTATATCAAATTCATAAATGTTTTGTCCATTTAAAATGAATAATTCGTTTCCTAAATTTGCAAAAATTTGCACGTCAAAATTTAAATCTAATTCACTTAATGTACTTGTAAAAGATATATAAGAATTATTGCAATTTTTTGTATATAATTTTTTATTTTCATCTATTACATAAACATTATCATTATAATCGCAAGTTCCTGCAATTACTTGTTCCAAATTATCACCATTTGATGCAAGATATATTCTTTTTATAAAATCAAAATTACTATCAAATAAAATTAATCCAATAATCGAATCATATGCGTATATTTGACCATCTGAAAGAGTAAATGCAGAGTTTAAGTTTTTAAATCCGCCATTTTCTGGATTTAGTTCATCATAAACAGTTCCAAAAGAACTTATACTATTATTATTAACATCATAAATGTAAACTTTATTATTAGTTTGGTCAACTATTGACAAATAATTTGAGTTTATATTTAAATTTGTTAAACAAGAATTTTCTATAACAATTGAATTGCTAGCATATACCTTATCAATATAATTATTATCGCTTATAGAGTAATAACAAACAAACAATAATGCAAAAATAATGATAATATTAAATAAGTTTTTCATTCGCGTCACCATTTATGAAATTATATCAAATAATAAAAAAAATGTCTAGTATTATTGTAAATAGTTTATATTTAATATTTTGCATATTTCATTTTAATGACATAAAAATCAAAAAAAATGATGCACTTAATTTTTAACAAATTAAATATCTTGATATATAAATTTTTATAAATCTTGAGGGTTGTAGACAAAAATTACAAAGAAAGACAAAAAATGCTTTTAAAATAAAAAATATTTGCTAATTAAGGATATAAAATATTTTTGTTCTTAAAATAATTTGCTAAAGTATAATTATTTTTAAAATAAAGGATAAAATAAATATGAAATAAATAAATTATAACATTTAAAGGTTTAAAACTTCTTACTTAAATTGAAAAGTTTTTTAATACTCTTACGAATTTTGTAAAATAATAGAAAATTTTAAATTATTTTGTCTGTTTTTGTTAAAATGGATAGACAAAATTTTTAAAAGATGTTATAATAAATTATGAGGAGTACGCAAGAATAATGAATTATACACTTACAAGTTTAGAAGCTTTAAATATATACGAATTGAGTCATGTCG
>Ga0172377_10007606_pt1 | contig 11143 bp, 9 predicted proteins | sample Pumphouse3metaG_FD_119749 | JGI IMG/M metagenome (GOLD analysis project Ga0172377, IMG submission 119749) | Leachate microbial communities from a municipal landfill in Southern Ontario, Canada - Pumphouse #3 metaG | ecosystem: Engineered > Solid waste > Landfill > Unclassified | place: Canada... | reverse complement strand
GAGGCTGTATGATTAACCTGATAAAAGCAGTCGGCTCATTGGACTGTAGCATGGGGTAAAAAACAAAAGCGCCCCGGATTAAGGGGGCGCTAGTGTTCTGTAAAGCTTGAAATTTAGCTTGGAGCGCAACCGTTTTGCGGCAAGTTTTTTAACGATGCATTTTTTCGCTCATTCTTCGGACGATATTCATATCGCCATCGGCCTGAACAAAAATATCCAAACCATAATTCAACTTGTCCAACCCGATTTTTCAGTTTTACAGAGTACTGGAGTAGGAATCAATGGCGGTGTTGAGCCGCTTTCCGTTTTACTTCGCTTGGTTTCTCGTAATGTTTACGATTGCGAAGTTCTTTCAGAGTTCCTTCTTTGTCGAGTTTTTTCTTCAACCGGCGCAAAGCGCGGTCGATGGCTTCACCTTTTTTTACGCGAACTTCGGTATCCATACTATTTCACCTCCTTCTCGGATGTTAAAAATTTATCAATCAGTGGCGAATCCGGCTTCATCAGCCAGCATCATTTTAAGTTTAGTAAGCGCTTGGTTTTGGATCTGACGAACTCTTTCGCGGGTCCGTCCGATTTCCTTGCTGACTTCTTCCAGCGTTTTGGGGCGGGCTGAGCCCAGTCCGAAACGCATTTTCAGGATGACTTTCTCTCGTTCATCTAGTTCTTCAATTAAAACTTTCAGGCGTTTCAATGACTCGACGTCGGCCATTATCTGGTCGGGTGTGGTGGCGCCCCGGTCAGGAATAATATCCTGAAATTCGCCGTCTTCGCCTTGCTGAATCGGGTCATGAAGCGAAAAGGTTCGCAATTCGGCCAGGCGTAATCCGGCAACGGTTCTTTCACTGTAGTCCAGATGACCGGCGATTTCGGCATCAGTGGGTTCGCGTCCCATTTCCTCGGCGAGCTTCATGCGTACCGATTTAATGCGGTTTATCTTGCTGGCCGACTGAACCGGAATGCGAATAGTGCGGCTCTGGTTGGCCAGTGCGCGACGCATTGACTGTTTAATCCACCATGCGGCATAGGAGCTGAATTTGGCGCCTTTGGAAGGGTCGAATTTTTCCACTGCGCGCATCAGTCCGATATTTCCTTCTGAAATCAGGTCAAGGAGCGGTAATCCGATGCCTTTGAAGTCATGGGCGATTTTGACAACCAGGCGCAAATTAGCCATGATCAGAGTTGAGCGGGCTTCTTCATAGGCCAAGCGATCGTCGCTGTGGATTCTTTTGGCGAGTTCAACTTCTTCCTTGATTGAAACCAGCGAAATCTGACCGATATCATGCATATAGGTTTTCATCGTATCGTTTTTGTTGGCGGCAGATTCTTTGGCTTCATCCTGTGCTTGCTGATTTTTTTCGCTGGTACCCGTTGTTTTTTTGCGCACTTTGGGGCGACGTTCACTTTTAATGACTGACTTTTTGGCGGTTTCGAAATTCAGCTCTTCACTGGCTTCATAGTCATCCCGGCTGAAATCATCATCATCAATTTCATCTTCTGTCGTCGCTACGGCGGTTTTGCGCGGCGTTTTTCTCGCAACGGTCCTGGATTTTATTTCGGTTTTGTCGGCATCGTCGTCGATAACGGACAAAGTTTTACGCGCGATTTTAAGCTTGTCGCCATCTTTATTGGCCGGTGCAGTATCGACAACTTCAGAATTGTCCGCCAAGCTGGAGCGCGATTCCGGTTTTGCCGCTGATTTTTTTTCAGATTTTACAGCAGGTTTGAGTTTTACGGAATTTAGATCAGCGTTTTTATTTTGAACTGGGGTCGCAGTTTTTTTTGCCGATTCTTTTCTTTTGATAACGTTGCCTTCTGGAGCGAGGGCGGTTACGTCAGCAACTTGTCCCGATGTTTTTTTAAGCACTTTGCCTGCCGGCACAATAACAGTTTTTGATGACTGAGATCTTTGTGCTGTTTTGGCTGCTGCCGATTTTGTTTTTTTTACTTTTGCAGGTTTTTCTACCATATAAGTTCTGTACTTAATTGTATTATAAATTTGTGAAGCGCTTAATGTACATCAGAGCGGTTGAAAATCAAAGCATGCGCATGATGAAGATGCGTAATTGTATAGTCTGAAATTCACGCGCGCATAATGCGCGCGCTAATTTTAAAATACTAAATTGCATTGGCAGAGGTTGCTTTACGTCTGGCGTTTTCAACTTTTTTACGAATTAATGTAATCAGCGGTTCAATATTTTCATTCAGTCCGGCGGCTATTTCAATAATCGGTAATCGCATTGTAGGCAGTTCTTTTTTGAATTGCTCAAGGTTCTTGCGACTTTCCGGCATATCCATTTTATTGGCGGCGATAATCTGTCCACGGCGCGACAGTCCTTTCTGATACAAATTCAATTCTTTCTTCAGTGAAATAAAATCATGCCAGGGCTTGCGTCCGTCAATTCCGCTCATGTCCAGCACATAAATTAAAACGCCGGTACGCTCAATGTGACGAAGAAATTCGTGACCGAGTCCGATATTTTCACTTGCACCGTCAACCAGCCCGGGAATATCCGCAATGGTCATCCGGAAAAAGTCCGGGAATTCAACCACTCCAACTACGGGATTAAGAGTTGTGAACGGATATGGCGCGACTTTCGGGCGTGCCGCTGAGACCGCACTCAGCAAGGTTGATTTACCGGCATTAGGATATCCGACCAAGCCGGCATCGGCAATGGTTTTTAGTTCAAGTTCAATCAAAAGTTCTTCGCCGGGAGTACCGGGATTAGAACGTCTCGGGGCGCGGTTGGTGCTGGTCGCAAAATGTGGATTTCCCCAGCCGCCACTGCCGCCATGGGCGATAGTAAATTTTTTGCCGCTGTAATCCATATCGACAATAAACTCGCCGGTTTCAGCGTTGGTGATCATCGTGCCTATTGGGATTTTCAAAATAACATCATGACCTTTCTTGCCGATAAGGTCTTTCCCTTTGCCGTTGCCGCCGCGTCCGGCCTCATGGTGCCGCACAAATGACAGGTCAATCAGGCTTTGTTCATTTTCAGAGGCTTCAAGAATGACGTTGCCGCCGTTACCGCCGTCGCCGCCGTCAGGTCCGCCTTTGGGAATGAATTTTTCGCGCCGGAAGCTGCAACAACCGTTACCGCCGTCGCCGCCTTTAACTTTGATTTTTACTTTGTCGACAAACATGGTCAATACCTAAAAAAAAAGCCCGGAAAACCCGGGCTTTCATGAAATAATCGTGAATTCAATTCAGACTGTTGCCGGAACAATATTCACTTTTTTACTGGCGTTGGAAAAGTTTACAGTCCCTTCGCATAGAGCAAATAAGGTGAAGTCTCTGCCGCAGCCGACATTTTTACCGGGATGAAATTTGGTTCCGCGCTGACGCACAATGATGCTGCCGGCTGTAACGTATTCACCACCGTGAGCTTTGACGCCAAGCATTTTGGGCTTGCTGTCACGTCCGTTTCTTGAGCTTGATTGCCCTTTCTTATGTGCCATAATTATACCTCACTGTTGGTTTTTGATAAAACTAAACCCTTAATATATCCAAAATTTCTGCTTTTTCCAATTTCTAAACGAAAAAATGTCAAAAAAAATGCCCGCTATCGGCTGTCCGTATTTATTGCTGCCGTCGTTTATCGCGGCATTTATGTAATTCAGTTTCAAGGCTTTTCAATTCTTCCTGCGAAATATCCCGGGTTCCGAAACGAAGACGCTGCCAGCGTTTAATGAATTGCTCTATGGCTTTGATTTCGGTTTCGAAAAAGACGCCGGAATTTTTGAGTAATATCAGGGTTTCAGTTGATGTGCGGCTTGCCGATGCGGAGATTCCGGCACGTTTTTCCCAAGCTTTTACCTGTCGGTTATAACTGCGGCCGAGTTTTAATTTGGCTGCGGAAATATTCAGGCGGCGTTGCGGGATTTTTTTGCGTTTTGAACGGAGCCACCACAGCGTACCGGCGATGACAATCGTAAAAATCACGATGTTTTGCCATATAAAGCGCAACAAAGAGAGCGTGACATCAGTGATTACTTTGGCAAACAGTCCGCGGCGCAAATCCGCGAGCAACTGTTGACGCCAACGCTTGAAAGCGTCATTGCCGCTGCTGAACGCATTCCAGTCACCGCGAACAACATCGATTTCGGATGCGGGTGTCGGTTCCAGATGAAGCCATTTTTTTTGTTGGCGGTCATATGCTTCGAGCCAGGCATGAGCATTGCCGAGGCGGGCGACAAAATATTTTCCGAGAGGGTGCGGCTCCGCACAAATAAAACCGGTCACATAACGCGCCGGAATTTTCAGGCGGCGCAGCAGCAGGGTCATGGCGGAGGCATAAAGTTCGCAATGTCCGCGTCTGACTTCGCATAGAAAAAATGCCACCGGGTCAGCTCCGGCAACCCCTTGCCAGTTCAGATCATAACTGAAAGCCGTGTTGAAGAATTTGAGTATCAACTGAAAGCGAGCGGCATCCGTTTTGGCCTCCCTCAATCCAGGAATTTCGTCAATCACCTTATCGAAGTCAGGTTCCAGTTCGTCGGGGAACTGCAGGAAATCATTTTCGGCAGGGTTGACAGGAAACGGATATGCGACGGTTTGCGTCGCATCGGCAAAAACAGTATAACCGCCATCTTTCTGCCAGTCGCTGACAATGGCTGAGCCGCCGCTGTTAACACTGACGCGTTCCGCGATCAGATCAAGCCGCTGAGTACTGCCCGGAATCAGAAGTACGTCGGAGATAAAATCAGGCTCCTGCAAAATATGATATTGATACTTATATTCTGTTGCCGGCTCCCCGAAATAAAATGATTTTGCGGTTAACATGCCGGAATAACTTCGGGATTGCAGTTCATCGGCGGCAGCGGTGTTGTTTTCGCGCCAGATTCCGTTCTGATAGATTTCATAACCATGTCCGCGCAGGTATCCCGGAGGATGCTTTCCGGATGCCCGAATGACAATGCGTTGCTGATTGCTCAATACTTCCGGACTCATGATATTGCGCAGATTGACTTCTTTTCCGAATACCGTCCAGCCTTGACGGCGCATCATGCGTTGTCTTACGCCCATTTGGATCAGGTGATTTTCAAGTCGTCGCAAGTCATCTTCATATAGCCGGTAAAGTTTGTATGTTCCGAAAAGCATCAATGGCAATGCGATGATTACTGCGCCATGAATGATATGCTTCAGTCGTTGCGGCGAACCCTTTGCTTTTGCTTTTACGCAAATTTGTTCGCGGCGCAGTGCCCAAAGCGTGACGCTCAAGCTTAAAATAACCGAAGAAACATATAAAAAAGTGAAATTCCGGTTGATCAGGTTGCTGAACATCGGCAATCGGACATTGTCAATCGAAAAATTGAAGACATCACCGGAAGAAGTCATGGAAAAGATTGAGGCAGCTGCCGCAAGTCCGACTGTTGCTTTCCCTGAATCAAAAAAGGTCATCGCCACTGCCAGGTAAAACATGCCGACAGTGTAATATTCCGGTCGAAATATCATGGTGATATAGCCGAAGCGTTCGCGGTTGAATGGAAACAACAAATCCAGTAGTCCGACGGCGACGGCAATCACTACTCCGGTATAGATGATAGAGCGGTCGCTGACTTTAAACGGTTTTCGCTGCAGCAACGATATTCCATATCCGAAAAGCGTCAGAATCAGAACATGCGGCAAGTCGGTGACTATGGTGAACATCAACAGCGCAGGCATCAGTACTGCCATTGAATGCAAAACCCGGGTTCTGGATTTATTCATAGTTCTCTTACTCTCCCGGAAATAATATCCTTTGAATTGACCGGATGAATAAAATCAGGAAAGCTGCCGCACGGGTCAAGCAGTATGACTTTCAATTCAGTACCTGCTTCGCGGAGACGCGTCACCAGTTGCGCACGATCGTCATCCCAGCTGAGCAAAATCAGCAGCGCGCTACCGATTTCAGAGATCTCATCCAAAACGACATCGGGAAGCTCATGCAGTTGCGATTGCGGATTGTGTTCGAGTCCGGCCAAAATATCAAGAATAGTATCAAACCCGGCCAGGTGACGTCCGGTTTTGAAATGGTGAACCCGGTTTCCAGCCGCGAAAATATCGACGACATACTCATCACGGGTAAGATAGTCCGTGATCGCCGAAGCGAGCGACAATGCCGCCTCAAAATTTTCGGCATAACGGTTGTCGGAATGGTATTTCAACCAGTGCCAGCGTTGTCGCGGAACATATGTATCAAGTATCAGTGCGACTCTGCTCAAATATTCGGTCTGGAATTCTTTCACCACCAGACTGCCGCGCCGGGCGCTGCCAGACCAATAGATATGCCGAGGGTCATCGCCGTCGCGATAGTCCCGGCATCCGTAGAAATCGGTAGATTCACCGACTTTGGAAACCCGGGACAGTCCCTCACGTTGAAAACGGCTTCCCGAAGGCAACAATAAATTATTCAACTGGGTGAACGCCGGATAAACTTTGATCAGGCTGGCTCCTTCCCGATTTCGAAAACTCCATTTGGTCAGCGAAAGCGGAAACATACTGTCGGCCATTGGTGAAAATAAACGGTAAATTCCCCGGCGTTCCGCGATACCCGAGGCATGCAACGAGGTCTGTTGTCTGCCGTTTAACGTGCTGACAGCGGCAGTGTCAGTGATTTTCAATCCTTTTTTGATTAGATACGCATCTAGCTCAAGATCCCAGGCCGGAATTTTTCGTAAATTGGTTATCTGGTAGGAAATCTGAAACTTTGAACCGGCACGGATACGTTCCGGAGCACGGCGCGCAATCTTCAGTTTCGGACGGAATAACCAGCCGACAATAAAATCAGTTGCGGCTATAACCAATAATGCCATCGCGGCGATTCTGACCGGCGACTCCAACGAAACCGAACTGTACAGCAATAGTATTGTAACAGGGAGAATAGCCAGCAAAGCCGGAATAGTAAACAGGCGCCACAGCCAGGCCAGTATCCAGGCAAGAAAAGCCGGAGTCGTTGCGCGATAACGGCCTTTGCGCGGTTCCTGATGCAGAATCTGAAACCACTCCGGGCCGTCGAGAAAACGATCCATATTTCGTTTATACCATTCCGCGATTTTCATTGGTCAAACCGGAACTTTGATATTTTCCAACAGGTCACTGACAATTTGGGCGGCAGTCATTCCGGAATACCTGGATTTGTTATCCAGCATCAGGCGATGCGGCAAAACCACAGCGGCAATCTCTTTGACATCTTCAGGCAGCACAAAATCTCTTTTTTTGAGAAAAGCGGCAGCCTGAGCGCAACGGGAGAGCGTCAGCAATGCGCGGGGACTTGCTCCGAGCGTAATTCTGCTGTCACTGCGGGTAGCGCGAATCAGCCTCAACATGTAATCAGCGACAGAGTTTTCGACTTTAACTTGACGCACCGCGGATTGAAGATCAATTACTTCTGCGGTGTCCATGACCGCTTCAATCGTCAGTTCCGGATCTTCACTGAGGCGTCCGAAAAGCATGTCCAGCTCGTTTTCTTCATCCGGATATCCCAGCGTCAACTGCATCGCAAAACGATCCAGTTGCGCCTCCGGTAATTGATAAGTGCCCTGGTATTCAACCGGATTTTCAGTTGCAATTACCAGAAAAGGACGCGGCAACGGAATGGTTCTGCCTTCCGTTGAGATCTGTCTTTCGCTCATCGCCTCCAGGAGCGCCGATTGGGTTCGCGGCGAGGCACGGTTGATTTCATCGGCCAACAGAATATTTGAAAAAACCGGGCCGTCGCGAAATTTGAAACTGCCATCCTGTGGATTGTAAATGGAACTGCCGATAATATCTGCCGGCAGTAAGTCAGGAGTAAATTGAATACGGGTGAACTGACAGTTTAAAGACGCCGCCAGGGCTTTGGCCAGTGTGGTTTTGCCGACACCGGGGACGTCTTCCAAAAGAACATTGCCGTCCGCCGCCAGGGCGGTAATCAGCAAAGAAATAATGTTGTTTTTACCGCGAATAACTTTGGCCAAATTATTTGCGAGTTTGTTGGTGCGTTCAAGGAGCATGTCTTTATCCATTAATTCAAATCCTTTCTTTACGGTCTTATAAAATCAGAGGTTGAAAAGTCCTTTATGACTGCGTTTTGCTACGTCGCAACTGACCGCAAGCGGCATTGGCATCAGAACCTTTTTCAACGCGTAAAGTTACGTTGGCATGGCATGATTCTAAAATTTGCTGGAAACGCCTGATTTTATCGGGCGTCGGGCGTTTGAACTCCGAGCCAGTGTCATTGTACGGAATAAGATTGATTTTGGCATGCTGGCTGTGAGCTATTTCTACCAGCTGACGCGCCGCGCTGTCATCATCATTAATGCCAGCCAGAAGAGTGTATTCAAAAGTGATCATACGCCCGATTTTTTTACGGTATTCGTTACAGGCTTCAAGAATCTCCGAGATGCTGTAACGCAATTGGGACGGTATAATTTGCGCGCGAACTGTATCGTTGACGGCATGAAGCGAGACTGCCAGGGTGAACGGCTTGCCCAGTTCTGCCAGCTTGCGGATGCCGGGAACATAGCCGCTGGTTGAAACGACGATTCTGCGCGGCGACAATCCAATCATATCAGGGCTGCTAATGATGTCCAGCGCTGCCGCCAGATGGTCAAAGTTAAGCAGTCCTTCGCCGATGCCCATAAATACAATATTATCGGGCAATCTGCCGATTATTTGGCTGCCGTGCCAGAGTTGTTCAATAATTTCGCCGCTTAAAAGGTTGCGTACCAACCCGTCCGCGCCGCTGGCGCAGAAACGGCAACGCACCGGGCATCCGATTTGTGTGCTTAAGCAAAAAGTCACTCTTTTAGGCGATGGAATAATTACCATTTCAACGGCGTTGCCGTCGCGCATCGTAAGCAGTAGTTTTTCGGTTCCGCTGCCAGATTTTGAACGTTCGGAAATTACTGACGAACCGCAATCCGTGTTATCCCGGATATAGTTTTTGAATTGCGGGGGAAGGTTATGCATTTTTTCTGGTATGAGGACAAGTTTTTTATAAACCCATTCCGTCAATTGTCGTGCCCTGAAGGGGGGTTCCCCTGCCGCGACAGCCAGCGCATTTATGCCGTCAATCCTCAGTCCGCTCAATAATGGTTTCATAATTCCTTACTTTCTTCGAAATTGGCCAGAGTCCCCTGATAAAGACAAAGCCGCTGTTGACGATATTCCATCCGGTCCGGCAAAAGATTACGCCAGCGTCGGCTTGGATCCTGAGGGAATTCCGTGCTGATCAGATATACCGTTTTCTGTTGTGCCGGGAGCTCTTTCAACGAGGAAATCTTTTTGACCGGCCAACCCATATAGTGACATTCGTTGTATAAATCAAGAATTTTTGCTTTGTAAATGATTTCACCGGAAGGTACCGATTCATATTTCAATGCCTCATGAATTTCATGACCAAGCATACGTTTTTCATTTTCTTGCGCTCGATATGGAACAATAATTGACCAGGAAAAGATCGAACAAGACATTGAGAGCATCAAAAGCCAGCACCACAGCGGTCTTTGGCGTCCGTTAACGGTTAAAAATCCGGAGATAATGATCAGCAGTACCGCCCCGCTAACGCCGGCGATCTGATTTTTTAGTAATTCCCGGAACGCAAATCCACGTTCAAGTTTTAATTGCTGAAGTCCCCATTCAGCGGGGATAAAATAAAACAGCAGTATAATGGTCGCCGGAATAACCAGCATGCCTGCCGGGATTGAACATATTTTAATGATTCGGTCGCCGTAGCGCCTGGCAATTATCCAATAATTTAATCCACATAAAATTGATAATGCCGGGAGCAAAATTACCATGTCGCGCGGTTCTGAAAACGGATTCAGCCACAGCCCGAAAAATAGTGAGATTACAACAGTGCGAAGAAAACGGCTATAGATTGGCGTCGAGTCTAATGAAAACAACGCTACACAAAACGGACTCCAGGCCAGCACTTGCCAGGGGGCAATTCGCAGGATTACATCCAGCGGAAAAAAGAGCAGATGTTCAAAATAGCGTCCTAATTGATTGCCTGGTGAAAACGAGGTGAAAGGCAATTGCCCTGAAAGTACAATATATGGAATTCCCCAGAGCATCACAAATCCAGACAGTATTGCAACCCCGCCCCAGAAGCCCGGTCGGTTCAGTTTTGTCCAAATTCCCAATGGTCGTCTCATAAATAAAAAAGGGAATATAAAATAGAGCAGCGATTGAAAACCACCAGTATAGAAAGTCAGTCCTCCAAACAACAACGAGATCAGCCAGGCGTGATTCCAGTTTCCCCGTACGAACCCCAGGTTGAACCACAGCAACCAGCCCGATAACATGAAAATCGCAATCATGGTCAATGGATAGCCTTCCGGAGTTTTGTCAATGATAATATTTGAACTTATCATCATAGCGGTGGCCGCGAAGGCCGCTTGAATGCCGCCGGCAAAACGAGTTGCTCGCCACACTATTGCCGCAATCAGGGCCAGGGCAAGAACGGAGATGGCGCGCAACACAAACTCCATTGGCAATCCTGTATATTGAAGAATTATTGACGCCAACCAGGGATAAAGCGGAAATGAATTATTTATGGCTTCGCCATGGGCGACTGTTATCGGCAATGTGAGATTCATTTCAGTTGCCTGTGCGGCGTGAAAACCTTCCTGCCAGTAAAGCTCGCGTTCTCCAAGTTGCAGTGGCGAAAATATAACCAGAAACGATAGAACCAGTAAAATTATACCGCCGCTCAACGGGAACGTTTTTTCTTCGCGCAGCATGTCAAAATTTCCTATTTCCAGGTGTGGTTTGATCGCCCTCAATCAATGACCCCGGCAGCGATGGAAAAAAAATATGCATAAATTCGGATACCTCTGCTTTACTGTCCGTCAATAATCAACTCTTAATACCAGCGTTCAATATACCGCTGTAATTTCGGCGTTCAACCGGGTTTCATAGTGCGAGCGAGGTTTTCATCAGCGATTATCCTAAAAAAGCAGATCAATGATCCGATGACTTTTTTTTAGGTTAGAATTAACCTTATCAAACAGCAAGACTAATTCACGAGAAATGCGGTATGAGTCATTTCGGATTGTCTTTTAAACTTTGCGCGCGCATAATGCGCGCGCAAAGTTTATATCCTGAATTGCGGTCTGTTTTTTTTAGAGTTATTTACAGTTTTTCTTTTTAGTCCAATAGGTGAGATGACTGGCT
>Ga0172377_10007605_pt1 | contig 11143 bp, 11 predicted proteins | sample Pumphouse3metaG_FD_119749 | JGI IMG/M metagenome (GOLD analysis project Ga0172377, IMG submission 119749) | Leachate microbial communities from a municipal landfill in Southern Ontario, Canada - Pumphouse #3 metaG | ecosystem: Engineered > Solid waste > Landfill > Unclassified | place: Canada... | reverse complement strand
GACCAATACCGAGATACTTCCGCTCCTTCTTGGTCAGGACAGGCGTCTTCTTATTACGTCTGGTCTCTGCCTTATGGGCTGCGATGAGTTCCTCTCGGTGCTCTTCTAATTCAACTTTACTCATTACTTTTCTTGACATCTATATTCTCCCTCCTCACTGCGATCAGCCAACAGTGGCTCGTCGTTCTGACGAGGCATGTCCTCTGAAGGTTCGCGTGGGAGCGAACTCACCTAGTTTGTGGCCGACCATTTCTTCTGTGATATAAATCGGCACATGTTTTCTGCCATCATGAACAGCGATTGTGTGGCCAACCATCTCAGGGAAGATCGTGGAGGCTCTAGACCATGTTCTAACAACACGATGTTCATTCTTTTCGTTCATTGCTTCTATTCGCTTCATTAGAGCTTCTTCAACATAAAAGCCCTTTTTAGTAGAACGACTCATCCTTATCCTCCTATTTCTTGCGTCTTCTTCTGACGATCATTTGATTAGATTTCTTGTTACGATGACGTGTCTTATAACCGCGTGTTGGTTTACCCCAGGGTGTGACAGGGCTAGGCATTCCAATTGGCGCCTTACCTTCACCACCACCATGTGGGTGATCAACAGGGTTCATAGCAGAACCACGCACATGCGGTCTTCTGCCCATGTGACGCTTACGTCCGGCTTTACCAATGTTTACAATACTGTTTTCAATATTGCTAACGGTGCCGATGGTCGCGCGGCAATCTTGCAGCACGAGGCGCACTTCTGTGGAAGGCATACGCAAAGTGGCGTAACGACCTTCTTTAGCGAGCAACTGAGCTGACGAGCCGGCTGAACGAACAAGTTGTCCGCCCTTGCCGGGATGCATTTCGATATTATGAATTTGTGTACCGACCGGAATCGAGCTCAAAGGAAGTGCATTTCCGATTGAAATATCAACTTGTTCACCGGACATGACGGTATCGCCGACTTTGAGGCCGTGTGGGGCCAAAATGTAAGCTTTCTCACCATCTACGTAGTAAAGCAATGCGATAAAAGCTGTACGATTAGGATCGTATTCAATTGCTTTCACTCTTGCCGGAATATTATCTTTGGTACGCTTCCAATCAATTCTTCTTAGTTTTCTGCGATTTCCGCCCCCACGATGACGAACTGTGATTCTGCCATAGTTGTTGCGACCGCTGGACTTCTGCTGCGTTTCAAGCAAACTTTTTTCCGGAACTGTTTTTTCTGTCAATGCAGAATAATCAGCTCTCGTCATCTGCCTTCTCGCGGGCGAAGTCGGTCTATAACTTTTTGCCATTATAATTCTCCTTCTTACGCGTGAACGGCTTATTGGCCGAACCCGAACTCTTCAATCGAAGTCTTGTATTTTTTCGACTTAGTACCTGTTTTGCCACCCGGCATCTGATAGGACTCTGCAACGGGGTCGGTATCTATCGTGATAATCGCTTTTTTGCTAGCAGAGGTCATGCCTTTACGTCCGGAACCGACACGACGTTCTTTTCCACGTAAATTAATGGTATTGACTCCTGTAACTTTTACTTCAAAAAGCGCTTCAACTGCTTGTCTTATTTCTGTCTTGCTGGAACGGCGGTCAACTTCGAAAGTATATTTGCCGTATGCAGCGTCCATCATGCTTTGTTCAGTAATGATGGGACGAATAATAATATCGTGTGGATTCCTCATGATGCGTATACCTCCTCGATTGTACTAAGGGCTTCGCGTGTTACGATGAGCAAATCTGACTTCAACAGATCCAACACTGAAAAGGCATTAACTGCAGCTGTTTGAACGTTAGGAATGTTGCGTGCGGAACGCACTACTTCCACATTGCTGCCGCTTGTAATAATCAGTGCGGATGATGTAACACCCACATTCTTCAAAATGTCGGTCATTTCGCGAGTCTTATGCGTTTCCATGTCCAGTGAATCCAGAACAAGCAGCTTCTGATTGGCTACCTTATCGGACAAAAGTGAGCGCATTGCCAAACGTCTGACTTTCTTGGGCAGACGAGTTCTAAAAGATCTCGGTGTAGGACCAAAAGTTACGCCGCCACCAACAAAGATCGGAGAACGGTTTGAACCGTGACGAGCACGACCTGTCCCCTTCTGACGATAGGGCTTCCTGCCGCCGCCGCGAACTTCTGAGCGACCCTTTGTTTTGCTAGTGCCCTGTCTGCGATTTGCCTGCTGAGCAAGCATCACGCGATATATGGCATCGCGGTTTGGTTCAATTGAGAATACGCTATCTGCTAAATCCAGAGTATCTACAACTTCGCCTTTAATATTTAAAACATCAACTTGCATTTATCAGTTCCTCCGTCCTACTTTCCCTTAACGCTAGTCTTGATTTCCAGCAGACCGCGCTTGGGACCAGGCACTGAACCGCGTACTACCAAGATATGACGCTCTCCGTCAACCTGTACTACTTTAAGGTTCTGTACTGTTACACGTTTATTTCCCATCTGGCCGGGAAGTCTCTTACCTTTGAAGACTTTGCCCGGAGTTGCAGAGGATCCCATGGAACCGGGACCACGATGGTATCTTGAACCGTGCGACATGGGACCGCGGGATACGCCGTGACGCTTAATTGCGCCCTGAAAGCCTTTACCTTTGGAAATACCTGAAATATCTACAAAGTCACCTTCAGCAAACATATCGGCGACAGTCAGTTCTTGTCCTGGTTCGAATACTTCGCCGTCTTCTGCTGTAAACTCACGGATATGGCGCATCGGAGCGACTTCAACTTTTGTAAATTGACCGCTGTGAGGACGCGTGGCCTTCTTATAATCTTCGTAGCCAACACGTGTTGCGATATAGCCGTCTTTCTCTTCGCTTTTGTTCTGTATGACCTTTAGCGGTCCACAGGAAATGACTGTTACAGGAATGGAAATCCCCTCTTCGTCAAAAATCTGCGTCATACCAGCTTTTCGGCCGAGCATGAATTTTGCCATCTTTCTATTACCTCCTGGTTATTGGTTCACTACTATGGTGAACATTGACCAATAATTTATAGCTTGATCTCTATGTTTACGCCTGCGGGCATCTCTAGTCTCATCAGAGACTCAATGGTCCGCTGAGTTGGCGAGAGGATATCTATCAAACGCTTGTGCGTACGAACCTCGAACTGCTCACGTGAATCTTTGTCAACGTGCGGCGAGCGCAGTACGGTAATGATATCTTTCTCTGTCGGCAAAGGTATCGGACCCGACACACTTGCTCCGCTGTTCTTGGCTGTTTCAACTATACGTTCGGCACTATCATCAAGAATGCGATGGTCGAAAGCTTTTAGTCGAATTCTAATTGTCTGTTTAACTGCCATTGTTTCCTCCTATGGCTACGTTTTAATCACTTTTTCAATAATCACTATCGACTCGGGTGTGTCTTGCTTTTTCGTTTTTAAAACCCAGTCAAAGTGCTGTGGCGCTTACGCTGGGTGCTAAGCTGCCGCGTGATTATCGTCCGAATCCAGTCGGACTGCTCTAACGAAGTTACCTTTCCAATCCGCAGCGAACTGAAAAGCAATCTCCGTCTTCCTTGCTAGCCTTTTTTACACACAGACAGAAACGCCCATGAAAAAGGCACAAGGAGAAGTATAAAGTATCAAGGGACGGAATGCAAGTAATTTCTAAAAAGAATTGCAAAAAGTTGAATATATTACGCTTTCCTGACTCGAATCATAAAAAATCATTGTCAAAAGCTGAGATATATGCTCATAATATGACCGTTATGAGTTTACTAAGCCTTAATAATATATCAAAGACATATGCAAGAGTAAAGGTACTTGACTCCATTGCTCTCGACATCATGCCCGGAGACCGCATTGCTTTAATCGGCGACAACGGGGCCGGGAAAACTACTCTGCTGCGACTGATTGCAGGGAGTGAAACCGCAGATCCCGAGTCCGGCCATATTCAGCTTGCCCGCGGTACAGTGCTAGGTTATCTGGAACAACAGTTAGAGCACCTGAGCAGCAACAGTGATTTTGCTTTAGAAGACCCGGAGCTTACAGCAGTTGAAGCAGAACTCCGCGAGCTACAAAGCCTGCTCGAAGACGCCACTGATGACGATGAGCTGACGGACCTCATGAATAAATACGCGAAGGCTCACGACCGTCATGAAGCCATGGGTGGCTTCAGTTTTCGCCAGCGGCTCACTGCAACACTTAACGCTTTTTCACTGGACGAAGCTAGTATCCGACGCCCCTTAGAGCAGCTTTCAGGCGGAGAGCGTATGCGTGTTGCCCTGGCTAGACTCTTACTACGCTCCCCTGACCTTTTATTATTAGACGAGCCGACCAATCACCTGGATCAAAACGCGATCGACTGGCTAGAAGATTATTTGACTAAACAGTCTTCCGCCGTGCTCTTCGTTTCGCATGATCGCGCTTTTATTAATAATGTTGCGACCAAGACCGCTGAGCTTAACGCGGGTAAAATAAGAATTTATTCAGGCAATTACAGCAATTTCCTCGAGCTCAAAGAACTAGAAGAAAAAACTCTGGCGCGCCGCATCGATAAAGCAGAGAAAAGACTGCAACGCCAAGAAGAGATTACTCAGACAATGCTTTCGCATCGTAAGATTACTCAATATCACAGCAGCGAGAAGAAAGAGCTGCGCATTAGCGAAGAGCTGTCAGCTCTACACCAAGAGAACAGAAGTTCGCATAAGCGTATGAGCTTCAGAAGCCTTAAACAACCTGATTCTGTACGATCACGAAGAGATCAAGTGGCACTCGAGGCCACAGATCTCACTCTGCAGTTTGACGGAGAACCTGAGCCTCTTTTCGCAGACCTTTCGTTCAAACTACTTAGAGGTCAACACATTGTTCTGGTGGGAAAAAACGGCTGTGGCAAGACCAGCCTCTTGCGGACGCTGATGGGAGAACTGCCCCAAACGCAAGGAAGCGTCACAACAGCCTCTAATTTAGTTTTCGGCTTCCTGGGTCAAGAAGCTAATTTTGACAATTATGATCTCACTGTACTCGAGCAAATGCTGTACCTGCAGCCTCGCCTCAACGAAAATCAGGCTCGTAGCGAGCTGGCACGTTTCGGCTTCAGTGGTGATGCAGTCTTCCAAAGGACCGGCAGTCTCTCCGGTGGCGAGCGCTCACGACTCTTTCTCTGCGCCCTGCTTCAAGACCAACCTGATGTATTGTTTATGGACGAGCCAACCAATCACCTCGATATTTTTTCGCGCGAACTTCTGGAGGACGCCCTGAATGAATTCTCAGGCACAATCCTGGCTGTCTCACATGACCGTTATTTTGTATCGCGTATCGCTGATGAGGTTTGGGCAATGCTCGGAGGCGGACTTGAGACCTTCCCTGATTTCGATAGTTATCGAACTGCCGAACGCCAAGCCGATGCGCGGACTGATAATAGGCCCGACAGACCCGAGCTCCCGGAAGTTGCTCGTGAGGCGGAAGCCAGAATGCCTGAATGGGACGAAAAAGCCGTAGAGATGTACCCTCTCTTAGCTGATTTGCAGTTCTATCCACAAAATCGAAGCGAACGCCGCCGTCTGGTTGCTGACGTTAATACAGTTCTGCGGGAAGTAGAAGCCAATCTCTCACGACATGAGCGAGAAAAATCTTCTCTAGAAAAAGATTTCACCCAAGTCGACTCGGGTGAAATCTTCCATCTTTATGCTGAGATTCTTGAAACTCTTGAAATTGAAGAACTGCTCTACTTACAGTTAATGGAAGTCTTTGAAGATCTGATGAAATAATCGATCTTCTTAAGACTCTTCCCTACCCTTAGAGCGTTCTGAAAACGAACTTGCCCTTAGTACCTTCTTTAAACTCTCCGTCCCAAATTACCCAACGACCACGACTCATTGTTGAAATAATCTCGGTATTGACCTCAAGCCCTAAATAGGGACTGTCATCGGCTGCCGAGTGGATCTCGTCGATGTGTCTTTTACCTTCACGGTAAAGAATCAAGTCAGCATCACTACCCGGAGCGAGCACGCCCTTTTGCGGGTAGAGACCGAATAATTTCGCAGGCTTAACAGTCAATTGCTCAATGACTTCGTTACCATATAAAGAGTGCATCAGCGGAAAGAGGTATTCCATTCCGCCCATACCCATCGGCATAAGTGCAAGATTTCCCTGGGCACTCTTTTTGGCCTCTAAGGTGAAAGGACAATGATCAGTGGCAAACACACTGATCTCACGCCAATTTTCCCGCAATGATTCTCTTTGCTCCAGGGAGCGCAAAGGAGGAGTAATTGTATAACGATAAAAATCGTCAGAGTCATAAACAGATTCATCAAAAACAAAATACTGCGGAGCGCTTTCAAGGTAAATATTCTTCTGTAAAATATCCCCATATTCCCGCTTCAGCATCTCTATGGTCTCGCCACAGTTAACATGAACAATATACGAGTTGCCCTGATGCTGTCTTGTCCACTCAGCGATCTTGCGCACTTCTTCGATTTCGCATTCAGGCGGACGATTCAACGGCAAACTGCGTGCATCTTTATTCTCATGATTTATCAGCTCATCGTCTTCTGCATGAATTATGATTCGCACATCGCCTTGTGCTGAGCGCTTGATCATAGCTTCCACGGTTTCGGGAGAAGAATAGATACCTGAAGGTTTGTATGTCGTATAGAGTTTAATGGAAGGAGTGCCTTGAGCTACCGCCTGATCGGCCATGTCTGCAGCGCTGTCTTTCAGATCTTTAGCTGAAGCATGCCAAGCATAATCGATCAAAGCTTCCTGAGCAATTTCACTCTTAGCACGAGCAAAATCTTGCATTTCTTTGACCGTCGAGGCTTCGCCCAAAAAATCAATAAAGGTAGTTACACCGCCGTATGCTGCAGCAATACTACCGCTGCGATAATCGTCACAGGAGAGATTTCCCCCAGTTCCGGTGAGCGAAATATGAACATGGGAATCGATCATGCCTGGAGCCACTAAGAGGCCATTTGCATCTGTGCTCTGCTTAGCTGGAAGTTCTTCCGGAGAGATTAAAGCAATCTTCTCGCCATTTATATAGACATTAGTCTTCGTAAACTCACCCTCTTGATAGACCTGTCCCCCCAGTATTCTGTGATCAAACATGCAAATTCATCCTCCTCTTCGCATTTTGCTTTTTTAAGGCATCAAGCCTTTCTAGCTGTATCTACTTATTTGACACGCTCTTCTAAAATTTCTATGGCCTTGGCTAGCTGAGTATCTTCTTCAAGGCTTAATTGATTAATAGATTTAAGGGCGACTTCTTCATCCAAGATGACTTCCTCGTCCGGCACAAGACCGATGCCATTTATCGATTCCCCTTGAGGCAGGAAATACTCAAAATTGCTGATCTGGACTGCGGAGTCATCGGATAAGGTCCAAGTCAAAGTGCCCACACCCTTGCCATAAGACCTCTCCCCAATAAGCGTTGCCTTGTCCAAGTCTCGCAAGACGCCTGCAAAAAGCTCACTGGCACTGGCAGAATAGCGATTCAGAAGAATGGCATACGTCATATCGTCCGGTACCTGTGCCGGTTTTTCAGTTTTCCATTCCTCAGTATAATCTTTACCCTCGGAACGTCCCTCCACTGTTGCTACCGTTTGGGGCGGTAGCAAGACATCCAGCATATCAATGCACTGATAGGCATAGCCGCCTCCGTTGCTGCGCAAGTCGATCACCAAGTGTTGCGCTCCTTGATCCATCAGATCGAGGACCGCATTTTCAAAATTCTCTGCAGCATGTGCGGAAAATTCGGTCAAGCGGATATAACCTATGCCTTCCTCCAGCAATTCGTAGCTGAGTGCAGCATTAGTTATTTTTCTACGCGTGATCTCCTGAACTACTTCCCGGTTTTCAGAAGGCCGGAAAAAGGTAATGCTTACTACAGTTCCATCTTCTCCACGAATCAAGCTCGCCAGCTTCGAAACGTCATTGATCTCGGCAGTTGATTCGCCTTCTATCGCTACAATTCTGTCTCCGATAGCGACACCCGCCTCCTCAGCAGGGCTGTCCATGACAACGTCATTGACGACAAAAAAGCCGCTTTCGTCCATCATAACGATGGCTCCGATACCGCTATACTCACCACTCATTGAGTCTTGCGCTGCTTGGTTATCATCAGCACTCAAATAGTAAGTATAAGGGCTTTCCATATTGTCCACGAGTCCCTGCGTCAAGATTTCAATTAATTCTGCATGGGAATGCTCATCAATATAGTTTTCGTAAATCAGACCATAGACATCTTTCAGTTTCTCTAGGGCATCCTCTACACCTGCTTCGGCAGGAAAACGCAAGACATAAGAATCCTCGTCTGCCTCGTCATAGAGAAAACCCAAGCGATTGCCGCCAAGCTCTCGAATAGCATCGCCATAAAGAGCGAAGGCAATTCCTGCTGTCAGAAGAAACGTAATTGTAGCGGTCAAAAACACCGCCAAAAAAACCCTCCAACGTTGACCGCGTTTGCGAGCTTTCTTCTCCTCTTCACCCTCTTCCTGCGGAAAGCGGGGTGGATAAGCTCCAAAGCGGTTCACCGGGAATTGAGGTTCTTGTAGCGGATTTTGTGAATACGGATCGTTTTGATTCTGAGAATATGGATCTTGTGGTTGTTCTTGCATAATTTACCTCATTTAAAGACGGCAAGGTCGGATACTTCCGACCTTGTTATTTTAAGAATCTAGTAAATATAATGATATATGATTTTCTAATAATACGATAGAGGATTAACTGTGCTACCGTTTCGGAGGATCTCAAAATGCAGGTGAGGCCCGGTAGATCTTCCGGTACTACCGATAAAGCCAATCACTTGTCCCCTAGAAACACTCTGGCCATAAGAACAATTGTAAGCGCTGAGATGGGCGTAGCGCGAAGTGAAACCATCTCCGTGGTCGACAATAATCAGATTGCCATAAGTACCTAACCAGCCGATATAAGAAATTCTACCACCACGAGCTGCAACAACGTTAGAACCCATTCCCGCAGCAATATCTATGCCAGCATGCCAACTAGAACCGCCGAAAATGTTACGCCAACCGTAATAAGACGTTATGTAAGAACTGGAAGGCACAGGCCAAGCAAAAGAACCGTTGTTTGCCGGCTGAGTCGGAGCATTTGTAGCTGGCGCTTGTGTTTGCTTAGCTGTAGTCGTCTGCGGTCTTGTAGTAGTCGTTGTTGTCGGTCGGTTTTCGTATTCGTACTGCACAGCATAACGGTCTACATCCGCCTTAGCATCTTGCGTCTTAGAACTTAGATCTTGCTCTTTCTGACGATAAAGACTTAAGGAATAGGCAGCCTCGTCCAACTCGGACTGAGTCATATCTTGATCAGCCTTAATTTTCTGCAGAACTTCTTCGGCTTCCTCTGTTAAGACAGTTAATTCATTATATGAATTCTCTGAACGAAGTCGCATTGTTTCAGCTTCTTCAGAGGCGCTTTCCAGCTCTTCCAAAGCTTGCTCGTCAGCGTCAGATACAATTTTCATAAAACGGACTGTAGTGAAAAAACATTGCAGACTGTCAGATGCCAAGAGTATTTCCAGCATACTCTTGTTATGCCACTGGAACATCTGGCTTAATCGTTCTCCATACTGTTCCTGCTTATCACTAAACCTCTGTAAGGAATCTTGATAGGCTTCTTCATCTAGAAGCATGATTTCGTAAGCGGTTTCCTTCTGCTGCAAAGCATCTTGATAAACCTGGTTTTGCTCTGCACTACGAGTTTCCAACCAAGTCAATTCGTCAGAAAGGCGTGCCTCTTCTGATCTCAACTCGCTCAGTTGTGCTTGGGTTGATTTATACTCTGCTTCCAGCTCACTAAGATGCTTTTTCGCTGCATCCAATTTTTGCTTTGTTGTAGAAGCACTTGCCGAAATAGGCATAAATAAAACGAGGGCTAAACATAAAGCCAAGAACAGAGAACTTAAGCGTACGAAATATAAATATTTAGATCTTGATTTAGTCACTTGTGATTTCAACCATAATCTCCTGAGCGGAAATATCCGCTACTGCACATTTTACAATACCATCAGTTTGATGTCTATAAATTACAAATGAATAACAATCTTTTAAAAATATTTTGAAATTTACAATTTTAAAAATAAAATAAATCTCCGATGTAACATCGAGCAGCTATTAGACATTGCTGTGTTTGCGTACAGATAGCATGCTGGCAAATAGGCAGAGGACGAAAGCCACACCCATATTGATCAGCGTAATCGTTCTTATCACGGTCGAATTGGGCAGCAGGGAGAAAACTCCGCTACTGATGCTGCTTAAACCGGAATCGAAACGGCCTTGGACATAGACATAAAGTAAGCCGGAAGCCAAACTAGCCAATAAGGCACCGATAAAGCCCGACACCAGTCCCTCTATGATGAACGGCAATTGTATAAAGCCCTTAGTCGCTCCTAAATATTTCATAATGTTTATTTCATGTGAACGCGATAAGACAGCAACTCTGATCATATTAGCTACGATCAGTGCTGACACCACCGAGAGAACGATGAATACGATGAAGCCTATACGATTGGTCCAACGTGTGACTTTATCTAGGAAGCTCATTACTTCAGACTCCATCAGCACTTCGTAGACATCAGGCATGGCCTCAACATTGCTCTTGAATTCTTCTCCCTCACCCGGGTCAGCGAGGCGAACATTGAAGGTATAAGGGATATTGTCTTCTATCGAAAAATCTTCCCACAGCTCATCTTTACCCATGTCTTCTTTGAAGCTTGCAAAGTTCATCGCAGGGGTAAATTCTGCGTACTCAACGATATCCTCGGATCGACTCGAAAGGAAATTTCGCATCTGCTCAATACTCGATTTCTCAGCTTGCACGCGCATGGATATTGTAATAGGTGGTTGCTGAGAAGCAATCTCCGACAAGTTAGAAGCATTAAGTGAAAATGCAACAAATATACTCAACAAGAACAACATCAAAGCAAGCGTTGTAACTGATGCAAAGAGTAAAAAGGGATGACGGCCAAGGTTGCGAAAACCAGACTTCACCGAATAACGGAATTCATTAACTTTCATGTCTAGTAATCTCCGTGATCTGTGTTGTTTTCTTCGTAGGCACGTGCAGTTTCTTGTGTTGAAAGCAAACCATCCTGACTACGTTGTGCTTCTCGCTCTTTTACGCGCTCATCTATTCTTTTTAAAATTTCTTTCATTTCCTCAGTTCTATCAAAAGATGCAG
>Ga0172377_10007604_pt1 | contig 11144 bp, 10 predicted proteins | sample Pumphouse3metaG_FD_119749 | JGI IMG/M metagenome (GOLD analysis project Ga0172377, IMG submission 119749) | Leachate microbial communities from a municipal landfill in Southern Ontario, Canada - Pumphouse #3 metaG | ecosystem: Engineered > Solid waste > Landfill > Unclassified | place: Canada... | reverse complement strand
TTTCAATACCCCTGTGTTTCGGCGGCGGCATAAAGAGCCTTGACGACGCAAGAGATTTCCTTGCCGTTGGCGCCGACAGAATATCCATCGGTTCGGCTGCGGTTTCCAATCCCGGACTCATAACTGAATGTGCCGAAGAATTCGGCAAAGACAGAATTACCGTGGCCATAGACGCCCGGAAAGAAGGAGACGGATGGAAGGTGTACACCAAAGGCGGCAGACACAACACCGGTTTGGATGCGGTCGAATGGTCGACAAAGGTTGAAAAACTCGGAGCCGGGGAGATTCTTCTGACTTCCATGGACGGCGACGGATCCAAAACCGGATACGATATACCGTTGACCGCCCTGGTTTCGAAATCGGTGAAGATTCCGGTTATTGCCTCCGGCGGTTGCGGCTCCGTCGAACACATCTTTGATGTATTTGCCGAAACGGACGCCGCCGCCGCATTGGCGGCATCTGTGTTTCACTACGGGGAGATAAAGATATCCGAGGTCAGGGAATATCTGAAAAAGAAAGGGGTGACAATCGAATGACTGAATTGACTTATGACGGTAACGGACTGATACCCGTGGTTGTCCAGGATTGGAAAACCAACGAGGTGTTGATGGTCGCATGGGCGAACGAGGAAGCCGTGAACCTTATGAACACCACGGGATACACCCACTTTTGGTCCAGAAGCAGAAAGAAACTCTGGAAGAAAGGCGAAGAGTCCGGACACGTTCAGAAGATTGTTTCGATACAGACCGATTGCGACGCCGACACGCTGCTTGTCAGAGTCCGACAGACCGGAAACGCGTGCCACCTTGAGAAACCGTCCTGTTTCGATACCGTCATCGACGGATCCACCGAACGGACGGTTGCCATTATACCCGAACTTGCCCGGACCATAAGGGACAGAAAGGAAAATCCTTCGGATGAAAGTTATACCTGTAAATTAATGAGGAACCGCGTACAGATGTGCAAAAAAGTCGTCGAGGAAGCGGCGGAATTCGTCCTGAGCGTTATGGACAGGGATATGAAATCCGCGTCCGAAGAACTTGCCGACCTGATTTACCACACCATGGTTGTCATCGAAGCGGAAGATATTCCCCTCGAAGACACCTACGAAGAACTTGCGGAGAGAAGACAATGAGAGCCGATTTGCACAGTCACACCTTATTCAGCGACGGAGAACTGATTCCGGCGGAACTCGTAAGAAGAGCCGCGGTACTGGGACACAGCGCCCTGGCCATTACGGATCACGTAGACTCGGTCAACCTGGAATACGTCGTATCGAACATAGTAAACGTTTCGGACCTCAGCGACGACGTCATTAAAGTGATTCCGGGGGTGGAAATAACCCATGTTGCCCCTTCAAAGATAGCCGAAGTTGCGGACAGAGCCAAGGAAATGGGTGCAAAGTGGATTGTTGTTCACGGCGAAACCGTGGCCGAGCCCGTGGCCGAAGGCACCAATCTGGCGGCGGCGGAGAATCCCGTAATCGATGTTCTTGCCCACCCCGGATTTATGTCCGAAGAAACCGCGGAAGCCGCGGTCAAAAACAATGTGCTGATAGAAATTACCGGCAGAATGTACCACAACATAACCAACGGATACGTGGCGAACATGGCCCGGAAAGTCGGGGCAAAAATGATTGTGAATTCCGATGCGCACGCCCCCAACAATCTGCTTACCGAGCAGGAGGCGATGAACATTGCATTGGGAGCGGGATTGACACAGGAAGAAAGCCACAAAGCCGTAAGGGTCACTCCTTTCGAGGCCATCAAACATCTGTGATGTTCGCCGGTCCCATACTGCGTTGCTTTATACTTTAATTATAATTCGCAATCATGCCCAAGATTGCAATAATAGGCGGTACGGGAGTACACGGCAAAGACGCATTCAAAGTAGAATCCACTGTGTATCCCGATACCCCGTACGGTAAACCTTCCGATAAAATCCAGATAGGAAAATTCAACGGCGTGGACGTTGCGTTTCTGTACCGTCATGCGGAAGATCATCACATAAACCCCACCAATGTTCCCTACAGAGCCAATATATGGGCCCTGAAAGAACTCGGCGTGAAAATGGTCATATCGGCCTGTGCCGTAGGCTCCCTCAAAGAAGAATACGCCCCGGGAGACCTTGTGATAGTCGATGATTTCATAGATTTTACAAAACGCCGCGACCTTACGTTTACCGATAAATCGGCGATACACATCAGTCTTCCCGAACCTTTCTGCCCCCATATGTCCGAAGTTTTCGGAGATGCGGCAAAGGAATTGAACATAAAGTACCACCAGGGCGGAACTTACATCTGCATCGAAGGACCCAGATTCTCCACCAGGGCGGAAAGCAACATGTTCCGCAACTTTGCGGACATCATAGGCATGACCTTGGTGCCCGAATGCCAGCTCACAAAAGAACTGGGTATGTGTTACTGCAGTCTTGCAACCATTACGGATTACGACATGTGGAAAGACGAACCCGTCGATACCCACATGGTGAAAAAAGTGATGGCGGAAAACTCAAAGCATATTGTGAACCTTCTGAAAAACGGAATACCGAAAATCGCGTTTGACAAGTGCGATTGCGAGGCGGATGCCAGGAATGCCGGTTCGGTGAAACTGAAGGTTTGAAAATGACCGGGGGGACCCGAATAAGAATACGGGGCACGGTACAGGGGGTCGGTTTCCGGCCCGCCGTCTACCGTACGGCATCGGAACTGGGAATCAGCGGCAACGTTCGCAACGACGGTTCCGATGTCATCATAGAATGCGAAAGAGGAGAAGAACTTCTCGATCTTTTAAAGAAAAATCTCCCCCCGCTTGCGGTCATCGAAGACATAAAAACGGAAAACATAAAATTTCAATCCGGAAAAGGATTCAGAATAATCGAATCCTCGCCCGGAAGCGGATCCGTATCCATACCGACCGACACGGCTGTTTGCGACAAATGTCTGGAAGAGATGAGATCGCCGGGCCGCAGATCCGGCTATCCCTTCACGTCATGCACCGACTGCGGTGCCAGATTCACTCTGCTTGAGTCTCTTCCCTACGATCGGGCAAACACATCCATGAAGGATTTTCCGATGTGCCCGGATTGCGAAAAAGAATTCTCGGATCCTGATAACAGAAGACTGCATCACCAGACAATCTGCTGTCCCGTCTGCGGTCCCGCATATCGGCTTGTAAACATAAACGGCGAAAAAATACCCGGGGACCCGATACCGACTTTCGCCCGTATGCTTTCCGAAGGAAACATAGGCGTTGCCAAAAGCTGGGGCGGTATGCATATCTGCGGCACTCTCGAAAACACCGAACGGCTGAGGGAATGGTACGGAAGACCTCAGAAACCCTTTGCGATAATGGTGCGCAACGAAGAATCCGCAAAAAAATACGGAAATCCCGATGAAGATGAAATGCTGGCTATGACATCGCCGCACCGTCCCATTGTCCTGGTGAACAAAAGAAATGTTCCGGAATCCGTCGCACCGGGGTTGGATAACGTGGGTATGTTTCTGCCCTACACGGGAATGCAGCACATACTCTTCGATTGCCTGAAAGAAGACGCATTGATAATGACTTCCGCAAATCCCCCGGGGGAACCTATGATGACCGATGACCGGGACGTCATGGAAATGAAAGCGGACATGTATCTGCTTCATAATCGGAATATCATAAATCGTGCGGACGACAGCGTACTGAGATTGTTTCACGGTCATACGTTCTATCTGCGTAAATCCAGAGGAAGCATTCCTTCGTACATCGACATAGGACTCAACGGCTCGGTAATCGGCATCGGCGCACAGGAAAACCTTACGGGTTCGGTTTCCCGGAACGGACGGATATACCAGACCCAGTTCGTGGGCGACGGTATGGGAATCGGCGTTCCGGAATACCTTGAAAGTTCGATCAGGGATTTGACGGCCATGGTGGGTTCGGTTCCCGAAATTATTGCCATGGATATGCATCCCGCCTACACCACCAGAAAGGTCGGAAAGATTCTTTCCGAAGATTATGATGTTCCTTTGGTCGAAATTCAGCACCATTGGGCCCATGCCGCGTCTTTGTTGGCTGACAACGGTCTGACCGGAGGAACCGTACTCGCTCTTGACGGCACGGGATACGGAAGCGACGGCAATGCCTGGGGCGGAGAAGTTATTTCAACGGATCTGAAAGACTTCACAAGAGACGCACATTTGGAAAACATCCCGTTGCTCGGGGCGGAAAAAGCCGTTTACGATTTGCGGAGACTGAAATTTGCCGTGGATACCATGAACGGAAAGGAATCCGACCTGTTTCCCGAAGGAGAGGCGAACATACTCAGAAAAATCATGGATACAAGCGTAAAAAGCTCCTCCATGGGCAGATTGATGGATACGCTGTCGTTCACATTCGATGTCTGCAAAAACAGAACATACGACGGCGAACCTTCGATGAAACTGGAGCCGCTGCTGTCACGCGGCTCTCTTATTCCCGGATATGAAACATACACTGAAAACGGCGTTATCAAAACCGTCCACCTGTTTGACAGAATAGACAGAAACGACAAATCCGAAGATGTTGCATACTCTATAGTGTACAACGTGATGAAAGAATTGGTGGCGGTTGCCGTTGAAAACGCGGACAGAACCGGAAACGGATACATCGGGATGTCCGGCGGAGTGACTTATAATCACGCCGTATCGATGATGTTCGAAGAGCTGGGCAAAACCTCGGACCATGAATTAATATTCCACGAAAGAATACCTAACGGTGACGGCGGTATATCGGTCGGACAGGCCGCAATCGCACTGATGATGATTGAATGAACACCTTATTCGTACTTTTGGACGGGGCGGAAGATCATCCGCATCCGCTGCTTGACGGGAAAAAACCCATACACGTAGCAGAGATGCCTTTTCTCAGATCCAGAGCCGTCAACAGGTTCAGAACCACGGGGAAGGCGTACACTCATCTGTTTCTGAATGAATTTTTCACGGGACATCCTCCCGAAAGTTCCAGAGCCGCCTTAGAAGCTCTGGGTCTCGGACTTGACATGAGTGACGGCAGAAATGCGTTCCGCTTCAGTCCGGCCAGATTCGTCGATGACACGATTCAGTGGATTTATGATTTGGGAGACATAAAGGATGACATTGAATTCCACGTCAAAGACAACCTCTGGATATTGGAAGACTACAATCCGGAAATCAACTTCTTCCTTGAGGGACGTGCCGTACTGACAATGGATTATTCGGATGTGCCGGACTTGCCTTCGCCGCCTGTTAACACCCGATATGTGGAAGTGCCCGGAGACCTCGGCAAACTCGTAAACAAAGTCGCAGAGATTTTGGACGGCGTTACGAACTATCCCTGGGGCTGCGGAAAACTGGGTCATATTTATCCCGGATTCGAATCGATGGGAAAAATGACGGCCATTTCGGACAGTCCCACTTCTCTGGGTATCTGCTCGTCGTTGGGATACGACATACGTTTGATTCAGAAATTGGACGATCGTTTTCCTGTTGCCGCAAAAGCTCTTGAACACGGGAACGTTTTCCTGCATGTGGACGAGGTTGACGAATACAGTCATCAAAAAGACCCTTTCAAGAAAATCGAAGTACTGGAACATACTGATGAGATGATGGAAAAGTATTTTTCCGATGCCGAACGGATAGTGTACTTTGCCGATCACGGCACTTCCTGCGTAACCGGCGAACACATTTTAACGGATGTGCCGGTTTGGACCACATTTGACTGCAAATTGAAAGAGGGTGTGATCACTCCCCTGAAAGAAGTGATACCCAGAATACTGGGATAAGGAGGAAATCATATGACATACAACGGAAAGCTTCCCGAATCATTGAGGGTTTGGGGCAACAGAACGATTGCCGACGGATTAATCGGTAAAATGTGGGGGAAGAGAGGCGTATTTACCTGTACGGTGGCAAATACCATGACTTCGACCCGCCCCGGAATCTCGGATGCGGGGGATACGCCCGATTTGACATTATTTACTCCGCCTGCGGATGTGGAACTGTTGGTGAACGGCGAAGTGACCTGTATGGACGGTATACCCATCAACCCCGGCGGAATACCCACGCCCGCCACTTTGACCAAAGCCGCCCTCAGACTTTCCGGAATGCCGTTTTACATCATCAACGGAGGCAGCAAAATCAACCCCTTCGTTCCCTACTTTGACGTGGGAGGGGAATGCGGCAGGGATATAACCACCGGAGATGCCGTCTCCAATGTCGAAGAAGGTTTCAGGAAGGGCAAGATACTGGCTAAGTCCCTTGCAAGGGGTTACGATTACATCGTCATAAGCGAAAGCTGTGCGGGAGGCACCACCACGGCCCTGGGAGTTCTCATGGCCATGGGAACCGTCAAAGAAAATCTCGTGAGCAGCAGTTCACCGAACAATCCCAGAGAATTGAAGACTCGGACCGTCATGGAAGGTCTCAATGCGGCCGGAATTAAGCCGGGAGACCTGAAAAACGACCCTCTGAGAGCAATTGAATGCGTCGGAGACCCCATGATGCCCGCGAATGTCGGAATGCTTGTGGGAGCCGCGGAAGCCGGCATACCCGTAATTGTGGGCGGCGGCACTCAGATGGCCGCGGTGATGGCGGCCGCAGTAACGCTGGAACCGTCCGTTGTGGGTAACATGTTCCAGGGAACCACAAGGTGGCTCATGAACGATCCCAATTCCAGCATGATAAATCTTATGAGCGCGATTTCGGAAGATATTCCGATAGTCTACGTTAACATGGATTACAACAAGAGTCCTTACGAAGGGTTGCAGGCTTACGAATGGGGATACATAAAAGAAGGCGTAGGGTGCGGAGGAGCATCGGTTTCGGCCATTCTGAGCAGCGAAGGCAGGATTACCTGCGATAACCTACTCGACGAAGTTCACGAAGTATACAGAAAAATTATGGATATTCAGTGAGCCATCTTGCCATACTGAGCTCTTCGATGGTATTCACATTGACTGCCAGGTCTATGTATGAACACTCGTAGAAGCATTCCTGAAGGTATTCCCCGTCAAGGGTTTTCTGTCTGTCCATTATATTGATTCCGGACAAGACCCAGGATTTTCCTTTCCATTCCACGGTATAGGAAGGCGTTATTCCGAATTGGGTGACATAATCTTTGTCGACAACCGCAATCATGGATCCCATGTCGGGTTTGAATGCGTTTGTAATCCCGTCTATGACATTTGTGGAAAGTAAAGGAAGATCGGACGGCGAAGTAAGTACGAACTCCGAGCTCATATGTTCCAGAGCCAGGTGGAGATCGTCGACATAGCTTTCGCCGCCGGTTCTTATTGTTTCGTAACCCAACTCGTTGAGATACGTTTCCGTCTGCAGAGTATTGGAGCTGACGGATATCAACACCGACGAAACGTTTTCGGATGCTTCCAACGCCGATATTACATGCATAACGGTGGGTTTGCCGCCCACCGTCAGCATAGGTTTTTCTATGCCGTTGTTCAGCATCCGTGTGCCTTTTCCGCCTGCGTTGATCAGTGCCTCGACCTTCATAACAAAATCAACGCCGAAAGTACACAATATGTCAATATCATGGTAAATGATACTATTGGACGTGCAATCTCATTAGTCGCTCCCAATGTGTCTCCCGATGTATATCCGAATGTCTTGTTGGCTGTGTTGGCCATGAATTTTCCAACCAAAACAGACATTGCCATTCCCACCACAAGAACAATGAACAGCATTGCCACGGTGTAAGCAAATGAAACATCCAGAACACCAATAATGGTCTTGTTGATAATCCAGTATATTGCCAGCGAAAGCACAAGTCCGACGATTGACAATATGAATGTAGTCATCAGCGATTTGACCAATGTTGTATTGTCTGCCTTTCTTACCTGTGAAGACGCCATTCCGTCTCCAGCAGTTCCGTAAACCGCGGCGGAGACCATTGCATTTTTTACCAAAATTTCCGTTATTGGTATTACGAAAAGCATAGGTACAATCCAAAAAATCGAATGAGCATATATTGCGAAAGTACCCAAAGTGACTATCAAAGCCAGTCCGAATCCTCCGGCACCTATCTTGGAATCTTTCATAGCACGTACATGTTTTTCTTGATCCCCCGATGCGACTATTCCATCACCAAAATCCACAAGTCCGTCAAAATGAAGAAATTTGCTGCCAATTAGGACCGTTGCCAATACAAAAATGGGAATTATTAAACTGATGTCGAAAAACGTATACCGTCCTAGGACATACATTATAATCATTTCTACGGCAATTACAGTAGCGAATAGTGCCCCTATTACAGGAACCAGGTGGAAACGATCTTCCATCGCTTCTATGTCCTGAGAACCTACGTCCCTTCTCCAGATGGTGAAAAAGGATAACATTCCCTTGAGTGCAGACTTATCCTGATCGCCCAACGGTTCGAAATATGTAGTATTTTCAGCATAAGATTCGGTTTTCTCATACACTTCCTCCGTTTCAAAAATTGGCGTCTCTTCAGTATTCTCAGTTACATCCTCATATTCTTCCACAGGTATCTTTGTCACAGAATTTGATTCGAACGAGTAATCCGAAGGCTCAATACCTCCGGTGGTTCGGCCTCCCGATTCGAACAGAGAATGTTCAGGTTTGTCTATTTGCGATTCCACATTTTCATTGACTGGGGATTCCGTATCCTCGTCTGCCTGTACCCCATCTTCACCGATGGGATACGCTTCTTCAGGATCCGGAATGCCGTCATTCCTTTCTTTTGTCATTTAACACCCCTTTCCTTCGATGAAATCAGTTTTTTTGAAACGGGGATGCCTGTAACGATACCTTCAAGGGTACCTTTAAGAATATCTCCCGCCTGCGTTTTTGGCAAGTCCTGGATGTATATCGTAGCATAGACATTTATATCTGCTTGCCCGGCAATCGACTCAAATGCCGTGGTTTTAAAATAACTGGCTATGTCCTGTAACATACCGGGCAGCATGGATTTAGCATCCAAATCGTTTTCTTTGATGATTTTCTTCCATGCCGCGTCATAAGAAACCGCCGTTTGAACGAGCAAAGCAAGATCTTTGTTTTCCGATAATTCGTTCACCGTTTCCGTGATTACACGGATTCCGTTCCCGTCAGCCCCGGAATATTCGGATATCGATTTTACGAGTTCTTCTTCGGATATTCCCGCTTCGATTAGAACATCCAGATAATTTCCGTGAACGTGATCCCCCCGTTTTATAAGGGAATCCCTGACACAGTGCTTCACCGCCCTTGTCATCGATATTCCCAACCGAGTTCCGGTTCCGGAATACACCGTTCTTTCTTCTCCGATCGGAGAAATTATGGCTATGGCATCGGAAGTCGTTCCGGTTTCTTCGTAACCGAAAGATGCCATGGCCGCCGTCTTTGCTTCGGTCATTCCGATCAGAATGTTTACTTTTCCGGTCTGCGTCAACGGCACGGACGATACGCCGATTATGTTTATCGTGCCGGCAATCAGAGCCTTGCTTCTTCTGCTTGAGAGTTTGAATCTGGTATCCCAGTTTTCCAACACGTCACCTGCGATTACCTGATTGCTTAATCCCGCGGTAACGGCTGCAAATGTTTCCACGCCTTCAAAATTTTCCGATTTGTAACTGAAAACATATTTTACTTCAGCGGCGGTCATGAACCCCACCGAATCTTCAGGCAGGTCCAATTTTCTGCATACGTTCAACGCAAGATTGTAGGGATTGTCGTCATAGAAATTTTTAGGAACCTGCAGGATAAATACGCAATCCGTAAGTTTATCTCCGCCGTTATAAACGGCGGAACTCAGAACCTCCATTTTTTCAGGAAATTTCATAACCGCAACATCACATTTTTCATAAGTCAGAATTTCACATTTTGGTACATTCATACTAAAAGACCCCTTATCAGTTCAATACCGTTCACAATCAGGTTTTCAAAAAATATCTGTACGTTGACTCCCGCAAATACAAACAGCGGCAAGATTACGAGGAGCATAAACAATATTGAAGAGATTTCAATAAGTCTCAGACAGTTTCTTACATCTTTGTAATTCGGGATGTTCGCTTCACCGTTTATAACATAAGAATTTTTCTTTTCCATGCGTATGTCCAAAGCGCCTGCCGCGGCCGCCATCGGCCAACCGCTGTTGGGACTGGGAGTTACGCCGTTGTCTCTTTTGGCGATTTTTGAAGCCTGTTTCCAATTCATGCCCAATATTGCGGATCCTATTACTATGAACACTGCCGATATTCTTGATGTCAGGAATCCCAGAACGTCATCGAATCTTGCAGGGAACTTTCCCAGCGAATCGTATTTTTCATTTCTGTAACCCCACATTGCATCCATGAGATTCGTGCATCGGAACATAAAGGCGCCGGGTATTCCCAGCAACCCCATGTAAAACGTCGGCGAACAGACACTGTCGGCAAAATTTTCGGATATCGTCTCACAGCAGGATGAAGATATCTGCTCCGAGTTCATGCCTTCGGTTTCTCTGCTTACAATCATGCTTACTTTTTTGGCCGCGTCGACCGTATTTCCTTTTTCAAGATCCGCGCATATCGGTTCGCAGTGCTTATCGAAAGAGAATATCGCAAAAGTGGATTTCAGTATGAATGCGGACAATACAATCCATACAATCGTACCGTAAGGATTCGGAATGTAAGATCTGGATATTGCCGTTACGGTGATTGCCAGTCCTCCGAACAGCAACAGAACAAAAAGATATGACAGAAGACCCAGAACCAAGGCATAAGTTCCTTTGCGTTTATTGAGACGTTTATCGATTCCCCCCAATATGTTTCCCATCCACCTCAGGGGATGATATTTATTGGGAAACTCCCCGATGAACCGGTCTATCAACAGAGCCAGGATCACTATCAGCAATGCTTGTGCCCAAATCGGTATCATTTTACCTCAGAGATTTCACGACGGATTCCGCCGCGTTTATGAATCGGTTGTTGCATTCACCGTCTTTAACACTGTACCTTACATACATATCGTAAGGCTCGCCGAAAGATGCGCAGTCCCTCAGTATGATTCCTTGTTTTTGCATTCTTTCGTTGATGTCGGAGGCTTTCACTCCGAGATGACTCACGGGTCTGAAATAAAAGAACGAATCCGAAACTTTTCCCTGGGTGAAACCTACTTCGGACAGTTCCCTGTTCATGGTTACCGATTC
>Ga0172377_10007602_pt1 | contig 11145 bp, 3 predicted proteins | sample Pumphouse3metaG_FD_119749 | JGI IMG/M metagenome (GOLD analysis project Ga0172377, IMG submission 119749) | Leachate microbial communities from a municipal landfill in Southern Ontario, Canada - Pumphouse #3 metaG | ecosystem: Engineered > Solid waste > Landfill > Unclassified | place: Canada... | reverse complement strand
TGGAATATATGCTGGTCAAAAATCAAACTAGTTTATAATTTTATATTTAAAAGAAAGAAAAAAATAGAAAGTAAAGAATAAAAAAATTGAAAATAAGCATAGCAAAAACATTTTGTTTTTTACTTATTCTTAATCTAACTTTACTTTTGTTTTTTACTTATTCTTAATCTAACTTTACTTTTGTTTTTTACTTATTCTTAATCTAACTTTACTTTTGTTTTACTTTTTATTAAATACACAGTTTTGTTATTTACTTTACGTTTTTAAATATTTAACTTATTTTACTAATGCTACAAAAAAAGCAATAGAAAAGGAGGGCTGACGCTCTCCTTTCCTGTTTTCCCGCTCCTATTTTTTACTAGAATATTTAGTGATAACATCCACTAATTCAGCAACTGAGGTATTAATACTTCTTATTTGCTCCTTAGTCGCACCATTCGCCCTAGCACGTTTAGCCTGCTCTTTTAACTTGTCAATCAATTCTTTTATCTTCTTGGTATTAGCAACTTTATTTGTGCTTGTAGGTGAATTTTCAATTTTCAACAACGCTTGGTCAATCTGTGCTTTCAACTCGCTTTGTTGTTGTTGAAGTTTTGCATTTTCTTCATCTATCTGCTTTTGTATCTCATTGAAATCGTAATCCTTAGTTTCCATTTCAGGCAATTTTGCCTCAGGTTTTACTAGTTTACTGTCTTCTGCTTTTACCTGAATTTTATTAACTGGTGTTTTTGCTTTCTTGTTATCTACTATTTTTTTCTCGGTTTTTGGAGTAATCTTAGCCTCTAACTTTTTAACCTTTGATTCCCCTTGTTTAGACTTCTTTTCAACTGATTTTAACTTTCCTATCTTTTTAGTAGCCATTTTTTTAGGTTCTACTTTTTTACTAATAGGCTTTTTAGCCTTTTCATTTTCAACCTTGTTAGGCTGAATTTTCTTAGTGGTTTTAGGATTTGCTAATTTTTTATCAGTTTTCAAGGTAGTCTTAACTTCTAATTTTTTAGCCCCCTGTTTCACTTTCCCCGTTTTCTTAGGACTAGCAATTTTCTTCGTTGGTTTTTTAGTCTTCGACTTTTTTGAGGCTTTTATTTTTTCAGTAGGAACAACCGCCGTAGGTGTGTTTACTTTTTCAGCGTTTTGTAAACTTGTTTGAGTCTGTGGAGCACTAGTATCAATCTGCTCCTTAGCAACATTTTCTGGCTCTACAACTATTTGTTCATTTTTAGTTGCTACTTCTTGCTTTTTAGACTTTGAAGTTTTATTTACCTTTGACTCTTTTGGTGCTACTGCTTTTTGCTTAACTTTCTTTATTGCCTTTTTAGTGGCTACCTGTTGAGCATTTTGCACTGCTTGTTGTTCTTCTTTTTCTTTCCATTCTTCTTGTGTAGGTCCTATATAATTTCCATTCTCATCATAGTATTGTGAGTAATCAATCAAGTTTCCATTCTCGTCATAATATTGAGAATAGTCAATCAAATTCCCGTTCTCATCATAGTATTGTGAGTAATCAATCAAATTCCCGTTCTCATCATAGTATTGTCCAAGATCTTGATTAGTAGTACTATTCATTAAGTTTGGTTGCGGGGTATTGTCTTCATTATTTGGTTGCTGAGCATTATCATTCTCCTCAACCGGTTTACCCTTTAACATATGAACGGCTTTTTCATTATTATTGTATATATTACTTATTTCTAAGTCCTTCTCTGCTATGGCAGAATCCTTAGTTTCCAACTCACGATTAAGAGATTGTATCTTTGTTTTCAGTTCTACAATCTGTGTTTGATAATCCTTAACGGTATCTACATTTTCTTCACTGACTTTATCATTCAACGTATCATAAACCTTGACAGCAAAAGTATCGTACTCTGATTTCAAAGCAACTTCTACTTGTGCCTTGTCTTTCTCAATCATATCCTTACGTTTCTGTATCTCAGCCTTACATTCATTAAGGGTAACTTGCTCTTTGCTCAATAAAGACTTCAAATCTTTCTCTATTAAAGCACGCTTCTCAATCTCATCTTTAATCTGTCTACGGTTATAGTTAATTTCAACACGGTTAGTAGTTTCAGCAATAGCCTTATCCAAACGCTCCAAGTTTTCCTTGATTGCTTGTAACTTTCGGTTCGCTTCTTTTTCAATATCATCCATATTGTCCTCGGCCTGAGTTTGTTTCTTTTCTAATTCCTCAATCTCATTCTGCAATCCAATCTTCTTCATCAAGAAAGATTCACTTTCCTCAACAGCACGAGAAATTAACTGCTCACCATCTACACCCAAATCCTTAAAGTTATATGGACTGTGTGATACTGCTTCGTATTTACTTTGTTCAAGTAATTGTTGTTCTTCCAAGGCTTTCTTTTCAAGGTATTCACGTAAAATAGGAATTCCATCATCAATCTCTCTTTGAGTAAATAATACTTCATAATCAATACTGTCTGGCATTGTTGCAACTGCTCTGTTTACATTTCGTACAAACACATTAAAAACATCATATAAATTCATACTAACTGTACTGATACGTAGTTGAATAATCATTCTCATTATTCCACCAATCAACAAAATAATAGCCGGAGTAGCAAGAGCATAAATGGAAGCATCTATCAAGTTAGACACGCTAACCGTTCCCGCAGCATTTGCTAAGGAATATCCTAATCCTAGAATAAAAGTTATCAAAGATAAAACGATAGAAGATAAAGTTATCTGCTTACCAACACTTATCAGAACACTGTTTACCAAAGGTCTTTTAACACAGTATTCGGTAGTTAAATAACGACTTGGTAAGCCATCCCTTTCTAATACAAACAATTGCCAACGGTCACGTATACGTTGTGGCATCTTCTTTATATAATTGTGAAATGTAACCAAATTTTCTTCGGTTATTGATGGGTTTTGAAGTAGATATCTATTTATCCTTTTTATACCTCGAATAGTCTTTGCCTCATAACAAAAACTCATTTTTACAATGCCTATTACAGAAAAGGATAGCATTAAACCAATACCTATCCAAAAAATAATATCAAAATTCAAATTCTGAAAAGCAGTATAAAAAAAGTCAAACATATCATTAATGGAACTTGCAATCAAATTTTCGATCATTTCAAACTCTCCTATTTTTGAAATATTTTATCCTATATTCTAACATTATCTTATCTATTATTTTTTTAGTTGTCAAATAATATTTCACAATCTTTGAAAAAAGAATATAAAATTTTGCTAGTTACTTTTCTTTTTAATGCGTTTTCTACCGCTATTTTGTAACATTCCATTTGAATTTTGTATTTTTGTCTCATTTTTTCATCATCTTTTTCTCGGGTTGTTTTAAAATCAATAAGTATAGTTTCATCCCCACAGCAAGCCACAAAGTCCACTACTCCTTGAATTAAAACCCTATTTGTAATATCACTTTGCCCTATCAAACTGTTGTATGGAATATAAAGATAGAACTTTCCCTCTCGTATTATCTTTTCAGCATTTGTTGTCCAACGTTGCAAATAGTTTACACACTTAAATATCTTTTCACAATCTATCAACTTTAATGTATCCAAATCCAAGTTTTCTTTTAAATATTGTGCAATCTCCTGTTGACTTGTTAGTTGTAAAGGAATTATCTCCATTGCCTTATGATAAGCCGTTCCTATTTCATCCGCACCTGCCACGCTCTCTTTAAAATTAAAAGTCTGAGGCTGTGGTGCATACTGAGTTTGATATTCATTTTCCTGCATCAAGCGGGTTACACTATTCTTAAAAGCAATATTGCCTTTTTTACTCTGTTGTGACAATCTGTCACAATTTTTAACTAATTTTTGCACTATTTCATCACTATACCCTACTTTGTGTAGGTCTATACTAACGTTTTTATCCACCTTAACAGCATCATCTGGACAAAGTATAGGGGAATAAATATTCAACTCAAAGGTTGCCTTATCTCCACTTTTAATGGTTAAATGTTCCTTTCCCATTTTCAAAGCCTGAACATCAACATCTTGCAAACAAGACAATAGAATAGACATATAGTTGTTTTGTTTTTGCAATATATAAGACTCCGTGTTGTTTTCCAATTTGTCATCTATTTTTGCTTTACCTATTATATATAAATGATTTTTCGCACGAGTCAATCCCACATATAGCACTCTTAATTGTTCAGCAAACTCCTGTTCGTTCTCTTGTATGATTATTGCGGAACGTGCTACGGTTCCCTTTTTATATCTATCCTCTTTATTAAACACCTGAACACCAATACCCAATTCTGGACTGAACAGGCAAGGACCTGTTAGGCTTCTTTTATTAAATTGATGCCCCATATCTACCGCAAATACAATAGGATACTCCAACCCCTTACTCTGATGCATAGTAACCACACTAATAGCACTATGCTCGCCACTACTCTGCGTGGAGTTTTTTATTTCATCATTGTTGTCCACATAAGACAAATAACTAACCAAGTCACTATTATAGCCACGAGATAAAAAATCATTCAAATAAACTTGTACATTAGTTAAACGACCTTGACCATTAGCCATTGATAAAACTAAACTTTCATAATTAGTTGTTTTTATCAACCAACGCAAAACCTCATATATTGTTCCATTGATTAGTTTTTGCCGACCTTGTTCAATCAAACTATAAGCCCTTGCAATTTTTGGATATTCAGATTGATATTCTTTACATAAAGAATAAAAAGCACCTTCTCCCTTTTCTCTTAAATTAGAAAGTTCATCAAAAGAGCAGTTAATAATTGGGCTACTCAAAAACCCTGTCAAAGCATAATCATCCTGAGTATTTATAAGCAACTGCAAATATTTATATAAAACTTGTACTTCATATTCATCCAACACTTTTTCTTTGCTGACATTACGAACAGGAATATCACACTTTTCCAACTCGGACACAATAGTATTAATATAATCTCCCCTTGCACGATATAAAATAGCAATGTCATCATACTCTATATCTCTCAATATATTTTTATCAGTATCAAAAATTTTATGTTTTCCGTTTATTAAATCTACAATTTTAGATGCAATTATGTAGGCCTCACTCTTTGCATACAGCATTTCATCTTGCTGTTTATTTTCCGCATCTTTTACACTATAAACTTTTTCAGGAATTATCTTTTCCTTTTTAATATCATCTATTGCAACAACATTCATTTCCACAATGGGTAAATTATTTTCTTGGACTGGAAAATCTATGCCCGCCTGAAACATACTAGACTGCTTATAGTCTATCTTTGCAACTGTTGGAGTCATAATCTTTGAGAAAACCCAATCTACAAAACTTAAAATGTTTATATCACTTCGAAAATTATGCTTTAAGTTTATCGCCTTTTTGCCTGAGTTTTCATCTGTAAAACGAATTACTTTATCCAACATAATTTTAGGATTGGTATTTCGAAACCTATAAATACTTTGTTTAGGGTCACCTACCAAAAACAAAGTATTCTGTCCCTCTTTCCACACACGAGTTATAATTACCTCTTGTATGTCGTTCACATCTTGGTACTCATCTACAAATATCTGTTTATACAACTTACTAACTTCTTCATTTACTGTTTGATTTTCTAACAATTTTAAGGCTAAATGTTCCAAGTCTGAAAAGTCTATTACATTATGTTGAATTTTTAATTGTTGATAATTTTCAGAAAATTTTTCCTCAACTTGAATTAACATATCCACATTGTCTTTACACCAAAACAAATCTTGTTGTAACTCTTGAATATTTTTAGAAAGATAAATCTTTTCACGTATTCGTTTCAACTCATCAGTCAAATCTTTTTTCTGATTTCCCATATATGCACTCAAAGCATCTTGTTCGGGGTCACCCGTGGCACGTGGTTTATCTGGAAAATCTGCAATATAGTTAAATATTACTTCGTGATTTTTATTAAATCCATTTTCTGCACTTACCTGTGATATTTTTTGAACTATCTCATAGCAAGCACTTTCTAATTTTGCATATTTGATTTGTCGAGCCTCAATCTCTATGTTTTCAAAAATTTTCTTATAATAAGCAAGAGTACTAACAACATAGTCATTAAGAATAGTACAAATATTAGACTGGTCTAAATCAGTAGTATATACTTTTTTAATCTGCTCTTTAAAAATATCTTTGTTAGGCTGATTCTGTAAAAAGTTATGTATCTGAAAGACAATATCTTTGATAGTATTAAAGTTTCGTTTGTTATCATATGCAGAAAGCAATTCCATAAAGTCTGCTTGCTGTCCTTGTGTAAAGTGATTCAAAGTGTTTTGCATAGCCTTTTCTTGTAGTACACCGCTGGCATCCTCATCAGCAATAGTACAACTTGCATCTATGTTTAAAATATAAAAATATTTTTTAATTAACTTATAACAAAAAGTATGAATGGTACTTATGTCTGCTTGTGGCAATAGGGAAATTTGCTGACGTAAATGTTCTTTTTGAGAAAGAGTTATGCTTTCATCGTTATATCTTTTCAACAACTCTTTTTCCAACTTTACTCGTATCTGTGAGGCAGCAGCATCAGTAAATGTAATAAGTAAAAAGTCCAATATGTTGGCTTTTTCATCTACTATGTAGTGAACGACACGTCTTAACATAACAAAGGTCTTTCCACTACCCGCATTTGCAGATACTAACAAATCTTGTGGCAAGCAAATTGCTTGTTCCTGCTCAGGCTTTAATGTTTTCTTATTTTTTTGTTCACTCATTTTTATTGGTTCATCCGCTCTTGCGTGTGCGTCTGCTTTTACTCGTTCATCTATTTTTGTTGGTTCATCTATTTTTGCGTGTGCATCTGCTTTTACTCGTTCATCTACTCTTACGTGTGAGTCTGCTTTTACTCGTTCATATGTTTTTGTTAGTTCATCTGCTTTTGTTCGTTCATCTGTTATTGTGTTTTCATTTGTTTTTTCTCGTTGATTCGTTTTTGTTTGTTCACTCATTTTTTGTCACCTCCTCAAAAACAGTCTTTTTTATGTCAAAATTACTATCTCGTGGTCGTTGTTCCTCTTTGGTATAGTATGGACAAAAAGTTTTTGAAGCACAATATGAGCAAGAGCCATCCAAAGGTTTAGGCTCAATGTATCCACTCAAAATCTCGCCTAGTGCTTTTGAAAAAACCTTATAGGAATAATTAATCATAGCAATTAACTGCGTCTGGTTTAAAAGATTTTTATCATCTTTACCCTCCAACAGCCCCTCGGACATTGCTTTTTTAGTATTATTTAAAGCAAATTTTATGATAGAACTTTGATTGTTTTCATAAGTCATTTGGTCATCTTGTGCACTTAAATTATCAAAATCTCCTACCGTTACACCATCCATACAATAACTTTGATATGGAAAAGTTGGCTTGCTGTCTTTGTATTCGTTATGTAGTGGAAAATAGAAAGCCCCCGATGGTTGTTTATCCTTCCATCCTTGCATTATGGCATATAAATAAATAAAAAGTTGAATTTTCTTTCCTAGATATAAATCTAGCATATGAAATTCAGAATTATTTTTACCTGTTTTATAGTCTACCACTCTAAAACGCTCATTCCAAATATCAACTCTGTCTACCTTACCACGCATCTTTAACTTACGGTCTGTTTTATAAACTATAATTTCGGGCATAGGGACAAAATCTGATTCACCAAAACTTGCCTCTGCATACATTATCTTATATTTACTATGCTGGTTTTGATAATTCAACCCTTTACAAACTCTTATACTTTCTTGCTCTAAGCCTTTTGCTAGTGCTTTATTTTGTGTGCCAAACAGCAAATGTTCATATTCTTTTCTGTTCATTATTGATTTAAAAGTACTAACCGCAAAACTTTCAATTTCTTTATCATTCAGTTTTTTGTCTTGGCTGTATTTTGCAAATTTTTCCACTATATCGTGTAGAATATTTCCAATATCAACTGGTCGCACTTTATTACTTTGCTTTTCTTGTAACTTCAAACCATATTCTACAAAATGCTGAAAAGGGCAAGAAAAAAACTTCTCCAACTCAGTTGCTTTTGTATATCCATTAGTAAAAAACAATTTCTCCACATTTGTTACTTGTGTTTCAACCTTTTGTTGATTTAGTACCCTTGTTAACAAATCTTTTAAACTACCACTTAATAAACACTGTGTTAAAACATCTTTCATTTTACTGTCTGTATTTTTATTTTCTGCCAACCACACCAACATATTATCCAAGGTTGGGAAAAGAAACATTAAGCGGTTATCTTCCGTTTTAAAAGGTTCTATATCTTTATAACATTTTTCCACTTGTACAATAGGGAGCGGGTTTGATTCCCTAGTAAACATCGTACTTAACTGTTCTAAAACTCTACTTTGCTGGCACTGGTCATTCTTTATATTTTCAGGCATCGTAACCACTAATTGCTTAGTTGCAAAAGTTAAATTCTGCTGAATTACACACACAGTACGCTTGTTCAAATCTTTTATAGTTGGAGATATTTCCAACTCTTGCAAAGCGAGGATGTCTGCATCACTTATAATCCCAACATCTTGAACCCACGCAGGCAATTTGCCCTCAACCGCACCCAATACAAAGCAATATGGGGTAGGCTCAAATACACTAGACAACATCTGTCCTACAAAAATACTACTGATACTCATAGGCAAAGGAGTAATCTCAGTTGCTTGAACCCCTGCATCAAACATATCTAACCATTCCTCAAAGGTAACCTCTTGCTCGCCTAATATTTCTTCTAACTGCTGTATAATTTTCACTATTTTATCATTACTTTGTCTTAAAATGCTGGCTTGTTTAAGAACTCCTTTTCCCTCAAAGTATAGTGATAAATCTTGAAGTTTTTGAGCCAAATTCAACTGTTCATTCAACTTTAAAAACGCCTCACAAAACTGTGCAATAGTGGTACTCCCTTGTACTTCTTTTTCAAAATCTATAATCACTTTCATAAATGACTGTTTTATATCTTCAAACTGTTCAAAATTCTCATCTTTATTTTTAAGAGTAAGAGGTTGCGTCCACATAGTTCCAATAATGCCATACTTCTTTGCATAAGCATCAAATAGTTCTCGTTGCTCCTGAGTAAGCCCCGCTAATCCATTCATAGCAACACGCAGAACATCATCTTGCAAGTATCCCCACTGTACACAATCAAAAATTGCACTCAGCATTTTATACTGTTCAGTATCCTCCAACTTGAAATTTTTATCCAACCAATAGGGAATGTTATATTTATCAAAAGTATATTCTATGATATTTTGATAGGTGGCAAAGTCGCTACAATTTACACTTACTTCTTTTAATTCTCTCCCCTTACTCAATAAATGTAAAATCTTCTTTGCGACAAACTCCACTTCATCACTAATATTATTTGCAGAATATAACTGTACACTACCTTTATCTGCTATTTCTTTAATTTCGGGACATAATGAAAATATTTGAGTACATATATGCTTTTGGTCAGAATTCAATTTATCCGCACTTTTGACTCGTTCCATCTCTACGCCTAAATTATCACAAATGTTTTTTATATTCATATTAATCTTTGCTAAATACACGGCACTGTTATTTTGGTTTTCCGGTTTTAACAAAGTAATAGAAGTCGAATTACTACTTTTAATACTGTTTAATATTACATCATAATCTTGTGCTGTAAAATCTGAAAAGTTACAAAAATGCACATCAGCATTTTTGAAGATATTTGAAATCTGTAAACGTTCACAAAGTAAACTTATTTTGTTGTTACTGTCCACAAAATTGTCTTGGATGTACTCCTCATAAAGTCCATAGATAAGGGCAATATCATTCATTTTTTGTTGTAAATTACCTTTTGGCAATTTATTTACAATATTCTTCAACCGTTGAGGTGTTATTTTACAACTTTTTATCTGTGATATGCTATCAAAAAGGACTTTTGCAAAACGAGTAGTAATAGGAATTTTATTAAAACAAACCAAGTGTTCTTTATTCTTTTTGAGTAAAAATTGAACCAACATAATTGCATCCAACATACTTAGTACTTTTTTCCCGTTATAATTGTCCAAAACTAAGTTAGCCAAACGTGATATCGTCAACACTTCAAAATCAAAACTAGAAGTCAAATTCAATTTCTCCATAACCAACTTTTCCATACTAAGACTAAAACGGTCAGGAACTATTATGTATTGTTTACGTCCTTGTTGCAAGCCTTGACCAATAAATTTTATCTGTTCCTCAATAGCATTGAATATTTGATATGACTCAAAACATACAACCTTCATAAGTAACCTCTCTTCTTCAAATAATAACATATTAAACAGAGGTTGTCACACAAAAATAAAAAATATATTATATATAATATATTTTTTATTTCACAAATCTTCAAATGCTAAAAGATAATAACTTTAATTTTATTTAAAACTAGACAATAATGCCAATATTTTTCACTCCTTTTTGACACTTTCAGAAATTTGTTGTAAATTCATTTGCTGAAAGAACTCTTTTAAATCTTTCATTTTTTTACTGTTTACCAAATTTTGCACTTGTAGGATGGTAGATAAATTCTGTGCTTGACTAACTGCTAAGTTATTTTGTACTAGCGTTAAATCATTTTTTAATTTTTTGTTCTGCTCTTGCAATTCTTGTACCATTAATTGTTTTCGTCTTAAATCAATTAACGTAATTTGTAAAGTATCATTTGAAAACTGTACTTCTTTGGCTAATTCTTGTGATATTTCCCGCTCTGCGTTGCGTTTTATTAAATTAACTAACCCCATAAATAAGGCTTTCATATCAGTGTCAGTTATCTCTTTTTGTCGCTTTGGCATACAGATGATTTTATTATCCTCTTTATATGGAGAACGAACTAAAAAACCCTTATTTTGTAAGTCTTTCATAACTTCTAAAACTTCCTTCTTATTATTCTTTAAAATATTTCTATATTTATTCTGATAACGCACCATTAAGGAAGTTTCTCCCTTCGCAAGTCGCATACACGCACTTCGTACAGACTTTTGATTTTCCATAGGCAATATAGCATAAAGCAATTCACGTGCAGTTTGAGTATTAAAATGTCCAAGATTAAATAGTTCTTTCAAATCATTTTCACACAAACCGAGTAAAGTATATAAGTTTTTATCTTCCTTTATCTTTTTGCAGAGTTTATAAAAATAGTTTCGCACACTATATGTCTGTCTTGCATTACTTTTTGCCCATTCCTG
>Ga0172377_10007601_pt1 | contig 11146 bp, 7 predicted proteins | sample Pumphouse3metaG_FD_119749 | JGI IMG/M metagenome (GOLD analysis project Ga0172377, IMG submission 119749) | Leachate microbial communities from a municipal landfill in Southern Ontario, Canada - Pumphouse #3 metaG | ecosystem: Engineered > Solid waste > Landfill > Unclassified | place: Canada... | reverse complement strand
CCGAGACACCTTCGAGAGCGTGTCGCTGGAGCCCGGTGTCGTGCGGACGGTGGGCGTCCGCCTCGAGCCGCTCACCGGCATCCTGCTGGTCACCTCCGATCCTCCGGCGTGCGATGTGTCGGTCAAAGGGGTTTCGTTAGGCAGCACCCCGCTGCTCGTCACCACCCTCGAGAGCGGCGCCCACCGCCTCGCGGTCTCTTCGCCCGGCTATCAGACCAAGGAGATCGATGTGACCCTTGACGGACGCACCCCGGTCAAGCAGGAGATCGTCCTGCTCTCCGACTCCGGCACGCTTGCGCTGACCTCCGATCCGGAGGGCGCCGAAGTCTTCATCAACGGCATCGCGCGCGGCCGCGCGCCCTGCCGCATCGACCGCATCCCCGGCGGCACGGTCACGGTCAAGGTCCAGGCCGAAGGATTTCTGCCCCACACGCGCGAGATCACGTTGGCCGCCGGCGAGGTCCAGAGCGTCGAGGTGAAATTGAAGCCGCTGCCGGGAACGCTGCGCGTGGTTTCGATCCCGGAAGGCGCACGTATCTACATCGACGACGAGTATAAAGGCGAGACCCCTTTCGATCTGACGAAAGCCGAGCCCAAAACCTATCGCGTCCGCGTCGAGCGCGCCGGGCACGAGCCGGTCGCGCGCGATGTGACGCTCGCGAAAGGTGCATCGATCACCGAAGAATTCCGCTTGGCTAAAATCACCGGACGTCTCGAAATCGTCACCGCGCCGTCACGCGCCACGGTTCTGGTCGACGGCAAGAAGGTCGGCATCACCAGCACCCACGGGACCGACAGCACGGCAGTTTCCGACCCGTTCGCGGTTGAGGAGGTGCTGGAGGGCGAGCATGACGTCGAGATCTTCCGCAAGGGCTACGCCACGCAGAAACGGCGTATCACGGTAAAGCGCGGCGAAACGCTGACCCTTCAGTTCAAACTGGAACGGCAGTTCATCCCGAACTACGAGGTCATCACCGCCCGCTCCCATTACAAAGGCGTGCTGGAGTTCATGAACGAGGAGGGTATCCGCCTCGAAATCACGCCGGGCATCAGCCAGACGATCCCGATGAAGGACGTCAAGAAACACGGTCCGTTGACCGAAAGCGAGTGAGCGTGTTCCCGGTCGACGCCATCTTGCCCGGCCTGGCCGCCTCACTGGCAGCCAATCGCACGGCCGTGCTGCAGGCACCGCCCGGCACCGGGAAGACCACGCGCGTGGCCCCTTCTCTGCTGGACGCCGTCTGGCTGAAGGGGCGCAAGATCCTGCTGCTCGAACCGCGCCGGCTGGCGGCGCGCGCCGCCGCCGCCTTCATGGCGCGCCAACGCGGCGAGGCGGTCGGCGACACCATCGGCTACCACATCCGTCTCGAACGCCGCGTCGGACCGCGCACGCGTGTCGAGCTCCTGACCGAAGGCCTGCTCACCCAACGCCTGCTGCACGACCCCGAACTCGCGGATGCCGGACTGGTGATTTTTGACGAATTCCATGAGCGCAGCCTGGCCGCAGACACCGCGCTAGCCCTCACGCTCGACACGCGCCGCGCGCTGCGGCCAGACCTGCGGCTCGTCGTCATGTCGGCCACCCTGCGCCCCGAAGCCATTGCCGCGCACCTCCGCGACGCCGACATCCACACGGCTGACGCGCGCCTGTATCCCGTGCAGACGCGTCTGCTGGAGCGCCTCTCCGCCGCATCCCTTCCGCAACAGGCCGCCGGTGCCGTGCTACGTGCGCTGCGCGAGGAGCCGGGCAGCGTGCTGCTTTTTCTGCCCGGCGAAGGCGAGATCCGCCGTACGCTGGAGCTGCTGCGCGGTGCCGATCTGCCGCCGGAGGTCTCGCTGCACCCACTGTACGGCGCCCTGCCGCGCGAGGAGCAGGACGCGGCCGTGGCCCCGCCTGCCCCGGGCCGGCGCAAGATCGTGCTCGCCACCTCGATCGCGGAAACCTCGCTCACCATCGAAGGCATCCGCGTCGTGATCGACACCGGCTGGATGCGGGTGCCGCGTTTCTCGCCGCGCAACGGCATGTCACGTCTGGAAACCCTGCGCATCACCCGGGACCGTGCCGACCAGCGGCGCGGACGCGCCGGTCGCCTCGGCCCCGGAGTCTGCTACCGGTTGTGGGATGAGGCCACGGACCACCAGCTCGCGCCCGAAGCGCTGCCCGAGATCCTGGACGCCGACCTCGCCGCGACGGTGCTGCAGTCCGCCGATTGGGGCACCAGCGCGCGCGACGGCCTGCCCTGGTTCACACCGCCGCCCGACGCGGCATGGCGGCAGGCAGTCGGCCTGCTTCAGGAACTCGGCGCCCTCGCGCCCGCAATCAGCCGGCCCGCCGCAAGCGGCTCCGACACGGCCGAACCGCCCGCGCCGGCGATCACGGCGCGCGGACGCGCCATGGCCGCGCTGCCTGCCCACCCGCGCCTCGCCCACATGATTTTCGAAGCCGCGCGCGACGGCGCCGCACAGCAGGCCTGCCTGTTGGCGGCGGTGTTCACCGAGGCCGCCTCCGAATCATCGGTTCGCCATGAAACCGACATCCGCCGCCTGCTGGACCGCGTGCATGAGGGAGGCCGCGACGGTTTCAGTTACCGCGTCCATGAGCTTGCCCGGCGCTGGGGCCGCGGCTATGCGGCAACCGATTCGCGACGCCTCTCCGAAGGGCTGCTGCTGGCCTGGGCCTTCCCGGACCGCCTGGCGCGGCGCCGCGACGCCGAGGGCCGTTATCTGCTGCGTAACGGGCGCGGCGCAGTCCTCGATACCGCAGATCCGTTGGCGCGTGCCGAGTGGCTGGTGGCCGCCGAGTTGCTCGACGAGGCCACCGACGCCAAAATCCGCCTGGCGGCGCCGCTCGCCGAAGACGAGGTCGAAGCCGCCTTTACCGACCAGATGGAACGCCGCGCGCTGACCTTCTGGGATAAACGCAGTGAGGCGGTCATCGCGGTGAGCCGCCTCTGTCTCGGTGCGATCACGGTACGCGAAGGCGGCCAGGCGACACCCGATGCCGACAGCCTGCGCGCGGCCCTGTTCGACGGCATCCGCCAGAAGGGGCTCGGACAACTGCCCTGGAGCAAAAGTGCGCGCGCCCTGCAGGCCCGCGTGCTGTTCTTGCGCCGCGCCCTGCCGGAACAGGCGTGGCCCGACCTTTCCGACGGCGCGCTGCTGGCCGATCTCGACACGTGGCTGGGGCCGTTCTGCGATGGCGTCACCCGCTGGAGCCATGTGGATGCGCTCGACCTGACCGCGATCCTGCTGCGCCGGCTGGAGGCGTGCGGCTGTTCGCGCCGCGCCTTGGACACGCTCGCGCCCACGCACCTGCCGGTGCCCAGCGGCTCGAACATTCAGGTCCGCTACGATCGCGATCCGCCCTACATGGAGGTGCGCATCCAAGAGGTGTTCGGCCTCACGCGCACGCCGGCCGTAGCCGGAGGGCGCGTGCCGGTCGTGCTTCACCTGCTCTCGCCGGCGCAGCGTCCGGTTCAGGTGACCCGTGATCTGGAGAGCTTCTGGACAACCGGTTACGCGCTGGTACGCAAAGACCTGCGCGGACGCTATCCGAAACACGACTGGCCTGAAGACCCGCACGAGGCCAAACCCACACACCGCGTACGGCCCCGTCCCCGACCGTAACACCGATCCCGGCACAGGGTTTTGCGTAAAAACACACGAAAAAAAATCCTGAAAAAATGCGGCTTGACCTTGCCTTGGCGCGGCAGAAAGGCTAAAGTGTGTGGTTCTCATATCAGCACGGGCTGCCGAGTGGCTCCCCCGTGTGGAAGCGAAGACGCGCCGGCGAGTCGGCCAGCCGTCAAAGCGGATTAACCCGAGACGGCGCAGCGTCGTCTCACAGTTAAGGAAACGACACCATGGAAATGCCAGTGTCGAGCCTCACCGGGCTCACCCTCAAAGACCTGCTGGACGCGGGTCTGCACTTCGGCCACCAGACCAAGCGGTGGAATCCCAAGATGAAGCGCTACATCTTTGACAAGCGCAACGGGATTCACATCATCGACCTGACCCAGACCGTCCCGCTGATTGATGAAGCCGCAAAATTCCTGCGCGATACCGTGCTAAGCGGCAAAAAAATCCTTTTCGTCGCCACCAAAAAGCAGGCGCAAGAGGTTGTGAAAGAAGCCGCCGCCGCATGCGGGCAACAATACATGACCGAGCGCTGGCTGGGCGGCACGCTCACCAACAACCAGACCATCCGCCGCAGCGTGCGCCGCATGCGCCAGATTGAAGCGATGGGCCGCAACAACAACGGCGTGCTTTCCATCCACAAAAAGGAAGCGTCGAGCCTGCGTCGCGAGTTGGACAAACTGCAGAAAAACCTCAGCGGCGTCGCCGACATGGAGAACAAGCCCGGCGCGCTCTTCATCATCGACATCTGCCGTGAGCAGAACGCCGTCAAAGAGGCGCTGCGTCTGGGCATCCCGATCGTGGCGATGGTTGACACCAACGCCGATCCTGATCCGATCGACTACGTCATTCCGGGCAACGACGATGCCGTGCGCGGCGTCAAGATGATCGCGGATGCGTTCAGCAAGGTGATCAAAGAGGCGAACGACGAGTACAGCCGGATTGCTGCCGAGCGCCAGCGCCAGCGGGAAGCCGAGCAGGCCTCCCAGGACGCGCAGGAGCGAGCGGCTCGCAAAGCACGCAAGGACCTCGCCGGCACTGAAAGCGCTGACAAGGCCAAAGCCAAGCTGGCCGAGACCCGTAAGCGTGCCGCCAAGGCTGCCAAGGATGCGGTTGACGCGAAAGTCGCTTCGGTCGAGCCGGCAGCCGAGAGTGCCGCGCCGGCCGCCGCCGAGGTTGCCGCTGAAGGAGCCGTCGAGGCCGCAGCTCCGAGCGTTGCCGACACGGCCGTTGCGGCGCCCGCCGCCGAATAATCTGCGGCGGGGTTGTCTGCGAGCCAGGCAGCCCCGCCAACTATTCACCCATTCAGATTGAGGAGACCACCATGGCTGCTATCACTGTTGCACTCATCAACGATCTTCGCCAGCTTACCAATGCTGGCATGATGGACTGCAAAAAGGCGCTTATCGACACCAACGGCGACACGGACGCCGCTGTCAAGATTTTGCGCGAAAAGGGTTTGGCCATCCAAGTCAAGCGCGCCGACAAAGAGTCCAAGGAGGGCACCATCAACGCCGCGTCAACTGAGAACGGCAAGGCGTACGCGATGGCGGAAGTCAACACTGAGACCGATTTCGTTGCAAAGACCGACAACTTCAAGGCCTTTGCCGCGTTGGTGACCCGGACGGCACTCGAGACCGGCAAGACCTGTCCTGAAGAACTGGGCGCGGTGCTGAAAGAGCCGCTCATGACCATTGTCTCGCAGACCGGCGAGAATGTTAAAATCCGCAGGGCGGCGCATTTTGCCCAGGCGGACAACGCGCTGATCGAGTCCTACATCCACATGGGCGGCAAGGTCGGCGTGCTCGTCGAGGTTTGCGCCGGCAAGCCGGAAACGCTGGCGACCGATGCGTTCAAAGAGCTGGTTCACGATTTGGCCCTTCAGATCGCCGCCGCCGCGCCGCGCTATCTGGTCTCCGATGAGGTTCCGGCTGAGGCGATCGAGAACGAGAAAGAGATCGCGCGCAACAGCGACCGCTTCAAAGGTAAACCGGAGAATATTGTTGAGAATGCCCTCAAAGGCATCGTCAACAAGTTCTACTCTGAAGTCTGCCTGGTCAACCAGCCGTTCGTCAAGGAGCCCAAACAGTCGATCACGGATGTCGTGAAGGCGTGTGAAAAGGCAACCGGCGACGCGATCACCATCACGCGCTTCGTCCGATTCCAGCTCGGCGCCGCCTAAGGTGCCGCGCGACCGAAAATCAAGAAAAAGACCAGCGGTCCCGCTGGTCTTTTTGGGATGAAACCAGGAGATGCCCTTATGAAAATGCTGATGTCTCTGTTGGCGCTGTTCTGCAGCCTGCACGCCGTCGCGGATGAAATGACGGTGAAACCTGTGCCGGTTACGCCCACCCAAACCATCAGCCTGTTCAACGGCACCGACTTTGCAGGCTGGACCAAAGTGATCACCGCCGAGCCGGGCAGCGACCCGGACACGACTTGGACGGTGGCCGACGGCGTGATCCGCTGCACGGGCAAGCCTTTCGGCTATCTGATGACGCAGCAGAGCTTTGCGAACTTCATCTTGAAAGTCGAGTACCGTTGGTATGCGCAAACCGAGCAGATGAACAGCGGTATCTTCGTCTTGAAAACCGGACCTGACACCTTCTTTCTGCCGAAGGCCATAGAAGCCCAGCTTAAAAAGGATAACGCCGGCGATTTCGTGCTGCTCTCGCAAGCCACGCTGAACGGACTGGAGAATCCCAAACACAAGTCCGTCAAAAAAATGGCGGCCACGTCCGAAAAGCCCGACGGCGAGTGGAACCGCGTCGAGGTCGTCGTCAAAGGGAACACGGTCACGGTGAGTGTCAACGGGGTCCTGCAAAACAAAGGCACCGATGCCTACACCGATGCCGGCGCCATCTGCCTGCAGAGCGAGGGCGGCGCGATCGAGTTCCGCACCATCACCGTGGAGCCTGTGAGGTAGTCCGGCGGAAGGTTACCTTTTTGTAACCGAACGCCTCTTGTTTTGACCCATCATTTTTGTTATTCTTTAGTCCGTTTCAAGAAAGAAACGAATCTGTGCTAATCGGCACGATTGAAAGGAGTTCATATGAAGAGCCTGTTGATGGTGACGATCATGGCCGCCGCGACGTTCGCGTTTGTCGGCTGCAAGAAAGAAGAGACGCTGGGCGACAAGATGGACAAGGCCGTCAAGTCCGCTGAGAAAGCGGCTGATTCCGCCGCCAATGATGCCGAGAAGGCAGCCGGCGATCTGCAGAAGAAGCTGGATGGCGCGCTGAAGAAATAATTCAGCCCACCTCTTTTTTCGTGACCGGCAGCCGTGCGCTGCCGGTCTTTTTTTTGGCTTTCAGCTTGGATACGGCACGCTGCTGTATTACCCTCCTGTCATGCAAAAGATCTCTTCCACCTGTTTGAAACTCGGCGTGCTGGGCTCAGGGTCCGGATCGAACATGCAGTCGGTCTTGGACGCGATCGCCGCCGGCACTTTGAACGCCGAGATGCGTCTCGTTCTCTCTGACGTGCCGGATGCCCGCATCCTTGAGCGCGCCCGCAGCCATGCGATCCCTTGTGCCTGGCTGGACTGTGCCCCCTACAAGACCAAGCTGGACGGAGAGGCAGAGCAGCGCTGCATCCGGATGCTGCAGGACGCCGGCGTCGACACCGTGATCTTGGCCGGTTTCATGCGGATCGTGAAGCCGGGCCTGCTCGCGGCCTTCCCGCACCGCGTGCTCAATATCCACCCCGCGCTGTTGCCGTCCTTCCCGGGCTTGCAGGCGTGGGCGCAGGCGTTGGCATATGGGGCCAAGGTGGCCGGCTGTACCGTGCATTTCGTCGATGCCGGCACGGACACGGGGCCGATCATCGTTCAGCGCTGCGTGCCGGTGCGAGAGGATGACACCCCCGAATCGCTGCACGCGCGCATCCAGGTTGAAGAACACCAAGCCTATCCGCACGCCCTCAGCTTGCTCTCCGAAAACCGCCTGACTGTCGTCGGCCGCTCAGTTCGCATCGCATAAAAAAACCTGCGCGACGCCGGATGCGTCGCGCAGGTCCAGAAACGATGTTCCAGCCGGAAAGCGTGTTGCGCTTAATCCGTCGGCTTGTCCGTGTCAGCACGAGACTCCGTCGCCTGCGCGTCTGCATCTTCTACGACCGCTTCAGGCGCGGCCACGGGCGTGTCACAGGAGGCAACCGGCGCCGGCGCAGGTTCACCCCCATCGCCAGCAGGCGCTGCCGCCTCAGCTTCAGCGGCCTCGACGGCCGTCTCTTCCGGCGCGGCAGCCGGCTGATCAGGCGTAGCAGACGAAGTCTCTGAACGAGGCGCAGCGGCTTGAGGCTGACGCGCCGCGCCCTGTTGAGCGCCGGCCTGTTTCTCGCCTGGCAACACGCGGAATGCGGGATAATCAAGCGGGCCGCTCAAGACATCGTTGTAATACTCGACCACGTGGCCGCGTTCAACCAGCCACACGAGTTGGACGAGCGTTTCCTTGACTTTTTCCTCGTCGCCGCCAGCGATCGCAGCAACCATCTCCGCCTTGGTACAGGCGGGATGTTCGTTGACATAGGTCAACACATCGCGTAACGCCTGCACCGTGTGCGAAGGATCCAGCGCCAACGGCGTCTTGAGCATGACGAAGTCCTGCCCTTTGGGGTCATTCACACGGAACAGATGAAGCTTGCGGTGGCGGAAAGCCCCGCGCAGCGCGAAAAACAGCGATGCCGGAAAGCGGCGCTCGCGCAGCAGCATATCCTTCAGCGCGAAAAACAGCGGGCGACTCGACGTCTGCATGCCGACCGCCGCCGTGCAGATCAGGTGTCGCACGTTCGCGACCTGTCCCGGCAAAATTTCGCGCAGAAAAACCAGCTCGGCGATATCCCGCTCCATCGCAGGGGCCTTGGGCGCCGGCTCGGCATCCGCTTCGGCGCTTGCGCCGGGATCAGCGGCATCCTCAGCATCCACCGGCTCCGCCACGGTGGGCGCGGCACCCTTGCGACGGTAAATCTTTTTCTTGGTGCACTGCTGCCGCCATTTTTCGATGGCCTCGGGATCTCGCACGGTTTCGATGCGCGCGCGATAGGCCTCCTCGGAGAAGGTCGCGTAACGGGTCCGCAGCATCTCCTGCACCTTGCCGTTAAAACTGTGGTGATTCGGCGGCCCCAGCAACTCACCGCTCATGCCGCAGCGCGCGACACACACGAACGCGCCGGAGGGCGGCTCGCACGCCACCTCCTCCACATCAAAGAAATCATCCATGTGGCGATTCACCAGATGCGTACGGATCTCCTCCTCGGACAGCGCGGGCATGCCGCACACCTTGCATTGGAAGAGCGGCACCTGCTGATCCTTTAACGGTTCAATGCGGACCAGACAGGAGGCCGGATTGTCCAAGAAGAGCCAAGCGATATCGCGCAGGGGAAACGCACGATGCGACGTCTGAATGCGGCGAATGACCGCCCCCAGCGCCTTCTGCTCGGGCAGCACACGAATTTCAAGCGGCAACGCAGGCACCTCGGGGCGATCCTGCCGCGGCGGCCCACGGAAATCACGCCGAGGCGGATAGCCACCTCCGGATTCCGGTCTGAAACCACCCTCTGCGCGCGGCCCGCGCAGATCGGCGACAGCCGCACGCGACTCAGGCCGCGGCATATTGCCGCCGGCAGGTCGCGCCCCGCGGTCATTCTCGCGGCGCGGTGGACGACGGTCCGGCTTGCGGCGGTCGCGACCGTCAGCCTCTCGCGGCGCACGGCGGTCACGACCGTAATCGCGCCCTCCCCGCCGGGAATCGCCGTCATCCGCAAACCGTTCGCTCTGAAAGCGCTGGATCGTCTCCTCGGGCGACGTGCGCGCCCAACTCGGAGCAAAGTTCAAATCCAGTACAATCCCGCCGTTGTCCTGACCCTCAGGCTTCGCCTCTTCATTCTCACTCATGGTGATTCTATGTTACCGTTTGTTTGACCGACCGGTCAATGTGATTTATGACACATGGCCCGCCGCGACAGCGGCCAAGAGGCCGCCGTTCAGCACAATTCGTTTCTGGCGGTCGCTCAGCGCCGCCGTGGCTGTGAACGAGGTCCCGCGCGTCGCGTTCACAAACGTGACCCGACCGTCACCCGCAAGCGCCGACCGGAAAGCGTCACACGTCAGTTCGTCTCCTTTCGCGATCGCATCGTAATCCTCCGGACGATCAAAGATAAACGGAACGATACCGAAATTGATCAGATTCGCGCAGTGAATGCGCTCGATGCTCCGCGCCAGCACCGCCTTGACGCCCAGGTACATGGGGCACATGGCCGCATGCTCGCGGCTTGACCCCTGCCCGTAGCTTTCGCCGGCCACGATCACGACGTGGCGTCCCGCGTCACGAATCGCCGAGGCGTTCTTGAAGAACGCGGCATCGACGTGCTCAAAGACATACTTCGCGTACTGCGGCACATTCGAACGGTACTTCAGGCGCGCGCCGGCCGGCATGATATGGTCGGTCGTGATTTTGTCGCCGACCTTGACGACCGCCACGCCGTCGAGCGTCTCGGGCAGCGGCTTCCCGGCAGGGACCTCGCCGATATTCGGTCCGCGTACGATCGCCGTCTCCGGCACGCCGCGGCCGGCCGTCTCGCGAAAAAGAAACATGCTATCATCCACGTCAAACGTCGCCGGCTCTTCGACACCGGCCGGGACCGCTTCACAGGCGCGCGGATCGGTGAACACGCCGGTCAGCGCCGCCGCAGCAGCAGTCTCGGGACTCACGAGAAAGATCTGCGCGCTCAGCGTACCGGAACGCCCCTCAAAATTACGGTTGCTGGTGCGCAGGCTCACGGCGTCCGTGCCGGGCGACATATGGTTGCCGATGCAGAACCCGCAGGCGTTCTCCAGAAGGCGCACGCCGGCCTGCACTAAATCGGCGAGCAGCCCTTCCTTGGCCAGCATCGCCACCGCCTGCCGCGAGCCCGGTGCCACACCGACCTCCACGTCAGGATGCACCTTGCGGCCGCGCACCATCAGCGCCACGGTCTTGAGGTCGCGGTATGACGAATTGGTGCAGGAGCCGATCAGTACTTGGTTGACGCGGCGTCCGGCCATCGAGGCGATCGAGGCGACGTTCCCGGGCGAGTGCGGACATGCCGCCATCGGCTCCACGGTGGCCAGATCAATCTCTACGGTCTGCTCGTATTCCGCGCCGTCATCGGCCGTCAGTTCGATCCAATCCGCTACGCGGTTCTGAGCCGCGAGGAATGCGCGCGTCACCGCATCGCTCGGGAAGACCGATGTGGTGACCCCCAACTCCGCACCCATGTTCGTGATCGTCGCGCGCGACGGCACGCTCAGGGATGCCACGCCCGGCCCGCCGTACTCCAGCACACGCCCGACGTTGCCCTTGGTCCCGAAACGCGCCAGCACGGTCAGGATCACATCCTTCGCCGAGACGCCCGGCCGCAACGCGCCGGTCAGGAACACCCGCGTGACCTTGGGGCAGGTCAGGTAGAAGGGACCGCCGCCCATCGCCACGGCCACGTCGATGCCGCCCGCGCCGATCGCGATCATGCCGAT
>Ga0172377_10007600_pt1 | contig 11146 bp, 16 predicted proteins | sample Pumphouse3metaG_FD_119749 | JGI IMG/M metagenome (GOLD analysis project Ga0172377, IMG submission 119749) | Leachate microbial communities from a municipal landfill in Southern Ontario, Canada - Pumphouse #3 metaG | ecosystem: Engineered > Solid waste > Landfill > Unclassified | place: Canada... | reverse complement strand
TTAATATGTAACATTTTCACTTAAAATTGACTGATTAATATATTTTTAAAGCTTTTTTTATATGTAACATTTTCACTTAAAATTGACTACCTAAAAATGTAACATTTTCACTTAAAAATCACATAAAAATTTGAAACTTTCTTTTTTACTTGCACTTCGCATGTTTTCATGTTAAGATTGCATAGCTTATCAAAAAGAGATAGGAAATGAAACTATCTCTTTTATTTTTAGAAAGAAGAATTAAAATGTTATTTACAGAACTTAAATTAAAAAGAAAACTGATGCAAGGAATAAAAGAAACTGGCTATGTAAATCTTACCCCTATTCAAGAAAAAGCTATTCCTCATATAATAAACAATAAAGATGTTTTAGCATGCGCTCAAACTGGAACTGGAAAAACTGCTGCTTTTGCCGTGCCGATTATCGAATCTTTATTAAATAATTCAGATAATAAGGGAATCAAAGCTTTAATTATTACGCCAACAAGAGAGCTGGCTATGCAAATTAGGGATAATTTTAGAATGTATGGAAAATATACTAATTTAAAAACAAGTGTTGTTGTAGGTGGTGCAAATGTTAAATCACAAATCAAAGTTTTAAAAGAAGGAGTTGATATCCTAGTTGCAACTCCAGGAAGATTACTTGACTTAATGAGTCAAAGAGTAGTTAAAACTCATAGTATTAAAACTGTGGTTTTAGATGAGGCAGATACTATGCTGGATATGGGGTTTATTAATGATGTTAAAAAAATACTTGCTAAAATACCTAGTGAACATCAAACATTACTTTTTTCAGCAACAATGCCAACAGAAATTAGAAAATTAGGTGAAGAACTTCTTAAAAACCATGTAAGTATTCAAATAGATACAATATCAAGTCCAGCACCACTTATTGATCAATCAGTATACTTTGTTGATAAAAAAAATAAGTTTAACTTACTTCTTGATTTATTTAAAAAACAAGAAATAAAATCTCTATTAATATTTACAAGAACTAAGATAGGAGCAGATAAACTTGCAAGACTACTAAATAATTATAAAATACCAAATGAAGTAATTCACGGTGGCAAAGAGCAGAGAAAAAGAACATCAGCTTTAAGAAGATTTAAAACCGGAAAGACAAATATTTTAATTGCTACTGATGTTGCAGCTCATGGCCTTGATATTACCGGCTTATCTCATGTTATAAACTATGATTTACCAAGTCAAGCAGAGGTTTATGTTCATAGAATTGGTAGAACCGGCAGAGCTGGTGAAAAAGGTATCGCGATATCATTTTGTGATAATACGCAAGTAAATAATTTAAATTCCATCGAATCTTTAATAAAAGGAAAAATAAGACTAGAAACAAATCATGATTATCATCTTGATCTTACTAAAAAAAGTAAACCTAAATATAAAAACTTTAAAAATAAGAAGAAGCCATATAATAAAAAAAGAGTAAGATAAAATTTACGCAAATTTTATCTTGATTGTGATATACTTATTTAGAGGTATTAAGATGAGTAAAAATAAAGAAAAAGAATTAAATAATGAAGAAATAAAACAAAAAAAGGCAGCTAGAGATGTTTTTTTAGACTATTTACCATATATTATTATTATTTTAGTTGTTGTTATTTTAAGAACGTTTATCGCAACTCCTGTAAGAGTAAATGGAACAAGTATGGATCCAACTCTTCATAATGGTGAAACAATGATTTTAAATAAACTTGGAATGAAAACTAAGGGAATTAATAGATGGGATATTGTTGTCATTGATACTGAGGATAGTCATTTAATTAAAAGAGTAATCGCTCTTCCTGGTGAGACTATTTATTATAATGATTACAAACTATATATTAACGGTAAAGCTCTTGAAGATAATTATTCTTTATCAAAAACCGAAGATTTTGAATTTGTAAAATTAAATAAGGATGAATATTTTGTCATGGGGGATAACCGCTCGATTTCTAAAGACAGCCGAACAATTGGCTCAGTTAATAAAAAAGAGATTATAGGTAAAACTAATATTATTCTTTTTCCAATTGATCGTGCGGGGATTATAAAATGAATTCATATTTAATATCTTCGTTTTCTCTTAGACTTTTATATGATGAAATAGATAAAATTACTGCTAACTCAAATAACATTATTAAAATTAATATGGATGAAATTACAATTAATGATTTAATTAATGAATGTTCTTATTATTCTCTACTTAATGATGTAAAATATGTCGTAGTTAATAATTTTAAACTATCTAGCGATAATAATAAAATAATTAATTATCTTAAAGATCCGCATCCAAATACAGTCCTAATATTAATTACTGATAAAATTGATAAAAGAAGTATTATTTATAAAGAAATAGTTAAAAGTGGTAAATTAATTATTGTTGAAGATGTAAAAAATTTAAATCAAAAGATTAATGTTTATTGTCAAAAAAAAGATATCAAAATTGATTTTAAAGCAGTTAATAAATTACTAGAAAATAATTTAAACAACTATGATTTAGTTTTAAATGAAATAGATAAAATTAGTATTGCTACTAATAATATTACTTTAGATGAAGTAATAAAATATACATTTAAATTAATCGGTGAGGATAATTTTACATTTTGTGATGTTGTAATTAAAAAAGATTATCCAAAAATAATAACTCATTTTAATGAATTTAAACAGCTTAAACAAGAAGTAATACCTTTTGTTGCTCTGCTTGCAAGTCAGTACCGCTTAATGTATGCGGTAAAATCTTTAAACGAAACCCCAGATAAGATTGCTAAAGAACTAGGTGTTCATCCATATCGAGTAAAACTTGCTAAAGAAAAAAGTTATATGTATTCAAAAGAAGAATTACAAAAAAAACTTCTTGATTTATGTGATTTAGATTATAACTTAAAGACAAGTATGGTTGATAAATATATGCTTTTAAAAATATTTTTAGTTAATGTTTAAATAGTAAATAAAGAAGAGATAATTTTGAGGTGATTAATATATATGCTAAATATATTCAAAAAAAGCAACTGTCTTTGTATGACCTGTAAATTGTAAAAGCCCAAAATGTCCGAGAATCGCTAAAAAGATTTAAACTATTGTAATAGTAGTAGTGATAAATGCCAATATATTATTTCTAAGTATGGAATTACAGTATTAGAAAACGTTTTTAAGATAAAAGACTTAGTATCAGAATGGGCGGATTTCATTTTAAATGAAACTAATGAAAAACTATATAATGATTTAGGTGGCAAAAAATACGGATCTGCGGTTGTTATGAAACCTTTTTGTGAAAAAAAGTTAAATTTAAAAATTATTTCTTGGAATCAAACTGAACAAATAAATCAATTACTAAAAAAAGATTAAGCTTAAGCTTGATCTTTTAAAATAGCTTTAATTTTATCAGTATTCTTAAAACTTAATTTAGCAATTTCAGCTAATTTTTTTTCTCCATATTTCTTAACTATCATCGCCCCTTGCTGATCTACCATATTACTGGCTCCTTTTTTTAAAATGATATTAAGAGAATCACCTAACTTTTTAAATTCAAGAAGTAGAATGTATCTACTTATAATCGAAGCTGCAGCAACACTTAAGACTTTATCCTCAGCTTTAGTTGTAAAAGTTATATTAGTGCATTTTTCAGAAACTTCTTTAAGATGAGAAAAATAAACTTTTGGATAGCAGAACTGATCAACAACAATATATTTATAATTAAAATTATCTTTTTTTAATAAAGAACATAAAGCTTTGTTATGAAGAAGAGCTTTTATTTTATTCATGTTAGTAGGTTTTTCATTAAACTCTTTATTAGTTAAAATATAACTAACATAAGGAATATTTTTCATAATAATTGGGGCTATTTTCATGATTTTAAAATCATTGATTTTTTTTGAGTCTTTTACTCCTAAATCATATAAAAGATTAAAATGTTCTTTACCAACATATGTAGCAGAAACTACAACTGGACCAAAATAATCACCTATTCCTGTTTCATCTGAACCGATTGTTGGAACACCAATAAATCTTGTATCTTTCTCTTCATCTTTTTTATTGTTTTCCTTATTAAGTTCTAAATCAATATCACGATTATTAACTGATTTTTCTAAATCCTTCCACATATTTGCATCAATATCAGCACTTTCACCTTGAAAAACAACTTTACCAGATTCATATAAAGTTATAACTGTTTCCGCCTCATCTGCTTGAAAAGTTGCATAGGGCGGAGTTTTTTCTCTTTTAAGATCGCGATAATACTCGATCATTTTTTCTTTAATATTGTCACTTACTTTAAATACAATAGTCATCTATATCACCGCCACTATCATATCATATTATGAGACGTTTTTGATAGCTATTTTAAAAAAAGAGCAGATAAACTTAGTAGTAGATGTAAGGAGTTACCAGCTTTCATAATTATGCTGATTATGCTTTAAGTGATGAGTTTAATAAAGGCTTAAGCAAACTTACAACTCTTTCTTCTAAATATATATGCGTAATTATGTGCGCTGAGGTATTATGAACATATTAATTCCTAACTTTTCTATTAATCTAAAAAAACAAATTTCAGAATTGTATAGTGCTGATACAAGAAAAGAAAATTTAATTAATTTGTCTAAAAATAATTATAATTGGCTAAAAGAAGCTAGTATATATGAATTAGATAAATCAATTAATATATCTAAAAATATTTTAAACAAGATATTTGAATATATCACTGAGGATAAAAAAATCAACGAAAAAATATTAAAAAAAATAATATTAGAATCAAATAATATTATATAGTTAATATAAAGTAGTAAGTGTAAAGATTTTTTCTTTCTTTTTTTTGCGTTTTATTATATACTTATCATAGGGATGTGAAAAAAATATGAATATAATTGATTATTTAATTATTATTATCATAGTACTGGCAATATTAAATGGCTTTAGACAAGGAATAATTAATAGTGTGGTTACATTTATTGGCACACTTTTAGTATTTATACTCGCTTTTTATTTAAAAAATCCTGTTTCTAGTTTATTATATGAGCATTTACCATTTTTTACTTTAGGCGGTAAATTTGCCGGAGTTACAGTCTTTAATATTTTAATTTATGAAGCTATTAGCTATTTAATTACAATATCGCTTTTAGCTATTATCCTAAGAATAATTGCTAAAGTAACAGGGGCTGTTAACAGTTTAATAAATGCAACATTAGTTTTAGGTTTTCCTAGTAAAATATTAGGATCCTTAGTCGGATTATTCCAAGGCTATATATTAGTTTTCTTACTTGTTTTTATATTGAGTTTAATAAGTGGAACGGCAACTAAAGTAAATGAAAGTAAATATGCGGGTATTATTATGGAAAAAACTCCTGTTTTATCCGAAGTAGTAGGTGATACATATAACTCAGTTAACGAAGTTTATAAGATAGTTAACAAAGATAATATAAACAAAGATGAAGCAAACTTAGATAGCTTAGATGTTCTATTAAAATATGAAATACTTTCGTGTAAATCAGCTGATAAATTAATAAATAAAGGAAAATTAACAACCCCAGGTGCAGTAAGTGTTGTTGATAAATATAGAAAGGGTTAATATGGAATTTTTAAGCGGACAAAAATTAGAAGATGTTTTAGGAAGTGATATTACAATAGTTGATTACTTTGCTAGTTGGTGTGGTCCATGCCAAATGCTATCAATTGAACTAGAAGATTTATTAAATAGAGAAGATGATATAAAAATAGTTAAAGTAGATACTGATAAACATCAAGACCTAGCAAGAGAAAAAGGTATTATGTCTATCCCTTTTGTAGAAATATATAAGCATAAGAAACTCGCAACCACTTTTTTAGGTTTTAAAACTAAAGAAGAGATTGAAGAGATTATTAAAAGTTTGTAATAATATGAAAACTATACGAAAAATCGTATAGTTTTATATTTAATATTATTATTAATCATATTTACAATAAATAAAAATGAAGGAGATTTAAATCTATGAAATCAAAATTAGTCCATTTTCAATCCTATATTCAAAGTCAAAACTTTATTCTTTGTCCGATTTGTAAAGAAGAAATAGAATATAATAATTATTGTTTAAGTTGTAAAAATAATCACACATTTAATATTTCTAAAAAAGGTTATTCAGTTTTTATTTAAAAATAAGTTTTTATTATAAACTTTGCTTTTCAAAACCTTATCAAACTGTTTATGATTGTATTAATAATTATATAAAAAATCAGATAAATGAAATAAATATTTTAGATCTTGGTTGTGGGGAAGGAAGCCATTTAAATTTAATAAATAATGATAATAAAACTAGAACGTTGGGGATAGATTATTCCGAAGATGCGATTTTACCTAGCAACAGATTATATAACCAATAAACAAATTTTCTTAGTCGCAGATATTAATAATTTACCGCTAGCAAATAACTCTAGGATATTATTATTAATATATTATCTCTATTTAATAGTTTAGAAGTTAAAAGAGTTTTAAAAAAAGACGGAATATTTATTAAAGTTGTTCCATCTAGTGGATATTTAAAAGAAGTTAGAGAGTCAAATGATTTACTTGAATACACAAATTTTGATATAGTAAAAAATAATATCAGAATAGTTAGTATAGATTAAGTTGTATATACTTTGAAAGGGAAATATGCTCATTATGTAAAAATCAAAAAAAATATTTATGCTTTATATAACTCCTTAATAATGGAACCGATTTTTGTAATATATAACCTTGTTAAATAATACATAAAACAATCTATCTAATTGTTCTTCTAATTTATCTAATATTTTTCGTAAAAGGATTAGGTAGTTGATTTATACATTAAGCATTTTAAAGGTGAATATGGAGTCTATTTTAACGTGTGGTCATCAATAAACTAATTAACAAACAGGTAAAAGATATATATTTCTCTATCTAAATTTGGTACAATGTGTGTAGGTGATATTATGTTGAAAAACAAGTTAAATATTGATAATTCAAGTGAACTTGCTAATGTAAAAGAAAAGATAACAAAGAAAAAAGCTCTAGAATTGTTTGATAAGAAAATGCTTGAAACATTAGAAACAGGAACTTTTGAAACACTTAAGTATATTCATAAATTTTTATTCGATGAAATATATGATTTTGCTGGTAAAACAAGGAATGAGAATATAGCAAAAGGTAATTTTAGATTTACTCCAGTCATGTATTTAAATCCCGCTTTAGAAAATATTGATAAAATGCCTCAAAATACACTAGATGAAATAATCGAAAAATATGTTGAAATGAATGTAGCTCATCCTTTTAGAGAAGGAAATGGTAGAAGCACTAGAATTTGGTTGGATTTAATCCTAAAAAAAGAATTAAAAAAGGTAGTAGATTGGAATAAAGTTGATAAAGATGACTATTTACTTGCTATGGAACGTAGTCCAATAAGGGATGTTGAAATTAATAATGATTTAATTAATGTTTACCCACAACCTAGAAATAAAACAAATATTTTAGATCTAGGTTGTGGAAAAAAATTTCATTCTAATTTAATAAATAGTAATATTAGCTGTTAATTTCTTAAAAATTATTCTTGCGCATGCCTCCTATCAATGGTATAATACAAAGTAGCTTGAAAGGAGGGAAATATAATGACTAGAGTAGAAGTTAGAAATGGCAATGTTGACGGCGCTATTAAAAGGTTTAAAGTTGGTGTAGCTAGATCTGGTATCCCTTCTGAATTAAAAAAGCATAAATTTTATGCGAAACCTGGAGTAAAAAAGCGTGAAGAACAAAAAGAAATGATTAAAAATTCACGTAAAAGAAAACATAGAGACTAGGTGAAGAAGGATGCTAGATAAATTAAATGCCGACATTAGTGCAGCGTTAAAAACTGGTGATAAGTTTAAACTATCAGTCTTAAGAATGCTTAAAAGTGAAATTAAAAATGCGGAAATAAGTAAAAGAGATTCACTTGATGAAGGAGAGATACTTTTACTTATAAAAAAACAAGTAAAGGTGCGAAAAGATTCTCGGGAAGAATATCTTTCTTATAATCGAGAAGATTTAGCTGATAATTTAGCTAAAGAAGTAGATATTTTAAGTAAATATTTACCAGAAGAATTAACTGATGAAGAACTATTTAAAATAATTGATAATATTATTTTAGAAGAAAACGCTACTGATATTAAACAAATGGGCATAATCATAAAACAAGTTCAAACTAAATATGGAGCGCGCGCTGATATGAAAAAAGTAAGCACGATTGTTAAAGATAAGCTAAGCAAGTTATAATAATAGCTTGTTTTTTTTTGCATATAATTTAGCAGGTGATGCATTAAATGCTTGATGTTATTAATAATGCTTTAAAAAATACCGATTATTATATTTGTTTATATAAAAATAGAGTCTATATATATAACTATTTAGAAATAGTTAGTTTTAATAATGACTTAATTAAAGTATCTTTGAAAGATACTTTAATTAAAATAAAAGGTAAAAACATGCTAATTAAAAAAATGCATATTCATGAATTATTAATTGAAGGTATTATTGAAAGTGTGAAATATGACTAATTTAATCGTGATAAAAGTTAGTAAATATATTAATAGATTTATTAGAAAATGTATTGATTATAAAATTAATTTATTTGAAGTTAATTATATAGATGAGGATAATATATTAGTCAAAATAAGGTTTGATGATTATTCTAAAGTCAAAAGACTTAATTATTATAGTAATATAAAAATAATAAAATATGAAGGAACAAAGGCAGTTGAAAATCATTTTAAAAAACATATATATTTATATTTAATTATTATATTTTGTTTTATTTTAATGGATTTTATAACTAACTTTATCGTAGAGGTCAATATTATCCATGAAAATAGTCAGGTGCGAAAACTAGTTAAAGATAATTTATTAGATAGCGGAATCGGAAAAATATCGCTTGCTAAAGATTTTGATGAGCTTAATATAATAAAAAATAATATTCTAGAAAATAACCCAAATACTTTAGAGTGGCTAAGTATTACTAGAAAAGGGATGACTTATGAGGTAAGAATTGAAGAACGAATTATTACCAAGATTATTAAAGATGAAGGTTATGCTCATTTAGTTGCAAGTAAAGATGCACTTATTACTAAGATAGCATCATCTAAAGGTAGTGTTCTTGTTAGAAGTGGTGAATACGTAAAAAAAGGCGATATTTTAATTTCTGGAGAAATTAAACTTTATGAAGAAGTAAAAGGTAATGTCCTAGCTAAAGGCGAAGTATATGGAGATGTTTGGTATACAACCGATATTAGTTATCCGATGGAAAAAGAGGAAAAAGAGTATACAGATAAAAAAAGATTTAATATTAGTTTTAATAATAAAATATTATTTAGAAATAAATTTAAGTTTTTTGCGCAAACTAAACTTAAGAAAATAAAGATTTTAGGAATGAATATTTCTTTTTATAATGAAGAAGAATATAAACTTAAAACTATTAAATATACTGAAGAAGAAGTAATAAATTTATCCTTAAAAAAAATTGAAAAAGAGTTTTTAATTAAATTAAATGGAAAAGGAAGAGTAATTAGTCAAAAAGTTTTGAAAAAAGAAGAAAATAATAGTACAATGTTATTAAGAGTATTTGTAATTACTAATGAACTGATTAGTAATTATGAATATTATGATATTGGAAGTGATAACGTTGATCCCGAAACTCGCAACTAAAGTCATATATGATTTATGGCCAATGCTTACTTTATTTATTATTGTTTTAATTACGATTAGGACAGTTTATTTAAAAACTAATAATAAACCTTTTATTTTATATAAAGAGTTAATTAGTTTATGTTTTGTTATTTATGCACTTCTTCTTTTTGAACTTGTTACAAGTACAGATTTTAACTCTTATAGTAATAATTTTATTCCTTTTAAAGAAATATTTAGATATGAAACTAGTAGTGTACTTTTTTATCGTAATGTAATTGGAAATATGATCTTATTTTTACCATTTGGTTTCTTTGTTTCTTATTATTGTAAACTAAATAAATCTTATTATAATTTAATAGTTATTTTTATTACTAGTTTTTCAATTGAAGTAATTCAAAGTATGATTGGTCGAAGCTTTGATATTGATGATATTATCCTTAATGTAATAGGCGGTTATTTAGGTTATATTATTTATATTCTGTCTGGTAAGATTTTAAGATATTACTCGGTTAAACTGCGAAACAATATTTTACTTAATGTGATCTTATTTATTGTTATTATAGTACTTGCTTATATTATATTTACTTTATATGGAGTGTTTATATGAATCAGTTTGATATAATAGATGAAGTAGGTTATAAAAGTTATGATTTTTTAGAAGAAATACTTAAGTTTACTTTAAAAAAATTAGCAGTTAAAAATGCATGTTTTTCAGTTATTTTAACTAGTGATGAAGTTATAAAAGAGTTAAATACTAAGTACCGAGGAATTTCTAAAACAACAGATGTTCTCTCCTTTGCTTTAAATGATGGAGTGCATTTAACAAGTCCGATTAATATGCTAGGTGATATTTATATATCCGTGCCAGTTATGATAAAACAAGCAAAAGATTATCAAACAGGAGAAGTGCGTGAGTTATCTTTTCTGACATTACATGGACTTCTACATTTACTAGGTTATAATCATGAAACAAAAGAAGATGAAGAGGCAATGTTTAAGTTGCAAAAGGAGATATTAGATGAAAAGAAAATTTAGTATAAAAAGAGTTGATAAAAGTTTTAAGTATGCTTTTGCTGGTTATAAGAATGCATTTCACAGTGAACCTAATATGAAAGTTCATACTATTATTGCAGTTCTTGTTGTTATAGCTGGTTTATTTTTAAAGTTATCATCTCTTGAATGGATATTTATTGTTTCGGTAATCGGTTTGGTAATTGGCGCTGAGCTTCTTAATACTGCAATTGAGCATTTAGTTGATTTAGCGACTCAAGAATATAAAAGAAAAGCTATGCTTGCTAAAGATACGGCTGCAGCTTATGTAATGGTCTTAAGTATTATGGCAGTAATAGTTGGTTTAATAATATTTGTTCCAAAAATAATAGAATTAATAAGAGACCAACTATAATGTGTCAAGATAAAATTGAAAAAAAATTCAAACACAAATTAGGCACACAAAAAGCTGAGAAGTGGTCTTTAAAAATTTTTCTCAGTAAAATAAAGTTCTTCGCCTTGC
>Ga0172377_10007598_pt1 | contig 11148 bp, 9 predicted proteins | sample Pumphouse3metaG_FD_119749 | JGI IMG/M metagenome (GOLD analysis project Ga0172377, IMG submission 119749) | Leachate microbial communities from a municipal landfill in Southern Ontario, Canada - Pumphouse #3 metaG | ecosystem: Engineered > Solid waste > Landfill > Unclassified | place: Canada... | reverse complement strand
GACAGCTTTAAACTAATCCTTTGACGCTTTGTATCTACATCGGTGACTTCAACCTCAACTATGTCTCCGACAGATATCTGTTTTGTAGGATGAACTTTGTTTCCTTTAGGCAGTTTTGAGACATGGATCAAACCATCTCTTTTAACTCCAATATCTACAAAGGCACCAAAATCTACAACATTGCGCACAGTACCTGTGAGAGTTTGGCCAACTTTCAAATCTTCAAACTTTAGAATATCACTTCTAAAGACTGGCCCAAGTAGCCCTTCTCTAGGGTCTCTGCCTGGTTTACTTAAGGAGTCAAGGATATCTACTACCGTAGGCAGGCCTGCATCAAACTTCGAAGCAACTTCCTTAGGCTGTGCTGTCTTTAATGCATCTTTAAATTCCGATTTTTCCACTTCTTCGACTTTAAATCCTAATGAATCGATAATCTTTTCTGTTAGCTGATAACTTTCAGGGTGAACAGCAGTATTATCTAGGATGGTATCGCCACCTGATACACGCAAAAACCCTGCAGACTGTTCAAAGGTCTTAGCCCCTAAACCTTTGATCTTGAGGAGCTCTTCTCTCGAACGAAATGGACCGTTTTCCTGTCTATAGGTGATAATTCTTTGTGAAAGAGCTTTACTTATACCACTTACATACTGAAGTAGTGCCCAAGACGCAGTATTAAGTTCTACGCCTACATGGTTTACTGCAGACATGACTACATAATCAAGGGCTTCGGAAAGACCTTTTTGATTAACATCATGCTGATATTGACCGACACCAATGCTTTTTGGATCAATCTTTACAAGCTCTGCAAGTGGGTCTTGTATTCTTCTGGCAATAGAGACTGCACCTCTTATTGAAACGTCCAAATCAGGAAACTCTTCTTTTGCTAGAGGCGATGCGGAATAAACTGAAGCACCTGCTTCACTTACTATAGCATAAGCAACGCCTGTTTCTTTAGCAATTTCACTGGCGAGTTTTTCTGTCTCTCTAGAGGCTGTACCATTACCAATTGCAATTAGTTCAACATTATGATTTTTAATGAGACCTATCAAAGTCTTTTTAGCGTCCTCCCAGCGGTTTTGTGGCTCATGAGGATAAACAGTTGTGGTAGCAAGTAGATCCCCTTGAGGATTAATTACAGCAACCTTTGTTCCTGTTCTATACGCTGGATCTAGACCTAAAACTGTCTTCCCAGTTACAGGGGCTTGTAAGAGTAAGTTTCTAAGATTTTCTTGGAAGATACCAATCGCCTGTTTATCTGCTTCTTCTCCAAGATTTCTTCTTATATCCCTTTCTATAGCGGGAGCAAGTAGTCTCTGATAACTGTCTTTTATTGCTAGCTTTAATTGTTCTGGGTATTTTGACTCAGAGTCTACCCAAAGAGCATTCATTGATTGTACAAGGTCATTCTCATTTACCGCTAACTTTACAGTTAAAAAGCCTTCTTTTTCACCCCGGTTAATAGCAAGGACCTGGTGACTCATAGCACTTTTTAGTGGAGATTTAAATTTAAAATAATTTTGGTATGTTTGAGCGTCCGAATCTTCCTCTTTACCTTTACTAACCGAGACCTCTAAAGATCCGGAGCGATAAGTGATCTTTCTGATCCACTCTCTAGTTTTAAAATCTTCACTGATAATCTCTGCAACTATATCTCTAGCTCCACTTAGTGCATCTTCTTCTGAGGTAACCTCTTCGTTCAGATACTCTTTTGCAAAAGTGATAGGGTCTTCTTTTGCATCAATAATAATCTCAGCAAGTGGTTCAAGACCTTTTTCTCTGGCAATAGTAGCCCGTGTGCGACGCTTTGGTCTGAAGGGAAGATAGATATCGTCTATAGCCTGAAGAGTATCTGCCTTGATGATATTGGCCTCAATCTCAGGTGTTAGCTTATCACCAATTAACCGCATCACCTCTTCCTTACGTGCCTGAAGGTTTCTTAAATAAACTACTCGCTCTGAAATCGTTCTAATAACAGTTTCATCTAAAGAGCCAGTACGTTCTTTGCGGTAGCGGGCGATAAATGGGATAGTATTGCCTTGGTCTAAAAGACTAACTGTTTCTTTAACCTGCTCATTTTTAATCTTTAACTCTGAGGCAACAGTTGTAATAATATCCATTTCTTATCCTCTCCTCCTTAGAAAAAGGAGCCTAAGGGGCTCCCTAGCGACTTTTTGATCTGCGTGGTTTTAAGTTGCGCAGCATCTGATGATGTTCCAGCACTAAAGCTGTACCTTTAGCTACTGAAAACAAAGGCTCTTCTGAAATAAATACTGGAAGATTCGTCTCGTGTTTAAGTAATTTATCTATATTCTTAATGAGCGCTCCACCACCAGTTAAGATAACACCGTTTTCAAAGATATCTGATGCAACTTCAGGTTTTGTCTCTTCTAAAGTGGCTTTGACAGCGCGTACGATCTCTGCTAAAGGTTCAGAGATAGCCTCATGAATCTCTCTTGTATGGACAACCAAATTAACTGGTAGCCCAGTAACTAGATTCCTACCCCTGATCTCAAGCTCTTCCTCTGTCTCAGGAAAAGCATTACCAATTTTAACTTTAATCTCTTCGGCTGTACGCTCACCTACAACGATGCTATACGCTCTTCTTAGATACATAATAATAGCCTTGTCCATCGAATTTCCGGCAACACGAATTGAACGACCAGCTACGATACCTCCAAGTGAGGTTACTGCAATCTCTGTCGTTCCTCCACCAATATCTACAACCATATGCCCAGTAGGCTCTTCTACAGGAATTCCTGCGCCTATTGCAGCAGCCATAGGTTCCTCAATCAGATAAACCTCTCTTGCTCCAGCCTTAAACGCAGCCTCTTCTACAGCGCGTCTTTCTACTGAGGTTGCTCCTCGAGGAATACCGACTACTAATCGCGGTTTAAAAAGTGACGGTTTCATACATTTTTTAATAAAATAATTAAGCATTTTTTCTGTAACTTCATAATCAGCAATAACACCATCTAGCATAGGTTGTACAGCTATAATATCACCAGGAGTCCTACCGATCATCGCTTTAGCTTCTGAACCAACCGCTAGTATTTCTTTTGTATCTTTTCTAATTGCAACAACCGACGGTTCATTTAAAATCACTTCGTCTTTGCGACAGACCAGTGTATTAGCCGTACCTAGGTCTATGCCAATATCTCTCCCTAATCTCATAGACGTGGCACAGGTGTGCCTTCCCTCCCTCTTAACCAGATCAAAATCACAGATCTTAGTATAAACATTATTTGGAATTGGTCTGACCGCAGTCTGCCTGGCAGCTAAGCTACCAGGCATAACTTACTCTAAGAATGTTTGCGGCCTGCAATTTGTTTTGCATATTGCACAATTTCCCATTCATCTAAAAATACTTTATCACCATCAACTAGCGCTGGGATTGTCCTTTGGCCTGTATCCCTAAATAGATCATGGCGGTTTTTAGCCTCTCTAGCTACTTTTATAAAACGATACTCAATTCGAAGGCTCCTAAGGTTGTCTTCAACCCATAAACATTTAGGACACCATGGAGCGCAGTACAAGATTAGCACAAAGTATTCCTCCCTGTATGAAAATACTTTATGCACTAACCTCCTCACCTGCTCTAGCACTATTGTCTTTTCTTTTAGTTTAAAAGCCATATTACTATCTAGTATTACGTCAAAGATTACAACTCTCCTACTACGCGCACCTCAGGTTCTAAAGAAACACCGAATTTTTCTTTAATAGTGTCTTGGATGTGCTTAATCAAATCTACTACGTCCTTGCATGTAGCGCCACCGACATTAACAATAAAGCCAGCGTGCTTTATAGATACTTCGGCTCCACCAATCCTGTATCCTTTTAGGCCTGCCTTTTCCACCAAAGGTCCTACAAAATTATCTGGCGGTCTTTTAAATACAGATCCTGCACACGGCATGTTAATAGGCTGTTTGGAGGTTCTTTGCTTGGTTAGCTCTGACATCCTTGCCGCAATCTCTTCTTTATCTCCTGCTTCGAGACTAAAGGTAGCTTCTAAGGCAACTAAACTTTCTTCCATAAACAGTGAATGTCGGTAGCCAAAGTGTAGGTCGCTGTTTGACAATACTTTGATGTTACCTTTGAGATCCATTACTTTGGCAGATTTCAACACATTCTTAATTTCTCCTCCGTAGGCTCCTGCGTTCATAACCATTGCTCCACCTACAGTTCCTGGTATCCCTACTGCAAATTCAAGACCAGTTAAGCCACTATTTTGAGCAGCTCTTGATATTGCTGTCAAGGTTGCGCCTGCCTCAGAAATAAGAGTAGTGCCTTTAACTGTTATGTTACTAAAGCTTTTATTGATTTTAATAACTACTCCCCTAATACCTTTATCACTTACTAAAAGATTTGACCCTGCTCCGATAATCATAAAAGGAATTTCGATAAACTTTTTTGCGGCTTCTTCCTTGATTAGCTTAATAACTTGTCTCAAATCCTCTATAGAGTTAGGTATGACCATAATATCGCTAGGTCCACCTATTTTAAAGGTTGTATGATCTTTCATGGGCTCTTGCCACAAAACCTCACCAGTAGATGTGGCTTTTAGGGCATTATATAGTTCACGCATTTTTTAGCCCCCTTGAATCTTCTAATACCACATAGTCTAAGCATTCCGAGCAAAACTGATAAAAGTCAAGACCAATAAATAGATGCTTAAGAATACAGTGGTAACAAATTCTGCCGTCTTTGTCTTTAACTGCTATAGCGTGCTCACAGACTTCCATTTTTATAAATTCTCCTTCCAGCTACTTAATCCTACTTTTCCTAGCAAATAGGTGTTACCAAAACAGAGTTCCCCTTAAAAAGTAGTGTTCCCACATCTATTAGTTGTAGATTAGGAGAATGGATATAAGCTACTAAGGTTCTAGACTACGTATAGAATAATAGTAAGTAACCGGCAAAGTATGCTACAATCTTATCAAAGGCTTACCTAAATGGGGTGATCTCTTGTTAATTGCTCAAATCTGTTATTTAGCTCCCCCTGCTATAGGTGGTGTAGAAAAACATGTTTTAGAGCTTAGCCGCTCTTTAAAAAAAGCTGGCCATAAAATCGAGATACACACTTCTTTTTTCTATGATCTTCAAGGTACAACTATCAAACAAGCTCCAAACGATGAGATCCCCACTTATCGCTACGCAGGTAGGTTTGTCAAAAAGACTAGGATATTTTCACAGCCAATTCATTTTCCAAAGCTGTTTTTTGGACTGCTTAAAACAAGACCGGATGTAGTTCATGTTCATTCCATGGCATCCCAGCATCTTGAGATAAGCTACCTCTACGCTAAGCTGTTTAACAAACCTCTAGTTGTAACTGGCCATTACAGCGCGGCAGATCTTGAGAGACTATTTACTAAAAGAAAGCGCGGCAAAAAGACTTTAAGATTGATCTACTGGCAAAGACGCCTTAGAAAAATTATGGAATACGCAACATTAATCGCCATCACTAAAGACGAAGCCGACGCTTATCAAAAATACTTCGGTTTTAAAAATATTGCAGTGATACCAAACGGTATCGATCTTACTGAATTTAAACCTAAGGATCAAAAGGAAAATTTCCTAATTTTTGTAGGTCGCATTGTCCATGCAAAAAGAATTGAATTTCTTCTTGAAGCCCATAAAAAATTAAAGCATCCTGTACCTCTCATTATTGCTGGCTATGCACCTGATAAGGAATATCTAAACAGGTTAAAAACTCAAGCAGGATGTGGCGTGAGTTTTGTAAATCCTTCAAGAGAGCAGTTAATAGAGCTGCTTTCAAATGCTGAAGCATTAGTCCTTCCTAGCAAAAACGAAGCTTTTGGCATTGTTCTTCTTGAAGCAATGGCATCTAAAGCAGTGGTTTTGGCTAGTAATTCTGGGGGGTTCCCCGAGGTTTTAGCAGATGCTGGCCTTCTTTTTGACCCAGATGATGTAATCGATCTTGCAAAGAAAATCTCTTATCTCAAAGATCAAAAGCTCTGTGATAGCCTTCGAGACAAAGGTTTAAAGAGAGTCCAAAACTTTAACTGGGATCTTCTTGCAGAGAAGGTTTTGGAGGTGTATTCAAATTCATCAAGATAACGTTACTGTAATCTGTACAGTTTATAATGAAGAAGCAAATATTGAGTCACTGATAGAAAGCCTCTTGAATCAGTCCTTAAAACCTAAAGAGGTTATTATCACCGATGCTGACTCAACGGATCAAACTTGGGAAATCTTAGAGCATTTAGCAAATAAACACCTCGAACTAAAAGTTTACTCAGTACCTGGTAATCGCTCCAAAGGACGTAACTTTGCTATTAATAAAGCTAAGACCAAGTATATTGCAGTGACAGACGCTGGGGCAGTTGCAGATTTTTTCTGGCTCGAGAGAATTACACAGCCACTTTTGGCGGGTGCAGCTGTCTCTTCTGGTTTTTACGAACCTGTCTTTTCAAATGCTTTAGAAAAGGCAATTGCTAAAATGACGATTCCCAGCTTAAAGACGGTTAACCCCAAGACTTTTCTGCCATCAAGTAGGTCAGTAGCTTTTACAAAAGATGCCTGGGAAAGTGTTGGTGGTTATCCTGAGGAGCTTTCTCATAATGAAGATACGCCATTTGACTTAAGTTTAAAAAAGCAGGGTTATGAGTTTGTTTTTGTCCCTGATGCTCTAGTTTACTGGAAACCAAGAGCAAGCTTTGTTGATGTCTATAGGCAGTTTCAACAATACGCCTATGGCGACGGAGAAGCTTTGATTATGCTAAAGGATTACCTTCTCATCTTTGCAAGATATCTTTTACTCTTAGTTTATCCATATGGAACTGTCTTTGGATTAATTCTATGGCTTCTTCGTCTATTAAAGGATTTTCGGAAATGCCAAAGCCTGTATTTGATACCTCTGCGTTTTATCATTGATTTTGCAGATATGGTTGGTTTTATTAAAGGTATGAAAGTAGCGTGGACTAAATGGCGAAAAAAACAATCCTCATAACCACAATTGGCAAATATCCCCATCTAGGGGGAAAATCGGTCCACATCAACTCTTTAGAACAACTAATGTCAAAGTATTCAGACGGAGAGTTTGAACCAACAGTACTCTCTTTTTCTGATCTTAGGACTTTTTCTCAAATGATTTGCTCTTCGCCAAGAGTTTTTTCCAACATCCCGTTAGATTTTGCACTAAGAAGGGCATTTTTATTAAATAAGCTAAAGAAAATTGATCTTACAGACATGCCTGTGATGCTAATCCAGGATAGCCCGGCTTTTTTGCTAGCAAAAAAAGTAAGCAAACCGTTTATTTTAACTATCCACGGTTCTAGCGCAGATGAATACGCTAGTAAAAAAGACATCGTCTTTGGCGACAGTAACTATAGGAAACTTCTACAAGAAGAGATTGATGCAGCAAAAAAAGCGTCTTTTGTAATAACAGTAGACACTAACCTTAAAAATCAAATCATAGCTCGTTCTCATATAGATAGCAGTAGGGTGATCTCTCTTCCTAATACTGTCGATCCACAGGTCTTTTACCCTGCAAAAAATAAAGCTGAGTTTAAAAAAGCTCATGGCTATAGTAGCAAGGATTTTGTTACAGTCCTGACAAGAAGACTTGTGCCTAAAAATGGGGTTCATATTGCGATCTTAGCCTTAGCACTTTTGGATCGTCCAAACGTAAAGCTAGTTATAGCAGGAGATGGCAAAGAAAGAGAATCATTAAACGAGCTTGTCCTAAAGCTTAATCTAGAAGGTCAAGTGCGCTTTTTAGGAGCTCTAGAGCATCAGAAAACTCCTGATCTTTTAAAATGCGCAGATTTATGTTTGCTTCCTTCAATTCCTGATCATAATGTAATTGAAGCTACCTCAATTTCTGCACTTGAAGCGATGGCGAGCTCTGCTCCGATAATTGCCAGTAATATTGGCGGACTAAAAGAACTACTAGATAAAGAGGCTGGTCTTCTAGTTAAGCCAAATGATGCTGAAGCTCTAAAGGCGGCCTGGCAAACGATTATTGATAACCCTGAGTTAGGAGATTCTTTAGGTAAGAGAGCAAGAAAAAAGGTCTTAGAGGAATACTCAATGGAGATCTGGATCAAGACCTATCTTAATCTTATTAGGCAAACTATAAAAGAAGGCACAAGAAGGCCGGAGGTCCGAAGATGAAGCTTTTTATTTGGCTATTATTTCTTTTAGCAATTTATCCTTATATCGTCTATCCTCTTGTTTTAAAGCTTATCTCAAAGTTAAAAAAACCTTCTGCTTTTTCCAAAGCTTGCACTGAAGAATTTTTCCCCAAAGCTACTTTATTAATTACTGCATATAATGAAGAGCAGTTTCTAGAAGAAAAGATTCAAAACTCACTAGAGCTTGATTACCCTGACTTAGAGATTGTAGTCGTTTCTGACGGTTCAATCGATCAAACTAACACTATTTTACTAAAATATCCTGAGATAAAAACACTTTTGCTGCCGAAAAGGCAAGGTAAACCCACCGCTCTTAAAGCAGGCTTAGAGCTTGCAACTGGAGACGTTATCTTTTTCTCTGATGTTTCGGCTTTATATAGCAAAAACAGCTTAAAAATGCTAATCAAGCCACTTTTAGATGAAAAAGTCGGTGCTACTGGTGGAATCTTATCTCTTAAAAAGCAAAATCTAGCTATACTTGGAGAAGTTACCTACAGTGATTATGAAACAACCCTACGGGCTTTAGAAACTCAGATTTTTGGTACTATTGTTTTACCTGGAACGTTTTATGCATTAAGGAGGGAAAACATCGTTTTACCTCCAGAAAATATTATTGCTGATGATTTTTATATCACTTGTAGTCTATTAGAGAAAGGCTTAAGGCTTGTCCAAGTTGACTTGGCTGTCGCTTTTGAACAGGCTAGTTATGATACAAGCGGTGAATTTGTAAGGAAAGCTAGGATTATCGCAGGTGGCATCCAGACATTAGCTCTTTTTCCAAGGCTATTTTGTAGTAAGTGGGGCTTTTTTATGTTTTCCCATAAACTGTTGAGATGGGGATCTGCCTTACTTTTGGTCTTGCATTATTTGCTGCTACTTATTAGTGGTTTTTATCCTTGGCTTTTAGGTTTAGAAAGTATACTTATGCTTTTAGGCATAATTGGCATTATTTTAGATATAACTGGTGTAAAAACACCTCGTTTCTTAGCTCTGCTTAGACATTTTATTGTAGTAAATGCTGCTGTTATATGGGGCATTATGGGGTTAGTAAGTGGGAGGCAAACTGTAAAATGGCAACGCTGATTTGGCTTTTTTTATTAATTGCAGTAACGGTCATCTGGGGACATGTTACTGCCAATTCGCTTGTCCATAAAAGAATAAACATCAAGGCTAAGGATTGGCCTGAAGAATCAACCCGTATTCTTTTTCTTTCTGATCTTCACACCTCAGGAAGAGGTTACAGAATACAGCGCACCATTAAGCTTGCGAAAAAAGTCCCTTGTGATATCGTTTGCATTACGGGAGATATCATTGTAAGGCGGGTTAAACAAGAAGAAAAAGTCGTAAAAGTCATAAAAGAAATTGCAAATGGTCGCCCTACTTATCTCGTGTGGGGAAATAATGACTATAACAAAGAGATTGATAGGTCTAAGCTTTATACAGAATTAGAAGAAGCTAATATTAACATATTAGTTAATGAGAGAGTCAAATATAGAGAGCTTGTTATTGGCGGTCTAGGAGATCCTTTCTGGCAGAAAGATGATATCGAAAAGACGCTTACAGAAAATGTTGATCTGCTTTTGTCTCACACGCCAGGTCCAATTGTTAACGTGAACAGAAGAGCAAAGCTGATGCTTGCAGGCCATACTCATGCAGGTCAGTTCTGCTGGATAGATGGTAGCCCTCTTATACCGGAACTTCGCAATAAGAAAGCTTTTGCATATGGGCTTTCCTACTTTAATGGTACTTATATCTATACTACCTCGGGAATTGGCACCACTAGACTGCCACTGCGGTACTTTTGCCATCCTGAGCTGGTTCTATTGGAGGTCAAGCCACAATGACAGATAAAACAACCCTATACTTACTGTGTGGCTTACCTGCTTCAGGCAAAACTAGCCTATGTAAGCTCAGGCAAGGTAGGGTTATTACAGCTGATATTATCCGAAAGGGAATTGTCGGAAACCTTGGCGATTCAGCGCACGATCAGTTTGTTTGGGACATAGCTTGCCGCGCAGCTGGTTACTTTTTACAGTTTAGTGATGTCTATTATGATGCCACAAACAGCACGCGGCTTAGAAGACAGCCTTTTATTGAAAAGGCAAAGACTCTTGAAAAGGATGTTGTTTGCGTTTGGGTTAATACCTCGTTAGATGTCTGTATCAAGCAAAACCAAAAACGAGCAAGTTCAAGCTTAGAAACACCTCTACCTAACTGGGTAATTGAAAATGTTGCCAGTGTCTTTGAGCCTCCTTCTATAGACGAGGGCTTTTTGAAAATCGAAAAGTGGCTCCCCTCATCGAGTGGATTTAGCGGTGAGTTTGTTTATACGACTTAAAACCCCTTAGAGGCAAAGCCTTAAGGGATTCGCTTACTTATGTATGCTTTTTATGAGACTGACAAAGTTGTCACCTGGAATGATTTTGCCGAGTACCCGAGGCCTATCTGCTCCTGTTGCTACAGGAATATTTCCAGGCAAATTGCAGAGCGTAAGATACCCTAAAATACAAAACGCTATCGACTCTTTAGCGTCGCTCGAAATCCCAAAATCTTCGTGGGTTTTTATTTTTAAATACGGCAATCTGTCACTTAACCATTTTAGAAGCGTTAGATTGTAACTCCCCCCTCCCCCTACAACTACAACTCCTGCCTTTTTCTCCGTTAAAATAAACCTCTCATAACTGCTAGCTATACTCTCTACTGTAAGAGCTGTTGCAGTTGCAATAAGATCGTTTTCAGTTAATCCATGGCTTTTACCAATCGCTAGAAATTTCTCAGTATATTTTTTACCAAATGTTTCTCTCCCCGTTGTTTTCGGAGGCATTTTTCTAAAATACTCATCCTGCATTAGTTGCTTTAAAATAGCTTTGTTCGGTGTTCCGAGCCTCGCTCTCTCTCCATTTTTGTCATACTCTTTTTTGCCTTCTGTAAGAATGCGAATTGTCTCGTCAATTACCATATTTCCCGGCCCCGTATCAAAAGCTATTACTTCACT
>Ga0172377_10007597_pt1 | contig 11148 bp, 10 predicted proteins | sample Pumphouse3metaG_FD_119749 | JGI IMG/M metagenome (GOLD analysis project Ga0172377, IMG submission 119749) | Leachate microbial communities from a municipal landfill in Southern Ontario, Canada - Pumphouse #3 metaG | ecosystem: Engineered > Solid waste > Landfill > Unclassified | place: Canada... | reverse complement strand
GTAAATCGTAAGTCGATAGTCTATAGTTATTGGTTATTGGTCGTGTTGGGATTTAGGAAGTAAGGTTTTAACCTTACCATAAGAAATAGTGGCAATTACTATGCCTTGGTACTCTCTTTGAGAATTATCACTTCCATAAAAATCTCCTAACACAACTCACTACTCACTACTCACGATTTACAACTCACTATTATCGACTATAAACTCTATATCTTTTATAAAGCAAAAAGAAACTATACCCTACAATAATACCTACACCATTGGCGATAATATCCAAAAGAGTAAAATCTCTACTTGGTATAAAGTACTGCACTACTTCTATAAGTATGCCAAAACACATCAAAACGACAAAGTTTTTACCAAAACCTTTTTTATAAACAATCTCTATAAGCAGATACAAAACCGCAAAAGCTGCAAGATGGTTTAGTTTATCCCAGCTTTTTTTTACTATTTCCATCTCATTATTAGTTGTTGCCAAATAAAACACACTAATAAGTGCTATATAAAGCAGTATTAAAAATATATTTTTATTAATCTTCAAATTAAAAACCACCCAACTCTTTAACCATAACAAGTCCAACGCTAATAGGCACAATATATCTTATAGTAAAAAGCCACCAATTATAGATTTTTTCATTGTTAAAAAACTGCATCATATGTTCTTTTAACATCTTTTGATCTATAAAAAATCCAACAAACAAAGATGTAGCTATACCACCCAAAGGAAGCAAGATAGCTGAAGAGATAAAATCAAACCAATCAAAAAGATTTCTAGATCCAAATGTCAAAGCTTCGCTATAAGCACTCAAATTTGATAAAAGAGCAACAAATCCTATAACACTAAGAACCAAAGATATAATAAGTGAAGATTTTTTTCGTGGTATATTGATTCTCTCTTCTAGGTATCTTACACCTGGTTCTAAAATAGATACAGCAGATGTAAGAGCTGCAAAAGCAAGAGAGATAAAAAAAGCTACAGCAATAATATTGCCCATAGCACCTAGCTCATAAAAGAGTGCTGGTAATGTAATAAATACTAACCCCGCACCTTTGGAGCTTTCAAATCCTGCATTAAATAAAATAGTAAATATTATAAGTCCAGCCATCAAAGCTATAATAGTATCAACAATAGCTACAAAAATAGAGGATTTAACTATATTTGTACTCTCATCCAAACTAGATGAATATGTCAAAATAACAGCCATACCTATAGATAATGTAAAAAACGCTTGTCCAATAGCTACCAAAATAGAGCTAGAACTAAACTTATCAAAGTTTGGATAAAACATAAAATAAACTGCATCTTTAAAGCTATCAAAACTCATAGAGTATAAAAGCATACCAACCATTATCACAATAAGTGACGGCATCAAAATAAAGTTAAGTTTTTCAATACCATCTTTAATCCCTCTAGAAACAGTAAAAGCTATAATTAAAAAAGAAATAATAAAATATATAAGCTGAGAGCTAAGATCTGTTGTTAAAAGCTCCATAAAAACCTCTTCTGCTTCTTGTACATTAGATGGAAGATTGCTAAGAGATATCACTATATATTGTAAAATCCACCCCGTAACTATCACATAAAAAGAAAGAATGGTTAAAGCCGTCAAAAAACTAAATCCTGCAAACTTCCAAGATGATTTGTTTTTTAGTGCCAAAGATTCAAACGCACTTACGCTATCTTTATTTGTTTTGTATCCTATAAAAGACTCTGCAATAAAAACACTTATACCTATCAAAAGTATTGTAAGTAAATATACAAGCACAAAAGCTCCACCACCATTGTCTCCTGTAAGATATGGAAATTTCCAAATATTTCCTATACCTACAGCACTTCCAGCAGCTGCTAAAATAAATCCAACTCTACTAAACTTATCTTTTATCATTATTCCTCCAAAACTTGTCAAGCAAATATCTTGATGAGCAATTATATCTCATTTTCAATGAAAAAGCAAAATAATTAAGTCCTTATGTGTTACTATACTATTATGTTTAGGATAATTTTGCTTTTATTTGTTTTAACTATATCTTTGTTTGCAAAAGAGATAAAAAAGCTTGATTTCAGTGGGGATATTGATCTTGTATTTGGTGATTTTTCTAAAAATAGCTTAGAAAAAGTTTGCCAAATATCTTATCCACCCTTTTATAAAATATGGCAAAAAAATCCAAGTTTTACAGAAGATGAGATCTTAGCTTGTAAAGAGTCTATAGAAGAGTATGCCCAAAGTTTGGGATATTATAAAGCCTTGATATCTTATAAGATAGATAACAATCAAGCTGTTATAGATATAATCAAAAATAAAGCTATTATAATAAACTCTATATCTATAGAAGATGAATATAAAGATATTATTAAACTAAAAATAAATGATAAATTTAACACAATAAGTTTTTCAAATTCAAAAAAAGAGATAAAACAATATCTAAGCCAAAGAGGATATCCAAAAGCTGAACTAAATGTCAAAGCTTATGTAGATCTTGATAACTATAAAGTTGATATAATATATGAAGTATATAAAGATAAGCTTCAATATTTTGATACTGTTACTATAAATAATAACTCAAATGTAGAAGATAAATATATAGCTCAAAAAGTCAAGTTTAAAAAAGGAGAGCTTTATAACTCTTTGCTAGTAGAACAAACCTATGAAGAGCTATATAACTTTGGAATCTATAATTATATCTCCCTAGAACACAACTATACCCAAAACAACACCGTTCCTATCACTATAAACTTAGAGCAAGGCACATATAGAGAGATAAACTATACTCTGGGATATGATACAGATACTCAAGTAAGAATCAAAGCAGAATACAAAAATGATAATCTTTTTGGAAATCTTAAAAAAACTATTATTGGTACCAAAATAAATAAAGATGGATATAAAATATATAATATATTTTTTGTACCCTATTTTATAGGAGATAAAATCTCTCTTACCAATGAAATAGAGTATGAAGATATGGATTATGAAAGTTATAGCCAAAAAAAAACAGAAGAAAAGATATATTTATCAAGAAAAATATTTGATATAACTCATAATCTTGGTTTTCTTAGCCAAAATAGCCAAATAAGATCTCAGCTTCAAGAGTATAAAAGTGGAAGTTATCTTTTAAACTCTGTTTTTTATCAAGCTATTTATGATCAAAGAGACTCTACACTTAACCCAAAAAATGGATATTATTTATCACTATATTTAGAAAAAGGAGTAAAAAGCCTTTTTAGTGAAGAGGCTTATACCAAAGCCTTAGCAGAGTTTAGATATCTTAAAACATTTGATAAAATAACAACATCTTTTAAAACTAAAATAGGTACACTAGATAAAGATTTGCCTATTTTTAAACACTTCTTTGCTGGGGGTGATTATAGTAATAGAGGATATACTTATCAAGATGTAGGACAAAAAGATTATGAAGATAATCCTTATGGTGGTTTAAGTATAATTGATAGCTCTTTTGAGATTGAATATGCTATATATAAAGATCTAGGGATTGCACTATTTTATGATAGCTCTATGCTAAGCCTTAAATCCAATGATTATAATCAAAAGTTTTATAATTCATATGGTTTTGGAGCTAGATATTATACACCTATTGGTCCGCTTAGAGTTGATTTTGGATTTCCTATTGATAAAGGTGGATTTGTATTTCATATAGGTATAGGACAAGTATTTTGAAAACATTAAAAATCTTATTTTTAACTTTTGTAATGCTTTTTTTATTGGGATTTTTTATAGTTATAAACTCCTCTTCTATAGCTTTTAAAGCTTTTAATTATATTACTAGCTCATATGATATAAGCTATAGTGAACTTAGTGGTAACTTTTCACAAGGTATATATATAAAAGATATTAACTATCAAGATAAAATCAAATGTGATCTACTCTTTATCCGCCCATCACTAAGTGCCTTGTTAGCTAACATTATTCATATTTATGAGTTAAAGCTTGATGGTTTATATATAGATAGTAGTTTTTTAGAGCTTTCATCTCCAGATAGTTCAACTACTCTATCTATACCATTTAAACTTGTTATTGATAGTTTTGAACTAGAAACCAAAAAACTTAATTTTCAAGAATATATTATCAATAAACTTAAACTTAAAGCTACAAAAATCAAATATGATTTTTTAGATAACTATAGTGCAAATATAGATATCTTTTTATCTAGCGATATAGGAAATATAGACTCTTATATAGAGTTATCTAATAGCTTTTATCAATCTAAAGGAGAAATTAGCTTAAATAAAGAGATATTTAATAGTATAGAAAACCTCCAAATAGACTCTTTATCCAATATGAACTTTAGTCTAAAAGGAGATACAAAAGAGTTAGATTTTGCTCTTTTTTTACCAACAATAGATATCAAATATCAAGATTTTTTACTTAATATCAAAGAGATCAAAACAGATGGAATTTACAATATTTCAAATAGTTTTTTAGATATTAAAAACTTCTCATCAAAGCTTACATATGATAAGATTACTACATTTTTAAATGCAAACTTTCAAGTAAAAGATCATGATATAAATAGTATTAAATACTCTATTTTATCAGATACCATCATAGATAAATCTCTTATTAAAGAGCTAGAAAAAGATCTTAAAGTAACACTTACTCTAAATGGAGATTTACAAAAAGCAAAAGTAGATAGTAGCATATCTAAAAATAGATTGTTTTTTGACTCTTTGGTTGAATTTGATGATATTCATATAAAAGCTGATGTAAATCAACGCAATAACTTTAATGATATTTATCTTAACTTTGAACAAAATAGCAAGTTTATAGTAGATGATATAGATTTTACGTTAAACTCCAAAGAGTCCAAACTCCACTACAATCTATCAAACAAAGAGCTAAAAGGTTTAACATTCAATCAAATAAAAACAGAACTTTTAAATGCTGATTTTAATATAGATTTTCTAACAAACACTGATAATATAACAGATATTACGTTAAAAAGTGATGCTTTAATCAACTCTTTACATATACAAGAGTTAGATTTAGAAGATTTTTATCCTATAAAACTCTCTTCAACTTATCAAAACTCCCATCTATCTACTCTACTTAAAACCAAAAATATTGTAGCCTCTATAGATACAAAAGATCTAAAAGAGTATATTTTTGAATTAAATGTAGAAGATTTTGATATAAATAGATTTTATACAATACCAGATAATATCAAACTAAAACAGATATCATCAAAAGTAAATGGTATTTATAATATCAATGATACTCTATTTTTAAAAGGTGATATTATACTAAACGATAATATAGTTTTAAACAGCTCTTTAATAGGGAGTTTAAGTGAGTTTAAATCTACTATTAAAAATCAAGCTTTTGTGCTTAACCTATCCAAAAAAGATGATTATATATCTAGTGATTTACAAGTAGATTCTTTGATAGAGTTTCAAAAAGAGCTTATTAAACTAGTAGATTTTGAGATAGCTGATATTTATGGTAAACTATCTCTTCAAGCTAACTTAGAACAAGATAAAATAGACTTTTTCCTAAGTTCACCAAAGATAAGCTACCAAAAAACAGATATAGATAATATTACTCTAAAAGCCATGCTTACAAAAGATATTTTATACTTTGAAGATATAGGATTTTACATAGATAAGATAGAAGATATCATTATAGAAAAAAAGTTTTCTTTAGCTAAAAAGGGATTTTTAAATACTACAAACTTGATAGCAAATATAGATTTTGGAGATATTAGATTAAAAACATCAAATATAGATGATAAAATAACCTTTTTTGTATATACAAAAGAGTTATCCTTATCTCATCTTAAATATGGTAGTGGTAAATTTGATTCTAATCTTATCATATCATATGAAAAATCAAATCTCTTTATTAGTGGTAAAATAGATACCAAAAAATTAAATATTATCTATCAAATACCTACTATTAGTATCAACAGTGATAAAGATATTATTATCATATCCAAAAACAAACTTCTACAAAAAAGTGATTTTTATCTAGATAATATCTCTTTAAGCCTTGAAGTAGAGTCAAAAAACTTTGATTATAAAGTCAAAAATATCTCTCTTCAAGGATCAAGCTATCTTTATCTTAAAAAAGATCTACATAAAGATATCTCAATCTATGGTTCTATCAGTGATACAAGAGGTAAATTTAGTGAGTTAGGAAGAGAGTACCTTATAGAGTCATCAAATATCTATTTTAGAGGACTTGTGCCTATTGACCCTGTATTGGAGATCAAAGCCTTACATAAACTTCCTGATGTTGATATATCTATAAGCATAGCTGGAACGTTGCATAATCCTATTATCAATCTAAGTTCAACTCCACAGATGAATCAAAGAGATATTTTATCTTATCTTATCTTTGGGACAAGATTTGCTGATGATAATAAAACCACTTCAAGCTTTCAAGATAAAGGAGAACAAGCATCTTTATTTGTACTCAATGAGCTATCTAAAGATTATGCAAAAGAGCTAGGACTTGATGTACTCTATTTTGAATATGATCCAACTACACAATATATAGAAACAAGCATAGGAAAAAACATATCCCAAAAAAGCAAAATTATTGTACAAGATAAGTTTGAAAGTGGTAAACTTATATTACTTAGAGAGCTTACAAAGCTTTGGAATGTTGAACTAGGTATTGAAGAAAAAACACAAAGTATTGATTTTACTTATAAAAAAAGATATTAATAAACATTTGTTAATTATAGTAATATATTGTAAACTGTTATGTTTATTATAATAAGTTTTAAACTAAAAAGGATAATATATATGATATAATCCAATTCGTATAAAATTTGTAACTTATTTTAGTTATTTATGAGGTGTAGCTATGATAGAAGAACATTTAAAAAAGATTTTTATTTCCTTCACAGATGAGATGATTAAGCAACTTGCAGATATATCAACTGTTAAAAAATACAAAAAAGACAATATATTATTTTATGAAGGCGATAAACCTAAAGTATTATATATCATTATAGAAGGTGTTGCTTCTGTATATAAAACATATGAAGATTTTTCTATTCAGGTTTTAAAATATTTCTATCCTACCAATATCATAGCAGAACTTGCAAATGTACAAAATATCCCATATCCAGCTAGTCTAAGATGTGAAGAGGATAGTACCTTTATTATTATAGATTATGCACTATTTAAAAAAACATTTTCTACCAATGCCCTAAGTGCTTCATTGGCAAATGAATGCTTACTCAAAACTATAGGTGATAAGCTTTTTTTCCATATCAATGAAAACAACTTAAGACCTATGAAAAACCTCTCTATAATCCAAAGAATTTCAGCTCAACTACTTCAAGATCTTGACTATTTCAATAGAACCAAAAGATGGAAAGTAGCACAAGATTTATGTATCTCATCTGAAACCCTATCTAGGATATTAAACAAACTAAAAACTGTTGAGGCTATAGCTATCAATAGAGGAAAAATCTCTATTTTAAATGATGCTGTAGTAGAGTGCATAGCACAATATGATTTTGATATGAATCAAATCAATAAACTTACAAAAACTAACGATGATAAATAAGCTATACGGTAGCATTATAATATTTTTTTATTTTCTTAAATGGCCAATAGTTATATATGTATCTATTTTATGGTTTTATTTAGAGCAAGATGTAAGTATAGCCCTACTTCTTCTTGCCCTAGTTTCTATAGTTTTGATTATCAAAGATATTATCTCTTTTTTAAAAAGATCAAAATCCACCTAAAGCTTTACGTACATTTTCATCAGCCATAGAGATATTCCAAGCTGGTTCCCAAACAAGTTCTATTTCAACATTTTTTACATTTTCCAACTCTTTTAGTACAGCCTCTTCTACCCATTGTACTATAAGTTGATGTAAAGGACAAGCCTTGGTACTAAGAGTCATAGTCACCTTTGCATTACCCAATATATCACAACTAGCATCATATATAAGCCCCATTTCTACTAGATTAAATCCAACTTCTGGATCATTAACCGTAGAGATTGCTTTAAAAATATCCTCTTTTGAATACATCATCACTCCTTATATCTCATCATATAAATAATATCTTTCAACATAAATATAGCTCCAAAAACCATAAAACTAACTCCAGCACTAAAAATCATATCAAGCTCAAAAAATAGAGCAATTAAAATCATCACAAAAGCTACTAAATGAAAAGTATAGGCAAAATGTGCACTTCTTTCTGGAACCATATCAACAAGCATTGGAACTTTTTGTTTACCAACTAGTGGGGAAAACCTCTCAAACCAAACTAAAAATGGAATAATCTTATATAGATGTCCTACTATTAAAGGAGTTATTACACCAAAAAAAACTATAAATCCAAATACTACTAAAAGCTTGTTTGATTGAGTAAATAGGTACAACCCAATAATCAATAGACTCAAAATAAAAGCAAATCCAAAATATATCATATATTTATAATATATATCTTTTTGCATTCTAGCTCTAGTTTTATATATCAAATATAGTTCATATATATAAAAACAAAAAGCAATAAAAAGGGTAATATTTGATAAAAAACTTAAAAATCCTATATTAAACATCTCCCCAAATAACACCATAACTATAGACAATCCCAAACTCCAAAGAGCTACTTTAAGATACAAAGTATCAAAAGAGTGAGATAACCAAAACATAGGTATCAAAATATAACTAAGCCCCATAATAGTAAAACCAACATATCCAAAAAGAACCAAAAACATATGTACCTTTAGCCAAGAATCTATATCTATAGTTACAAATCCACCATAAGCTAGTGCCATAACAAAACCAACTATTATCCCAAATAATAAAAAGATATTTGCAAAAAGTACAGTAGTTGATACAAAATTTAGTTTTTTAACACCTTTTAATGTCATAAAAGTTTCAAACATAAATATCACAAAAGCTATCAAAGCTACCAATCCACCAAAACTAAGTAATAAAGGGTAGCTATAAAACCCTATAGCCATCAATACACTACCAATAAAAAGTAGTGGATAGATGATATAATATAGCTCCACAGCAAAATGCTCCACCTCCAAAACTACAGGCACAAGCTGAGCCATAGCCCCAAAGATACTCATCATCATAAAACCCAATAAAAAAAGATGTACAAATCCCAAAACTTCTAGATTATTGGTATGTAACAAGCTTGGATTAAAGCCAAACATCAAAGCTACGCTAAAAGCATAGATCAACATAGATATTATAAAAAATGGTGCTATTAGCCTAAATGGTGGTGCAAATTGTTGTGAAATATTCATATTTTAGTGTCCACAAGCTCCGCCACCGCTACAACTATTTTGAGAAAAATCTGTTTGTTGATAGATTTTTGCTCTTTTTTGAAGTATAACAACAGCTCTCCCATCATCAAGACTATCTTCACTATACTCAAATTCACCCTCTATTTTAGGAAAAAGTCCTTGAGGGGATTTGTGATTTACCATAACAAGCTTTTCATTATCTTTTATTAACTGTAAACCTACCATAGCATTTACCATAGGCTCTGGTGGTGGTGTTTGACTACTATCAAAATAGTAGTGTTTTACACCATTTTCTTCATACTCATAAAACGGTACTGTAGCACCATTAACCTCTATTTGTTTTGCATCTTTTTGATTTATCATCTTAGATCCTTTAAGTAATTTTATGGTATTGTATATGGATTTTTAAAAAGTGTCATTGATATAAATCAACACTTCTTATAGGAGTATAATGAAACATATAAGATATCAAGATTTTTTACAAGCTATAAAAATACTCAAACTTATAAGCAAAACAGATAGAAAAAAGGTAAAAAACCAATACCTCAAACTATCCAAAATCTATCATCCAGATATGCAAGGTGGAGATACATCTAAGTTTCAAGAGTTAAATGATGCCTATAAACTTGTAGTTCAATATATGGATAACTACAGATTTGATTTTTCAAAAGATGAATTTAAAGAGCAGTATCCTTTTTCAGATAAAAGTGAAGGTGATTGGCTATATAGTGTTTAATTAGTAAATCGTGAGTAGTGAGTAGTAAGTTGTGAATAGTGAGTAGTGAGTAGTGAGTAGTGAATAGTGTTAAGTGTTTTTCTAGAAGTTATGTTTTATAAAAAGAGTGTTACCTTTTCCTGTTTTCGTCGCTAAGACACCCATTTTTAGCCTTTAATCACTGCGGTATATTTGTGGGTTTTCTTAGGAAGTGACATTTCAATGTCACCAAAAAGCTAAAACTTCCCTAACATTTTTTCAAGCTATAAAAAGCTTATCGCCCCAGCAAAGAGTAAAGCTTTACGAGGTTTTTTGAACAGCTCAAAAAAGTATAAGAAATAAAATATAGCCAGATACTTTCAAATAGGGTTCATACCATAAACGGGTGAGACTGAAGTCCTCACTTCCAAGTGGTATGCACTAAGCTAACTCCCATACGGTTCCTTTTGGAGTATCCATAATATTTACTCCCATAAGTATAAGTTCATCTCTTATATCATCAGCTTTATCAAAATCTCTATCTTTTTTTGCTTCAGCTCTTAAGTCTATAAGATTTTGGATTTTAGCTTTATCTTCTTTGCTAATACCAAACTGAAAATACTCATAAGGATCAAGTCCACCTATACCCAAAAGATCTTGGATAAGCTTAAATGTTGCATTTAGCTCTTTTGGATTTGGTTTTTGTTTTTGATCTAATATATCATTTAGCTTAGAGATATACTCATCTATGATACTAAGTGCTATGGAGATATTAAGATCATCATTGAGTGCTACTAAAAGCTCATTATAAATAGAAGAGTCTTGATATAAAGCTTGAGAGATATCAATATTTACTCTTTTTTTTACTCTATAGAGCCTATCAAGTCGCTTTTTAGATGATAATAGATCTATTTCGTTAAATGAAAGATCATTTCTATAGTGTACACTCATCATATAAAATCTTACAAGTTCACTATGATATAAAGGTGTGATATCTTTGATAAAAAAAGAGTTCCCCAAAGATTTACTCATCTTTTGCCCATCTATAGTTACAAAACCATTATGCATCCAGTATTTGGCTAATTCTTTGTTTGTAGCACATCTTGTTTGTGCTGCTTCGTTTTCATGATGAGGAAAAAGTAAATCAGCCCCACCACCGTGGATATCTACATGATATGGCAAATCTTGAGTGTTTAGGTGTTT
>Ga0172377_10007596_pt1 | contig 11149 bp, 4 predicted proteins | sample Pumphouse3metaG_FD_119749 | JGI IMG/M metagenome (GOLD analysis project Ga0172377, IMG submission 119749) | Leachate microbial communities from a municipal landfill in Southern Ontario, Canada - Pumphouse #3 metaG | ecosystem: Engineered > Solid waste > Landfill > Unclassified | place: Canada... | reverse complement strand
TGTATTCCACTGTCAGGTTCTGGGAGTTGGCCTGAATAAAGTCGCTATACGCCGCCTTGGCTTCCCAAGCTTTAGTCAGCAGCCCTTCAGTCGCCTCCGCATGGTGCATCCCTTCAAGGAGGTCGCCAGATATAGCCGCCGTCATCTCTGGGGGGAGAAGGGCGCTCAAGACGGGTGTGGTGTTAATTCCGAGGCCCTGAAACATGTAACGCATAAACGAAGGCAGGTAACCCAGGGCCGCAGAAGAGAAATTGTCCGTTACTCCGAAGGGATTGAGCATCCCATCCAAGAAGGACCCCATAGCGGTGGACCTAGGCTTCTTTAGTTCTGTCCCGGCGGGAAGGGTAAAGTTTTTCGCATCCGCACCACTGCGAAGAAGGTTGTAGTTTTCCCGCCCAATGGCGGCCACAATCTGGTCCTCATTATAAAAGAGAACCTCACCAATTTCCCTGTCCATTCTTGTCGCTGCCTCAGCTACGGTTATGGGCTCACTGAAGGAAGTCCACTTGGACCCCCCGGCCCATAACGGAAGGGGACGAATCTTGGTGTTCACCGCCCAGGCAACCATGGGAACCATCCCCAGGGAAACTTGGGTTGCTGCCGTTAGTCCTGTGCTGGAGGGGTCGACGGGGTTACCGAGAGACAGGGTGAAAGAGTCCGGGAGGTCGTCCAGGTCGACGGACTTCCCAGCATTGGTCAACCCCATTAGGTGCCGAACTACGATAGCCCCACTGTTAGGCCAGAACCACCCCATCTTGGATAAGAAGTTGGCTGCCGCATTGTGAGACCCGAGGTTGCGATCAAGATGAAGAGACATAGATGGCGACTGTGCTGACCACCCCCTGTCCCTCTTCCATTCTCCATCCTCCCAGGCGTACAGTGAACCCCAAACCCCTTCGTTTTGTAGGAAGAACCTGTCCCCGTCGGACCCGGACTCGGGGAGAACATCCCCGGCGGGGGCATCGGGCATGGCGAGGTCTATTGTGACTAGACCTGACGATACTAGACTCTTGAGCAGCTCGTTGGTTCTGTGTACGAGCGACGCAGCGGCAAACCCCTTTGACCCCGTTGCTGAAGCGAACGGAAGCTTGTAGAACCAAGTTTGGTTTACCTCCCACATTGCGCCCGAAAATGGGAAGACGTGGTTCATTTTGCGTATGAGGGGAGACATTTCCGAAGTGTTGAAATACACATAGTTAACCAGCCTTATGGCTTCCTCGTTGGCCATCTTCTGGGCCATGGGAACGTCTAGCCCCCTACTAATGAGGTAATCGTAGTTGTGCTTAAATATTCTCAGATAAGCTGGCTCACGGTTGATCGCTAGGGACATCTTCTCCCCGAAGTTTTCAATGATCCAGTTGGTCGCCCTCTTGTATGCAGCCATGGGTTTCCAGGCCCCCTCCTTGATGGTTGATTCCAAGAAGTTAGAAGACATGGAATTGATTATGTTCACCGGGAAAAGGTTGGCGGCGTCAGCGTTATCTCCCACAGTAACGAAAGCCCTTCGGGCCGCTTCCACGAAAGTTTTCCTTGCGCCAGGGGCGGCCAGATTGACGCTCATCCCACCGATGTTAAAGGTTCCCCCAGCATGGAGTAATCGTTCCACCCCCACCCATCCATCCTCACTGGAATAGAGGGGTCTCAAAATGCTCTTAGCAAACGGCACTAGCTGTTCGTCCAAATAGTATTTGGCCAAGGAGAGGTCGTCGAGGTCCCCCAACCCGCTGTGGGTGGCCATACGCTGAATGTTGTTTCTCATGATAGCCCACTTGGGCTCAAGTATCAGGTCGCTTACCCCCCAGGGGGCTGCAGCCCCCATGGATTCCGCCGCAAACCTTTGAATAACGTACTTGCGGGTGAGGGGATCAGTTAGGGTCTGATGTAGCTGCCCACCCCAGGCGTACCCGTAGGTGGCTTTCTGCGCTTTCGACATTTGAGGTCCCCGCACTATCAGGTCAGCCGAAGCAGAAACCTCGTCGGCTATCGCCCCATGAAAGCCCTTCTGGAGGATAGCCGCACCGTCGTCATACATGTCAAACGCTTTCCAGAGCCCCAAGCTCTCCTTCGTCCGGTCCGCCGCCAGGCTCAACTTCTTTGCCCTCTGATATGATCTTCCTATTCCGTAGGTGGGGGACGACGAATCGAGGGAAGACAATGCTTTAGACGTAAGCTTCCTGATGGTACTCACCGAGGGGACGGAGCCAGATAGAAGATCATCAAAACCGTGGACCAAAGATCTGGCAACCCTCATTGCCTCGTCCACGTCGGTTACTCCGTCAAACTGTTTCATCGACTTTGCGACCGCCTTAGCCAACACCCTTCGAGACACCTGTGCCCCCCTCAGGCTCCAGGCCGAGACGAAATCGTGCATGTAGGCGAACGGGTGACGATAGAGTGAGGGAAGACTGTAAATGGCCGCACGAATGTGTTCGTCAATCGCCACAACCCTAATCATCCACGGTAGCGCTCGACCGGCCAACTGATTGCGGGTAAAGATGGATTTAGTCGGAGACCATATTCCCTTGTCGAAGCCCCGTGCCAGCCTAGACAGGTACCCCAGGCCGTCTACACCTGAACCGGGATCAATAATGGAGTAGGCGATAGCGTAAAGCTCGTCGTCGGTTATGGCCTTCCCGGCCGCCTCGTACTTGTTCCTAATTTGGGCTACTAGGGCCTTCCTTCTCCCTGAAGTTGTCCACACCTGATCGTCTGGGCCGAAACCCTTGACGATCTTTTTCCCAACCTCGCCGAGCCTGTTAAGCCTCCTCGATTGACGAAGACGACGATACATGTCGTAAAACGCCTTATCGAATAGAGGAACCGCCTCCGACATCTGGTTAGACAGGATCGGCAGTGCGGTCACGTCGTCACCAACCCTAGAGGCGGCCATACCTAGGGCTCTCCCCGCCTCCCCAACAGTCTGGGGGTCAGCATACCCGTAAGGGATACCCTTGTTTCCACCCCTGATCCAAGAACGAAGATTCATGTAAATGATAGGGTGATCTATCTGCTGGGCCATCTCACTGACAATCTCGTTGATCAGATCGTGACGTAAAGCTGCTGGGGTCTGCATATACCTGTTGAGATATTTCCCTATGTCGTCCCGGGTAACGCCAAAATGGCGAAGCATAGAACGCAACTGCTTGTACCCTGTCGCAACGTCGTGAGTGGAAATTTCTGATGGGGGTGACATAGAGAACACATAGGCGGTTGCTCGCCTGGTAGCATTCCCCCACCAGCCCTCAACATTGTTGGGGGCGTGCCTACGCCACAGCGACTTCACTTTCCGACCAACAGCCGAAGACCTGTCGGGAAGGTTCTGCAAAATGGTGATCCGATGGTTAGCGTTCTGGGGCAGGTTAGCGGACAGAATCTTGGCGTGCTCCATCATCCTGGCCACCAGCTCTGGGTCAGTAGGGAGACCCCTGGTCAGGGCGACCAGGGAGTCGACCCCTTTGGTTGTGGTGATGTAGTCGTTTCCGGCAACCCGAACCAGGTCGAAGTCAGCTCTTCCGGCCCACTCCCTAATCAGGTCCAATGCATCATCAGATAGCCCGGAAACCGGCAACCCCCCTCCCCCGAGGGGAATATTGATTCCAGGCTGAACCACATCATCGAGGTCACCCCAAAAACCAGAAGGCGTAGGAGTACCAAGGGGGAGCCCGGCGGCGACATCACCAAGGGCTTCTATCCCGTCGATGGGGGCATCCTTTACCCCCGGAGTCCCGAGGGCATCAAGGATTTCAGCAGATGCCTTTCCTTTCTTTCGGGTGATAAACCCTATAAGGTCGGCAACACTATCACCTTCTACCGTGATGTCGACAATCTTTGTTCCCCCGGGAACAGCAACGACTGTTTTGTCGGCGGCCTTGGCAACATCATCCACAAAAGATATGCTGCCACCATCCCTGGAAATTCGAGCCAGTCGAGTCCCATCCCCAAGGGCGTCCATATCGTCGATGGAGAGCCTCCCCTCCCTGGCAAGCTTCCTGGCCAGATCGGTGGTCCTCCTCAGGGAATCGTCAATCTTGGTTGTCATGCCGACCATGGTGGATTCGATGGGTTTGACACCCATGTCAGTTAGTGCCGTATAGAACAGTGTTCTAACGTCGTCAATGTTATCGGCCCTAGAGATACTCTCCAGGAGGTCGGTCCCTTCTTGAGTGGCCAGAATCTTTTGGAGGTCCGGGAAGTCCTCTAACAATCGGGCCGCACCCTTACCCTCCTTGTTGAGCTTAAGGATACGTTCGGCCGTTTTAGTGAAGTGGGCAGTGTTGACGATCTCGTCAACATTCTTAGAAGTGAAGGCATAGGCTGTACGAGTCCAGACGTTTCTCATTCCAAAGGGAAGGTTGGTGGTTCCCTTCCCCCTGAGGGGAACAGACGCCTTTAATGCTCTCACCAGTCTTGAGGCATCTACCATCTTGTCGGCGGTAGGGATGGTTTTAGCTGCTTTAACCCCAACCCCGAGTCCGGCAGCAATGTTCAGCGGATCAAAGACTACGAGGTTGAACCCGTCGATGATGCCAGACCCTACTTCCCATACCCCGTCCGTTGGGTCGGCCCCCAACGTATACATGGTGTTCTGTCCAATGGTTAGCTCTTTACGCCACGAGTAGTCTTCCGGGTTGAAGTGTTTCTGCCAAAGATTGATGGGGTTGATGCCCTCTAGAATGGGCTGAGCGAAAGCCCTGTAGGGGGCATCCATCACCTCGCCGAACCGACCGAAGCCTGACTGGGCTGAAGTGTCTCTCTGTTGTTCTCCCCTAACCCGTCGGGCGATCTCCCACAGATAGTTCCATCTTTCGTCACCTTCCCTTAGGGTGGGGTTTTCTTCCCACATGGCAATGGCCTGGGCGGCCACGTTCGCCCGATACCTTTGGGGGGTTGTAGCCAAGAGAGTGGCTAAAAGGTCGTTCTGTCCCTCATCTAGGGAGGATGAAACCCTGTCGAACAGCTCCGCTACCGTTTCCTGGTCCTTCAAAAGAAACTGGAGATCCTCAGAAGTATATAGGGCTTCATTTCTTTCGAATGCAGCCGAAAGCAGGTCCGTCGCTATGGACTGAGAATACTTGTCGTCGTAGGTTCCCACGGCCGCAGCAACCTCGGGAAGGAGGAACACTGACATGGGGTCGTTTCTCAGAACGGCCGATAGGCCAGGATTAAACTGATCTATGAAGTCGGCGGTCTGCCCAATACTGTCGAGAGTTTCCTCGTCAACATCATATTGGGGGGCACGCCAAGAGCGGGTAGTTTCGTAGTAGTTGTTGAGTTCCGCCTCGGTGCGCATCTCTGGGGTAACCCAAGGAGTCCAAGCCAGCCCAGAGTCGTTGAACGCAAACTTAATATCCAACTCGCCTTGGGGGTCCCTACGAAGTTTCTGTCCGGTACCACTAGACTCAAAGGTTGCCCCAAACCACTCCCTAATCTGCTGCACCTGGGAGGGGCCGCCGTCAACCGGCGAGGATGGGGTATACTCTTCTTCCTCTAGCTCCCTAGCGTCTGTCACTAGGGAAACGTCGTTTGGGTCTCTCTCTGTCACTGTCTGATCATTTCCTCAATCTGGGAGTCAATGTCATTAAGGTCGACAACGTTGGCCGAAGGAACATAAGGGGAGTTAACCATCTCCCCTAGTCGAGCGACAAGAACAGACCGCAAACCAGAGGACTGTGCCTTCGACGCCGCCAACCTCTTCAGAAGTGGGGCCCAGGCACGGGTGTTCACGCCAACCATTTCCCCCGGGTCCGAATCGGGGTCTAGGGTGTTTCCGAGTTTCGACGTTAAGAAATCCAGAGGATTCGGCACCCCTGTCGGCTGCCCACCCGAAGGCGGGGCCGAGCCCCCCGGCGTCGCCTGCATACTTGGTGCGGCCGACGGTTGGGTTCGTATTGGTGCTATCGACTGTGCCTGTTCCAGTCTCTGGACGTCCCCATATTGGAGGTCACTTCCGTGGAGGCCTGGCGTTTTGGGGGCCTCAAGGTCGTGCCTCTTAGAGTTGGCCCCAACCCCCGGAGGTTGAGCCGGTCTCCCATACTGTTCCGTAGGCATAGCTCCACCGGGCATTACGCACCTGCCATCAGGGCCATCGGGTCAAGCCCCGGCGGGAGGGGAGGCTCACCACTGGTCTCCCCTCCCATTTCCTCTGGGGGCATAGGGGCTTCTGGGACGGTTAACGCCCCCATGCCTGTCTGGGCGGCCTGAGCCGCCCGAGCCTGAGCCTGAATCTCTTCATTATATTTTTCCATGACATCAACCAGGGGAATACCCTTGCGTGCCATCTCCTTGCGGAGCTTACCCCACAACAACATGTCGAGCTGCCCCTGTGCGGCCTGGGCCTTGAAGGAGGCCACAGCTATCTCGTCCATTGTTTCCACTTCGATCTCCCGTAAGAGCTGGTCTACGTCGGAAACACCGGGCATCTCCTCCATGGCTCTCCGCTTAGGGAAGAAGCCAGCCTGATTAGCCTGAGTGATTTGTAGGAACCCCTGATATCCGCCAACCCCGAAGCCGTAATGTACGTCAACGTGGGTGCGGTCAATATCCACGGAGGGGGTGTAAGCGTCCCTCCAGCGGTGGCCCTTCTTGACCCCGTAAATGGATTTCTCTTCGTTGGGCCAAAGCTTCTGATCCATTTTGAAACACATTTCCAGTACGTCTTCAAGACCAGAAGAAATAGTATCCCAGTACCTTCCAACCACGGTGTCAATGGCTTCCGACAACTGCTCTAGGGTTTTAGCTGACGTGTAGCTTGCCTTTGACTGGATCTCTCCCTGGCGCACCTCAGTGTTTCGGTTGAGGATACGGGAGAATCTTTCCAGCATCTCAACGTCCCTGTCGGCCTGAAGGGTGACAGACGGAGACAGTGACCCTATTTCCCCCGTGCTCGAAAGCTTGTTGACTGTGTGGGGACCAATTTTGATCTGACCTTCATCCCCCTTAACCCAAAGCATCGGGTAAACAACCCTGTCACCAAACGCCAACTTCTGAGAAATGATTCGGCTAATGGCAACCATTAACGTAATCTGGTCCTGGAATTGGGATAGTCCGTAAGACGAGTTGGGGGAAAAGGTTTGGAACACCCTTGCAGGGACGAACCCCAGGCCGTGCTCCTCCCTTGAAATGTATCCGGTCTCGGAGGCTACAAGCCACTGAACGTCGTCAACATATTCGTAAACCTTGACTTTCTTTCCGGTGCGCCACGGCTCCCGCCGAAGCGTCACCATATCCATTCGGGAGGCCTCTTGCTCGTCTATCTCATACTCGAAAAGACAGTCAGTCAACTCCATGGGGCGATTACCGGAGCGCCTCTTGACCCCCGGGTAGGTTGTCCGAGGGTCAACTAGGGTCGGTACGGGTTTCTTGTTCTCGGAGTCGGGACGAACCAGGACGACGGCCCTGCCGGTCAGCATCCACCAGGCCAACTCCCACATAAACTCCGCTGGGGATGGTTCGGCACTGTTGAGGTAGTTGAACGCAATGTTCTCGATGAGTCCAACCTTTTTCAGTTCCTGGTTGGTCTGGTTTATGGGTTCGCCCCTAATGTCGGGCATTCGACCGATAGTGGTAGCCAGGTCGTCGTGAGCCAACCTGCCCATATTGATTATGTGTTTCGGCTCGTTAGCCGGAAAATATTTTGCATATTCTTGGGGGAGGTTGCCTTCGTAAAGGTTGGCGATATCCCTGATCGCCTTGACTCCCCCGTCGTCTCGGCGTTTGTCTGCTGTTTCTTTGAGTAAAGTGAACGTTTCGGTCTGGGACATAGTTTACCTAATGTTAAAGAACGTATTCTGGGTCATCTGTATTCCACATTTCAGGCGAAAGATCAAGAATATAATTCTGCTCCCGAAGATGGGGTGGAATGTTTTCGTAGCCCAACTGGTAGCCGGGAACGGTAGTTTTCATTTCGTTGATCCATTTTGTGGCCATGCCGTCCGCAAGCCAAGCGGCCATGGGAATGTCGTTTGGTTTGGCCGGATAGCGTTTGAACCATTTTATGAGAGACTCGGTTTTTTCGATGTCCTGGTCGGTCTTGTAGGGAAAAGAGAAGTATCCGTCCCGCATCCACCGGGACAGCATGGGGATTCCCATTGCTGGATCGTTTTTCCGTTCGTCGGTGTTCCACTCGTCGGTAATAAACTTCAGTTCTCTTTCCCCCGCACGAATTCGGGGATCACGGGCCAAGGACTTCATGTAGGCGTTGATTTCTATTCGAACTCGTCGCAAGTTATATGATCTGACGAAGTTGAGAATGGTGTCCGGGTTTCTCTCGGGAGACTGCCTCTTGGCCCACCAGTCCACAACGTACCTTCTCCCGCAAGAAGAACAGACGGCTTCCACGAAGGCCGCACTATAGGATGACCCCTTTGATTCCCCGGAAGCCGGATCGAAGCCGAGAACAGTGACAACCCTCCCACAACAGGTTACGGGCTCCCCATACGACCTGGACGAGTCTTTCACACCGAAAGTTTTTGCACCATCAGGGAGAACCGGGGGGAGGTTCTTTCCTTTAGGGTCGGTGTCCGAACATTGAACATATGGGGATTCCAGGACCGCCGAATCAAAGAAGGAAACACCGAGCGGCCTACGGTTCTGCTGATAGATGTATTCAAAGAACTCGTCGGTCAGTGCAGCTCTCTGCGCATCCAAGAACCCCATACCCCTGTACTCTGGCCAGAGAAGACAGTCCCAGTGGGGGGCGTTCGGGTCGGTGGGGCATTTTTCTGTGTCGTGGGCTTTCTTCTTGCGAATATAGACCCTCTGACTCTCAGTGTTCAGTGTTGCCATGTCGTCCTCTATCAGGGACGGAATGTCGGGATACTGGGATGGGACGTGAGAGCCCACGAATAGGATTGGGGTCCAAGCTTCCCTTCGGGTGAACAGTTCAGACCGAACCCAACGATAGTCTCTTTGTCCGGTCGTTTCCGAGTCTACCCTGTCTAGGGATTGCGGGTCGTCCATGATGATAATGTCTGAGTCGATTGATCTGATGTTGGATCGAATACCTACGGGGCGAAATGTAGGGGACGTTTGAGGGATTGTACGCTTGGCTACGATGAAGGAGTCTGTATTCCATTTGTTGTTGTCTGATTTGAATGGACCATAAAGCCTTATGAGTTCGGTGTTGGACTCCAGCTCAGCCTTTACTAGTTCCATTCCCTCCTTAGATATTTCGAGGGTGCCTTGAAGGTAAATGATTCTAATGTTGGGGTTGTAACATATAAGCCAAATTAGGACGTGAAGGACTAGCTCCGACTTTCCCATTCGGGGGGCAAGGAGAATAAATACAGCGAAGAGAACCTTTTCCATTTCCTCTATGGCCTCCATCTCCCCAGCTCTTCCCTGGGCAATGAGAGAGTTCAGGTCTGCTGGTAGCTCCCAGAACTCTAATACCCAGTCGGGAACGTCAACCTTGACGGCTAGGGAAATAATCAGTTGGGCTAGGGCCATCTGATGTTTTGGGGTCATGTAGGGCTTGTTGTTTGGGGCAACGAAAAGCTTTGATCTCCATTCGGCAAAGTTCTCCGGAAGGAGAAGTCGTGCCGCTTCTGAGAGTTCCTCTTCGTTTGGGAGTTTGAACCACTCCTTGATGGTTGCAATGTCTTTTTGGATTGTTGCCCCCGACGGGGGTGCTTCCAGTCCGAAGTGGGTTTTGACATCCCAGGCCATGTCACGGTACGACGCTCCGTGTTTGCCCTTCTGGATGGGGTCTTCTTCCCAGCGGTAGCGGCCATGGAGCTGAGACAGGATATATTCCTGTCTTTCCCTCTGACTGTAGTCTGCTGGGGTTAGTACCATCCGAAACCAAACTTGAGAACTGCAGCAAGCATAATGCCTGCAATAATGAAAACAGATAGCCAGCCTATTCCGACTAGGGCCATTCCGTGGGATGGCCTCCAGCACATGTGCCAGAACAGCCACTGCAGGAATCCTATGGTCACTCCCCAAAAGACCCAGGAGTGGTATTCTCCGTGTACGACCAGCTCGGACAGGGTGTCCCCTTGGGTTTTCACTATCAGGCCCCTCATCTCCCAGACGAGAAGGAGAGCGAGGATGGTGAGGAACCCTTTCCTAGCGGTTTCGTTTATGTGGTACATTACTTTCAGGTAGAACGCAGAGACCTCAAAGAAATTCCAAAAAAAAAGTAGACAATGGGAATAAAGATGGTAGAATTTGCGTTATATAGGATAGGTTGAAGTTGATTCCCGGAAAGCCGGGGTAAGCAGTTAAAACCGTAGCCAACTGGAACGGTAGGGCAACCAAAGAGGGTTGCCAGCGGAGGTGCGAATCCTCCTTCCTTACCTCAGCAGGATGGGTAGCTTCACAGGAGAGTGAATTTTAGGGGCCGGACTCAAGCCACCGGCCCTAGCTCTCCTCCTAATTTGACAATACGCCTTGAGGAACTGAACATCTAAAAGAGTTCCTAGAGTTAAGAGACAACTCTCCGTCCGCAGGCTCGTACAGGCGGAGACCCTCTTAACTCACCAAGGTTGATCAAAACATACACCCCCTACTGGGGAACCTTTACTCTGAATAGCAAAAGTAATCACCGGAACCTAAAGTGAAGGTGATTACGATCCCTTCAAGGCTTTTAGGGCCTTGAAGGAATAAGAACAACAAGCATCAGAAGCCCCGTAAGGGCGATCTGATGCACAGAAACGGGGGATAAAACTCCCCGTTTCTTTCCAAGGGCTTAAAACCCTTGGAAAACTAACCTGTTTAGTCGAATAATAGAGTAAAGACATAGTAATAACTATTATCTTATGCAAAAGACCCATGGGGTCGTTTGCTCCTTTTGCTTGCTTTAGTGTTTGTTTTCGTTTGTTTTTTCTTGCATTGGGTGAGGTGTGTTCCGTGGGGGTTTCCCGTCAAGTAGGGTCTTTTGGCCCTAGTGGTTTTGGTGTGTTCTGCTATGCTTTGTGTTGTGAGGTTCGGGCGTGAGGTTCGAATCGAGTGAGGAAGGAAGCGGTAAGGATGATGTATATGGTTGGTTGGATTGTGGGTAGTTTGTTGTTGCTTGGTTCTAGGTATTTCGTTAGGTGAGGAAGGAGTAGGATTATGATGAGCGTATGGATTTATGAGTGCGCCGGATGCGAAATCGGCGAGCACGAACCTCACTGTTTCGCCCACTTGCGGGAAACCAATCCGGATT
>Ga0172377_10007593_pt1 | contig 11151 bp, 18 predicted proteins | sample Pumphouse3metaG_FD_119749 | JGI IMG/M metagenome (GOLD analysis project Ga0172377, IMG submission 119749) | Leachate microbial communities from a municipal landfill in Southern Ontario, Canada - Pumphouse #3 metaG | ecosystem: Engineered > Solid waste > Landfill > Unclassified | place: Canada... | reverse complement strand
CGTTTTAAATACTACTACTTCGGAAAGGGAAAGAGTTGGCCGTATTTTGAGAATGCACTCATCTGAGAGAGAAGAGGTGGACGAGATTTTTGCCGGAGATATCGCTGCTACAGTTGGTTTGAAGAATACTTCTACTGGCCACACTCTTTGCGATGAAAGCCATCCTATTGTTTTGGAAAAGATGGTTTTCCCTGAACCGGTCATTTCTATTAGGATTGAACCCAAGACCAAGGCTGATCAGGAAAAAATGGGCGTGTCCTTAAAGAAGTTAATGGACGAAGATCCGACTTTTAGAGTTAAGAGCGATCCTGATACGGGAGATACTATTATTTCTGGCATGGGAGAATTACATTTGGATATTATTTCCAATAGGTTAAAGAGAGAGTTTAAGGTGGAAGCTAGCGTGGGCCGACCCCAGGTAGCTTATAAGGAAACGATTAAAGAAACGGCTGAGGCAGAAGAAAAGTATGCCAGACAATCCGGTGGTCGAGGTCAGTATGGCCATGTCTTCTTAAGAGTAGAGCCGAAAGAAAGAGGGGAAGGCTTTAAATTTATTGATGAGGTTAAGGGTGGAGCTATCCCTCGAGAATTTATTCCAGCCGTGGAAAAAGGAGTGAAAGAAGCCATGGACAAGGGTGTGGTGGCTGGTTATCCCATGGTTGATCTTTCTTGTGCTCTTTTTGACGGATCGTTCCATGAAGTTGACTCTTCTGAAATGGCTTTTAAAATTGCCGGCTCTTTGGCTTTTCAAACAGCCGCTAGAAGAGCCAAGCCCATTTTATTGGAACCAGTCATGAAGTTGGAGGTAGTTATCCCGGTTGAATTTTTTGGTGACACTATCGGGGATCTGTCGGCTAGAAGAGGCAGGATTGAAGAGACTAATGATAGGTTGCAAATGAAGGTGATTGATGCTAAAGTTCCTTTAGCCGAAATGTTCGGCTATGCCACTCAGCTTCGTTCTTTAACTGAGGGCCGAGGAACTTTTACCATGGAGTTTGACCGTTACGAAGAAGTTTCTCCCAACATTGCTCAGGAGATTGTTGATGGAAAGAGAAGGTAAAATTTAATTGACATTTTTCTAAAAATAAATAAAATAGTAATATCGTCCTAAAAAGGTCAAGCTAAATCAAAAATATATTTTAAACTAAGATTAACAATATAAATAATTATTAAAATTATGGCAGAAAAAGAAAAGTTCGTCAGGGGTAAAACCCATCTTAATATCGGTTCCATCGGTCACGTTGACCACGGAAAGACTACTTTGACTGCCGCTGTTCTTCACGCCCAGAAATTGGCTGGCATGAGGGCAACGGAAAGATCAATAGATCAAATTGACTCGGCTCCCGAAGAGAAGGCGAGAGGCGTGACCATTAACGTTACTCACGTTGAGTTTGAATCAGATAAAAGGCATTATGCCTGGATTGACTGCCCGGGTCACGCTGACTACATTAAGAACATGATTACCGGTGCTGCTCAAATGGACGGAGCCATTTTGGTGGTTTCAGCTCCAGATGGCCCTATGCCTCAAACTAGAGAACATATTCTCTTGGCCAGACAGGTAGGTTTACCTTCCATGGTTGTCTTTTTAAACAAATGCGACATGGTAGATGATCCGGAAATCATTGATTTAGTAGAGTCTGAAGTCAGGGAATTGTTAAAGAAGCAAGGTTATCCTGGAGACACAACTCCTATTATCAAGGGTTCAGCCTTAAAAGCCTTGGAAGCTACTTCGGTTGACGATGAAGTCATTAAACCTATTCTGGAATTGGTTAAAGCAGTGGATGATTTCATTCCCGAACCGGTTAGAGAAACCGATAAACCTTTCTTAATGGCTGTAGAAGACGTCTTTTCAATCGCCGGCCGAGGAACAGTAGCTACCGGCAGAATTGAAAGAGGTACTGTTCATCCTAATGACGAAGTAGAATTGGTTGGTATTAAACCGACTGCCAAAACCACAGCCGTCAGCGTGGAAATGTTCAACAAGATGTTGGATGAAGGTATGGCCGGAGACAATGTCGGCATTCTATTGAGAGGCTTGAAGAAAGAGGATGTGGAAAGAGGTCAGATATTAGCCAAGCCCGGCAGCATTTCTCCTCACACTGAATTCGAAGGAGAAGTTTATATCTTGTCCAAGGAAGAAGGCGGTCGTCATACTCCTTTTTTCACCGGTTATAAACCGCAGCTTTACTTTAAAACTACGGACGTGACTGGAGAAGTAACTCTAAAAGAGGGGACAGAGATGGTAATGCCCGGAGACACTGTTAATGTAACAGTAAAATTAATGGCTCCCGTAGCCATGGAAGAAAGACAAAAGTTTGCCATTAGAGAAGGAGGCAAAACCGTCGGGGCCGGAGTTATTACGAAAGTTATTAAATAAGACGGCTAATTTTAGAGAAAAGAATTTATCCTTAAAAGCTAGCTCATTCAGATGGTTAAGAAAAAAACAGCAGCAACTGAAGAAGTAAAATCAAAGATCAGGATTAAATTGCGAGCCTTTGACCACAAGGTGATTGATAATTCGGTTCGCCAAATTATCGACGTGGTTTTAAGGCATGGCGCAGAAATTTTGGGTCCTGTCCCTTTGCCCACCGAAACTAATAAGTATACGGTGAACAGATCTTCTTTTGTTCATAAAGACGCCAGAGAACAATTTGAAATGAGGGTACATAAGAGGTTAATTGACATCTTGAGCCCTAATCAAAAAGTAATCGATAGTCTTATGAATCTGAATTTGCCAGCCGGCGTGGATATAGAAATTAAAATGTAATTTAGAAGAACCGCCCCTTGGGGGCGGTTTTTCGTTGGGTTTATTTTTTGAATTTACGTTTTAATAATTGTTTTAAAAAACAGGGGAATGATAAGTATTTTAAGAATATTAATTTGAAAGACGGTTTTTAAAATTATTGGCAAAAGGACAAGGTTATGTTATATTAATACTTGCATCTCTTGACGGAAAAACAGCAATAGTATATACTTGAAACACATGAGTATACTGTCTATATAGATTCCCTATATAGTATAAGTACTAACCAAAGTTTATTTTACGGGGTTAGTGCCCCGTCTTTTATTGGTATTAATTTATGAAATTTATTTTAGGTTCGAAAATAGGCATGAGTCAGATTTTTGACGAAAAGGGAGGTAGAGTTCCCGTGACTTTGATTGAAGCCGGGCCTTGCCAAATTTTGCAGATTAAGACGAAAGAGAAAGATGGCTACGAGGCTTTTCAGATTGGCTTTGTTAAGAAAGTCAGAAAAATTAAAAAAGCTGAAAAAGGCAAGGAGTTTAAAATTATTAAAGAGGCTGGAAAGAAAAAAGATCATGGCGAGATAAAAACAGGGGATATTGTTGATGCTTCAATTTTTGCTGAAGGAGATAAGGTAACTATTGCCGGTATTTCCAAAGGTAAGGGTTATCAGGGAGCAGTTAAAAAATGGGGTTTTTCCGGTCGTAACGCTACTCATGGCGTCAAGCACGAACACAGAACTTTGGGATCAGTTGGAACTTCTTGGCCGGAAAGAGTTATCAAGGGCAGGCACATGTCAGGCCGTATGGGGAGCGATCGGACAACCGTTAAGAATTTGAAAGTTGTTAGAGTTGATAAGGAAAATAATTTGTTGGCGGTCAAGGGGGCCCTTCCCGGAGCCAAAGGAACTTTACTGGAAATTTTTAATTAATTTTATGAAAGCTGACGTTTATAATCAACAAGGAGAAAAAGTAGGAACAACCTTATTGCCCGAGGAGATTTTTTCTGTGGCTGAGAGTCCGGATTTAATTTATCAGGCAGTTTTGACTTCTACAGCTAATCAGAGATCAGGCACGGCTAAAGCTAAAGACAGAGCCGAGGTTAGGGGAGGAGGTAGAAAACCTTGGCGACAAAAAGGTACTGGCAGGGCTAGGCATGGATCCAGGAGATCTCCCTTATGGAAAGGCGGTGGCGTTACTTTCGGTCCAGTTGCCGATAGGGTTTTCAAAAAGAAAATCAATAAAAAAATGAAACGCAAGGCTTTGTTTATGGCTTTGTCGTCTAAAGTTAAAAATAATTTGTTAATTTTGCTGGATGAGATAAGATTAGAAAAGCCCAAGACCAAAGAGATGGCTGGTATTTTCGGTAAATTGCCTTGCGGTCAGAGTAAATCTTTATTAGCCTTGCCTGGTATGGAAAAAGATATTATTAGGGCAGCTGAAAATTTATCTCAGGTTAGGACTATCCAGGCCAAAGATTTGAATCTTTTAGATGTGCTTTCTTTTAAATATTTGGTTATGCCGCAAAAGGCAATAGAAGTTATCAAGGAAACTTTTGCCAAAGAAAAGGTTGAAAAATCTCAGGTGGAGGAAGTTAAGGCTCCGGTAAAGAAAGAAGTAAAAGTTTCAGCTAAGAAAAAGGTAAAGACAATCAAGGTCAAAGCTTAATATTATGGCACCTTTTAATTTTTTAAAAAAGAAACCAGCCGATAGGAACCGAAAGAAAAAGATTGAGAGCGGCAAGGTTGAGCAGGTTAAAAAAGTCAAAACTCCAAAAACAAAGAGCGGTTTAAGAGTTAACCAAGCTTATCGCATTTTAAGAATGCCGCACGTAACAGAGAAAGCCAACGATTCGACTTTGCAGGACCAATATATTTTTAGAGTTTTTGCCAGGGCTAATAAGAGCGAATTGAAAAAAGTTATTAAGGAAACTTACGGGGTGGATGCTATTTCTATTCAGATGATTAACGTTCATCGTAAGAAGAAAAGAGTGGGTAAGATTCAGGGTTTAAAACCAGGTTACAAGAAAGCTGTTGTCAGGATTAAAAAAGGGCAGAAGATTGAATTATTGCCCCGCTAAAATTTTTTATGAAAGAATATAAAATATTAACCAAAAAGAAGCCGGAGAGGAAATTATTGACTCCTTTAAAGAAAAAGGCTGGTCGGGCATCTTCGGGCCGCATTACCTCTCGCCATAAGGGCGGTGGGGTTAAACGCATGTATCGTTTGGTTAGCTTCGGTCAGGAAAGATTGGATCAGCCGGCTGTGGTTAAATCAATCGAATATGATCCCAACAGGACTTCTTTCATTTGTTTGGTGGAATATCAGGACGGACAAAAGAGTTATCAAATTTATCCACACGGTTTGAAGGTCGGGGATACTATTATCTGTGCTCAAGAAGCTGAAATTAAAATTGGTAACAGGATGAGACTTAAGAATGTTCCGGTGGGCACTCAGGTTTATAATATTGAAGTGGAGCCGAATTGTGGTGGTAAGATTATCCGAGGGGCCGGAACTTCGGCCAGAGTGGCAGCTCAAGAGGGGAAATACACCCATTTGGTGTTGCCTTCTACTGAAATAAGAAAGGTTTTGGGAGAATGCTTTGCCTCTATTGGTCAAGTTTCTTTTCCCGAGCACAGATTTATTAAAATTAAGAAGGCTGGTATTTCCAGGTTGATGGGTATTAGGCCGCACGTTAGAGGTGTGGTCATGAATCCGCCCGATCATCCGCATGGCGGCGGAGAAGGCAGGTCTTCTATCGGTATGAAGCACCCAAAGACTCCTTGGGGTAAACCGGCTTTGGGGGTTAAGACCAGAGGAAGAAAGTGGAATGATAAATTAATTCTTCAAAGAAGAAATAAGAAGCGAAAATAAATTTATGGCAAGAAGCTTAAAAAAAGGACCATATATTGACGAAAGATTAATGGAAAAGATAAGGAAAGCCAAGCCCGGCGAGGTTATTAAAACCTGGTCTCGGTCTGCCATCATTTCCCCGGAAATGGTTGGCTTGGTTTTTGGCGTGCATAACGGCAAGAATTTTATCAGCGTTAGCATTGCTGAAAATATGGTTGGTCACAAGTTGGGAGAATTTTCTTCTACGACCAAATTCGGCCGACATGGAGGTAAAATGCAGAGAGAATTAGAGTCGAAAGCGACTGAAAAAGAAGCTGTAAAAAGTAGCAAATAAAATATGAAAGTTTCCGCCAAATTAAGTTATTTGAGAATAGCACCCAGAAAAACCAGATTACTGGTTGATTTGGTCAGGGGCAAGGGGGTGAGAGAGGCGCAGACTATTTTGAATTTTGCTATTAAAAAAGGAGCTTTGCCTGTTTTAAAACTTTTAAATCAAGCCGTGGCTTCAGCTATCAATACTTTTCAATTGGATCCGAATAATTTATATATCGCCAAAATTATGGTTAACGAGGGGCCGAAATTAAAGAGGTGGCGTCCTCGGGCTCGCGGTCAGGCTTTTCAGATACAGAAGAAGATGTCCCACATTATTATTATTTTGGATGAGAAAGTTGAAAGCAAAGGCAAGAAAACAGTTGTCACCGGCAAAGTAGCCGTTCCGGCAATGGAAAAGAAAACTAAGACAGAGGGCCAGGCTAAAGCTAAAATTGAAAAACCTAAGACGATTCAAGAAACCTTTAAACCGAAAGCCGAAAAAAGCAGCCAAAGAATATTTAGACGCAAGGCTTTCTAATACATTTATATGGCACACAAAGTTCATCCTAAATCATATAGGTTAAGAGAATTGAGCGACTGGGGTTCGCGTTGGTTAGATTTGAAAAAAACTCCTCAATACTTGGAGGAGGATTACAGGATTAGAGAGTTTTTGGGCAAGAAAGTTGCCAAATTCGGAGTGGAAAAAGTTGAAATTGAAAGATTTCCGGGTAAATTGAACGTTATTATTTATTCAGCTCGACCAGGGTTAATTATCGGTCGGGGAGGCAGCGGAATCGAGGAGTTAAAGAAAGCCTTGGAGAATAAAGTCATTAAGAATAAGACAACCAAGAAAGAGATCAGGATAGAGATTAGAGAAGTTAAAGATGTTTGGGCTTCAGCTCCTTTATCAGCTCAGTTTATGGTTCAACAAATTGAAAAGAGAATGCCTTTCAGAAAGGTTATCAAACAGACCATGGAAAAGATTATGTCTTCCAGGCAGGTCAAAGGAGCTAGAATAGAAATGTCCGGTCGTCTAAACGGGGCTGAAATTGCCAGACGGGAATGGGCGCAAAAAGGCAGAATGCCTCGGCAAACACTGAGGGCCGACATTGACTTTATTCAGGATCAGGCTTTTTGCACTTACGGAACGATTGGTATCAAGGTTTGGATATATAAGGGAGAAAAGTTTAACTAAAAATATGGGTATTTTAATGCCAAAAAAAGTAAAACATAGGAAGTGGCAGAAGGGAACTTCCAAGGGAGTGGAAACCAGAGGCGGAAGATTGGCTTTTGGATCCTTCGGGCTTATGTCTTTGAACACCTGCCGAATTTCTTCACGTCAGATTGAGGCGGCTCGTCGAGCCATTCTCAGATATTTGAAAAAGGGAGGTAAATTATGGGTTAGAATTTTTCCCGACAAACCCATTACCCAGAAAGGCACAGAAGTTCCTATGGGCCGAGGCAAAGGCAATGTGGATCATTATGTTTTTGCCATTAAACCAGGCCGAATTATTTTTGAATTGGACGGTATAAAAGAAGAAACAGTCAAAGAAGCTTTTGATAAGGCGGCTGATAAATTGCCTATTAAGACTAAATTAATTAAAAGATAAGCTGGAATTATGAAATTTGAGGAATTAAACAAAAAAGCCAAAGAAGAGTTGCTAAAAATTCTGCAGGATAACCGGGAGAAAATGAGGCAGTTAAGATTTGATTTGGCCGCTGGTAAGGTTAAGAATGTCAGAGGAATACGTCATCTCAAAAAAGAGATATCCCAAATTTTGACTTTATTGAAAATGGGGGTCGCGACAGAAATAAAAGCGGAAGAAAAGGTAGAATCTTCTTCTGCCAAACAATAATTATATGCCAAAAAAGCAATTAACAGGAATAATTATTTCCGATAAAATGAAGCAAACGGTCGTGGTGAAAACCGAGCGGATAAAAGAGCACGCCAAATATAAGAGAAGGTTTAAATTACATAAGAATTATAAGGCACACGTAGCTCAAGGAGAATATCAAATAGGAGAAAAGGTAATGATTGAAGAGTGCCAGCCCATATCCAAGGATAAAAAATGGCGAGTGATTAAAAAGGTATGATTCAACCAAGAACAATGTTAAGGGTGACCGATAACACCGGCGCCAAAATAATTCAATGTTTCCATGTCTTGGGCGGCACTAGAAGGCGCTATGCTCAGATTGGCGACATTATTGTAGCTACGGTTAAAGATGCTGAACCGAGAAGAATTGTTAAAAAACACGAAGTGGTCAGGGCTTTGGTTGTCCGCCAGAAGAAGAATTTTCGCCGGGCTGACGGCACTTATATTAAATTTGATGAGAATGCAGCCGTGATTGCAGAAGGTGAAACCAAGGATCCTAAAGGAGGAAGGATTACTGGCCCCTTACCCAGGGAAATCAAAGAAAAAGGTTTTGACAAAATAGCTAATTTGGCAACCGAAATAATATAGGCGATGAAATAAATTTCATCTTCATCCGCGTTTTTAATAAAAAAATTTGATATGAAAATAAAAAAGGGCGATACAGTTTTAATAATTTCCGGCAAAGATAAGGGGAAGAAAGGCACGGTGATGCAGGTTTTTTCCAAGATTGGCAAAATAATAGTGGAGGGAATTAACCTAAAGAAAAAACACCGCAAGCCCAGAAAGCAGGGAGAAAAAGGTCAGATTATTAATTTACCGGCTGCCTTTCCTTTTGGTAACGTTGAATTGATTTGTCCTAAATGCAATCGGGCCGCCAGAGTTGGCTATAAAATCGTCGATAAGAAAAAATACCGGATCTGCAAAAAATGCGGCGGCGAAGTTTAAATTTTTAATTTTTTATGATCAGACTAGCTGAAAAATACAAAAAAGAAGTTATTCCGGCCATGCAGGAAAAGTTTAATTACAAGAGTGTTATGGCCGTGCCCAAAATAGAAAAAGTGGTGGTTAATACTGGTTTTGGCCGACAGGCAGCTGCTTTGGGCAATGACGAACAGAAAAAATTGGCCGATTATGTTTTAGATAACTTAGGATCGATAGCCGGCCAAAAGCCAGTCAAGACTTATGCCAGAAAGGCCATTGCTTCTTTTAAGATTCGCCAGGGCATGGTTATCGGAGCCAAAGTTAGCTTAAGAGGAAAAAAGATGGTAGACTTTTTGGAAAGGCTTGTTCATTTGGTTTTACCCAGAACCAGAGATTTTAAAGGCTTGTTGAATAAAGCCGTTGATAAGCAGGGGAATTTGACTATTGGGGTAAAAGAGCACATTGTTTTTCCGGAGATTTTACCGGAAAAAGCTAGAAACATTTTCGGTTTAGAAATCACCGTTAATACGACAGCCAAGACCAAGGAGGAAGCTTTGGAATTATTCAAATTATTGGGTTTCCCCATGGAGAAATAATTGTATGGCAAAAAAATCGCAAATAGCAAAATCAGCCAAAAAACCAAAATTCAAAAGTCGAATAATTAGACGCTGTTTCAGGTGCGGAAGAAATAGGGGTTACATGGGAAAATTTGGTTTATGCCGCATTTGTTTTCGAGAAATGGCCAACAAAGGTTTAATCCCTGGAGTTAAAAAAAGTAGCTGGTAAAATACTATGACAGATCCAATCGCAGATATGTTAAATAGGATAAAGAACGCTCAAGCTGTCGATCATGCGACAGTGGAGTTACCTTTTTCTAATCTAAAATACGAAATAGCCAAGATCTTGGAAAGGAGAGGCTTTGTCGGCCCAATAGAGAAAAAAGGCAAAAAAGTTAAGAAGACCATGGAAATCACTCTCAAATACAACGATCAAGAGCCGGTTATCTTGGGAGTAAAAAGAGTTTCCAAGCCCGGCCAAAGAATTTATCTGTCTTACAGTCAGATAAGAAAGGTTAAAGGTGGCCGTGGTCTGTCTGTTATCTCCACTTCGCAGGGGTTAATGACCGATCAGGAAGCTAAGAAACAAAGGTTGGGAGGAGAAGTGATTTGTGAAATTTGGTAATATAAAATATTATGTCAAGAATAGGTAAAAAACCGATATTAATACCTGCAGGCGTGGAAGCCAAAGTTGAGGGCAATAAGGTTTGGGTCAAAGGCCCGAAAGGTGAAATGACCAAAGAATTCTTACCAGAGATTAAAATTGAGTTAACTGGCAATGAGATTTTGCTATCCCCTCAACCCGGGAAAGAAGGCTTAAAGCAGGTAAAATCCTGGTGGGGATTATTTCGTATGTTAATTGCCAATATGGTCCAAGGGGTATCAGTTGGCTTTGAAAAAAAATTAGAGATTGAAGGTATTGGCTTTAAATCCGAAGTGGTTGGCAAGCAATTAGTTTTAAACGTGGGTTTTAGTCATCAGGTTAAGCTGGATATTCCTGCTGGTTTGCAAGTGGGAGTGGAAAAGAATGTTATCACTGTATCAGGCATTGATAAAGAATCAGTCGGCCAGTTTGCCGCTGTTATTAAGAGAGTCAAACCTCCTGAACCCTATAAGGGCAAGGGCATAAGATATGCTGGTGAAATAATCAAGAGGAAGGTCGGAAAGAAATTAGCGGCTACCGCCGGCAAATAAAGATATGAAAACTGCCAAAGAAAAGAAGATAATGCGTCATAAAAAAATCAGAACGAGAATCTCTGGAACTATGGCTAGGCCCAGACTGTGCGTTTTCCGATCAGCTAATCACATTTATGCCCAGTTGATTGATGACAATAAGGGCAAGGTTATCTTATCGGTTAGCGACTTGAAGCTAGGCAAATCTTCTTCCAAGGATAAGGTTGAGGCCAAGGTGGTTAACTTGAAAAAAGCTGATCGAGCCAAACAAGTAGGTAATTTGATTGCTGAAAAAGCCAAAGGTCTGAAGATTGAAAAAGTGGTTTTTGACCGTGGCGGCTATGGTTATCATGGCCGGGTAAAGGCGGTGGCCGAAGGAGCCAGAGAGGGCGGACTTAAGTTCTAATTTTAACTAATATTATTATGAGAGACAGAAACACATTTGAAAGGCCCAAAGACGAGTTTGAATCAAAACTTTTGGATTTGGCCAGAGTAACCAGGGTGACTGCCGGTGGCAAGCGTTTGCGTTTCAGGGCAGTCATTATTATCGGAGATAGAAAAGGCAAAGTCGGCGTGGGTGTGTCCAAAGGTTTGGATGTGGCTCAGGCAGTGGAAAAAGCTACTCGTTTGGCCAAGAAAAATCTGATTGAAGTCCCTATTGTCGACAACACGATTCCGCACGAAGTTTATGCCAAATTTGGAGCGGCCGAAGTTATTTT
>Ga0172377_10007586_pt1 | contig 11156 bp, 9 predicted proteins | sample Pumphouse3metaG_FD_119749 | JGI IMG/M metagenome (GOLD analysis project Ga0172377, IMG submission 119749) | Leachate microbial communities from a municipal landfill in Southern Ontario, Canada - Pumphouse #3 metaG | ecosystem: Engineered > Solid waste > Landfill > Unclassified | place: Canada... | reverse complement strand
TTTTAATGGGAAAAGGGTTGCAACATCTTACCCTAATATTTTAGAGACCTATTTTAAAGAGAACAAAATAGATGCATCTATTCAAAAGATTGCGGGCTCTGTAGAGGTTACGCCCTCTGTTGGTATGGCAGATGCAATACTAGATATAGTGAGCTCAGGAGGAACTCTGGTTGTAAACGGTTTAAAGGAGGTAGAGACTCTGTTTCAATCGCAAGCAGTTCTTATTGCAAACCCCAATTTAGAGAGTACAAATAGAGAGATAGTGGATCAACTCATCTCTAGATTCCAGGCAGTACAAAGAAGCCGGGGAATGAAATATCTTTTAATTAACCTTCCTGAATCAAAAGTAGATGAAGCTTCTATAATTATTCCTGGGATGAGAAGCCCTACTATATTACCGCTGGCCCAAGAGGGTTGGTGCTCTATGCACGTTGTGGTAGAAGAGAAAGGGTTATGGCCTAAATTAGAAAAGTTAAAAACAATGGGTGCCGAGGGGATATTAGTCTTGTCTTTAGATAAGGTTTTACCTTAGAAATCATTTGTAAATAGAGTTATAGCTAAAAAGCATTAGATAATTTTTAATTGTTAAATGGAGATGAAAAGATACATTGAGCCAAAACCAGAAACGTGGGACCAGATAGTAAAAAGAGCATCTCAAGATAATATGGTTGTAGAGAGAAGAGTTTCACAAATTTTAGAGAGAGTTAAAAAAGATGGAGATAAAGCACTCTATGAGCTTACAAAAGAGATAGATAATGTCTCTTTAAAGTCGTTCTTATTAGAGCAATCTGTTATTGACTCAAGTGCAAAACAGGTAAGCCCGCAATTAGTAGAGGCAATTGAGATAGCTTATTCTAATATTGAGAAGTTTCATAAAGCTCAATTCCCACAAGATATAGAAGTAGAGACTATGTCAGGGGTGAAATGTATGATAAAATCTTTCCCTATAGAGAAAGTTGGACTCTACATACCTGGAGGTACAGCACCACTCTTCTCTACTGTTTTAATGCTTGGGATTCCAGCTTTAATTGCCAAATGTAAAGATGTGATTATGTTTACACCACCCTTACCTACTGGCGGGTTAGACCCAACAATTGCCTATGCAGCAAAAAGAGTGGGAATTAGTAAAATTGTAACAGTTGGTGGAGCCCAAGCTATTGCAGCTATGGCATACGGAACAGAGGTAGTAGATAAGAGAGATAAAATATTCGGCCCAGGTAATAGCTATGTTGCTGCTGCTAAGCAACAAGTTTCTAGTAATGTAGCAATAGATATGGTGGCAGGGCCATCTGAATTAATGGTTATTGCTACAAGTGAATGTAACCCTACTTTTGTAGCTGCAGACCTGCTCTCACAAGCAGAGCATGGGCCAGACTCTCAGGTTTTTTTAATTACCAATAATGTTGAAATTATTGAGCGGGTATCTATTGAGTTAGAAAAGCAGTTAGCTAAGCTTCCAAGAAACTCAATTGCCCAAAAAGCATTAGAAAATAGCAGTACCATTGTTTTTAAAGATTTTGCAGATATCGTTAATTTCGCAAACATTTATGCCCCAGAACACCTAATTGTGGCTACAAATAACCCATGGGAGATTGCCTCTAAAATTAGAAATGCTGGAAGCGTTTTTATTGGGAACTACTCTCCAGAGAGCGCAGGCGATTATGCTTCGGGTACAAATCACACTCTCCCCACCGCAGGTTGGGCCAAATCTACAGGAGGTATAACTTTAGATAGCTTTATGCATAAGGTCTCATTTCAGGAACTTACTTCAGAAGGGCTGTTAAACCTCTCAAGCACTATAACCACAATGGCAATAGAAGAGAAATTAGATGCACATGCAAACGCTGTTCTAGTTAGGGTTAATGGAGATGATTTTATATAAAATACATTTTCAAAAGCTAAACACTACATGATTAGCGAGTTACGTTTAGTCATCTCAAAAAAAAAGAATATGAATAAAAGTAATATCAATATTGAATCCCTTGTAAGAGATAATATTAGAAAGCTTGTGCCTTACTCTACGGCACGAAATGAGAGCAAGTTAAAAAACGCTCTATTTATGGACGCAAATGAGAGCCCATTTAATACTGGTTATAACCGGTACCCTAAACCTGTAAATTACGAGCTTAAAAGAGAGGCTGCTAGAAGCATAAACTCGGCCCTAAAGCCAAAAGGCAAAGAAGGTTTAGACGGCCAAAATAGCCTACACGGTGCTGGAGAGAATGTTTTTAAAGAGGTTTCGGCAGAAAATGTATTTGTGGGTAATGGAAGTGACGAGGCTATTGACTTGTTATTTAGGGTTTTTTGTGTTCCTGGAGCAGATAACGTTGTATCTATAGCTCCAACTTATGGGATGTATAGAGTTGCAGCAGCAATTAATAATGTGGAGTATAGGGAGTGTGCTCTTAATGCAAACTACTCGCTTGATGTAGAGGCTCTTTTAGCAGTAATTGATAAAAATAGTAAGTTAGTTTTCCTCTGCTCGCCCAATAACCCAACAGGTAATCTGCTTTCAAAAGAGAGTATAATTAATGTTGCAGAGAATTTTAATGGGATTGTTGTAGTTGATGAGGCCTATATAGATTTTTCTGGAGATAGTGGTTTTACTCCTTATCTCTTTAAGTATAACAATCTGGTAGTTCTTAGAACAATGTCAAAGTCTAGAGGGATGGCTGCTATAAGAGTTGGTTTCGCCTATGCAAACCCCACAATTATCTCTTTTATGGAGAAGGTTAAATACCCCTATAATTTAAATAAGGTAAGTCAAGAGCTTGCAACTAAGTCTCTTAAAGAAGATAATTTAAGCCGAGTTAAAGTAATTATTCAAGAGAGGGAGAGGTTGGGCTGTGAGCTCTCTAAGTTGGAGTGCGTTCAGAAGGTATATAGGAGTGATTCAAATTTTTTACTAGTTAAAATTGACAACCCATTAGAGAAGATAGAGGCTCTTAAAAGCAAAGGTGTTGTGGTGAGGGATAGAAGCACAGTACCTGGCTGTGAGGAGTGTATAAGAGTTTCTATAGGTAAAAAAGATGAAAACAATCTATTACTCTCTATTTTAAAAGGAGAGGAGGTAGAGGGGTACAATAACTATATAGAGTTATCGCGAATCACAAAAGAGACCTCGGTAAATCTTAAAATTTTTAAAACTGGTAGAGGTATTACAAATATTAATACTGGAGTAGGGTTTTTAGATCATATGTTAGAGCTCTTTTCTGTTCATTCTGGGATTAATATAGATATAGATGTAACAGGCGATTTAAGAGTAGATGCACATCATACAATTGAAGATACTGCCTTGGTTCTGGGAGAGGGAATAAATAAATTATATGGACAGCTTAAGGGGTATAATAGATATGGCTTTGTGTTGCCCATGGATGAATCTCAAGCAACTGCTGTAATAGATTTAGGAGGTAGGTTTGGCTTTGAGTGGGATGTGAAATTTGCTTCTGCTTTTACAGGAGACTTTCCAACACAGATGTATAGTCACTTCTTCTCTTCTTTAGCTACTGCTGGTAAATTTACTCTTCATCTAAAAGCCAACGGAGAAAACGACCACCATATTGCCGAGGCTCTTTTTAAAGCTTTTGCTAGAGCTGTAAGAGTTGCTCTTTCTAATGAGATAAGAGAGTATGAATTGCCAAGCAGTAAGGGAGTTATATAGAAAGTTAACAATCATTAATATGAAAAACATGGAACTTAATAATAAGTTTGAGGTAATACCTGCAATTGATATAATTAATGGAGAGTGTGTTAGGCTCTCTATGGGAGATTATGACAGGGTTAAAAGGTACTCTACAAACCCTTTGGAAATTGCTCTTTGGTTTGAATCATTGGGGTTTAAGAAGTTGCATATAGTAGATTTAGAAGGGGCTAAACAAGAGAGCCCAGTAAATTTAGCTGTGCTCAAAAAAATTGCTTCAAACACCTCACTAGAAATACAGTTTGGAGGTGGGGTTAAAACCCAAGCAATTGCCAAGCAAGTATTCGATAGTGGAGCTCACTCAATTATATGTGGGAGTATAGCTGTTACCAATCTAGAAATTATGAGAGATTTAATTGATAATTATGGAGCTAAAAATATAATTTTAGGTCTAGATATTAAAGAAGGTAAAATTGCTATAAAAGGTTGGAAAGAGCAGTCTAATAATAATATATATGAGTTTATCTCTACTTATACTTCATTGGGTGTCTCTAGAGTTATCTGTACAGATATTAGCAAAGATGGAATGCTATTAGGCCCTGCTTATGAGTTATATAAAGATTTAAGCGCTCGGTTCCCAGCGTTAACAATTATTGCTAGTGGTGGAGTTTCTAGCGAAAAAGATATTTTTTCTCTTGCCAGTACTGGAGCTAGCGGAGTTGTTGTTGGAAAAGCATTTTATGAAAACAAAATTAATATAGAGGAGTTACAAAAATGGTTATAAAACGAATAATCCCTTGCCTAGATGTTTTTCAAGGAAAAACTGTAAAGGGCATAAATTTTATCAATTTAAAAGAGATTGGTAACCCCGTAGAGATGGGGCAATACTACTCAAATGAGGGAGCAGATGAGTTGGTCTATTTAGATATTAGTGCCACTCAAGAGGGGCGTAAAACATTTGTCTCTCTTGTGAAACAGGTAGCAGACAAACTGAAAATTCCTTTCACTGTGGGTGGGGGAATATCTACTCTGCAAGATGCTGCTATTTTGTTAGATTCGGGAGCAGATAAAGTCTCTATTAATAGTTCGGCATTAAGTAACCCATCTATCATTGAGAAAATAGCTTCTTTATATGGTTCTCAATTTGTTGTAGTTGCTATAGATGCTAAGTTAGAAGATGGCATTTGGAGAGTTAAAAGTAGAGGAGGGACAAAAGAGAGCGGCTACGAGCTCTTTGAGTGGGCTTCTCAGGCTCAAGAGCGAGGGGCAGGAGAAATTCTATTTACATCTATAAATCACGATGGTACTAAAAAGGGGTTTGCTCTAGATGCTTTGGCAAAATTAAATTCCATTCTCTCTATACCAGTAATTGCCTCTGGTGGTGCAGGTACTATGGAGCATTTTAAAGAGGTATTTGAAAATGGACATGTTAGTGCTGCACTGGCTGCTTCTGTTTTTCACAACAAAGAGATTCTCATAAGAGATTTAAAGAACTATTTAATATCAAACAAAATTGAAGTAAGAATTTAATTAAACAGTTAGAATAATGGCTATAAAGTAATATTGAAATAGTTATAGTTGTTCATAGATTTTTGAATAAATAAAAGATATGCAAAATTTGATAGATACTGTTTTTAAAACAGAAGAGCTCTTGATACCGGCTGTGATTCAAGATAATAAATCGCTCAAGGTACTAATGCTTGGGTATATGAATAGAGAGTCTTATAGTAAAACTTTAGATACAGGGTTGGTTACATTTTTTAGCCGATCTAGGCAAAAATTATGGACTAAGGGCGAAACTAGCGGCAACTTTTTATCGGTTGTATCTATTGAGCCAGATTGCGATAGTGACACTCTTCTTATTAGAGTTAATCCAGCTGGCCCTGTTTGCCATACTGGTAGTGTTAGCTGTTTTAAAGGAGAAGATAGCGAGGGTTTTATACCAAAGTTGTCTGGTGTAATAAAGGAGAGACACAACACTATGCCACACGGCTCATACACCACCTCTCTGTTTAACGATGGAATTGAAAAAATATGCAAGAAGGTGGGCGAAGAGGCTTCAGAAACTATAATTGAGGCGGTAAAGGGTAGTAAAGAGAGATTGGTATATGAAATAAGCGATCTTATATACCATCTTTTAGTGTTAATGGAGTACTCTCAAGTCTCTATAGAACAGGTAGAGAAGGAACTCTATTCAAGACATTAGAAATAATCTAAAAGAGCCCGCTAATATTTCCGTTGTTGTCAATATCAATACTTTCAGAAGATGGAGTCTCTGGGAGCCCTGGCATGCGCATTATTGCTCCGGTAATTGGGACTAGGAATCCTGCTCCAGAGGCAATCTCTATTTCACGTACGGTTATTACAAAGTCTTTGGGCCTACCAAGTAGCTTGGGGTTATCTGATAGCGACTTTTGAGTTTTGGCCATACAGATTGCAAGGTCTTCTAATCCTAAATTTTTAATCTTAGCAAGATCTGCACGTGCTTTTGCTGTGTAGTCTACAGCTTCGGCACCATAAATTCTTTTGGCAATTGTCTCTATTTTCTTCTCTACGCTATCTGTTAGTGGGTAGAGAGGTGTGAAATGAGGGCAACAGCTTTCAGTTGCTTCTACTACTAGTCTGGCAAGTTCGTGAGCTCCTGCTCCTCCTTTGCCCCATACATCTACGGCAGATACTGGTATATTTTTGCTTTTGCAAAAATCAACAACAAAGTCTATCTCTTCTTGGGTATCTGAGGTAAACCTGTTTATAGCTACTACTGGAGCTAGAGTAAACTGTTTTATATTTTCTACGTGTTTTTCTAGGTTTTCAATACCCTTTTTTAGATACTCAACTCCAGGAGTCTGAATCTCTTTAAGTGATTGACCTCCATGGTATTTTAGAGCTCTTATTGTGGCTACTAAAACAGCAGCGTTTGGCGATAGGTTTGCGCTGCGGCATTTTATGTCAAGGAACTTCTCGGCACCTAAATCAAACCCAAAACCTGCCTCTGTTACTGTGTAGTCTGTGAGTGAAAGAGCTGTTTGTGTTGCTAGCACAGAGTTGGTTCCTTGAGCAATGTTGGCAAAAGGGCCTCCGTGAATAATAGCTGGTGTTCCCTCAATTGTTTGTACTAAATTTGGTTTAATTGCATCTTTTAGTAGTGCAGCCATTGCTCCGTGCACCTTCAAGTCTTTTGCGTAAATGGGTTTTTTATCAAAGGTATATCCTATAAAAATATTGCCAATTCTAATTTTGAGATCTTCCATATCTTTTGCAAGACAGAGAATAGCCATAATTTCAGATGCTGCAGTTATATCGAACCCTGTCTCTTGTGGAATGCCATGGTTAGTGCCACCTAGCCCAACTACAATAGAACGGAGAGATCTGTCGTTCATATCCATTACTCTTTTCCAGGTAACAGTGCGTGGGTCTATATTTAGCGAGCGAGTTTTACTTTGGATATTGTTGGCTATAATAGCAGAGAGAAGGTTGTTGGCTTTCTCTATAGCTGCAAAATCTCCTGTGAAGTGAAGGTTTATATCTTCCATTGGAACTACTTGAGAATAACCACCCCCGGTTGCCCCGCCTTTTATTCCAAATACTGGTCCTAAGGAGGGCTCTCTAAGTACTACAGCAGATTTTTTGCCAATTTGGTTAAGTGCTTGAGTTAGTCCAATAGAGACTGTTGTTTTTCCCTCGCCAGCAGGAGTTGGAGAGATGGCCGATACTAATATTAGTTTGCCAAATTTATTTCTATCTATGTAGGTAAGAGGGAGCTTAGCTTTATATTTACCATATAATTCAAGATCTTCTGGATCTATCCCAAGTTGCCTAGCAATTTGGTCAATTGGTTTCATAGTAACCTTGTTTGCTATTTCTTGATCTGTCATAATATTATTTTTACATTGTTAATTTAGTTGCTATAATTCAAAGATAAACATTTAAAATATATTTTTTTTATCTTTACTTTTTAACATGAATAAATAATTAATAATGAAAAGAGTTCTGGTAACGGGGGGGGCTGGATTTATAGGTTCTCATCTATGCACACGTTTGTTGGAAGATGGGCACGATGTTATTTGCCTAGATAATTTTTTTACTGGCTCTAAAAACAATGTGCTAAAACATTTTGGGAACCCACATTTTGAGCTTGTTAGGCACGATATAATTCACCCATACCATGCAGAGATAGATGAGATCTACAATCTTGCATGCCCTGCATCTCCTATTCATTATCAGTATAATGCTATAAAAACCGTTAAAACTTCTGTAATGGGAGCTATAAATATGTTAGGGCTTGCAAAAAGGGTAAATGCTAAGATATTACAAGCCTCTACAAGTGAAGTTTATGGCGACCCTACTGTCCATCCTCAAGATGAGGCTTACTGGGGTAATGTCAATCCTATTGGTATTCGCTCTTGTTATGACGAGGGTAAAAGATGTGCCGAGACTCTTTTTATGGATTACTATAGACAAAATGGAGTTAGAATTAAAATAGTTAGAATTTTTAATACTTATGGCCCCAATATGCATCCTGCAGATGGAAGAGTAGTTTCTAATTTTATTGTACAGGCTCTCTCTAATAGAGACATAACTCTTTATGGAGAGGGTAGCCAAACAAGAAGTTTCCAATATGTAAGTGACTTAGTAGAGGGTCTAGTTAAAATGATGGATACTCCAGATTCTGTTATAGGACCTGTGAACATAGGGAACCCCAATGAGTTTACTATAAAGGACCTAGCACAAAAGGTGGTTGCATTAACCAACTCCTCTTCAAAATATCTCTTTAAAGAGCTACCAATGGACGATCCTAAACAAAGGCAGCCAGATATACGTTATGCAAGGGAGTTGCTTGGCTGGAACCCAAAAATAGAACTAGAAGAGGGACTCAAAAAAACCATAGATTACTTTAGGAATCTTGAGAGAAAGCAAAATGGAAATTAAAAAATCTGATTATAGCGTACTCATAATTGACGATGTAGATGCAAATGTTCTTTTACTCAAGCTGCTTATCTCAAAGGCTGGGTATAAAATATTAACTGCAACAAATGGCCAAGAGGCAATTAAGTTAGTAGAAGAGAATAACCCAGACTTAATTCTTCTAGATATAATGATGCCTATAATGGATGGGCACGAGGTAGCTAAAAAGCTAAAAGAGATGCCAGATAAAGCTAATATTCCAATAATATTTTTATCTGCATTAAGCTCTACAGAAGATATTGTAAAAGGGTTTAAGTTGGGTGCAGCAGATTATATAACTAAGCCATTTAATAAAGAGGAGTTACTTACACGCATAAATCATCAAGTAGATTTAATTCATGCAAAAAAAACCATTGTACAGCAGACAATAGAGCTTAAAAAGACTATTCAAGGTAGAGATAAGCTCTATTCTGTAATAGCACATGATTTACGCTCGCCTATTGCCTCAATTAGAATGGTAATGGAGGTGCTAATTAACGGAATTCCAAAAGAGGCATTAGAGCCAGAAATGTATGACCTGCTTATTATGGTCAATAGGTTAACAGACGATAGTTTTAATCTGTTAGACAACCTATTAAAGTGGACAAAAAGCCAAATAGGTAGGTTAAACACTGTTTTTCAAGACGATGTCCATATTATGGATTTAATTACAGGAGTTGTAGATGTTATGCGAGGTGTTGCTAAGTTAAAAAACATTACTATAAATTTACATGGAACTACTGCCAGAACTGCTAGGTTAGATATAGATATGATTAAGGCAGCATTGCGCAATATTATGAGTAATGCAATTAAATTTAGCTACGATAATTCTACTGTAGATGTTTCTGTTAAAGAAGAGGAGGCCCGAGTTGTTATTGAGGTTAAAGACCAAGGTGCTGGAATAAACCCAGAGAAACAGAAGCTCCTATTTAAAACGGATACTCACTTCACTAGCTTTGGCACTGGCAACGAAGAGGGTTCGGGGCTTGGCCTTTTGTTATGCAATAAGTTTGTAAAAAGAAATGGTGGCACCTTGTGGTTCACCTCTGAAGAGGGGAAAGGGAGTGTTTTTAGTTTTGATATTCCAACTCCGAAAAAATAGGTTTGTGGTCGCTCAGCTTTGGGCTTGTTACTTTATGACTCTTTACTTTAAAATGGTTGCTAACTAAAATTAGATCTATTCTTAGTAGGTTTAGTGTTCGTCTGTAAGTACCCCCAAGTCCAACTCCTTTTTCAAGAAAGCTATCTTGCAAATCTTTACCCCTTATGGTATTATATACATACCCATAAGGAGTATCATTAAAATCTCCACAAACAATAATTGGGTAGGGAGTAGAATCAATGAAAGATCTTACAGTTTTTGCTTGAGCAGCTCTCAATATAAAGTTCTCTCCTGCTTTTCGGTAGATATATTTAACCCCCTTATTATACGAGGAATAGAAGCCTGTTGTTTGTAAGTGGGTGTTAATAACTCTAACTGTATCGCCATCTATAAGTAGATCTGCCCACATAAAGCCGTTACTAGAGTTGTTAAATTTTATTTTAGAGCTATTAATGATTGGATATTGGCTAAAGATAGCCATTCCAATAGAGCCTTTTTCCTTGCCATATACTGCACGGTAGTCCATAAAATCAAACTCTCCAATAAGTTCATTTAAATTATAGTAAGAGATGGCATTAAATTCTTGTAGAGCTAAAATTTCTACTTGGTTCTCATTTATAAGAGCAGAAATTTCGGGAGCTCTTATCGCTTTATTATGGTTAAAATAGTTTACGTTAAACGAGCATACTGTAAAAGACGATTCACTATTTGTAGCCTTTTCATTGAATCTAATGCCTACAACAGATGTTAGCTGTTGGTAGTTTATAATAATAGCAAGAAGTGGTATTAACGCCCAGACTTTCTTGTGAAAGACCCAATAAAATATAAGGCCAATGTTAAATATTATAAGTAGATGAGATAAAGTAGAGGCATATTGAAGCCATAGTTTATCTTGTGGGCTAGTTATACCTGCACGAGTTATTAAAATAGAGAGTATTAGACACCCAATTGTAACAAGTAGTACTATCCCTCTAAAATATAACTTAATAGCTTTAGTTCCCATGTTGTTTCTTGTTATGAGTCACAAAAGTACACTTTTTTAAATTAATTATTGTTCAAATTTAATGGAGTCATATCTTTTGTTTATATTTACACTATATTTTAACATGAGCTTAAACTTAGGGATGTTGTGAAGAAAAAAGTTTTATTAGTAGACGATAAGCCTACTATTGCAAAAGTTATACAAGTACACATATCAGAGACATTTGATTGCATATACTTTGAAGATCCAATTAAGGCAATTGCCTGGCTTCAAGAGGGTAATATTCCAGACCTTATTTTATCTGACATTTATATGCCCAACATGTCTGGTATAGACTTTTTAGACTATATCAAAAAAAACGATCTATTTAAATCTATTCCATTTGTTATACTATCTAGTGAAGATAGCACTTCTCAGAAAATTGAGCTGCTCGAAAAGGGAGCCGATGATTATATTTCGAAACCTTTCAACCCAATGGAGCTAAAAGT